>Ga0172365_10000002_pt1 | contig 200849 bp, 205 predicted proteins | sample LakKivSesite48cm_FD_114535 | JGI IMG/M metagenome (GOLD analysis project Ga0172365, IMG submission 114535) | Sediment microbial communities from Lake Kivu, Rwanda - Sediment site 48cm | ecosystem: Environmental > Aquatic > Freshwater > Lake > Sediment | place: Rwanda: Western Province, Lake...
CGGAGAACGACCCAAGATAGATTATCCACTTGACCCTGCTGGGTATGAGCGGGTAGGATTGCAGAAATGACTTCTTCTCGGCCGTCCCTTTGTTATCCATTGGACATCAGATAGGTTGCCCCTCTAAACGGGTTTCCCTGGGGGCATAGTCCCTGTTCAAGGTTCAGGTCGGAGCTCGATTCCGAGGTCCTTCATCTCCTTCTTGAACTTCACTGCGACTTGCCTGTATTCCTTGGATGGCCGACGCTTCTCGGCATCCCAACACTCCTGCCAGGCCCTCCCGAGCGGCGGGTTTGCCAGCTTGGACTCGTACTTCTTCAGGAGGGCATCGCATAGCGCGTTCGCATCCGTGCGCTTCATACCTGTCGCAGCATTGGCCGCCTCCGCCGATATCCTCGGCTCGACCGGCGTCATTCTGTCCTCGTACTTGTTCGATGCGGTGCCGAGCGACTCGATCGAAAGGCCCGATGCGACGGCCGCGATGGCAGAAGCGCATGTCTCTTGAAGCACCATCTGGGTGCACGGTCCGGCGGCAGTGTAGTTCAAGCTGAGGCTCAGGATGTGAGTGTTCCTGCTTATGGCCTGGCCATCCATGCTTATCACCCATAGCAGGTCCCTGCTGCTGTTTGAGACGTACCTGAGGTGCAGCGGGAACGGGATGAGGTAACTTGCTTGGAGCGTGAGAAGTCCCATCATGTGGCTTGCGACTGTGGCGACTGCTGTTCCTTCCGGACCGCCCGGATAGCCCCCGAGCAGAGGCGCGAAGTCCATGCCGATGGGCGCGCCTAGCGACAGGGCGACGGTGACCTTGTTCAGCCTGTCGAAGTCGACCTTCATAGGGTCCATGCTGGCAATCATGAAGCCGTCCGACGGGCGCAATCCGTAGCGCGGGTGGACGGCGGCAGCGAGCGAGATCCCGGACTCAGCAGTGGCGAGAGTGTTCATGAACGGTATCCCCTGCCGTCCCGCCCTGTTCGTTGCCTCTCTTCCAAGGGCTGCGTTCCTCATCGTTCCGAGCACCTCGAGGGGCGACGAAGGCCTGATGCGCATCCCTCCGACTCGCGTGAGCGCGGGCGTCGTAATCGCGCACACCTCGGGGATCTCAGCGTATCCTTCCATCAATGCGAGGAAAGAGCTGTCACTCGAGACGGCCCCCCCTCCTGCACCGAGAAGGCACCATGGCGGTGTCCTGTCTCCGATCTTGCGGGGGACGAACTTCCGACGATCTTTGCCTTCCCCCATCCAGAGCGCGCTCGGCGCGGTCCTCAGCGCATCCTTGATCTCCTGCTCGGTATACGAGATCACTCTCTGCGTCGTCATGCAGAAGGCGCCGACCTCCGCGATTAGCTCGAACCCCGCTTCGAACACATCGTCGGCTAGCGAGTCGTCGCTCGGGACCGGCTGCGACGGGTCGTACCTGATTCCATGTTCCTTTACTATCTCCCGGAGCTTTGGCGCGAAGCGTCTGAGCTGGTAGTCGTTCTCGCTCATCGGGGTCCCGGTAAGGGCCTTCTCCATGACGTCCAGTATCTGGACCACAGTCTCACTTTCCTCGGTCGGCGAAACGCATTCACCTTCAAAAACCTGTGCATCTGAAGGCAGAAGATGAAGTGGTTTGTTCGGGTTTTGAATTCTGCCTATTCCTTCCAGGATATCAGCCTGCTCGCGAGCACGAACACGACGACGCCGACCACGCCTACAATCGCCAGGTTGGTCAATGCGCTGATGTTGTTCCCGAAGACCATCGTGTCCCTGAGCGCGTCATTGAAGTAGGTCAGCGGGATGCCCTTCGAGATCGCCTGGAGCCAGCTCGGCGCTGCCTCGAGCGGGAAGAACGCACCCGAGAGGAACATCATCGGGAACCCTATCGCACCTGCCACGGCGCTGGCAGACTCGGCGTCCTTTATGACGGTGCCCAGGAGCATGCCCAGCGACGTGAACACGAAGGCGCCCGCGGCTATCAGAACGATCGTAAGGACCGTGATGTTCGAGTGCATCTCGAACACGAGGGTGCCCACGAAGTAGGTGAGCAGCAGCGAGCTCGTGAGCAGGATCGTGTAGAAGATGAACTTGGAGATCAACCACTCATCCTTCCTGAGAAGAGTAGTGGCGAGCATCTTCGAGTACCCCTTGCTCCGCTGCGAGGCGCACACCGCAGTCATGCTGTACATCGAGTTGGTCATGACCGTTATGCCAATGACCCCCGGAAGGAAGTAGTCCATCATGCTGTAGTTCTCCTTGGCCACGTGCCTGACCTCCATCTCAGCGAGGGGCCTCGCGTGGGCCATGTTGTAGTTCATCTGGACGACGACCTGGCCCGTCAGAGAGGCTACCGTGCCGAAGGTCGACTGGGACGGATCGCCGTAGAGGACGACCTTCGCGGCGATTGCGTTTGAGTCGAGCATTCCGAGAGAAATCTCTTCGCTGAAGTTCGCCGGGAAATAGATTGCCACATCGAGCGACTTCTCCTTGATGTATTCGGTGACATCGGCCCCTTGGGGTATCATCTTGATGTTCACTAGAGTGGTCTTGTTCATCAGATCCATTATCGCCTGGGAGTACGGGCCGTCGTCCAGGTTCTGGACGCTTATCGTCATCTTGCTGATTGCGCCAGACCCGAACATTGCCCCGAATATCAGGATCATGAGGACGGGGAATGCGAACGAGAAGAACGCGGCTGACTTGTTCCTCATGTACTGCTTGCCGTAGCTCTTGATCTCGGCCACTATGCGCGTCACGCTCATGCTCGAAGCACCCCCTCGTCCATCTTCTGGCCGATGAGGCTCAGGAATACGTCCTCCAGAGTCTGCCGCCTCGTGTACATGTCCTTGAACTCGATCTCCACCGATGACAGCTTCGCGAACGTTGTCCTCAACTCCCTCGGATTGGTCACCGGAACTACGACGTTCCCGTTCTCCCGATGGCTGTCAATCCCTCTCCTCGCGAGCTCGTCGACGGCTGCCTGGCCTACACCTACGAGGACTATCAACGTAGCCATGCCGTACTTCTCGACAAGCTGGTCCGGGCTTCCGTGGGCCACGATCTTGCCATGGTTCATGATTGCCACGTCGTCCGAGAGCTTCTCCGCTTCGTCGAGGTAGTGCGTCGTCAGAACCACCGTCGTGCCCTTCTCCTTTATTCTCTGGATGAGGGCCCAAAGATCGCGCCGTGCCTTCGGGTCGAGGCCCGTCGTGGGCTCGTCTAGGAAGAGCAGCTCCGGGTCATTGATGAGCGACATCGCGATTCCGAGTTTCCGCTTCTCACCGCCGGACATCTTCCCTCCCATTGCGTCTATCTTCGCGCCCAGCCCGACCCTCTCGAGAAGGGTCACGAGCTCTTCCCGGGACTTCTTCATGTTGAAGAGACTGGCCCAGTACTCCAGCGCCTCGATCGCCTTCAGCATCTCGAAGGGCTCGTAATTCTGGGGGAGAGTGCCCACCCTCTTCCTCACCTTGTTGTAGTCATGCGAAACGTCGACCCCGAAGATGGAGGCCGAGCCCGACGTCGGCTCCCTTAGACCTTCGAGTATCTCGACGGCCGTTGTCTTCCCCGCCCCGTTGGGACCGAGCAAGGAGAATACCTTCCCCCGCTCGATCGTGAAGCTGATCCCGTCGACGGCTTTCGTCGCTGGGGGATAGTGCTTCGAGAGTCCTTCGACCTCGACTATCGGTTCTTCCGGCTCCTCCTTCCCGCTCCTCTTCGGATATGCCCGAGTCTTGAGGCATTCGTCCTCCGAGACCTCCCAAGCTTCCGCTTCGCTCATCTTCTCCCTCCTTCACATGAGAAACCAGGCAGGGTTGCCGGCTCTGCCGCCAGTGATTGCGTAGCGGCCGCAGTGGCCGGCCGCTCTTATCTTGTGGCTGCACGATTCGATCACGTGTCTGCAGACCGCCACACTGCAGTATCTCAGTTCGGTGTACCTTGCCTGTCCCGCTGCGTTTCTTGCCATGATGAGCGCGAGGGATAGGGAGGGTCATATCTCCGCGTTAACGTCAAGAGCGAAGCACTCTACGCAAATCCCGCCTAGGGTGTCACTAATATCACGGTTGATGTTGATAAAACTGACAAATTAATGACTGAAACAATCATTTTAATTACCTTCTGGCCGTGACAACGTGCCGGAGATGGCGGAAGATGTCGCACCGGACGAGAAGACGGCAAACTTGATAGCAACAAGGCGGGATTCGCCGCCCATGGAAGTATCTGAGGCCATCAGAGTCAGAAGATCCGTGAGATCGTTCAGCGACGAACCGGTGCCGTCCGACGCGCTAGCCAAGGTGCTTGAAGCAGGGAGGATTTCGCCCTCCGCCAGCAACAAACAGCCTTGGCATTTCATCGTGGTGACGGACGAAGGCAGGAGGAGGGGGCTCTCCGAAGGAAGATACGCGAAGTTTCTTACACAGTGCCCGGCAGTCATCGTGGGCTGCGGGGACAGAGTGAGAGCCGAGAAATGGTACAAGGTCGACGTTACCATTGCTCTGCAGACCATGGTTCTCCAAGCGACCTCGGAGGGGCTGGGCACTTGCTGGATCGGCAGCTTCGATGGACCCAGCGTCAGGAGTCTCCTCAAGATTCCTGACAACTACGAGGTTGTGGCGATGCTCGCCGTCGGCTATCCCAAGGGCTTCTCCCTCAAGGACAAGCTCACCCAGTCGACTTCTCGCATGCCGATGGAAGAGATAGTCAGTTGGGAAGAGTTCGGGAAGCCGAAGAGTCTCTAGCCATTCCTCATCTCGGCAGCCTTCTCCCCCACCGCGCGGAAGATCACGACCAGATATCCAACGAGGAGAACGATTGCGAAGATGACTGGAAGCAGGATGGTTATCAGGTCTCCCAAGCTTTCCAGCCCTGGAAGGTCAAGGGTCCTCGCGCCTATGAACAGCACTTGGGACAGTATCCAGAACCATCCGAGGAAGCCGACGGCCGTCATGGCCGGGGTGACCCATCTGAGGGTCCGTCTGTGAACCTTGTTGAAGTAGTTCGCGAAGGAAGACAGGAAGAACAGCCCGACGAAGAGCAGAAAATACGTCTCGAGGAAGTCGCGCAGCTGTTCCCAAAAGCTCCGGTGCTCGGCCGTGTTCGCGACAGCCCCCACGACCAGGTAGAAGATGAGAAACACAATCGTTGCGATGAATCCGCCCAGTATCGGCGCCAGGATGCCGAGTGTGGCATACCATCTCCGCTCGAACTCGCTTCCCCACCTCGACGTCTCCTCTCCCATCTTCGCCCCTGTGGCCGCCATCTTCTTGCCCAAATCTTCCATCTGACGCTCGAACGTCTTCGCCTCGGGTTGTGGCGCAGGCTGTGGAGGAGGCTGCTCAGGGGCCGGCGATGGCTGTTCTGCGGGCTTCTCGGTCGCGCTCTCCTCTCCTGTTGGCGGAAAGTCCTGGCCTTATTTTGTCTTTCCGCTCCGATGAGCTCCGACATAGGCGCACGGCTTAATATCCCTCATTCGCTAACGCCGGGAAACGAGGTACGCCAGCATGGAGATCATACGCGCGGAGAAGCTCGCGAAGAGGTACGAGGACGTCCTGGCAGTCGACGAGATTGACTTTTCCGTCGATGAAGGAGAGGTGTTTGGGTTCCTCGGCCCTAACGGGGCCGGCAAGACGAGCACCATGCGCATGATCCAGTGCGTGTCCCCGAAGACTTCGGGCAGACTCACTGTGGCCGGGATGGACGCCGACCGAGATTCTAGGCGAATCAAGAGGATAGTCGGCGTGGCTCCCCAGGAGAGCAACCTTGATCCCGACTTCACCGTCGTCGACAACCTGCTGGTGTTCTCAAGGTACTTCGACATCCCCAGGAAGGAGGCCGAGAAGAAGGCAAACGAGCTGCTGGATTTCTTCCAGCTCCAGGGGAAGAAGGACACCCAGATTGAGAAGCTCTCGGGAGGCATGAAGAAACGGCTTATCCTGGCGCGTTCACTCATGAACAATCCGAAGATCCTCATCCTTGACGAGCCGACCGTGGGCCTCGACCCTCAGGCGCGGCATCTCATATGGGACCTTCTCGGTCAGCTCAAGAAGAGAGGTATCACGATCATCCTGACGACTCACTACATGGATGAGGCCGCGAGGCTCTGCGACAGGATCGTCATAATGAACTTGGGGAAGATCCTCGCGGAGGGCAGTCCCTCGGAGCTGCTCAAGAAGCACGTCGCGAGCCACGTGATCGAGGCGCCCAACGAAGAGGGCGTGCTGGACTGCGTGAGGAACGGCGGGACGTCCCAGTACGAGGTCTCGGGCGACACGGTGCATGTGTTCACCAACGAGCCGAAGGAGACCATGGACCGGCTGATGACGCAGTGCCGCGTCAGCTCAGCCACAGTGCGGGAAGCGACGCTTGAGGACGTGTTCCTGAAGCTTACCGGGAGGATGTTGAGGGAATGAAGGTCACTGAGCTTTTCAGGCTGCCGCATGTAAGCAGGCTAACCTGGAGAGTCTGGAGACGGAACTACGACGTCTTCATGAAGACCTACAGAGTGAACTTCATACCGCCCATCATCGAGCCGATCTTGTACCTGCTCGCCATCGGCTTCGGCCTCGGGGCCTTGATACGCGAGGATATCTTCGGCCACGATTACACGGAGTTTCTCGCGCCTGCGCTTATAGCAATAACGATCATGACCGCGAGCTTCTTCGAGTGCACATACGCTTCCTTCGTCAGGATGTACTTCCAGCGGACTTTCGACGCCATCACTTCGACCCCACTCAACGTGGATGAGGTGATCACTGGGGAGATACTCTGGGGCGCGACCAGGAGCACCATATCAGCCACCATAATGCTCGGGGTGGTGACAGTGTTTGGACTAGTGACCTATCCGCTGTGCCTCCTGATAATCCCGTTCTCATTCGTTGGAGGACTCCTGTTCGCGTCCCTGGCGATGTGCTTCACTGCGATAACGCCCAGGATTGATTCGCTGAACTACCCGACATCGCTCCTGATCACCCCAATGTTCCTCGTGAGCGGCACCTTCTTCCCGCTTAATTCCCTGCCAACCGGAGTGCAGCAGTTCGCGTACACCGCTGTTCCGCTCGTGCACGTCGTCGACATCTCGAGGGCGATGGCCTACGGGAGTCTCTCGCCGAGCCTCCCAGGAGAACCGAATCTGCTGATATCCCTCGGCTGGATCGTCGTGGTCACCCTCTTCTTCTTCGTCATCGCGATCAACCTCATGAGACACAGGCTGATAGTGTGATCCGGTGTCGGCAATCGGGACAACGGTTATCACGGGGCTCGGGCCTGGCGAATCAGTGACCTGCAATGTCCGAGGAGAAGGTCGTAAAATCCGATGACGAATGGAAGAAGACCTTGACGCCCGAACAGTACAGGGTCCTCAGGAAGAAGGCCGCGGAGAGGCCTTTCACGGGGGAGTACGTGGACAACTTCAGGGAGGGCGTCTACAGGTGTGCCGGGTGCGGCGCCGAGCTCTTCGAATCCGACACGAAGTTCGACGCGGGTTGCGGATGGCCCAGCTTCACCGCGCCCGAGAGCGAGGAGAAGGTCGAACTCAAGCTCGACACCAGCCTCTTCATGCAAAGGACTGAGGTGCTCTGCGCGAAGTGCGGCGGACACCTAGGCCATGTGTTCGATGACGGCCCTGGCCCGACCGGAAAGAGGTTCTGCATCAACTCCGCGTCGCTGAAATTCGAGGAGAAGAAAGAGTGACGAGGCCATGTGTGGAAGGTTCGCAATCTCGCACATACCCGGGTTCTTCTCGAGGTTCATGGTCCATGGTTCGGATATCGAGATCGAGCCGAGATACAACATAGCCCCGACACAGGAGGTCCCCATCATCATCGCTCACAGTCCGAACAGAGTCGTGATGATGAGGTGGGGCCTCGTACCGTTCTGGGCGAAGGACTCGAGAATCGGGAGCAGGCTGATTAACGCGAGGGGAGAAACCATCTCGACAAGCCCCGCCTTCAGGGTGTCGGCGACGAAGAGAAGGTGCCTCGTCCCGGCAACAGGTTTCTATGAGTGGAAGAAGTCCGGCGCCAGGAAGATCCCGTACTACTGTCACCTCAAAGGCGATGGTTTCTTCGCGTTCGCCGGGCTGTACGATCGATGGAGAACCCCGCAGGGCACGGACCTGATGTCGTTCACGATAGTCACAACAACCCCAAACTCACTCGTTTCAAAGCTGCACAACCGGATGCCCGTCATGCTGCTCAGGGAGAACGAGGGAAGATGGATGGAGCCCGGTCCGCTTGCGCCCTCGGACTTGAGAAGGGTGCTCGTCCCATATCCCGTCAAGGAAATGGAGGCCTACCGGGTTCTAGGAGCCGTCGGGAACCCGGACAATGAGTCCGAAGATTTCGTCAAGCCTCTAAGACCGTCCAGGCCGCTCGGATGAGCGCGGCTTCGCCATATGGCTCTCATCCGGAGGATGGATGTGCCTGAAGCTAAAGAACACGGCGACGTCGTACACTATCTTCAGCGATCCACCGATGATGAAGGGCGCTGCGTTGCTTATCGCGCCCAGGGCGTAGGTGCTTATGGATGGGCTGGCGGCCTGCGCCACGTTCCTCGAGATGCTCGTGACACCAGCGGCGAACGTCCTCGCCTCCGGAGGGACTATCGCGACGGTATACGACTGGCGCGTGGGGACGTCCATCGGCGATATGGCCTGCCTGGCGAGGAACAGGGCGATTGCCCCCAGATAGGTCGGCGCCAGAGGCACGAGGATGAGGAACACATTTGAGGGGATATGGGTGAAGACCATGGTCCTCAGGAGGCCTATCTTCCTCGCTATGCGCACCGCCATGTAATAGGAGACAGTTGTCAGAATCCCCGCAACGAAGAAGATGAGCGAGAGCTCGCTCAGGGGTCGGTCGAACTTCGTGCTGAACCACAAGGAGATGATTGAGAGCAGGACGAACCCGCCCGCGAAGGAGTCCACCGCGAAGAGCGATGCGAGCCTGCCTACCCTGACCTTCGACTCACGCGATACCCGCTGCCTCTGCCGATCACCCACTGCTGTCTGAAGCTCCGTCTTCGGTGAGAGTAGGAGGTAAAGGATCAGCGCAGAGAGCCCGATGATCGCGTACAGGATGAACATGACGTGAAATGCCAGGACCTCGCTGTTGAGGGCGCTCTCCAGATATGTTACAATCCCTCCGAAGAGAAAGCCCGCTGCTCCCGTCAAGCTACCGACCACGTTATACGCGGCGAAGATGTTGTTCCTGTTCTCCTGAGAGACGCACTGAGGCAGTATTGCCTGCTCCATCGGCAGGAAGGACCCGATCTCGGCCCCGGTGGGGCTGAGAGTCCCGACCGCCGCCGCAATGAAAAGGATGACTGGGTCTCTTGTCAGAACGAAGACGATCCCCGAAAGGGCCATCAGGGCCGCGAGCAAGATCAGCATCCTCTTGCGGCCGAGCCTGTCCGCGTAGAAGCTCACGAAGGTGGTGAACCCGGCGCTCCCAATCAGGGCTCCGCTCAGAATCGCGCCGACCGCCGCGCTCTCTCCCAGGTCCAGTACCTCGGACAGGTAGATTCCGAGGATGAAGCTCACGAATCCGTAGCCGAAACTGCGGACTCCTCTGGTCGTCAAGATAAGCTTGCCGTCCCGGTCGATCCAGGATAGAGACCACCGCCTACGAGGTCTTGAGGGCCCCTCAGTCATGCACCTTCCCCCTTGCGAGCGACGCGAAGATCCCTATGTAGCACAGAACGGCGAAGACCATGAACGAGCTCCTGAAGGCATCGTGAAATAGATATGCCTGTTCGTGGGCCACGGCCACGTCTCCGACATATATGGAGATGAAGAATGTGGCAATCGCTATGCTCATCACCTGACCGACCAGTCGCATTGTTCCGACAGTCGCGGAAGCAATCCCGTAGTATCTTCTTTCCACCGATGTCATGACGGCGTTCGTGTTCGGCGAAGAGAAGAACGCAAATCCGAATCCGAGGAAGGCCAGCGAGGAGACGATGATCAGGGTCGACGTGTTGACCGTAACGAACGAGAGCAGCAACAGGCCGGTGGCGGTTATGGCCATGCCGATTGACGATATGTACTGCGGCTCGAAGCGGTCGGACAGCCTGCCTGCGATAGGCGAGAACGCGGCCATCAGCACCGGCTGCGAGAGCAGGATGAGGCCCGTATATGCAGCGTTCAACCCCACCTCCACCTGAAGGAAGAGGCTCATGAGGTAGGCCACAGCATTCGTGGCGCTGTAGTTTATCAGCGCGGCAGTGTTCGAGAAGGCGAACGCCCTGTTCCCGCTGAAAAGCTCGATGTCTAAGACGGGGCTCCTGCTCCTTCTCTCAACGAGGATGAAGATGACTATTCCGGCGAGTCCCACCACGAGCACGATGCCTCCGAATATGTCTGGGAGAGTGGACAGTCCGAGCACTATCCCGGTGAGCGAGGCGCCGTACACGACCGACCCGGCCAGATCGAACTCCTCTCCCTTGGCGCCCGTCCACTCGCCGACAAGCCAGCGGTAACCGATGATCATGATGGCCGCTCCTAGCGGAAGCGGCACAAGGAAGATCGCCCTCCACGAGATCAGGTCGGTCAGCGCGCCACCCACTACGGGCCCGACAGAGAGACCGATGTAGACTAGCATGGTCGTGAGCCCGAGCGCCCTGCCCCTCTCACCAGGCGGGTAGACCGAGGGCACGATAGCCACTGATGTCCCGAAGACCATCGCGCCACCGATCCCCTGCAGCACCCTGAACGCCAGCAGAGTTTCCACTGTCGGGGCGAACATGCACAGGACGGTGCCAGCCATGAACACCCACATGCCGTTGAGGAAGAGCCTCTTCCGACCGTGTATGTCAGCGATTCTTCCGAACGGCACGAGGAACGCCGCCGCCGCGAGAAGATAGGCATTGACAATCCAGCTACCGAGCACCAGAGATATCGAGTACTCCTCTGCTATCGACGGTATGGCGACATTCATCGAGCTCGCGAGGAAGGGCGTCAGGAACGAGCTGAGCATTGCGACTGTGAGTGCCGAGCGTCTCTCAGTAGTCTCTTCCATACGACCCTACGACCGGTCCTTTCGGGTAGATGCTTTCGAGTATCAATAGTTAATTCAGGCGAACCTCTCGATGCGGTGGCCGTATCTCCGGTAGAACCAGCGCTTCATCACCTCGACCATCGCGAGGTACGCGACGATGAAGACCGCGAGGTACATGAAGAATTGAGCAGGAGGCACCGTGAACTGGAACAGCTCTCCGATAGGCGTGAACGGCAGAAGAATCGCGAACGCGACCATGATCAAGCTGCTGATTATGAGCAGCCTGCCGGGCCTGCTCTTCCAGAACGGTGACCGACGCGTTCGTATTGCGAAGATCACCAGCGTCTGCGTCGCCAGAGACTCGACGAACCACGCTGTCTGGAACAGCGTCTCATGGTGGAGCGCATCGAAGGCGACGATCAACACGTAGAATGTCAGGAAGTCGAATATGGAACTCAGGGGTCCGAAGAACACCATGAAGTTCCGGATATAGGACACGTCCAGTCGCTTTGGGCTCTCGAGGTACTCCTCGTCGACATTGTCAGTGGGAATCGCCAGTTCCGAGAAATCGTACAGCAGGTTGTTCAGCAACACCTGAATCGGGAGCATCGGGAGGAAGGGCAGGAACAGAGCCGCACCTGCAGCGCTGAACATGTTGCCGAAGTTCGAGCTGATGGCCATGAGCACGTACTTCATCGTGTTCCCGAAGGTCTTCCTGCCTTCCAGGACGCCATCATGAAGCACCCTGAGCTTCTTGTCGAGCAGTATGATGTCCGCGGACTCCTTCGCGACGTCGACGGCGTTGTTGACGGAGATGCTCACGTCGGATATCCTCATCGATGGCGCATCGTTGATCCCGTCTCCGAGGAAACCGACGACGTGACCGTTCCGCCTCAGCGCGCTAATCACCCTGTCCTTCTGCGCAGGGGTGACCCGCGCGAAGATGTTCGCCCTCTCGACCACCACCGCAAGGGCGTCGTCGTGCATCTCAGAGATCTCGTTCCCGAGCACGATCCCCTTGATCTCGAAATGCAGCTGCTCGCACACGTGCCTGGTGACATGCTCGTTGTCCCCGGTCACGATCTTCAGGTCGATGCCTGCCTTCTTCATCGCCTTTATGCTTGAACGCGCCGTCGTCTTGGGTGGGTCGGTGAACGTGACGAAGCCGACGAACACCATATCGCTCTCGTCAGCTAGAGCGTACACCTCCTTCTTCTCCGACAGGGGTTTGTACGCCACTCCGAGGACCCTGAGCCCCTGTCCGCCCAGCTTCTCGAACTCTGCGTCGATCTTCTGTCGCAGAGAGCGTGTCATCTCGACCGCAGTCCCCCCTGTCTCCGCGGTCGCGCACACCTCGAGTATGTTCTCGGGAGCGCCCTTGGTAACGAGCAGACGGCGACTCCTGGATTCCTCCACAGCGACGGACACGCGCTTCCTGGTGAAATCGAACGGTATCTCGTCGACCTTGCGATAGGCGTCGAACAGCTCCTCTTTGTGCCTCGGCTCTGCGAACTCCCCGCCCTTGTGCATGAGAATCGCATCGTCGAGCGGGCTCCGAAGGCCAGTCTCATAATGACTGTTGAGGAACGCGTACAGGAACACCTTCTCATTCCTGTCACCGAAGGGACCGATGTGGTCCGCCATTTCCACCTTGTTCTGGGTGAGGGTTCCCGTTTTGTCGGTGCAGAGGACGTCCATGTTGCCGAAATTCTGGATAGATGAAAGACGCTTGACGATCACCCCCTTCCGGGACATCGCCAAGGCTCCCTTCGCAAGGTTCACGGTCACGATCATAGGGAGGAGCTCCGGAGTGAGCCCGACAGCAAGAGCGACGCTGAACAGGATTGATTCGAGCACATTGCCGCGCTTCAATGCCAAGACGAAGAAGACGAAAATGACTAGAAGCGACGTCACCTCCATGATGAGAAAGCCGAAGCGGCGCAGCCCTCGCTCGAACTCGGTCTCGGGTTTCCTCTGGGCGATCCGCTTCGCCACTTTCCCGAACTCAGTCTGAGCGCCCGTCTTGACGACGACCGCGGTTCCCGTGCCGCCGATGACCGAAGTCCCCATGAGCAGATAATTGGTCCAGTCGGAGAGCGAGGCTGTCTTCCCTTCCGCGAGCACGTCGGCTGCCTTCTCCGCGGGATACGATTCGCCGGTTATTGCCGCCTGGTCCACGAATAGATCCCTGCCCGTGAGAAGGCGGCAGTCTGCTGGAACCACATCGCCCGCGGTCATGCTCACGATGTCCCCGGGGACCACCTCGTGCAGGTGAATCTCCTTCCGATTGTTGTCCCTCATCACTGACGCGGTGGTCGCGACTCGCTCGCGCAACAGCTCCGCGGCTCTGCTCGCCTTCGACTCCTGGTAGAAGGTGAGCAGGACGCTCACAGTGATGATCGAGAAGATGATGACCGCAGACTCGATCTGGCCAAGCAACCCAGAGAGTGCTCCCGCGATGAGGAGGATGATCACCAACGGATTCCGAAACGTCAGGAGGAGCCGGACCACGGACGCGGTCCTCTCCCTCTCGGAAATCCTGTTGTATCCGAACGTTTCGAGTCTCTGGGCGACCTCATCGGAGTCGAGTCCACGCGCGGACGTTCCGAGCTTGGCCAAGAGCTCCTCAGCCTGTAGGGTGAGTGCCTCCTCAGTTGTCGGAAGCATGACCTGGGGGGGAGGCTCGGGATTCCTCGCGTGGTCGTAGTCTTCACCCAGCTGAAGCCCTCCTAAGCGCCAATCGAATGAAGAGCGAGGCTGGGTTACTTAATAGATGACGCGAACGCTCAATCTGGCGAGGTCGAATCGCTTGTATTAATAACAGCTCTGCCATAGAGGGGCGCAATGGCGAAGGAGAGAGTCATCCGCGTGCCAGCCGCCAAGAAAGTGCCCAAGGAACTGGTGCAGCATGGGGAGAAGCGAGTGGACGAGTACTACTGGATGAGGGACAGGACTGACCCAGACGTCTCCAAGTACATCGATGCCGAGAACAGGTACACGGACATCATGACAAGGCACTTGGCCCCAATGAGCGATATGATCTACAAAGAACTTGCCCAAAAGACTGTCATCACCGACTCGACAGTGCCCGCCAAGATCGATGATTTCTTCTACTACGCGCGCACGGAACAGGACAAACAATACGCCATCCTCTGTCGCAGGAAAGGGAGCGTCGACGCTCCCGAGGAGATCATCCTCGATATGAACAAGGAGGCCGAGGGGAAGGCCTTCTTCAACTGCGATGTCTACAAGATGAGCACGGATCACAACCTCCTAGCCTTCCTTGTTGACCTAGACGGCTCCGAGAGGCACGAACTGTTCGTCAAGGACCTCAGGACTGGCCAGCTCCTGCCCGACAGAATATCGAACACCTCGAGCGTCGCGTGGGCCAACGACAACAAGACCCTGTTCTACTCCATCCTTGACTTCGACTTCCGCCAGTTCAAGGTGCTTAGGCATATCCTGGGGACCGATCCCAAGACCGACCAGGTGGTAGCGCACGAGAAGGACCGCGCGTTCCACATCTACGACGTGTCCAAGACGAAGACGAACCAGTATATCCTGATCACCTCTCTGAGCGCCACCACCTCCGAGGTCCGGTACCTGAGGGCCGACCGGCCCAACGGCAGATTCAAGACCATCAGGCCGAGGGAACACGGGCTCGAGTACTACGTCTTCCACCACGGCGACAGGTTCTTCATCGTCACGAACGAGCTCGCCCCGAACTTCAAGATCGTCACCGCGCCGGTCTCAGACCCATCCCCACAGAACTGGAAAGAGTTCCTGCCGCACAGTGAGGATGTGATGATCGACGTAAGTCACCCCTGCGCGTACATCGACGTGTTCAAGGACTGGATTGCGGTCTATCAGCACGAGGACGCGCTGCCGAAAATAAGAGTGATGTCTCTCAAGGACGGCAGCTTTCACTATGTGGAACTACCGGAGAAGCTGTCCTTCGTGATCCCAGAGACCACCTTCGAGTTCGAATCCGACGCGTTGAGATTCAACTTCTCGTCGCTGACGACTCCGGACAGCGTCTACGACTACAACATGGCCACACGCAAGCTCGAGCTCAAGAAGGTGCTGAAGGTCCCCGGCTATGACCCGAGCAGCTATGTCACCGAGCGGGTCTTTGCGAAGGCCCCGGACGGGACGGGCATACCGCTGCTGATCGTCTACAAGAAGGGCCTTGAAAAGAACGGAACCAACCCCGCATATCTCTATGCCTACGGGGCGTACGGCGACTACTGGGGTGGGGCGCCCACGTTCAACCCGAGGATCCTGCCGCTCCTGGACCGCGGGTTCGTCTGCGCCAAAGGCCAGATCCGCGGCGGCGGGTATTTGGGGAAGAAGTGGCACAAGGGCGGTTCCATGCTCACCAAGATCAACACCTTCACCGACTTCATCGCGTGCGCGGAGAAGCTCGTTGCGGACAACTACACCTCGCCCGACAAGCTCGTGGTCCGAGGACGCAGCGCAGGGGGCCTGCTCATGGGTGCCGTGACGAACATGCGCCCAGACCTTTTCAAGGTCGTCGTGGCCGAGGTGCCCTTCGTCGACGTGATCACGACCATGTCCGACACCTCGATCCCGCTCACCGTCGGGGAGTTCGAGGAGTGGGGAGACCCAAGCATCCAGGAGTTCTACGAGTACTTCAAGAAGTACTCGCCGTACGACAATGTTACGGCCAAAGAGTACCCGAACATCCTCGTTTCGACCGCCATGAACGACTCGAGGGTCCAGTACTTCGAGCCGCTCAAGTGGGTCGCGAAGCTGAGGGCTGTCAAGACGGACAAGAACCTGCTGTTGCTGCGGGTCAAGAGCGTCGAGGGCCATTCGGGCGCCTCGGGAAAGCTCGACTACCTCAAATGGTACGGCTTCATGTATGCCTTCATCCTGGACAGGCTAAGCATGAAGGAATGATGTTCATCCCGCAGTGAGCAGGTTGAACATCATCGTCGCGGCGGCGAGATAGACCCCGAACGTGAAGATCGTCTTCACAAGGTTCGTCTTCAGCTTCTGTAACCCCCACGTCGACCCGATGAGGGCCATAACGAAGACCACCGGGGTCAGAATGAGCGCCAGGGGCCAGTCGATGCTCACGCCGCCCGTGGGATCCACGATGTAGACGGCGAGCGCCGCCAGTGTCAGAATCGCCCCCACGAGAGCTGAGGTGCCGATGGCCATCCTGGGCTCGAGCCTGTACACGTATATTATCAGCGGCACGCTGACGACCCCGCCTCCTATCCCGAAGCTGCCTATGAGGAACCCCGTGAGGATGCTCACCCCCGTCCCGGTGATCCAACACCGGAGGCTCCACGTCTCGGGGCAGGCGACGTAGTCCTTCTTCTTCCTGTAGATGTCTGAGAGCATCTTCGAGGCGACTATCACCAGCATCCCGGCGAACGCTGCCTTAACGATCAGATCTGGCAAGACCGAAGTGAACATCACGCCCGCTCCAACGCCCACAAGACCAAACAGCGCGAGGACTAGGCCGACGCGGAAGTGGACAAGTCTCTTCTTGTTGTGAGAGAAGGCGGACATCGCCATCGTGGCGAAGGCGAAGCACAGGGAGAGAGGCACGATGTCCTTCATGGCGAATGACGAGAAGGTTATGACCATGATCGGTACGTAGAGCTGTCCGCCGCCCAGCCCGAGGTTGGAGTAGAAGAATGCGACGATCGCGATCAGTACTGCCGCGATGAGGACTGCAGTGATGCTGACGCTCAGTGCCAACGCCATATCGTTGTGAACAAAACCTGGATATTAAACACATGCGTTTGTACAAATGTTCGAACAACGATGTGTTTTCCAGAACATATTGCGAATCTATGGGCGCTTTGACTGAATCGCCCCAAATCCTTTTATACACTCCTGCAATTCATTCGACCAGCAGCAGGACGGGAGCTGAAATCAGATGAAGTTGCTGAGAGTCGATTTGTCAACTGGTAGGTTCGAGGACTCGCAAGTCCCCAAGGACGATCTCGTCAAGTTCATGGGAGGAAGAGGGCTCGCTGCGAAGATTCTGTACGAGGAGAACAAGCCGAAAATCGACGCCTTCGATCCTGAGAACCGCCTGATATTCATGACCGGGCCCTACACGGGGACCATAGGCTCGTTCACCGCTTTCTACAATGTCACGACGAAATCCCCGCTGACGGGGGGAATCCTGTCCGCGCACTCCGGCGGTCACTGGGGGCCGATGTTCAGGAAGACCGGCTATGACGGGATCATCTTCAAGGGAAAGGCTTCAAAGCCCGTGTATCTCCTGCTCACGGACGATGGGCCAGAACTGAAGGACGCATCCGACCTCTGGGGGAAGGACGTCTTCGAGACCATCGATATCCTGCAGAAACGGCACGAAAAGGCTCGGGCAGCAGTGATAGGTCCGGCAGGGGAGAAGCTTGTGCGGTACGCCGCGATAATGAACGACCACCACCGGGCTGCCGGCAGGGGAGGCGTCGGCGCGGTCATGGGGAGCAAGAACCTGAAGGCTGTCGTCGTCCACGGCACGAATAGCGTTCCCCAGGCGGATGAAGAGAAGCTGAAGGAGACCTTCAAGACCGCCACGGCAACGGTGAAGGAGAAATCTGTTGCATTCTCCAAGTACGGCACTTCGATGGTTGTCGGAATCACGGGCAAGGCCGGAACGATCCCTACGCGCAACTTCCAGTCCGCGTTCTTCCCAGACTTCGAGAAGATCGGGGGAGACGCCTTTGTGAACAACCATGTCATGAAGAACACCGCGTGCGCCAGATGCCCCCTGCACTGCGGCAAGGAATCGAAGTCGGACGTCTATGGCAGCACGACGGAAGGCCCTGAGTACGAGACTCTTGCGATGTTCGGTTCCAATCTGGGCAACTCTTCGCTCGATTCCATCATCCACGCGAACCACCTCTGCAACATGTACGGCATGGACACCATCTCGTGCGCGGACACGATTGCGTGCGCGTACGAACTCTTCGAGAAGGGCATCATATCGGAGAAAGACACCGGCGGGCTCAAGCTGACTTGGGGGAACCATGAGGCCATGCTGAAGCTCGTGGAGATGACCGGGAAGAGGGAGGGCTTAGGGAAGTTCATAGGTGAGGGTTCGCGGAGGATGGCAGCGAAGTACGGCCCCGAGGCTGCAAAGTACGCGATGAACGTCAAAGGCATGGAGTTCCCAGGCTACGACCCTCGAGGGATCCAAGGAATGGCCCTAGCCTTCGCGACTTCCCCGAGGGGGGCATGCCACCTGAGGGCCACGATGTACGTCCCCGAGCTGTTCCAGGGCGTCCTCGACAGATTCACCGTCAGGGGGAAGACGTCAACCCTGAAGGACATGCACCAGCTCTTCACGCTCTACGATTGCATGGTCCTGTGCAAGTTCGGCGCACGGAACGCGTTCGCGAATTCGTGGGACAACATGCTGATACTCTGCAACGCGGCCACAGGGGACGGGTATACTCTGGAGGAACTGAAGAAGGTCGGGGCTAGAGGGTGGACCGTCGAGCGCCTATTCAACCTGAGAGAGGGGCTCTCCAGGAAGGATGACACCCTCCCGGAGAGGATGTTCACCCTGGCAATCCCCGAAGGTCCGTCGAAAGGGGCCGTCGTGAACAAGGCAGACTTCGAGAAGGAGCTGACGGAGTACTACAGAGCGTGGGGATGGACCCCCGAGGGAGTGCCGACGAGGGAATCGCTGTCCGCTCTCGGCATCAGCCTCTAGCGCTCGGAGAAGCCTCAATACGGGCTACTCTGATGCGGGGTCCAGGTTGTGCTCCATGGGGACCGTCAAGACCGAGACCAGAAAGGCCGTCAGGATCGCCTACCTGACCTACATCGGAAGCTACGGGAAGGTCCCTTTTGACACCAGCATCCCGAAGCTCTACGAATGGGTCAAGAGGAACAGGGTTATGCCGGGGTTCTACCCGATGTGCATCTTCTTGAGCGACCCCAAGACGACCCCTCCGGAGGAGTGCGTGACCGAGCTCGCGATAACCTTCAAAGGGGACGCGAAGCCCGAGGAAGACATCAAGATCAAGGATCTGCCAGAGATGACCGTCGCCACTCTCTCTCACAAAGCTCCCGCAAGCGAGTATCAGAAGTCCTATGACACGCTCGCATCTTGGATCATGGCGAAGGGGTACACGGTCTCAGGTCCGCCCATGGAGATCTACAGCAAGAAACCGGAGATGGTCGACGGTCAGATGATAATCTACGCGAAGATCATGTTCCCGGTCGTGAAACTGGAGAGGCCTTAGTCGGGGCATAGGCCAGTAACTCGTTATCAGATATGATTCTCGACCCTTTGCTCTATATAAACTGAGCCGGGTCTAATCCACCCGGTGACTTCGTTGATCGAAGCCAGCGGTATTTCGAAGGACTATGCTAGTGTAAGAGCACTGGACGATGTCAGCTTCAAGGTGGGCCGAGGAGAGATCTTCGGGTTCTTCGGGCCCAACGGAGCAGGGAAGACCACCTGCATCAAGGTCCTGTGCGGCCTAACGTCTTCCGACGGCGGCCATGCGAAGGTCATGGAGATAGATGTTCAGAAGCACCCGATCTGGGTGAGAGAGAACATCGCCATCATGTCCGAGGAGCAGAGGTTCTATGAGGAGATGACCCCGAGGAAGTACCTCAACGCCTTCTCGAAGCTCACCTGCGTGAAGGGCAACGACAGGAAAGGCGCCATCAACGGCGTGGCGGACCTCGCGGACATCAAAGGCTTCGTGGACAGGAAGATAGCGCACCTGTCGCAAGGCGAGCGGCAGCGCGTCTCGCTGGCAAGGGTACTCATGGCGGACTGCCCGCTGATGTTCCTGGACGAGCCGTTCGAGGGCATAGACATCATACACAGGCGCAAACTGAGGGAGCACTTCCGGGACTACGTGAGACAGGGCAATTCGATCTTCTTCACCTCGCACAACCTCATAGAGGCGGAGTTCATAGTTGACAAGTTCGCGTTCATCAACCACGGAAGGTTGATCGCGGTCGGAACTGCAAATGAGCTGAAGGAGAAGTACCTCACGCCTTCGTACATGCTGCGAGTCTCGGATCCGCAGAAGGCGAAGGAGATGCTTGAACGAGAGCTCCGTTTCCAGACGCTGAGGATCGTAGAAGGAGATGTGGCGGTCACTTTGGTGAGCAGACGCGACGCGCCGAGAATCCCGAGAACGCTCATCCAGGAGGGCATAGAACTCTTCGAGATGAGAAGTACCGGCACGATGGAAGAGGTCTTCGAGCGCATCACGAGAGGTGGTGCGTCATGAGTAAGAAATCGAAGAAGGCGAACAAGGTCGAAGAGACGCCCATTGCCCTGCCGCCGGAACAGCCGCCGGTTGAGGCCTCGCCGGTTGCAACCGAGGAACCTCCTCAGCCTCCTCCCGATGCGGAACCGGCCATGCCCGCAGTGGAACCTGCCAAGGTCCAGACCGCCACGCCACAGCCAGATGACGAACTTCCCCCGCCACCGGGCGACATCGCGGAGCAGGCGAAGAAGTACCCGCCGATCAAGACCAGAAAGCCAGGCTTTGGAGCGGCCCTCAAGAGGGCGGGAGTGATCTTCGGCAAAGACGTGAGCACGATGGCCAAACACGGCCTCGTGAGCTCGGTCATCATACTGGCGCTCCTGATAGTGGTGTTCTACGTATCGAGCTATGCGATGTTCATGCTCGTCACGACCAGCATGGACGATGGTGAAGGCGGAGGCGACGGACCCTCATTCGACCAGAACGACGGGTCCCTCATTGCCAGCGCCGGCAATGACGCGAACGTCAATGCGGGCACGACCCTGACGTTCGATTCGTCGGGAACAACTCACAGAGCGAACATCATGTACGTCGAATGGCGCATCTCCTCATTCAACGGACAGATTCCTGATGAGGTGGCGCTATTCGGGCCTCAGGCAAGCTACACATTCTACGCCATCGGAGAGTACACCGTCGAGATGACGATTGTTGACGCTGATTTCAACATCGCGGGTGACAACCTGACCGTGATGGTCAGTGGGAACGGTCCCGACACGGAGCAGCCCAGTCTCGATGTTACCGCGAATCCGTACGACTCCGTCACCTGTGGATTGCCTGTCACGTTTGATGCCAGTAACTCTACCGACAACGTCGGCATCGTCAACTACACCTGGATCTTCAAGGACATCATAAATCGAGTCCTCTACGGCCCAGTCGTGACCTACGCCTTCGAGAGCGCTGGAGGGCACGATTGTGTCGTAATAGCAAGAGACGCCGCGGGGAACTTCGCCCGGCTACAGAACAACTTCGAGGTAATGTCCGGTTCGCCAGACAACAACTGGCCATATGCCGAGATATCGGCCTTGCCGGAGAGCGTGAACGCGGGTGACTCAGTCCAGCTGGACGCATCAAGGTCAAACGACGATCAAGGGATCGTCGACTTCGTCTGGTACGTCAGACTCAATGACACGATGACGGTTCTCCACGGCCAACAGACATCGTTCACCTCACAGGGCTTCGGGATGTACGAGATCGTGCTCGCCGCGAAGGACCAGGCTGGGAACGTCGGTGTCGCGGAGGCGCAGATCCTGTCGCTCGTGACAGGGATGGACGTGCCTTCCCTAGCGTCATGGACGAGTACGCCACTCGGACAAGACATACCGTTCAATGTCCTGACGTTCGTCTATGGGGCGGCGCTCCTAGCGTGCGTCATATTCGTCGGAGGGCTCTTCTCGAAGGGGTTCGCGTATGAGATCCAGAAGGGGACTGCAAAGACTCTGTTCTTCGCCCCTGTCTCGGTCACGAATATGCTCTTCGCCAAGATGCTGTACCCACTTGTCCTCAGCCCGATCTTCATATTCCCGCTGATGCTGATCTCGACTTTGCCGCTGCACCAGCCCATGAACGAGGTGTTCACAATCACGCTGGTCTCCTACCTCATGACGGCGCTCGTCATGGCCTCTGCGGCGTATGGCTCGTGCCTGATCTACGTCGGGACCAAGCGGATGTCGATCAAACCGACCGCGATGACGAGGATGTTCATGTACCTGTCACTCATCGCGACGCTTGCGGTGTTCGTCGGGCTCGCGTTCCTGATGGACCAGTGGATGGCTACTGACATGTGGACGGGCATGTACGCAGACGCCGGATCCCAGATCGCGACCTTCTCGCCGTTCCATCAGGGAGGCATCCTGATATCGAGCATGCTGCTGGGAACTGCCCAATCGCCGGACTGGCTCGTGTTCATCATCCCGTTGGTCCTGATCGCGGGAGGGGCCGCCGCGTCGAGGAAGCTGTTCCCCGACCTGTTCTCGCGCGAGTAGGCTCGACCGAACACGAATATCAGAAAAACAAGGGGTTTAGCAAGCGGTTTCAGAGAGCGTCGAGCTTCGCCTTGTTCGCGAGGTTCTCCTTGCCCAGCCTGTCCATGACCCTCGCGGCCTCGGCCGTTAGGGGCTTCGCGACCCTGGCGGAGTCGGAATAGAACTTGGCGCTAGTCGCCTCCATTCTGGAAGCGAAAGCTGCAGCCTGCTTCACGTCCGCGCCCTTCGGCGCGTGGGTGTCGATCAGATAGTTCTCCCGCTTCAGCTCCGAAATCGGCTCCAGGGTCATCTCGTTCAGCTTCTGCTGTCTCGTGAACTCGAGCAACTCCCCGCGCTTCTTGTGTGCGGCCGACAGGGCTTTGAAGGTTTCGGCGGCTGCAGCGGCCTTGGGCTCCTTCGCGAGCTCGTCGTACACGCCCGAGGCTCCCTTCTCGAGCTCGAGGGCGAATCTCATCACCGCCCCGAAGGTCGTGCACTCCGGGAAGTCGCACTCCACCATCAGAACCACCTAGTGATGACAACCTTCCTGTCGGTAAAGAACTTTATGGCGTCCTGACCCTGGCCGTGCAGGTCCCCGAAGAACGAGTCCTTGTACCCGGCGAACGGGAAGTAGGCCATGGCGGCGACTATGCCGACGTTGATCCCGATGTTCCCGCACTGGCACTTGTACCTGAAATCCCTCGCCGTCTTTCCGCTCTGCGTGTAGACTGACGCTGCGTTCCCGAACGGGCTCTTGTGGATGAACTCGATGGCGTCGTCCATCGAGTCCATGCGCAGGAAGCTCACGACAGGCCCGAACACCTCTTCCTTGGCGATCTTCATGTCGGGCGTGACGCCGTCGACAACCGTCGGGCCGATGAAGTGCCCCTTCTCGTAGCCCGGCACCGTCGCTTTCCTTCCGTCGAGAAGGACCTTCGCCCCGGCCTTCTCCGCACCGTCGACATAGTCGATGACCTTCTGCTTGGCCTTCGCAGAGATCACCGGGCCCATGTTGACGCTCTCGTCGAGACCGTAGCCCATCTTGATCTTCTTCGTGCCCTCGACCCACTTCTTCATGAGGGGGTCGGCGATGTTCCCGACCGCAATCATGTTCGAACCGGCGAGGCACCTCTGGCCCGCGCAGCCGTAGTACGACGCGAGCATGTTCGCGACAGTTCTGTCAAGGTTCGCGTCGGGCATCACCACCAACGAATTCTTGGCGCCGCCCTGTGCCTGCACCCTCTTGCCGTTCTCGGCCGAGTGCTTGTAGATGTACTTGGCAATCGGCGAAGACCCGACGAAAGATATCCCCTTCACCTTCGGGTGCTCCATGAGCGTGTCGGAAACCTCGTGGCTCCCGTTCACGAGGTTGATGACACCTGGCGGGAACCCGGCCTGATCGATGATCTTCATGATGTAGTTCATCGTGGTCGGCACCTGGCTCGACGGCTTCACGATGTATGCGTTCCCCGTTGCCACTGCATAGGGCCAGAACCAGAACGGGATCATCGCAGGGAAGTTAAACGGGCAAATGCATCCGAACACTCCGAGCGGCGAGATGACCGCATCCTCGTCGATTCCCTCAGCCGCCCCGTCCTCCAGGTTGTAGCCCATCATGAGAGACGGGATGCCCGAGGCGACCTCGACGTTCTCGATGGTCCTCCTCGTCTCGCCGCGGGCCTCGTCAATCGTCTTGCCCTGCTCCTGAACCATTATCCTCGCGATGTTCTCGAAGTGCTGCTCCATGAGCTCCTTCAGCTTGAACATCACTCGCGCCCTGGTGATCGGAGGGGTCTCTCTCCACGACCACCACGCTTCATGGGCGGCCTCTATTGCCGCCTTTGTCTCGTCAACGGTTGACATCGGCAGTTTGCCAATGATTCCGCCCGTCGACGGGTTCTCGATGTCGATGACCTTGTCGGAGGTGGAATCGATCCACTCCCCATTCACATAGTTCTGCAGCTTTCCGTAGTCCTTCTTCACTTCAGACAAGAGAGCCATGCTATCTTCTTCTCCTACACGCTAATCGGTTGCCACTATCACCAGGCCAGAATATCGTACGCTGACAGCGGGTCCGCCCTGCACTGCACGCACCCAAGAATCCCGATTCGAGTCCGCTTAAGCCAACCATTCTATCTTTTCCGCTCTTTCGCAATTCTTACAGCTTTTCGAGCCCAAATCTGCAGATATGTCAGTTTTCTTTGGCCTTGTTCGCCCGAATGTGCTTCCCGGTTATCAAGCTTGTGGTCTCGACTGGCTGGCCGAATCCTTTCGTCCAGCATCGGGTAGGAAGGCGCGTTTCAATAGGCTTTGGACAACCCTTATGACAAACCTTCCGAAACTCGCACGCGGATATCGAAAACAACCTTTATCGATGTCGCTACCCGTACCTTGCTGTCCAATCCTCGATCATCCGCTCATAGCGCGCGTGCACCCCTGGCCCAATGACCTCGGTCTCGATTTTCTCGAAGCCCGCTTCAAGCTCCCTCTGGTCCTCCGGAGTGAGCAGCTCATCCGCCAGCGGGAACAGCACGCCGTTCTCCTTCTTGATGTGCATCGTGAGGAGGTCGACGTAGGCTCTGACAGTCTTCGATATTCCATTTCTTATGCTGCTGTCCTGCTTTCGCGCAACAAGGGCCCTCAGCCTCTTCGCGTGGGCGCGTCCGTCGTCGTGCTCACGTAGCAGGACCTCGATTAGGCCTACCTCGCCAGACACCCCTCGCTCCATCATGGTTGGGAACAGATAGTTCTCCTCTTTTCCGTGATGGCATCGGTCCACGAAGTCCCGCAAAAACTCAGACACGTCCCTCCACAGTTTGGGGTCGACTTCCTTGTCGTTCATCAGGTTGTCCGACGCCTTTGACATCACTCTTAGCATCCTGACAATGGTCCCGTGCTCGTTCTTGAGTTCCTCTGTGGACTTCGACATAGCGTCCTCCTCGGCGCTCCTACGGGTGAGGTCAACATATGGATTTCCCCTTTCTCAAGAGGGATGACTCACGTACTACTACGTACGCGTGGACCTGCCCCAGAAGATAGGGGTTTGGGGGAAGAGGTTTCGTAGGCCGGAATTCTACAGACCCGCCTTCTTGGCCTCTTCGACCATCGCGGCCTCGATGATGTCGAGTCCCTTGTTCAGCAGAGCCTCGTCTATGATCAGAGGCGGGTGCAGCCTGATGACGTTGCCGTACTGTCCGGCAGTCAGGATGTAAAGGCCGTGCCTGAAGCAGTTCAGCTGAACGTTCCTGGTGAACTCCGGCACTGGCTCCTTGCTCTTCTTGGTCTTGACGAGCTCCATTCCGAGCATCGCGCCGAGTCCGCGGACGTCGCCGACCCACTCGTACTTCTGCTTCCACTCGTTAAGGCGCTTCATCTCGACCTTGTTGATCATCTTGGTGTTGGGCAGCGCCTTCTTGGTCAGCTTGATGGACTCGAGAGCACCCGCGCAGCACACGGGGTTGCCCCCGAACGTCCCGCCCAGGCTCGCAGGTCCCGGCGCGGACATGATGTTGTCCTTCCCTGTGACTCCTCCCAGCGGCATCCCGAGCGACAGGCCCTTTCCGGAGATCAGCAAGTCGGGATCGCACTTCCAGTTCTCTATCCCGAACATCTTTCCAGTCCTTCCGAACCCAGTCTGGACCTCGTCGTCAATCAGCACGACCCCGTTGTCGTCGCAGATCTTCCGCATCTTCTCCCAGTAGCCAGGCGGCGGGTTGATGAATCCTCCCTCGCCCTGCTCCGGCTCTCCGACGAGCGCGCACACGTCGCCCTGCAGGGGCGCCTTCTCCATGGTCGCCCTTATTGTGTCCGCGCAAGCGAGGTTACACGACGGGTACTCCAGCTTCAGAGGACACCTGTAGCAGTAGGCGTAGTCGACCAGCTGGATGTTCGGCACAAGCGGCCCGAAGCCCTCCCTGTACGGCTTCTCCTTGCCGGTAAGAGAGATGTCCAGCAGCGTCCTGCCGTGAAACGCGGTCTTGTACGAGACGATCCACTTCTTCTTCGTGTAGGCCCTCGCGATCTTGATCGAGTTCTCGATCGCCTCCGACCCGCTGTTCAGGAATATGCTCTTCTGGAGGTTCCCCGGGCAGATCTTGGCCATCTCCTCGGCGAGCTGGAGGTACGACTCGTAGGGCGAGACCATGAAGCATATGTGTATGAACTTGTCCGCCTGCTCCTGCCACGCCTTGACAACCTCCGGCGCCCTGTGGCCGCAGTTGTGGACTCCAATCCCCACCGAGAAATCGAGGTACACGTTCCCGTCGACGTCCTTCATGAACGGCCCCTCGGCGATCTCGAGTTCCGCAGGAAGGCCGATTCTGATGCCGTTCGTTATGTACTTCTCTTTCCGAGCCATTGCCTCTTTCGACTTGGGCCCTGGCGGCTCCACCACTATCTTCGGGCCCTTCAGGTTGTACTTCTTCACCATGCTATCCAGCTCCACACGTTCAAAGAGATGAATGAAAGGGGTTTGTCAGGGCTCGCGGAGAGCCCTACTTGCCGATTGAGACCTCCTTGATGGACTCCTCAAGCGCGTCGAGGCCGAAGTCGACCTCGTCCCTAGTAATCACGAGGGGCGGGGCTATCCTGAAGCAGTTCTCACCGGCCCCTATGGCCACGACGCCCTTCTTCCAGGCGTGGTGGATGATCTCGTGGGCAGCGTCTCCGTCCTTCTCGTTGGTCTTCTTGTCCTTGACGATCTCGACGCCGATCATGAGGCCCTTGCCTCTGACATCGCCCACGATCTCGTACTTCTGCTTCCACTCCTCCAGGCGCTTCATGATGTACTCGCCCTGCTTCGTGGCGTTCTCGCGCAGCTTCTCCTTCTCGATCACCCTGAAGACCGCGAGAGACGCCTCGCAGGCGACGGGTGTGCCACCAAGGGTAGTGCAGTGGGAACCGGGAGCCCAGTCGTATATCTCGGCGCGGCCGATGGTCGCCCCGAGGGACACGCCGCCCCCGATCGCCTTCGACATGCAGACGATGTCAGGCGTGACTCCGAAGTGCTCAATCGCGCACCACTTCCCGGTCCTGCCCATTCCGGACTGGACCTCGTCCACGGCGTAGATGATCCCGTTCTTGTCCATGAGCTTCTTCAGGCGCCTGTGGAAGTCCTTCGGCGGCACGATGTACCCGCCTTCTCCCTGGATCGGCTCGATCAGTGACGCGGCCACTTCCTGGGGCGGAAGGAACTTCTTGAAGACCCAGTCGTCGATGAAATCGACGCACCAGTAGTCGCAGTCTGGGAACGTCTGCTTGTACGGGCACCTGTAGCAGTAGGCGAACGGCACGTGCTCGACGCCGGGCATGGTCGGGAAATACCTCGCCTTCTGACCTATTGAGCTTGCAGTGAAGCTCAACGCGCCCATCGATCTCCCGTGGAACGCTCCCGTGAACGCGAGGAACATCGGACGCTTCGAATGCCACCTGGTGACCTTCGCAAATGCCTCGATGCTCTCCGCACCGGATCCGCTCAGGAAGACCTTCTTCTGGAAGCCCCCGGGCGTTATCGTCTGCAGCCTCTCGCCGAGTTCCACCGCGTACCGGTAGTAGAAGTCCGTATACGAGTAGTGGAGCAGACGGTTCGCCTGGTCCGATATGGCCTTGACCACCTCTGGGTGGCAGTGGCCGACGTTCATAGCCCCAAGACCGCTGTTGAAGTCGACATACTCGTTCCCGTCGACGTCCTCCACGATGGATCCGTGACCCTTCTCCACCACCATTGGGTAGTAGTAGGGACGGTTGTACGGCGACAGAACCGCGTTGTCTCGCTTAACCCATTCTTTCGCTTTCGGTCCGGGGGGCTCACACACTTTTCTCAAAGAAACCGTTGTCTTTCGACTTGTGTTCAATATACCCCTCTTGGGCTTCAAACAGGATGAAGGTGGAACCCCTATCTTATGCTTTGCTTGCTTCGCCGCAGGGGTTATGTAATCTTTATTCTACGAAACCGGCATCGCCAGTCCGATGCCGACACTGATGGTGAGATACGGCGAGCTCGGTCTGAAGAGCCCGTCGGTCCGAAGGCGTTTCGAGAACGCCCTGGTGGATGACATCCGGAGGAGGCACGCCCTTGCCGAGGTGCCATGCGTGATAACGATGATGCGTGGCAGGATCTTCGTCGACTCGGACAATTGGAGGGCTTCGTGCGAGATCCTGTCGCATACGTTCGGGGTGGTGTCATTCAGCCCTGTCACAAGGACCGAGAGCGCGCTCGAGAAGCTGACTCATGACACGGTCGAATTCGCCAAGCCGCTCCTGTTCGACGGGGCATCGTTTGCAATCCGGGCTCGCAGGAGCGGGAACCATCCTTACACGAGCCAGACATTGGCCGGAGTGCTCGGGGCCGCAGTTCTCAAAGACAACGAATTCCAGCACGTGCGCGTTTCGCTAGGGGAACCGGATGTCGAAGTATCGGTTGAGGTCAGGGACACCGAGGCCTTCCTGTTCAGCTCTGCCCTTTCGGGACCCGGCGGCATGCCGCTAGGGACCCAGGGGAGGATTTTCTGCGTCATAGAGGACGAACGTGGCATCGCATCCTCCTGGCTGATGATGAAACGTGGATGCAGCGCGATTGTCTCGACCAGTGAGCCGACCGAAGTCTTCGAGAAGTGGTACCCCAACCTGAAGACTGTCGCTGTCGAGGATGATCCGATGAAGCAGGCTTCGGATTCGGATTGCATCGGCGTCTGCCTCTCGTGGAGTCTGAAAGACCTTGAAGAAAGGGGCGCGGTGAAGGGAGACCTGCCGGTGTTCTATCCACTCGTTGGCATGAACGACGATGAAGTCGGCGCCTTGCTCTCGAAGATCGTGGCCTAGGTCCCTTGCCTGTTGTGAGCCCTCAGGGACGGCCTGTTCTTCTCCACGCCCATGCCCTTCGTTCTCACGAGACCTCGGCCCTTCTTCCCAGCAGGGGTGAGACCCCTTATGGCCCTGTCCGACTGTTTTGAGCTGCAGATCCATTTCAGCTTCGGGTCCGACATGATGACAGGGTGATGCGGGTCGACCATCATGACCTCGTACCACTTGTGCCTCCCGTCCTCGCCGACCCAATATGATGCGAGCACCTCGAGATTCGGGTACCTCTTCGACGTCCTCTCCTCGGCAATCCTCTGGATGCTCTTACGCATCGTGATCTTCAGTATGCCCTTTCTCTTTGCCCGGCGGCCTTTCTTGATCCTGTGCTTCCTGAGGCCACCTCTCCTGACCTTCGTCCTCACGATGACGAATCCGGGCTTCGCCTTGTATCCGAGCGCTCTCGCCCTGTCGAGTCTGAGCGGCTTGTCCACGCGGACGAAGGTGCCTTCCTTTCTCCAATCGACGAGCCTCTGCCACATCAGGTCCCTCATGACATCGTCGCCCGGGTGCTTCCAGGCCTCGCCCATGTAGTGGTACATGTTGTGGACGCCGCCCTTCTTCTGCGCGGGCTTGCTCTCAGTTGCAGGGGCCTTCGATTCCGACGGTGCGGGCACGGGCTCCGCCACACGGCCCTTCGCCTTCCGCTCCTTCTTCTCAGGAGCCTTCTTCTCCTCTTCTGCCATGACAACTCACCAGCCGTTTGCGGGTTCACGCCAAAGCGCACATCCCCATGCGAGACCGAGGCGGTCTCGCCGCTGTGGTCCGCACCTAACGAGTCGGCTTATATAAACATGTTGGAGGGAGTTCAGAGTGCGCCTGGCTAGATCCTCTTCAGCTCGCGGATGTAATGGCACTCGGGGCATTCGAGCTGCTCGCCCCCGGTCTTCACCAGGAGAACGTGCTTCCGTTCCTTCGCGCACTCAGGACAACGCAGCGTGTCCTCCCCGCGCTCTTCCTCGAAGTAGTCGAGGGGTTCGGCGTAGTGCCTCTCGGGATCGTCCTCAGCGAGCTTCGGGTCTTCCTCCGCAGGCGGTGTCTTCTTCTTGGATTTCAACAGTCTCATGCAGATCGCCCGAAGGAGGCATTCCTACTGGCTATAAAGTCTTTCGACGTCAACGCCCGGACGGAGTAGCAGTGAACGCTCTCCCTTCTCACATGAAGTTGTCAAGGTTGAGCTTCTTGTCCGTCTTCCTCGGCTCCGCCTTGGCCTTCCGCTTCTGCTCGTAGTCGCCGTTCATGAGCGAGGACTGCAGGACACCCGAGACGAGGGCCTTCTCGTCCCAGCCAAAGGAATCGGTCACGCGGGCGACTGTCGCCGCCAGCCTCGTTGCGTAGTACTTGTAGTCCGGCTTCGTCCCCGCGGGCAAAGGCCTTCCCTCGATCCAGGGCTCGAACTTCTGGGGCGAGGCACGACTGTCGGTCACGATCCACGACACCTTCATCCCGGGGACGACTTCGTAGCCCATCTCCTTCAGCTTCTTGAAGACGCGGACATTGATCATGTTCTCCCCCGCCTTGTACTGGCTCTCCTCGCGGACCGAGCGGGAGATCACGAGTCTTGAGGGGTTGATATTGCCCTTCATCAGGTCGTTGATCGTCTCGCGCACGTACGCGATGGCCCCGGCGTTGTCGCCGTCAAGGACCTTCTCGAAGACCTTCGACAGGGCCTCGCTTTGGAGGTCGAATGAATCGGTCCTCCGCATCTCGTATCCCCGCACGACCAGCTCCTGCCTCGGCCAGACCATCCTGCCCACGTACCTCTTCTTCATGCCGTGGGAGAAGAACGGCTCCATGATCTTCTCGAACTCGAGCACCATGCCCCCGGAGGAGAACCGATCTGCGATCTCCTGCCCGAGCTTGACGCTCTGCTCGAGGTTCTGATGGGGCGAGAGGAAGAACACCGAGTCAGTGTCCGAGTAGATGACCCTGAGGCCCTCGGCCTCCAGCTTCTTGATGAGGTCCTTGGTCGCCTCTCGCGCGAAGGCCGTGATGCTCGCCCCGATCTTGGGGTCCGTGAACCTGTAGAACGACGATGCGAGGACCCCGTAGAACGAGTTCATCAGGATCTTGATCGCCTCCTGGAGGCCGTTGTAGTAGTCCTTCTCCTCCGGTGTTGTCGCCTCCCGCATGGCCTTCTTGGTGGTCGCCCTTTCGTCCATCAGGCGTTTGAGGATCCTTGGCAGAAGCCCCTCGCGCTCGCTCTTGTCGAGGAAGCGAGCGCCGGTCGGTGATACGATTGTGCCCCGCGGTGACAGAGTGGTGAAGCAGATGTTCTTCGATATGATGAGGCTCGGATACATGCTCCTGAAGTCCAAGGTGAGCACCCAGTGGTAGAGCCCGGGCTGCATCTCGTGGACGTACCCACCCTCTATGGCCTCGACCTCTGTGCCCATCCGCATAGTCATCGGGACCGCGACATGCTCTCTGTCCGCCTCCCTGATCAGGATCGAGTCGACGAACTGGGAGGTCGTCCCGCTGACGACGTCGTCGAGGGGAAGCATCGAGACGGTGGCCAAGTCCATGCTTCGCTTGAGGACCTCGATCTTCTCGAGTATGCGCATGGCAAGGCTGGAGTCCTGCGTGCAGTACCGCATGACCTTCTCCCTGTCCCTCTGCCACTCCTGGTCCATCTTCTTGGGGTCGACATCGTGCTTCTCCTCGCCCAGCAGGAGCTTCGAGACCGCGTTCAGGGTCTCCTGCTTCGGCTTCAGGACCTTCTTGACCGCCCACCACGCGTCGATGATTATCCTGCCCTCGGTCCACCAGAAGCGATTGTTGTACTGGTCGAGCCTTCCCGGATATCTGCCCCAATCGAGGTCGCGCATGCCGAGAGCCTGGGCCCTCTGGACGAGCTGCGGGATGTCGAAGCCGTCGATGTTGTAGCCTGTGATGACGTCGGGGTCGACGTCTCTGACGTACCGAGAGAAGTCGTCGATCATCGCCCGCTCTTGCTCCGGGGTGTCGCCCACGAACTCCCTGCTCTCGACTTTGTCCCCCTTCCTGACCGTGACGCTGAGGCAGAAGATCTTCGGCTCCTTCAGACTGGTCTCAACGTCGAAGCTGAGTATCGTCAGCTTGGGCATGAAGGCCCTGATGGGCTGGAACTCGGTGGCTTTGACGACAATGTCGGTCCTGTAGGTCTTGTCGCCGACCTCTTCCCCTATGACCCTGACGCACGACCCCAGGTTCATGTCGTACATGAACCTGAAGTGGAACGGTATGTCCGCGGCGAGCACGACTGCCCTCGGGATTATCGTCTTCCTTATGTCGGGCACGAGCCACGGATACGTCACGACGACGCGCTTGCAGTGGGCCATCTCGCCCTTGTACAGGAGGTCGACCTCTTCGAGCCGCCTCACCCTTTCGTCGTTGTTCAGCATCGTGACGACGTCCACGGGCGGGTCGACGACGTAGAAGTACGGCTCGAAACCTGTGTACTTCACGGCGATCGACCTGCCGTCCTGGGTCTTCCCGTACAGATGGATGGCCAAATCCCCTTCCATCTTCTTGTAGGAGGCCTGAATCAGCCTTATGTCCCACTGCCCCATCTTCATCAGACTCTTGCCACGATCTTGATCACATCGCAATCCTTGAGCACGTGGTCGTGACCGATCGTCATGTGGGTCCTTCCGTCAATCGCCCTAATAAAGTTATCACCCAGGTCAGAGTGGACCTTGAAGGCCAGGTCCTTCGCGTTCGTTCCGCGGCGCATCAGGTATGCGTCCGGAAGCACCCTCCCCTGCTTGTCCATCCATTTGTGCTCGTCTTCGACAGGGTAGACGATGATCATGTCGAGCACCTTGAAGACGACATCCTCCAGGACCTGCTGGACGCCCGTCGTCTTGTTGGCCTTCAGCCAATCGCCCATCTTGTTGCACGCCGCCAGCTGGTTGGCGTTGAGCTTTGAGGGGTCCGAGTCGAAGCGGTCGGTTCCAGGCATGTACGATATGAGGCCTGCCTTCGCGGCCCTTCGAAGCGCGAGCTCGTATTCCGCACTCGTCGGGACCACATGATATCCTGTCGCCTTCAGCCGCTCGATGTTCTCTGGCGGTGCGATGTCCGCCTTGTTCGCAGCGATGATCATCGGCTTCGCGATCTTCTGGAGCGCCTGGCAGAACCTGAGCAGATCCTCATCGCTCCACAGCGTCGGGTCGGCGTCGACCGCCGCCTGCCTGAACGCCGCAAGGATATGGTTCTCGGTTATCGAGAGCCCTGTAAGCTTCTCCGCTAGCATCTTCTCGAGCTTGGTCCCCGCGAGCTTGGCCTGCTTGGCCATCTTCTGGAACTGCTTCTCGAGTATGCCGAATACCCAGTACGAGATCTCCTTCTCGAGGAAGTTCACGTCCTGGACGGGATCGTGGTCGCCTATTCCAACTGGGTTGCCTTCGAAGTCCGTTCCGCCGCTCGCGTCCACCACATGAATGAACGCGTCGGCCTGACGGAGGTCGTCCAAGAACTTGTTGCCCATTCCTCGCCCCGCGTGGGCGTCAGGAACCAGGCCGGCGACGTCGAGGATCTCGATGGGGACGAACCGGGTCCCATTCTCGCACATTGAGTTATTGGGATTGCAGACAGCGCTGAAATCTAGGTGAGGACATCTTCCGCGCACGAAGCCGACCCCGCGATTGGGCTGGATGGTTGTGAAGGGATAGGACGCAATCTGAGCCGGCGCCATAGTGAGCGCAGAGAAGAAAGTGGATTTGCCCACGTTCGGCTTGCCGATCACCCCGACCAGCATTCTGCTCCCCTCCACAAGATGCGGGTATAGCTAGAAAAAGCTGCTCCTCACCTGGAGTTTCAAGCCTGGCCAACCCTAGGACCGGGCAAAACAGGCTCGGAAGGGACACTGCCTTTGACCCAATATCGTTCTCTGAATGCCGGGTTTGGATACGTGTAGAACCCCTTCCCGGATTTCACGCCCAGCGAGCCTATCTCAATTCTATCGAGAAGGAGCTTAGGGGGCGCGTCCCTAGGATCCTTCGACGCAACATAGTACATTATCTCGACCTCCCTCACGACATCGAGCCCCGTCTCATCCATAATGCCGAAAGGTCCGATCTTCATGCCGGTCACCACCATCCAAGCTCGATCGATGTCCTCCATCGTGCATATGCCCCGGTCCACAACGCGGAGCGACTCGTGCCTGATTGCCCTCCAGACCGCGCCGAACGCGAAGTCTTTCGATTCCTTGAGCACCGTGAGCGGGTTCAGTCCGGCCCTCCTTGCGAAGTCACTCACCTTGCCTACAGTCTCATCGGATGTCCTCGCACCGCGCATCAGCTCGACTAGCGGCCTCCTCCAAATGGGCGGGTAGAACAGCATGTTAAGGACTCTGTCAGATCTTTCAAGGACTTTCTCGAATTCCACCACGCGGATGGTGGCGCTGCTCGTGGCGAGAATAGCGTGCTTGGGGCAGTACTCGTCCATCTGTCGGAATATCTCTCTCTTCATCTCGACGGTTTCCGGAACGGCCTCGATGCAAAGGTCCGCCGCCTCAAGGCCCTCGGATGGCCTGAGAGTCAAGTGAAGCCTCGAGATGGTCGCGTTAATCAGCTCGTCGCTCGCCTCGTTGCTCTTCTGCATGTCATGCAGCGTTGCATGAATCTGTGTGAGCGATCTCTCCAGGGAGCTGCTCCAGCGACCGACCACCCACGTATCGAATCCGTTGAACGCCGCCTGAAGCGCAATCTGGGAGCCCATGTAGCCGGTACCCACCACGCATATTTGTTCGATCCGAACTGAAGACAATCCACTTCCTCCGCGAGCCCGTAGAAGCCGAGGCGCCGTATTCGTTCTTTCCCCCGAAACGAGGAACCAGAAACGCGATCGCGACTTGCCGCAGGACGAGAGCCCGCGCTCATCACGGGTCAATCGAGGGTTTCTGACCAGCCCTGAATCTAAGGCCGGTCAGATCGAGAAGCTTGTAGAGCTGCACCTTGATCACGTCGGTGATGACGAAGGCTGCGAGAGCATAGGCCCAGATGAAGCCGGCCTGTGACCAGCTTATGGGCGCAATCAACCCGAAGCCGTATACCGCGACGATAGTCGCAAGGAGCTTCGTGCCTACGGCCCCCCAAAAGAGCTGGTAGCTCGGTGCGAGCGACCAGAACGGCCCGCGAACACGCGCCAGGAAAATCGTCAGATGGCCGGCGACCGCGAGCTTCAGGAAGATGAACGTCTGAAGCACCTCCGGTCCCAGATGGAGATAGTCCTTCCCTATGTAGTAGATGGCGAATGAGAAGATTACTCCGATTATACCGAGGAAGGATGCCAGACCAAGAACTACTCGCATGTTCCACCTTTCGGGTTTCGGCCTGGCCACCGCCTTGTCATATGCAATCATCATTATCGGGGCGTCGTTGAACAGAGCGAGCAGCACTATCATGATCGCTGTAATCGGGTAGAAGTTGAATGCGAGGATCACCAAAGTGACGAAGAACAGCACGCGAACCGTCTCTGCTATCCTGTAGATGGCGTAGCTGTTCATCCGCTGGAATATCCTCCTGGAAGTCTTGATTGCATCAATTATGACCGACAGCCCCGGCTTGGTTAGGACGATGTCGGCTGCCGACTTGGCCGCGTCGGTGGCACCGGTTACGGCGATTCCAGCGTCGGCCTGTTTCAGTGCCGGGGCATCGTTGACTCCGTCGCCAGTCATTCCCACTATGTGTCTGCTCGACTGCAGCAGCTGGACGATCTCGAACTTGTGTTCGGGGAAGACCTCGGCGAATCCGTCCGCCTCCTCGACCACCCTCTTCGCGATTCGCTCCGGCTTCTCCACGAAAGCGGTCGAGAGCTGGATGTTCTGACCGAGGCCCACCTGCGACGCCATGCGCTTGGCTATCGCGACGTGGTCGCCGGTCACCATCTTCACCTTCACGCCGAGCGAAGCCGAGGTCTTGATCGTCTCCGCCGAGTCCTCTCGCGGGGGATCGAAAAGCGGTATCAGGCCCACGTATTGCCATTTGCCCGAGGAATCCGTTCTCGCAGCCCCTAGAGCCCGGTACCCGTTCTTGGCGAAATCGACGACGATCTTGTCAATCTCGGGCGTGAACTCCTCCTTCCCCGTTGCCAGCTTGTTGATAATCTGGGGGGCCCCCTTTGCCACCTTCAGCTCCTTTCCTTTGGGGCCGACGACTGTGGCCTCGGTTCTCTTCACCACCGGGTCGAAAGGCTTGAAGTCCTTGACCGTGTATTGCTTTGCTGCATCCTGTGTCTTCTCGTGCTTCTTCGCTTCGACCAAGATCGCATCATCTATAGGGTCTTGGTCTTCCTCTCTGGATGCCAATGCCGCATACAGAAGGACGTCCTCGGGTTTGAAATCGCCGAGCGATTGCACTTCGCCCACGGTAAGTTTGTTCTCGGTGATGGTCCCCGTCTTGTCCGCGCACAAAACGTCCACCCCGGCCATCTCCTCGATGGCAACCAGCTTGCTAACGATCGCCTCTCTCCTGGCAAGTTCTATGGCTCCCACCGCCATCGTGACCGAAAGCACGGCCGGGAGAGCAACCGGGACTGCAGCAATTGTCAGTATCAGGGCGAACTGCAGGGTCACGAGGAGGTCGAAGGGGGGACGAACTGCCGCCACTATGAAGATCAGAGTTACGAGGATGCCATCCATGAGGATCAGGTAGTCACCGATCTTCGTGACCGTCTTGGTGAAGTGGCTGACCTTCCGAGCCTCTTCCACGAGCTTCGCGGTTGTGCCGAAGTAGGTGCTCATTCCAGTGGTGACGACGACGCCGTCCATCTCCCCCTGACGAATCGTCGACCCGCTGTAGAGCACATCCCCGACCTTCTTCTCGACAGGCAGAGACTCGCCGGTCAACGCAGACTGGTCGACCTGCAAGTATTGACCCTTGAGCAGTTTGATGTCGGCGGGGGCCACCTCGCCGAGCCTCGACCGGACGATGTCGCCCGGCACGAGTTCCCTCGCCTCGATGATGGACCATTTTCCCGCCCTCAGAACGCGCGCCTTGAGCGCCAGCTTCTTCTTGAGGAGCTCGATCGCATTGTCCGCCTTGTGCTCCTGCAAGAAGCCGATAGTCGCGTTCAGCATCAGAAGAACGACGATGATCACGAAATCGGGAATGTGACCGATCGCGATGGAGAGGATCGCGGCAATCTCAATCATCCACGGTATCGGCCCCCAGAAATATCTGAGAAACTTGAGAAAAGGGTTGACCTTCTTCTCAACTATCTCGTTGTACCCGTACTGAGCCAGCCGATTCTTGGCGTCAGCGGGGTCGAGCCCCTTCTCATTCGAGCCAAGTCGCCTGAGGACTTCCTCTGGAGAGGCCTTCTCTGCGTCCTTGGTCGTCATGGCACCGGCAGGACTCTGCTCAGCTCTATGCTCAGCTTCTGACTGATTCCCTCCGGCCACGGCATCGCCACCCGCCAACGGGAATGAACAAGGGATTAACTACTATTTGCCGGACAGATTGGCCTCCAGTCCATGTCCCTCTCACCCGGTCAAGTGTTTAATACGCGCATGCGGTTGCGGCCGGTCATGGAGAGTGCCATAGTACTCTGCGAAGGCCAGTTCGGCCGCCCTCCTGGCAAGACCGCCGCGGGGCTGGTCAGGCACTCGCTCAGATTCGAGATTCTGGGGATCCTCGATTCGACCAGGGCTGGGAAGGACGCGGGAGAGATCCTCGATGGCAAGAAGAACGGCATCCCGGTCTTCGCCTCTCTTGAGGATGCGCTCAGGGCGCTGAAGTGCAAGCCAGATTGGTTGATCATCGGCGTAGCGACGGTCGGCGGATGGCTCCCTAAGGAGTTCCGGCCGATAGTCCGGGCCGCGATTGAGAACGGAATCAACGTGATATCCGGACTCCACGAATGGCTAAGCCAAGACCCCGAGTTCAGCAAGCACGCAGAGGCGCACGGGGTCAAGGTCGTCGACATCCGGAAGGAGCCTCCTCTGGAGAAGATGCATCACTATCGTGGCCTCGCCTGCAAGATGGACGCAATCCGGATACCGGTCCTCGGGACTGATGCGGCCACCGGCAAGAGGACGGCGGCCATCATCCTCACGAAGGAGCTCGACTCAAGAGGCGTCAAGACCGTGTTCGTCGCGACTGGTCAGACTGGACTGTTGCAGGGATCGAAGTACGGCATCCCGCTCGATGCCATCAGGGGCGACTTCGTGGTCGGAGAACTCGAGAATGCAATACAGCAGGCATACGACAACGAGCATCCGCAGATGATAATCATCGAGGGCCAGGGCGCGCTCAGCCATCCCGCCTACGTCACAGGCTCGAGGGCCATTGTGAGCGCTTCCTGCCCGAGCACGGTCGTTCTACTGCACGCGCCCGCGAGGAAATACAGAACCTACCACCCCGAGCTCAAGATGCCGAACAGCACCATCGACCGCGAGCTGGAGCTTATCAAGGTCTATGCGAGGTCCGACATCGTCGGCATAGCCATCAACCACACCGATATGACGAGGGCCGAGGTCGAGCAGAAGATCAAGGAATACGAGAAGAAATACGGAGTGCCGGCCTGCGACGCCCTTGTGGACGGCATGGGCAAGATCGCCGACGCGATCATCAAGAGGTTTATCCAGAAGAAGTGAGCCGGAACACCGCGTCGGATACTTCCCCTATCATCTCGGGCGTTAGCTCTTCGGCCCGCTGGGCTGCATACGGAATCTCCGAGAGCATGTCCGCCTTCTCGCCCGACAGCATGCCAGCGATAACGGTGTCGGACTTGAGCGAGTTGACGATCTTCTTCCTGCGATGAGAGAACAGAGCCCGAGTCACCTCGGTGAACAAGTCATGATCTTCGACCTCGAAAGGAGGGGGACGGGGCCGCAGCTCGACGACGCAGGAGTCCACCCTGGGCTGAGGCCAGAAGCTGGACCTGGGGACGCCGAACAGTATTTCGCACTGGGCGTGATAGTATACACCGACAGTCAGTCTGCCGTAATCCCGAGTGCCCGGCTCCGCCACCATCCTCTCTGCGAACTCCCGCTGGAGCATGATGACCGCGATGTCGAACCCCTCCTCGAGCAGCTTGAAGGTGATGGGAGATGAAATCTGATACGGCAGGTTGGATACGACCTTGTTGAACTGCGGGAGGAAAGCCTCGACTGCGTCAGCCTCCAAGAGCTCCAGCCTGTTCCCGAACCTCCGCCGGAGGAACTTCACGAATTCCTGGTCCTGCTCGACTGCTCGCACCTTCGCGCCCGTCTTGAGCAGCATCTCCGTGAGATTCCCGAGCCCTGGGCCTATCTCCAGCACCGTGTCTGCAGGTGACAGGCTCGCGGCTTCGACCATTCGCTTCAGGACCGAGTCGTCAAGCATGAAATGCTGGCCGAGCCGCTTCGTCGGCCTCTTGCCGATGGACTCGAGAACGGCCCTGACCTCGTCGGCTCGCATGCGCTCATCTCGCGACGAACAGGCGATACTTCTCCTCGGGGTTGGACAGCTCCTCCTCGATCCTCTTCGCGAGGAGCTTCTCCACCTGGTGCGCCATCGGAACCCTCTTCTCCAGGTCCTCTAGGCTCTGGAAAGGGCCCTTCTTCCGCTCCTCGATTATGCCCCACATGGTCTTCTTCCCGAGCCCCGGGAGGAGCTCGAGCATGTGGAACCTCGTGGTGATCGCCTGCGCCTCGTTGAAGAACTGGACGAAGCGCGGCTCGTGGGCCTTGATGATCTGCATTATCACATACGGGAGCTCGCTCTGTGCCGCGTTGGTCAGCTCGTTGAAGCTGATCCTGCGCTTCACGTGGAGCACCTCCTGCCGCAGGTCGATGTCCTTGCCGATGTAGACCCTGTCCCCCACGTTCAGGGTGATGTTGGGCTTCGGAACCAGCTCGAACAGCTTGAACTGGTCTTCTCCGATGGCGTACGCTATCGGCTCCCTCTTGAACATCTTCTCGTCAGGGAGCCCTTGGGGCAGATAATCTAGAATCCTTGCGTAGTCTTCCATCGGAATCACCCCGAGCTCGCTAGAGATACTTGTTCACGACGCTAAGTATCTTTTCGATGTCCTTCTTCTCGACACTGGCCCTCTCCTTCGAGAAGATGAGGCGAACGTCGTCGGCTTGCGTGGGCATCAGGTCCGCGATCTTGACCGCGTTCACCTCGGATACGTATCCCAGCTCCATGAGTTCCTTGACGAGTTTCCGTGCCTTCTTGGCATCGATCCTGGCGAAGCGCTGGACGTGCTCGAGCGAGAGCTTCTGCTCGGGTGTGAGCTCGCCCTCGTTCTGGCGCTCCTGCAGGATCTCCTTCACCTCGGCTAATGTGACCATCTTCCTGTCTTCCATCGAAAAACCCCCTGGGGTCACTAGGCCTTCCTGAGGTGTTCAGGCCTCACAATGATCTGCTTCTTCTTCCCGCCCATCATGACGTCTAGCAGGTACGCCTTTCCCTGCATGCCGACGACCGTCCCTGTCCTGCCTTGGAACCGGATGTGCGGTGTGCCTCTGTGCATGCTCGGGTCGATGTTGACGCTCGCCTTCTGGCCGACATCGAACTCCTGGAAGATCTTGGTAATCGGAGAGAGCCCGCGCTGTCTCGCGCGTTTCCGCATCACAGACCTCGTCCTGCGCCTGTAGCCTTTTGATGCCTTCACCGTGTTCTCACGCTCCCTGATCTCCGATTGCGATCACGTCGAGCTCGAGCACCTCGCAGGGCATACCAGCGATTGCGGCGACGTTGGGCTGCGTCCTGCCCTCGTCCCCGTGCATCAGTTCCTTGATGTACGTTCCGCTGTCGGCCTCGACGACGAAAACGACCTCGGGGCCGTTCACGGACTCGACCTCTATCCTTCGGATGGTCCGGTGCCGGTCAAGGTTCGCCCGTCGATGAGCTACCCTGTTCGGAGTGAGCTGACTGATTGACTTTCCGGCCAATGATGTAACTACTTCATTAAGCTTTCCGTGTTCCACTGGGGCCTGGAAGCGCACCCTGACTCGGTACGTCTTGGGGTGCGTGGAGCCCTTGATTGCCTGCATCTCCGCCCTGCTGGACTTCCTCAGACCCTCCACCTCGACGAGCCCCTTCGCTCCCCCGTTGATCTCCCTCTCGAGCTCAGCGTAGTCGATCTGGCGCCTGCGAGGCCTCCGGACCTCGATCACGAAGGGCCTTCCATTCCCGAGCATGCGGGCGTCGATGTCCTCGCGGCCCATGCCGTGGAAGAAGTCGTCCTCCCCGCCTGCGAGCCTCATCGCGACGGGCCCAGTGAAATCCTGTACGCTATTCTCGTACATTCTACCCTTGCCCCCGCAGTGCGGACAGCCCTTCCCGCGGCATTCGCGGCACGGCCACCTCGTCTGCGGAAGTTCTCGAGAGAACTTCCGGTACCTCCCGTAGATGAAGAGAGGAGCGACGTCCAGCGTCACCTTGTCGAACCGGGTGTCGATAAGGAAGACCATCTCAGGATTCGTGAAGTCGACAGCCTTCTGCAGTGAACTCTCAATGGACTTGCCAATCTCCCTGTTCATCTCCGCCTTGAGCGACTCGGATTCCTTTGCCCCTATCTCTCCCCAGAAGGACTCCTCGCGCTCTACCAGTTCAGCGTCTAGCTTGGTCCCCACGAGGAAAGTCGAGAACTCGTAGTCGCTGCTCTCGGATACACAGAGCTCTGAGAACTTCCTCACTTCCGTGAAGAGCCCCCCGCAGAGATAGCACTCCGTAGGGGCCTCCGGGACTGGGGGTGCACGGGCAACCAGCGATCTGATGACGCAGCCCCTCTGGTCATTGGAGAGCCCTCTCGACACGGACGCGAAAAGCCGTCCAAGGCAGTGGTTGCACAGGGGGCGCTGGAGCGCTCGCCCTGCGATCTCGAGCCTCTCGGACATTGTCTGTCCCGCCCAGCAGTCATCCAGAGTATTAAAGGGTTCCAGTCGACGGCAGAATACGCGTCCTCAGATTCCGACGCATTCGAGCTTCTCCTCGCACGCTCTCCAGAGCGGCGAATCATCGGCTGTAGTGATGGTATCCAGCCAGCTCGGAAGAAGGGGTTTCAGGGCTTCCACGACTTTCCCGATGACGAATTCGCTCAATGGAGCGTCATACACGAGGTAATCCACGAAGACCGGCTTCCCCTTCACCCTCTGGTCTTCGAGGGCGAAGAAGACCCTGACGCGCTCCTCGCCCTTGAGCACATAAGTCTCAGAGATGAGCAGATGGGTCTTCCTGAAAGTCGTCCCCATCTGGAGTTGAGCTAGGCCTCGGTAGTCGACGGCCTCGTTCAGATGCCACTTCATCTGGCCCTCGTACGTCCCCAGCACGTATTGAGAGGGGGACAGCTTGAGCTTCTGGCCCGACTCCAAGGCCAGGCGCGTCCACAGCCTCAGGTACGCATGCGCCAGTATCTTCAGGATCCTGTCGCGGTCTGTCGGCCCAGTGACGTCTGCAGGGATGTCTGCCAAGTCCGCCTCGACCAGCTTCGCGATTCCCTCGGCCATCGCATAGAAGAATCGCGTCCAGGCTATATCAACCGTGCGAACTGACCATCTCAGAAGCCCATGCGGTCAACCTTTAGCTGGGCCGCACGTCCCTCGAGGAAATGATATACGGCGGCGTGCTCGCTCCCCTCGAGAAGCATCTCCAAGGCCCTCCGGGCAACATCGACCTGCATGGAATCCCCGATGATCCCGACCGTGTTCCCGAACACCGAGACATGGGCGCCCGTGAGCTCTTCGATGAGCGCCCTGGTCTTCCCGTGCGTGCCTATGATCCTAGACCGCATCCGAATCACGTGCTCGCGCTTCTTGCCCACGTAGTCCCTGATATCGAGTATCTCCAGGAAGAACTCGTCCTCGAGGAGCTTGAGGGCCTTGTCGGGGGAGAAGCCCCGGCCAATCGCAGTCACCACGCTGCAGACGGCCACACCCATGGCGGGGTCCTGTGCATGAGTGCTGTCGATCTCTACATCGCCCTCCTCGGAATCGATTGAGAGCTTCACACCTGCAAGTTTCTCGATGCGTGCCTTGGTCGTGCCCTTAGGCCCAATGAGGACTCCGACCCTCTCAGTCGGTATCCTCACGCACTGGATCATGGCTTCCTGATCACCTCGAGCTCGGCCTTGGGGTCTATTCGTATTCCGTACTTTTTGAAATACCTTGCCACGTTGGCCACGTCGCGCTCGAGCAGTTCCTCCGCGAGAGGGTGCTCCAGAAGGACGGCCTGGCCGACGTCGATGATGACCGGCTCCTGGTCGAGCATCAGCACGTTGAACTCGCTCACGTCACCGTGGACCAGCTTGGCCTTCTGATACGATAGCCTGAGGTATCCCAGGATCTTCCGCGCAACTCCTTCAGGATCGTCTAGGACCACGTTGCGCATCTCGCGCGCGGGCTCGACCTCCGTACCGATGTACTCCATGACGACGATGTTCTGATGGTGGGCTATTGGCTTCGGGACCCGCACTCCCGCTTCCGTCAGGCGCTGCAGGTTTCCGAACTCTTTCGCAGCCCAAGCGAGGATGATCTTGCGGCGGTTGCTCGTGATACCCTTGAACCTTGGGTCTCCCTGGACGTACTTCGCCATATCCTTGAACGTGGCAGTGGTCGTTCTATAGATCTTGACAGCCACCAGATTACCCTCGGGTGTGGTCGCCCGGAAGACGTTGCCTTCCTTGCCCGTCGCCACTGCGAAGTCGAGCCTGTCAAGGGTCCCGTCGGAGAACAGCTTGTACAGGCGCATCAGGTTCCTCTTGTCGAAGACCTCGTCAACGACCTTGCGGTCGTTGGCGTCTTTCCTTCGCATCCGCCAATCGTCTATCTCCCGTTCGAACAACTCGAACTTCCGGTCGTGACGCCCCAAGGCCAGATCCTCCAGCTCAGAATATGTCGATGGTCTTGGGGAGCATCTTCTTGCGGCTCAGGTACATCGCCTGGGTCTTCGTGTACCTGTACTGGATGTTCGCCTTCTCGTCCTGGAACTCCCATGGCTGGACAATTACGAGGTCACCCTCGCGTATCCACATGCGCTTCTTGATCTTGCCTGGGATGCGGCCCATCCGATACTTGCCGTCTGCGCACATGATCTTGATGCGCGACGCCCCGAGGAGCTGGTCGGCTATGCCGAAGATCTCGCCGTCCTTCTTCCTAGGGAGACGCACCCTGACGAACTCTGGCTGACCATCAGGGCCTATCTCGGGCTCCTCTTCCACTCGACGGTATGGCAAGATTGCTCCTCTATTGGGCCAAGTAATGGACATGGATTACTTAAGAGATTGGTGGCCAACGCACTGGCCAGATGCGCACGGCCTAGGCGGACTCGGACTTGTTGCAGCATGTCTGAAATCGGACACACGGTCTCTCTGCATGTTCTCGCGTTGTCACCACCCCCAAATACGGATTTCACGGTGGAACGAGAAGAGGCGACAAACCATGGAAAGCACTCAAGGAGACGAGAAGGCGAAGATACTTCTCGCGTACTCGGGAGGCCTGGACACGTCAGTGGCGATCCACTGGCTGAAGGAGAAGTACGGCTGCGATGTCGTCGCCGTGACCGTAGACGTCGGTCAATCGGACGACCTCAAGGAAACGATGAGGAGGGCTCGTTCCATCGGTGCTTCCAGATCGTGGGTGATCGACGCGAAGAAGGAGTTCTGCGAGAAGTACGTCCTCCCAGCGCTGAAGGCGAACGCCCTCTACGAGGGCAACTACCCGCTCAGCACGGCGATCGCGAGGCCGCTGATCGTCGCGAAGCTTGTCGAGATGGCGAAGAGGCTCGGCGCGACGAGCATCGCGCACGGATGCACTGGGAAGGGCAACGACCAGGTCAGGTTCGAGGTATCCATCATGGCGCTCGCACCGGACACGGACATCCTCGCCCCGACCAGGGACTGGAAGATGACTCGGGAGCAGGAGATCGAGTACGCGAAGCAGCGCTCGATCCCGATACCCGTCTCCGTGGACAAACCTTACAGCATCGACGAGAGCATCTGGGGAAGGGCGATTGAGTGCGGTGTGCTCGAGGACGCATGGGTCGAACCACCCGAGGACATCTTCGAATGGACGAAGGGAATCGACGCCTCACCGGACGTCCCGGAATACGTCGAGATTGGGTTCGACCACGGAAAGCCCGTCTCACTCAACGGCCAGCTCATGGAGCTCATGGAGATCATCACGAAGCTGAACGAGATAGCCGGGAACAACGGGGTCGGGAGGATAGATCATGTCGAGAACCGGCTCGTGGGAATCAAGTCGAGAGAGGTCTACGAGGCCCCCGCGGCCATGGTCCTCATAGAAGCGCATAAGGACCTCGAAAGCCTGGTCATGACGAAGGATCTGCTCCATTACAAGAGGGGAATCGAACAGCACTACTCCGACCTGATCTACGATGGACTCTGGTTCTCGCCGCTGAAGGATGCCCTCGACGCGTTCGTCGATAGGTCCCAGGAGAATGTGACGGGCGAGATCAGGATGAAGCTGTTCAAGGGGAGTGCGGTGGTCGTCGGCAGAAGCTCCCCCTACTCCTTGTATAACGCTTCGCTCTCGACGTACGCTGAAGGGGACGAGTTCGACCATTCCGCCGCGAAGGGTTTCATTTACGTTTGGGGGCTGCCTCTCAAGGTGGCTGGAATCGTCAAGGCGAACAGCTTGGAAGAAGGTGTTGCAGATGGCGTCACGGCCAACGAAGAACAGTGCCCGGTCTCGAAGTGACATCTTCCTCGAGTTCACGAGCTCGGTTCCGTTCGACCAGAGATTGTACAGATACGACATAGCCGGAAGCATAGCTCATGCATGCACGCTCGAACGCGCAGGCGTGCTGACCGAAAGGGAGAGAGAGGCGATGGTTTCCTCCTTGAGGCGCATAGCGGCCGACATCGCGAGGGGACGAGCGAAGATGCGATACGATCTGGAGGATGTTCACATGAACGTTGAGCATCTCTTGATCGACGACCTCGGGATGACGACTGGTGGCAAGTTGCATACCGGCAGAAGCAGAAACGACCAGGTTGCCCTTGACATGAGGCTCATGGTGCGCGAGGAACTCGCCCGCGTCATGTCTCAGGTCCTGTCGCTCCAGAAGACACTGCTTGGACTTGCGGGAGCGCCGGACGCTAGAGATGCAATCCTCCCCGGATACACCCACATGCAGCATGCCCAGCCGGTACTCCTGGCCCATCACCTGCTCGCTCACTTCTGGAGACTGCGACGCGACTTTGAGCGCCTGACGGAGTGCTACGGCCGAACCAACCTGTCCCCTTTGGGTTCCGGAGCGCTCGCGGGGACGATGTTCCCTCTCGACCGCACCGTGGCCTCAAAGATGCTTCGGATGAGAGGCTGCACCGACAATTCCCTTGATGCGGTCTCCGACCGCGATTTCTGCGCGGAGTCTGCCTTCGCCTTGTCCCTGCTCATGATCCACCTGTCCTCGATGTGCGAGGAGCTTGTATTGTGGTCGACCAGTGAGTTCGGCTTCGTCACCCTGCCCCGCACACTCTCAGGCGGCTCTAGCATGATGCCTCAGAAGAGGAACCCGGACATCCCCGAGCTTGTGCGAGGCAAATCCGGAAGAACCCTGGGAGATCTCGTCGCTGTCCTCACCCTGCTGAAATCCCTTCCCCTCGCGTACAACCGCGACCTCCAGGAAGACAAGGAGAACCTGTTCGACGCGTTCGATACCGTCGGAAGTTCTCTCCGCGCCCTCACGAGCTTCCTAGACGAGGTAGATTTCGACGGGGCGAGGATGAGGACCTCGGCGGAGGTCGGGCTGATGACGGCAACCGATCTCGCCGATCTCCTCGCAACAAAGGGGATGGACTTCAGGACGGCGCACGGGGCGGTCAGGGAAATCGCGGATAAGTCCGGAGGAGACGATCGAGTGTTCTGTAGACTGGCCTACGATCTTTTGCGCAGGCACCGTCTGGAAGGTCGTGGGACGACGGACCAGGACTTCCTGAGCGTAGAGGGGGCCATCGACAGGAGAAGGACCGACGGGGGAACTGCCGCAACCGCAGTGGCGAGACAGCTTGAGAAGGCCAAGGCGACGGTCAAGGCAGACAACACGTGGCTTGAAGGATTAATGCAGCAGGTCGCGGCCGTCGACGAGCTACTTGACTGAGTTCTCGGGTATGATCTTGTCCTCAATGCAGGAAGACAGGATGTTGAATGCCGGCATCATGTCCTCTCTGCTGACGATGAATATGGTGTCGGTGTAGCAGCTGAGAGCTTCGACCAGGTTGATGCCCTGGCCCGAGAGCATCGCCATCACAAAGGCGAACGCCCCGGGCGTCTCCTCAATCCTTGCTGGACTCTTGACCGTGATCTCGGCGAGGCTCTCCTTGACGCTCACGATGTGATCCTCCCCTATCGCGTGACGGATGCTGGGGAGGTTCTTGTCCTCCGATATGACGGTGATCGCGTTCGCGCTCTGGAGAACCTGCATCGTGCTCTTCTCGGCGAGCAGCTGCCTCACGATCTCCTGGAGATTCTTCAGCACGATCCACTCGTTCTTCGCGACAACGATGCATATCCTGGTTTTCAGCTCGAGCCGGCTCTCTTCGAAGACCTTCAGGATGTCCCCCTCGAAGTCCGTCTTCGCGAGTTTCATCGCGTATCTGCGACTCGCTGCGAGGACAGCCTCCTCGTTCTTGACCCCAAGCTCCTTCATGATCAGTCTGGACAGAGACGAGTAATTGACCAAGTCCTTGCTGATGCAATCGCGGATGCTCGGATGCCTGTCAATGTACTTCCGAGTGATCTCTGCGGCGCTCGGCTTCGCCTTGGGCTCATCCATCTGGCCCGGAATCTTCCGGACTGGCTTAAACCTTTGGCTGATTGACCGCTGCCAGATTCCGGATACCCGTCACCTTCGACGCCACACCAGAGCGATTGAAGGTGTGGGCCTCACAGAACACATTAAATATGGACATACCCTAGCGTCAGAACGGACCGCACGCTGCACGCTCCCGTAGTGTAGTCCGGTCAATCATTCCAGCCTTTCGAGCTGGATACCCGGGTTCAAATCCCGGCGGGAGCACTATTCTTGCCCCCATAAAGGAAAGTAGCCAGGCCAGATTCGCATCTATTGAATTGTTTGGGGGAAACTCCGGGCGAAATCCCGAGTGAACCACCAATCCGACCAGTTCATTCCTTGACTACGCGCTCGCCCGTGACCATGTAGATGACTCTCTCAGATATGTTGCATGCATGGTCAGCAATTCGTTCCAGATACCTCGCGACAAGCGTGTAGTTGATTCCCAAGCCGATCTTCTTCGGGTCTTCCATCATGTACGTGATGACCTCCCTGAAGATCTCGTCGTATAGGGAATCTACCTTATCCTCCAAGTCGAACACTTCCTTAGTCAATCCCGTATCTCTGGTGAGGAAGGCCTCCACCGAGAGATTGACCATTCTCTCGGCCATCTCTGCGATGTGTGGGATGCTGACCAGAGGCTTGAAGTGGGCCATATCCTTCGCGTGGACCGTCACCTCGGCGATGTCTCGCGCGTATCGCCCTATCCTGTCAAAGTCGGTGATGACTTTGAGGTAGGTCCCGACCATTCTCAGATCCTTTGCGACTGGTGACTGCAATGCAATGACTTCGAGGCACCTCTTCTCAATGTCGTTGTTGAGAGCGTACATCTCCTCGTCGATTTCCTTCACTTGGTCGGCGAGGTCCGAGTCGAGCATCTCGAATGATTTCACTGCGAGTTCGATCGCTTCGCTGGTCCTCTTTGCCATCGTCTCAACGAGCTGGTCGAGCTCAGCAAGCTCCGTCTCGTAGGCTTTCCTCGGCGACATCTTAGCCGAACCTCCCCGTGATGTACTTCTCTGTCAATTCCTTGTCTGGATTCTCAAATATCTTCTTAGTCACTCCGCACTCGACAAGTTCCCCCAGGTACATGAATGCGGTGAAGTCCGCTATCCGCGCAGCCTGCTGCATGTTGTGGGTTACAATCACAATCGTGTAGTTCCGCTTCAAGTCAAAGAGGAGGTCCTCGATCTTTGCCGTAGCTATAGGATCAAGCGCCGAACACGGCTCGTCCAACAGCAAGGCCTCAGGGTCCGCAGCCAACGCCCTCGCTATGCAGAGTCTCTGCTGCTGTCCTCCGGATATGCTTACGCCCGAGGCGTCGAGCTGGTCTTTGACCTCATCCCATAACGCTGCCAGCCTCAGGCTCTTCCGAACAACTTCATCGAGCTTCTTCCAGTTCTTTTCGCCGTTCAGGCGCAAGCTCGCGACTACGTTGTCATAGATGGACATGGTTGGGAACGGATTTGGTTTCTGGAATACCATGCCCACTTTGGCCCTGACCTGGACAGGATCAACCTGGCTGCCGTAGATGTTGTCGCCATCCAGAAGTACTTCTCCAGTGACCCGGGCACCGCGCACAACCTCGTGCATTCGGTTCATGCACCGGATAAGAGTCGATTTGCCGCATCCGGACGGTCCGATCACCGCTGTGATCGCATTCCTTGGGATGCGTATGTCGACGCCCTTCACAGCATGTACTTGGCCGAAGTATGCATTCAGACCTTCAGTGACAATCTTGTCTTCCATGTCCTCTTCACCGCCTTTGATCTTCTTCGATTGTTTCGCATAAGCAATCTCACACTGACATTGAGGATGAGCACGATTGAAATCAGGACGAGCGCTGCCCCCCAGGCTTGCTGGAGGAGCGCCTCCGAGGGAGAGTTGTAGTTTCGGAATATCGTGAGCGGGAGCGAAGCGATAGGCTCGGTAGGCGAGTAAGACCAGAAGCTGCTATAGAAAGCCGTCAGCAAGAGGGGAGCAGTCTCCCCGGCGATTCTCGCAACTCCCAGAAGACTGCCGGTAATGACGCCTGCCCGACCGTTCACGAGCATGACCTTCAGCACGGTCCTCCATCTCGGCACGCCAAGCGCGAGCGCTCCCTCTCGCAGGGAGTTGGGGACCATCCTCAGGGCTTCCTCAGTAGTATTTGCCACAATAGGGATCATGATGATGGCCAGCGCGAAAGAACCCGCAATGAGGGAGAATCCGACATTCAGATAGGACACGACAAGGGCGTAGGCGAGAAGACCGACAACTATTGACGGGAAATTGGCCAGGATGTCATTGAAGAATCTGATGGTTGCTCCGTATCTGTTGTTGCCGTATTCTGAGACGTAGATTCCGGTCAGGATGCCGATTGGGAGTCCGATCGCACTCGCATATGCTATGAGCAGCAGTGTGCCAACTATCGCATTCCCAATGCCCTCACCGGGTTCTCCCGTCCCTTTCGTCCTCTGAGTTAGGAACTCCCAGCTTATTGCAGGAGCGCCTTTCGAGACCACGCCTGCCAGAATGTAGATCAGGGGGATCAGGGCGAGTACCACACAAGCAAGCGCTAGGGCAGATGCGAGGTTGTTCTTCATGCGGCGGTACCGGTATCGGTTCACAATCCCCCTCCGGCTGCCGGAATCCTCTTCATGAAACGGCCGACAATCAACCTCGCGAAGACGTTGATGATCAGAGCGACTACGAAAAGAACAAGGCCGATCTCAATCAATGCCGAAAGCTGAAGCCCTTGGGCTTCTCCCCAATTGTTGGCTATGAGGCTAGCCATAGTCTGGCCCGGGTCTAGGAGTGACCAGGAAATTCCATTCGCATTGCCAATCGTCATGGTCACGGCCATAGTCTCTCCCACTGCTCTCCCAAGGCCAAGGATGACTGCACCGAATATCCCTGAGCGCGCATAGCTGAGGACCGCTATCCGGGTCGTCTCGTACCTCGTGGCCCCAAGACTGAGCGCAGCCTCCCTCTGGGAGTCGGGCACTGCCATCAACGCTTCTTTTGAAACTGAGGCGATAGTCGGTATGATCATTATCGCGAGGATTACGCCCGCGGTGAACTTGTCAAGCCCAATCGAATCGCCTTGGAATAGTGGAGTCCATCCCAGGAAGCTCTTGAAGAAGGGTTCAACGGAATCAGCCATGATTGGCCTGAGGGCGTACATTGCCCACAGTCCGTAGATGACGCTAGGGACAGCGGCCAGAAGCTCCACTACGAACGATAGAGGATTCTTCAACCAAGGCGGCGCTAGCTCGGCGAGATAGATAGCAATCCCTACGCTAAGGGGTACGCCTATTAGCAGGGCTAGAAGGGTCGTCGTCAACGTCCCGGCGATAAATGGCAGCGCTCCGTAGACGTCCTGATTTGGGTTCCACGAACTCCCCCAAAGGAAACTTGCGCCGAACCTATCGATAGAACTCTGAGAATCGAAGATCATTCTTGCGACCAGAGCCCAAACGAGTACAAGGGTGAGGGTGGCGACTCCCATGACGAAGTATTCGAATGCCAGATCTCGGCTGAATCTTCGAGATCGCCTCAGATTTTCCAGCCAATCCCCGCGAGACATATCGACCTCTTGCCTCGTCGCATTCGATTCTCACCCACCATTCTAGCTGCGGTCAAGCACGAGATGACTTGCACTATCTCACTACCTGCCCCTGATAGGTGATTGAATTGAGCGTTGTCTCATCCACCGACACTACGGAGGCAGGCAGACTAGCGTAGTACAAGGTCGGCCCGTACGATTGACCCTGGTGTACGCACCACCACAGGAAATCGATCAGCGCCTCTGCAGCGGTCTTGTTCATTTTGGTGTCGTTGCTGAAGAGCTCCTTGTAGACCAAAATGTAGGTGAAGCTCGAGATCGGATACGATTCCGCTCCAGCGGCATCGAGTATGCTGACATGCGACCAATCTCCATCTCCTGCTGGGAGCACGACTCCTGTCGCGGCGCTGGTGACTGACTCCAGTGTGGCATTGACGAAATAACCGTCGTGATTCTTCAGAATCGCGTGAGGCACATCATTCGCCATCGCGTAGGAGAGTTCTATGTAGCCGATCGAATGCGCTGTGGTTTTGACTGTCTGCGTCACACCGGGATTTCCGCTCGCACCGATTGCATCAGGCCAGTTGACCGACTTTCCTTGTCCATAGATGGCGGCAAACTCTGAACTGACAGTTGCCAGATATCCCGAGAACACGAATGTCGTTCCAGATGAGTCTGATCGCACTATCGTCGTGATTTGGAACGAAGGTAGAACCTCGCCGGGATTGAGTGCAGCAATCGCAGGATCATCCCACGAAGTTATGTTCTTCATGAAGATCTCTGCCAAAGTCGGTCCGTCCAGTCGGAGGCTCTGAATGCTGGGCTCATTGAACGCGACGACAACCGCGCCCAGTGTCTCTGGAATATGCACGAGTCCATATGCGGAGGAATCACTTGTAGCCAAGGGGGCATCTGTCCCTGCAAAGTCGACATGCCGGTCCTCTATCTGAGTTATCCCGGCTCCACTGCCTCCCCCTCCGTAGCTGATTCTCACGTTGTGCCCCGTCGTATTGTAGTACTCGTCCGACCACTTCAATATCAGAGGCATCGGAAATGTTGCGCCCGCACCGGTCAAGCTCACGCTTCGCCCGCTCTTTCCAGTTGACAGCAAACCGGTTGCGAAAGCTGCAGCAACCACTATGATCACTGCAACGATGACCCCGAGGATCACGAGCCATGGTGTGCCTCGCTTGTGTGGCATCGAAATCTCCCTTTCAGATTTGTTCTTCTCAGTTTCACTAGCTTGGTTCATTTTTCCACTTTCCTGACTAGACTATGTTGAGATATGACCAGAAGATGACTCCCGAAATGGTTGCAGCCGCAGGTATTGTCAGGATCCAGGCAACCACCAAACGTCTCCCTATACCCCACCTTACTGCAGATACGCGCTTCGCAGAGCCGACTCCCATGATAGATCCTGATATTGTGTGAGTTGTGCTGACCGGTATGCCGAAATGAGCGGTTGCCGCTAGTACTGCGGCTGCACCAGTCTCAGCCGAGAACCCCTGATAAGGTTCCAGCTTGGTGATCCTTGAAGCCATTGTTTTCACAATCCTCCATCCGCCGAAGAAGGTGCCCAAGGCAAGGGCTAGATAGCAGGATAGGGCCACCCAGAGGAAAGCGTGGTCCGTAGGCGATGCGGCGCCCACGGCAACGAGCACGAGCATTATGATCCCCATTCCTTTCTGGGCGTCATTCGCTCCATGCGTCATCGAGTAGAATGCGGACGACACCAGCTGCAATCGTCTGAACCAATGATTGACCTTTGTTCTCTGGCGCTTGGCCATTGTCCTCACGACCAAAGCCACGATCAAGAATCCTGCAATCATCCCTAGAACCGGGGAGATAAATATGAACGATGCCACTTTGAACACGCCAGACCAGTTGACGGCATTGAGACCCATGACTGCACCACCAGCGCCCAGCAATCCCCCGACCAGTGCGTGACTGCTTGAGGCTGGGATTCCCAGCCACCAGGTGATTAGATTCCAGATTATCGCCCCGACCAGAGCGGATAGAACGAGTTCAAGCCCGTAGGACGCCTCAACCAGATTCTGATTGATGATCCCGGATTGTATCATCGCCGCAACGGCGCTTCCTAGTGCCAGAAAGCCCATGAAATTGAAAAAGGCAGCCATGGTAACTGCTTGCACCGGAGTCAGCACTTTTGTGGCAACGATTGTGGCGATGGAGTTCGCGGAGTCGTGGAATCCATTCACGAAATCGAACATCCATGTGAGAAGAATCGCTACAACGGCGATCACGGGTAGCGATATAAGGGCGGTCATCTCATCACTTCAACAAAAACTCCTCATCAAGATTCTCTGGCGCGTCGTCATAGAGTTTCATTTCGTCGAAATCGCGCTGCGGTTGTTCCATATCCCTTCTCTCACTTCTATTACTGACTCCGCATAAGGGTCCATTAGAATTGCCCAAATAGAATAACGAAACAACCTGTGTTCTATGCCGGCTATATTAACTATATAGGAGTAGCCTAATACGCCTTCGTCAATAGAGAGCTATTGTGGCAGCCTGGCCACCTAGTTGGAGCGACGAGTTCATGGAAACGAGGAAGATCCAGAAGACGGGCGGTTCAACGTACATCGTCTCCTTGCCGAAGCATTGGGTCATAGCATCGAAATTGAAGGAGGGAGACACAATATCGATGACCATTGACAGCGCCGGATTGCTTACGCTTGACCCGAGTCTGGGATCTAGGAAACCCTCTTCAAGAATCGAGCTGGCAGTTGATGACAACGAGAACGAGATTCACTTTCTACGAAAGCTGATTGGACTCTACATTTCTGGCCACGATGAGATAGTAGTGAGGGGAAGAACGAGGATTTCCCCCGATATACGGAAGATGGTTGGCGACTTCACCAGGAAGGTGATTGGATCAGAGATCGTGGAGGAGTCAAGCTCTTCAGTTACAATTCAGGATGTGGCCGATTACTCACATCTTGACATGCGGAAGGTAATCAGGCGCATGCATCTGATGTCCCGATCCATGCATGCGGACGCGATGGAGGCCCTCATGAGGTCGAACCAGAGCCTCGCAGAGAATGTGGTTGCCCGGGACGACGAGGTTGACAGATTGTACTGGTTCGTTGCCAAACAGCAGAGCATGATACTCCGGGATCCGTCAGTCTCGAGAAAGATGGGGATCGGCATATCAGAAGCCTCTTTCTATCTCTCTGCGGCCAAAGCACTAGAAAGAATCGCCGACCACGCGGCCAGGATAGCCCACAGTGTGAGCGCTTTGTCCTCCGAGACCTTGAACGAGAAACTCGTGAAGGACATGGAGTCGTACGGCGTGAGGGTCCTTTCCGTCTTGGACAGTTCAGTTGAGTCGATGTTGAAGGCGGATATGCTGGCGGCAAACCTTGTTGCTGATGAATCCGAGCAGCTAAGGATGGGTGGCGAGAAGCTGATAGAGCAGATAATGAGCCATAGGACCAAATTTTCGGTTCCATTTGCACGAGTGGTTGAGAGTCTAGAAAGGACCGCCCTCTATTCAGTCGACATCGCTGAGCTCGCAATCAACCTAGCAGAGAAGGGCTAGAAGGTCGGGCCGCTGTCTAGCAGCGCAAGAAGATGGGCTCGCGAGGGGCGAATCAGCAGGACAAATGTGGACGGCAAACCCTCGGAATCTATGAGGGTCTACGAGCGATTGCACAGAGCCTAGCTCGACATCGATGCACAGATTCTGACTCCGTCCAGTATTCCATAGGGGCAAACTCCGGGCCGAAATCCCGGCGGGAGCACACTCTACAGTTGCTTGTAGCTGAGAATCAGAACAAGTGCGTCTGGTGCGAGTCCTTCGGATAGATGATCGTGTCGCCGCGGACGACCGCCAGAGAGCTCAGCCAGTGCGTACGAACGTCGAACAGACCGTAAATGTCTTGCACCTCGACTGCTCGGATCACGAGTGCATCCGAGAAGAACTGCCGATGACATCTGCCAGGGAACGCCTCGGAGCACATCGCCGCGACGGTCTCCTTGCGGGCGAGGTCGAGGAACTTCTCGAGCGCTCGTCTGAAGGCGTCTGTCAGCATGTAGTCCGCGTACGCCCGGAAATGGTCGTCCCCGAGACCGTCGTTCGGAGATTCACGAGCCGAAGAGAGGTAGCCCCCGAGATCCTCCAACCTCACGTAGCCGATGCCGTTGATCCTGAGAGTATGGGCAAGCGTGACGCTGTTGTACTGCGGATTGTATCCCGAGCCCGGTATGCTGCGGATGTCGGCCACCAGGGTGACGAGGTTGCGCTTGAGCAGCTTCAGGAACTCGTCGATCGGCCTGTTGGAGTGACCCACGGTGTAGACGAGGATCTTGCCCCCTTCTTTGGACCCTGGCATTCAAGATCGCTCCGTCGGATATGTCACTCGGACGCCGCGGACCTTGGCCCATGGTGTCAGCTTCCGGTCCTTCGCCTTCCCCGAGCGTGATATCTCCCTGACCGAGTAGCCTCGAACGAGCAGCGCATCCGCGATCAAGCTCCGGTGGCACCGCCACGGGACCGCTTCAGCGCACATTATCGCCACCCGTTTCTTCCCCGCAACCTCGATCAGCTCACTGAGTGCCTTTTCGAACTCGTCTGTCTGCATGTAGTCCGCGAATCCCCTGAACGACGCGTTCCTCCATGCCGCGTTCGGAGAATCCTTGACCGGACGTCTGAGGCCGCCAAGTCCCTTCAGGTGACGATAGCCGATACGCCTGTTCCTCAGCGACTTCGGCAGGGATTCCTTATTGAATTGGGGGTTGTGTCGAGAGCGCGGGATCGTCCGCACATCGACCACCATGTTCACATCGTTCGCGCGCAACGCCTTGACGAAATCCTCGAGGCTGAGCGTGGAATGACCTATGGTGAAGACTGCGCGGCCCTTCTTTGCCAACACATCTCCTCCGTCGCCACGAATCGCGGTTGAACGGATAACTAACCTATGCCGAATGCCAGATGCCTGCATATACCCGCCATTCCATTCAGGATACCATGGCGGAGCTCAATCCGGATCTCCTGGGACCGTGCATGTTGTACTGCGGGTACTGCGGCGTCTACCTCAATGGCAAGTGCGAAGGGTGCGGACCGATGACCAGCAAGCGGGCCAAGGAGGGCAAGGTCTTCTGCGGGATGGTCGAATGCGCTTCGCGGAGAGGCGTGGAGATGTGTGCGAAGTGCCATGACTATCCATGCAGAAGATTCGACGAAGCCTCGGAGGACGACTGCGCGCTCTTCTCTGAGCCCTTCATCTCGTACATACGGGACAACTCAAAATGATCAGAGCACCTGGCTCATCTCCCGCTCTATCAGCGAGAAGTCCTTCGCGTCCATCGTGCTCTGGTCCACGGGCACGAGAAGATACCCTTTGTCGAGGACGACCTGTTCGTTGATGAGCTGGACGAACCTGAGGACGCTCTTGAAGTCGTTCTGGGTGGTGAGATACTCCAGCCCCTCGATCACGATCGCGCCGTTCTCCCCTTTGCCCAGGAAATCGCGGATGGCCGAGGCGAGATGCGCGAGATTGTTGGGGGACACGTACTGAGTGCCCTTGACGATCCCGGAGCCCTGGGCAGTCTCGGTCTTCGTCAGCCACAGGGTCTCCGCCGTGAAACCGTATTTCTGCTTGAGTATGTCAGGGTGCGTCCTCGAGATGCAGAGCCCTCGGGCGCCGCCGGCCAACAAGGACGAGAACATCCCGAAACTCCTCTCGGGGCGCTCCTCCCTGATGACATAGCTCCATCCAGGGACGAGCTGGACGGGCGCCTGGGCGACCGTCCCTGAGGCCCCGGGTCGTTCGGTGGCAATCTTGCGGCCTAGCATCTTCTCGATCTCGTCAACCTTCTGCTGGACGCGCTGGTAGGCCATTGACCTCTTCGTCTTCGCCATGATCTGCAGCTCGCGGGATGTGTAGCCTTTTGTGGAGAGCTTGATGATCTCGTCCCAGGCCTCCTGAAGGCCCTCCTGAAAACCCTTGATGTAGCTCCTTGCGGAGTCATCCTCTTGAGCCATGTCCCATCCGTGCCGCCAGTGCTTCGTTATTGACTAGCCAGACTAAATAACCTTTTCCGGGCTGGAACGACCTGAAGAGCCGGAGGGTAGTCGGGAAAAACCTATAGCTGAGTCGGGCAATCGGAATGCGCTCTCATGCCAAAGAAGAAGATGATGCCTCGGCTCAAGCTCAAGGCGAGGATCGCATCGAAGGTCCGCGAGAAAGACCTTGTAGAAAAGGCCAAGCTCCTGATGGAGGAGCCGGACCTCATACTCCCGGAGTGCGCTGAGGACTGCGGGTCGTGCCCCTTCAGAAAGACGCGCGCGCGCATAGACAAGATCCTGAGGTACAAAGACGACCCCGTGAAGCTGTCGAAGCTCGCGCGCGGAGGGGACAAGCTCGCGCGCGCGTACGCGGCCACGATAGCGCTCGCGCATGAGGAGAAGACCCCGTACTTGGCGACCGCGGTCTTTCGAGGGTCCACCGTCACTTACGTCATGCGCGGGAAGGCACCCAAGGAGATGCTGATAGCGGTCCAGAATTTCGATTCCCCGAAGTGGCGCGTGATGGGGGTCCTGGACCTCGTGGCGCGTAGGGGCCTCCACTTCTATTCGTACGGCGACCACTTCGTCTGCACTGGCAGGTACGCTAGACCCCCTGAGGAGTACGTGAAGATGGCGGCGGAGTCCGTCGGAGCTTCGAAGCTCGAGGGCGACGCGTATGTGTGCCCCCACAACCCCGTCTCGACCAACCACGTGAAATTCGATTGGACGACCGCCGGGAAGGAGATCCTCCTGTGCGACCAGTGCGCCGTCAAGTCCAAGAACACCCTCTCCAAGCTCGCGGAAGGCATGGCCGTTCCGAAACCCGCGAGCGAGTTCAAGATCGATATTGTCCGTCCTCTGAATACAGTGGCAGGTGACGGGGACTGCGAGGACCTTCTGAACAAGGAAGTGAGCGCCGGTCTGCTCGACGAGTACGCCGAGGGGAAGGTCGGGGACCGGGAGCTCATCGACCGGCACATGGAGACCGTCCGGGAGGCGCTCTCCGAGACGAGCAGGAAGGTCTTCATCCGAGGCGACAAGTGCTACGGTTCGGACCCCGCCCTCATGATAGCTGACATGACCAACGATGACACCGAGGCGAAGTCCCTCGAAGGACTTTTCTCGAAAATCGACAATCCGGTGGTACTGGAGACAAGCGATTCGGTGAACAAGGTCCTCTCGACTTACTGGTTGGACCACGGCAGAGACGCGATGAGCGCTGTCGTACCGCCCGAGATGGTGGACCGATACTTCCGGGAGGACAGCGAGGCAATCTCGTCCCCGATGAAGGTCATTCAGTCAGCGCTCGAGAAGTCCGAACACGATGCGGTGGCATCACAGATACCCCGCTACGAATGTCTCACGGGGTACGGCAGCTTCGTCGACGAGATCGTGAAGGCCTACAAGACCAGGGGGGCCGGCGGAGCCGTCGCTGTCATCGACGCCGACAAGTCCAACGACCACAGGATCCGGTCGATATCCCACGCGTTCTACCTCGCCCTAGGGGTCACGACGAAGGCGTGGAAGTTCACGAGCAGCGAGCAGGAGTACGGCAGACACCTGGAGGCGTTCGCGAGGAAGCTCCTCGAAAGCAGGAACTCGGAACAGCATCACGAGGCGTTTGCAGAGTTCCTGAAGCAGGCCGGCTGTCCGGACGACCTCAAGCTCGCTTGAAGACCCGAGCGTCGACCACCACGTGGGCCACGCCCGGAGCGTAGGACTTTATCTCCTTCAACCTGAGTACCTCCACCCTCCCTTCCGGGACCGCATCCCTGATCCGATGGATGGGCCTTTCAGGGAGCAGCACGTTCGGGCAGGTCTCGTGATAGTGGACCACTCCTCCGCTCCTAAGCAGTCTGACCGCAGTCGGCAGGTACTCGTGCGTCGTCTTCACATAACCCATGAGGACCCTGTCCGCAACCGATTCCCCCGGCAGGTCCCGATTGTCACCCAGCACGGGCGTGACGGCGTCCTGAACCTCGTTCAGGACGATGTTCCTCGAAAGGTACCTGTGCGCCACCGGGTTGATCTCGCATGCGATGACCTTCCGAGGTTTCTGATACACGGCGAGCGGGATGGAGAAGTAACCTATGCCCGCGAACATGTCCACGACGGTTTCCCCGTCGCACCTCACGGTGGCCATCCTAAGACGCTCCTCCTCGTTCCCGGAGGAGAACATGGTCCTTGCCGCGTCGAGCCTGAACCTGATGCGATTCTCCACATGGGTGGTCTCGGTGTCATGTCCGTAGATTAGCTCCGTCGAGGGCTCGCGGAAATCCCCGCGGATAGCACCGACCTCTCGAAGCACTGCCTTGGCCTTCAGGGCAGTCGCATAGGCCTCTCCCACCGCGCCGAGGAACGGAGCGAAATCGTCGCTCAGGCGCACTATGGCCACATCCCCGACCAGCTCCCACTTGTCAGGCAGACTCGCCTTCAGCTCCTCCGGGACCTCCGCCAACCTCCTCACCATTTCGATAGGGTCGACCTTCGTTAGCTTCCTGTCCGGGAAGTTCATCTTCAGGACCTCGGCGCCGTTCTCGGCAATGAGGTCCGAGGGGGGCTCGGACACCACTGGTATCAAAATCCTTCCCTCGCGCTCTATGATGGCCTTCGACTTGTCGACCAGCCTGAGGGCCGTGAGCTTCCCCCGGAGGTCTTCGGCCGCCTCCTTCGGCGCGCTTATCCCGAGCACGCGGTTCCCAACACGGGCTGACTATAAACAACTTCTCGACGCGCTGGCGGATGAGACCGAAAACCATATAGCAACTCCCCATTATCGAGTCGCGATGAGGCCGCTTCCTGCGGTTCTGGTTGCGCTGGCAGTCACCGCGCTGATGCTCCTCCCGATCGGGGGGAGCGCGGACGTCGACGAGCCGGGGGCTCCCAAGTACGTCAACCGCATGCTCGGCAATTTCGTGACGCCAACAGTCGCACCAGGCGAGACCCTGACCTTCTCATTCGAGGTCAACAACACCTACAGCGAGTCAGGGAGCAACATGGCCGACATCCTCCTCACGGTCGGGATCTACATGTACGCGACGAAGGACGAGGCCCGGGAGGTCAACGCGTCCTTCGAGAACCCGCCTCTCATCAACGGCGAATCGACCGAGTACTCGGAGACGGTACCGTTGCTGGTGTACGGGGAGAACCACACCGTCTCGTTCGAAATCGAGACGTCGAAGAAGACGCCTCACGGGACGTACTTCTCGCAGAGCACATACTTCGTGAGGATCAGCCTGGAATTCCACTTCCCGGGAAACGCGACCGAGATCGTCATGAAATCGAAAGGATGGTTCACGGATGAGCAGTGGACCAGGCTCACCACCAACGAGACCGGGGCAAGTGAGCTCAACAGGACCTACCTGGCTTCCCTGGGGGTCGACGGCATCATCCCGGACTCGTCGTTCGGGTTGAAGGTGCCGATTCCCAGATGGCCTCTGGCCGTTCTAGGAGTCGCTTGCGCGGGCGTCGCATTCATGGCGCTCTACTACTTCGTCCTCGACAACCCCGGGAAGTACCCCCGGCTAGAGAAGAGATTCTATTATCTGAGGGGAAAACTGGGCGAGTTTTGGCGCCAGCTTAAGGACCGCAGACGAAAGTGAGGCTGGATAGTCGATGTCCCCGTGCTCCTCGAGGAGCCCCTTGACCTTCGGCTCTCCGAATATCCTAAGCGCCTTGTCCAACTTCTTGTCCGTGAGGTTGAGGAAGACCTTCCTGACCCTGAACGCCCTCGCGAGCTCCCTCCCGAACTCGTCCCTACAGAGTCGGTCGTATGCTCCGAGATCCCCGCGTCCGTCAAAGAAGTCGGATACGGCTCGTGCGCACAGCTCCCCACCCTTCACAGCGGTGTACACTCCGCCTCCCGATAGGGGCTTGGCGTGACACGCCGCATCGCCCACCAGCAGGATCCTGCCGCTCACCGCCGACCTGCCAGCGCCGATCGGGATCCTGCCCGACGCGGTCGAGACCTTCTTGGCTCTGACGAACTCCTTCCTGGAAAGGAACCTCTTCAGATACGCTGCGGGGGTGTTCTGCGCGTCCCAGGTGCAGAGACCGACCCTCGTCGCGTCCCCCGCAGGGATCGCCCATGCGAAGAAGCCCGGAGCGACCGCCCTCCCGAAGAAGACCTCCACGAAATCCGGGTCGGTGTCGACGTCCTTCATGTCCACCTGGATGCCGAGGAGCATGTGCTTGGGCGCCGGGAGACGGGCCGAGCGTCGACAGACGGACCTGTGGCCGTCCGCTCCGATGACGACAGACGCCATTGCCTGCTGCAGCTGACCCTCGAACCTCATCTCAGCCCGGGCCTCCGTTCGCAGCTCGTGAACGGAGCGCACTTGGGCGGCGACCATAGGGGCTGCTCCGGCATCGACCGCCCTGTGGAACAGGATGCTGTCGAACTGCCTTCGGTCTATGACGCACGCGCGCGAGCCCTTCGCCTCGAGCGTGAGGACATATCCGAGCGAGGAATGGAACTTGACTCCCCTCACCGTCTTCAGGATGCTGTGCTCGGCGAACCTCGGGACTCCCCGCTGCGTGACGAGCCCGGCGCAGTGCATCGGCTCGCCCGGCAAGGGATGCTCCTCTGCCATGATCACGTCGTGGTCCTTGGCCAGAAGCCTCGCTGCAGTCGACCCCGCTGGCCCGCCTCCGACCACGAGCACTTCCGCGCGCACGCCGGGCAAACAGCATTGGCCAGTATTTCAGGATTGCCCAAGCCGACAGGAAGCGGAGTTGTAAGGCGAATTGGATATATCCCGGCGTTGCAGAATATGAGCCGTGGTTGTCGAGAAGAAAAGCGATGTGGAGATTTCATTCGATCAGAGTCTTCAACAGTCGAAGGACCTTGTGGAGATTTTCGAGCTCGTGAAGAAGGCGGTCAGGACCACCTTGGGCAGGGAGCGAGCAGGACTCATGCTGGGCCTGGCGAACCTCGGGGGCGGCCCCCAGGGCTTCGTGGGGGCGTTCTTCCCCATAGCCACGAACATCATCGTGATGAACAGCCTTCCCCTCCAGCGCGTGAAGGAGACCGACCCCTCCCTCTTCAGGCCTTACGTGTTCACGATTCTGCTCCACGAGTACCTGCACACCCTAGGGGTAATCGACGAGGTGTCCACGCGCAGACAGGCTTACGAGATATGCGTGAGGCTCTTCGGCACGGGGCATCCGGTCGCGCAGCTCGCCGCGGACCTCGGGAAGTTCATCCCAAAGCTGGTCTACCCGATCTACGGCTGGCAGCCGGACGAGGAGTACAGAATCGAACTGGTAAAGGGTTTCGACAAATCAAGCACGGATGCCTACATCGGCTGAAGAGGCCTACTTCTTCGGGACCTTCTCCCAGTCCTTCAGGAACTTCTGGATCCCCTCGTCGGTGAGGTTGTGCCTCAGCATCTTCTTCAGTACTTCGTAGGGCACCGTAGCCACGTGCGCGCCCGCGAGAGCCGCCTCGGTGACATGCACCGGATGCCTGATGCTCGCGGCTATGACCTGCGTCTTGAACCCGTAGTTCTTGAATATGGTGACGATGTCCCTGACGAGCGCCATGCCATCGTGGCTGATGTCGTCGAGCCTGCCGACGAAAGGCGAGACATAGGTCGCGCCCGCCTTCGCGGCCAGGAGCGCCTGGTTGGGGGAGAACACGAGCGTGACGTTGGTGTTGATGCCCTCTTTTGACAGTATCTTGACCGCCTTGAGCCCTTCGTCGGTCATCGGGATCTTCACGACGACGTTCCTGTGCATCTTCGAGAGCTCCCGGGCCTCCTTCACCATCCCGTCCGCGTGCATCGAGACCGCCTCAGCGCTGACCGGGCCGTCGACGACCTTGCATATCTCGTCGATGCGGCACTTGAAGTCGCAGCCCTCCTTCGCGACGAGCGTCGGGTTCGTCGTGACCCCGTCCAGGATGCCCCAGCTGTTGATCTCCTTGATCTGCTCCAAGTTCGCGGTGTCGATGAATATCCTCATCGTCTCCCTCACTTCTTCCTCTTCAGCACGTCGTGCGCGGCCTCGACGATGTTGTCCGCCGTGAGCCCGTACTTCTCCATGAGCTCGTCGCAGCCGCCAGACTCCCCGAACACGTCCGGGATCCCGACGCGCTTCATGGGCACATGGAAGTTCTCGACAAGCACCATGGCCACTGCGCTCCCCATTCCCATCATCACGGAGTGCTCCTCCGCGGTGACCACACCGCCCGTCTCCCTCGCGGCCCTGACGATGGTCTTCTCGTCCAGAGGCTTGATCGTGTGCAGGTCCAGGACCCTCGCGTCGACTCCGTGCTTCTGGAGCTCCTCCGCCGCCTCGAGACACTTCGAGACCATGATACCGCATCCGATGAGCGTGACGTCCTTCCCGTCCCGCATCACAGGGCACTGGTTCAGCTCGAACGGGGTGTTCATATCAGTTATGGTGGGCACGTCCGCCCTGCCGATCCTGACGTAGACCGGGCCATGGGTCTTGGAGACCGCTTTGACCGTCTTGTAAGTCTCGGGCGCGTCTGCAGGCACTATCACCGTCATGTTCGGCAGGACCCTCATGAGCGCGAGGTCCTCCACGATCTGGTGGGACGCCCCGTCCCCGCCCACTGTGATACCTGCGTGCGAGGCCACTATCTTGATGTTCATCTTCGGGTAGGCGATGGACTGGCGGATCTGGTCGTAGCATCTCCCTGTCCCGAAAACCGCGAAGGTCGATACGAACACGGTCTTGCCGCTCGCCGCGAGCCCAGCAGCCGTGTCCATCATGTTCTGCTCAGCGATGCCGACGTTGAAAAACCTCTCCGGGAAGGCAGACGCGAAGTCGGCCGTCCTTGTGGAGCTCGACAGGTCGGCATCGAGCACGACGATGTCCCCGCGCTCCTTCCCGAGCTCGACCAGCGCCTTCCCGTACACCTTTCTTTGGCTCTCCAGCTTCCACTGCAGACCCTTCACCCCCCGAGGTCCTTCATGGCCTGCTCGTACTCCTGCTTGCTCGGCGCCTTCCCATGGAAGTGCAGAGAGCCCTCCATGAAGCTCACACCCTTCCCCTTGATCGTATGGCAGATGATGATCGTGGGCTTCCCCTTGACGCCCTTGGCCTCGTTCGTCGCGTGGATTATCTCCTTCATGTTGTGCCCGTTGATCTCGATGACGTGCCAGCCGAACGCCTTCCACTTGTCCGCCAGAGGTTCGAGAGACATGATCTTCTCGGTGGGCCCGTCCAGCTGGAGCTTGTTGCGGTCAAGGTAGACCGTTATGTTGTCGAGCTTGTAGTGCGACGCGAGCATCGCCGCCTCCCAGACCTCACCGACGTCCATCTCCCCGTCCCCTACCAGGACGTAGACTCTGTACAGCCTCCGGTCCAGTTTCGCCGCGAGCGCCATCCCGTTCCCGGCCGGAAGCCCGTGCCCGAGAGAGCCGGTCGACATCTCCACGCCGGGCGTCTTGCTCATGCAGGGATGTCCCTGGAGCCTGCTCCCGAGCTTCCGCAGGGTCTTGAGCTCCTCAATCGGGAAGTAGCCCGCGACTGCGAGGGTGGCGTACAAGGCAGGTGCTGCGTGGCCCTTGCTCAGCACGAACCTGTCCCTGTCCGGCCAGTCAGGCCTCTTCGGATCGTGCTTCAAGATGTGGAAATAGAGCGCTGCGAGTATGTCCGCGCAGGAGAGCGACCCGCCGGGGTGCCCGGAGCCCGCCTCGTATATCATCTGGATCGAGAGCCTCCGGATCTGTTTGGCGATGCCCTCGAGCTCTGTGATGAACTGGCCGTCGTAGACTTCCAAGCTGCGTCCCCCGCCTCTTTGTGAGCCTCGTTCGGGATATTCCGTGGCTCGTCTTAAAGTGTTCTCATCCTGGTCATCGGACGATTAAGAACAATGCGCAGTTACCACCAACGGTCATGTCTCGAGTATCCTGACCCGTCTTCCCTCGATCTTGAGCTTCCCCTGGGCGAACAGCTGTATGGCGCGCGGGAACAGCTTGTGCTCCTCCTTCAGTATCCGGTCCTGGAGCATCTCCGGGGTGTCGTCTTCGAGCACGGGGACCGCCTTCTGGAGGATTATCTGGCCTCCGTCGACCTCCAAAGTGACGAAGTGGATGGTGCATCCCGAGACCTTGCATCCGTAGTCGATCACCGCTTTGTGGACCTTCAGCCCGTGGCAGTCCTTGCCGCCGAATGAGGGCAGGAGTGCGGGATGGGTGTTCATGATCCTACCCGCGTACTTGTCTATGAACAGGGGCGTCATCATCCGCAGGTAGCCTGCGAGGGCCACGAGGTCGACCTGATGCTGCACGAGACAGGCGATGATGTCCTTCTCGTGCTCCTCTCTGGTCAGCCCCTTGTGGGGGAACGCGAACGCGGGTATCCCGTGGGCTCGAGCCCGCTCCAGCGCATACGCCTCGGGCACGTTGGAGATCACAACCACGACGTCCCCGTCGATCTCCCCTCGGTCGCATGCGTCGATGATCGCCTGGAGGTTCGTTCCGCCGCCCGACGCAAGCACCCCGATCCGAATCCTGCGCATACGTCAATCACTTGCCGTTGTCAGACTCCGCCACGATTGGCTTGAAGAATGTGGATGCAAACCGTGGGTCTCAGTCTCCGCTCTCGATCCTGGGAGCAAGCAGGTACCTCACTTCCCCCTTCCCGCCGGCTATCTTGAACTCCACCTTGACCGGGTAGTCGTTCCCGAGGTGCATGGTCACCGAGCTCCCGGACGGGACTGCCTTGAGCATGTTGGAGAAGTACTCGAGGGGAAACAGGCTCCTGACGCTGCTAGGGGACTCGAGCTCCTCGAGGTCCTTCTTCGTCTTCTTCCAGTTGACCTGGTCCATGTCCCCTTCGCAGGTCATCTCGAACTCCTCGGGGGTGACCGTGAGAGCGATGTGGTCCGACACGGTCTCGCTTGCCTTGATCCCCTGGACGAGGTCGTCGGCCTTGACCGTTACTTTCGCCGGAAGGTTCAGGCTCGGCACCTTCGGGTCGCTCATGCCGGTGGTGTCGATGAGGCTCATGCGCCTCGTGATGTCGCCGACGACGATGTTCAACCTCCGCTTCTCCTCGTCGTGCTTCATGTCGACAACGTCCTCCCCTCTCGCTAGCTTGAGGAATTGGCTCAGCTTGTCGATGTCGATGCCGATCTCTTCCTCCTCCGCCTTGAAGTCCTCGAAGGCGTCCTTGGCGAGAGTGAGATCTACCATTGCGATGTGTGCGGGGTCCACGGCTCTCAGAGACAGGCCCTCGGCGTTGATGATGAACTTGGCCTCGTCAACTAGCGTGGATACGACGTTCACAACTTCCTTCAATGTGTCGGCTTTGGCCTTCGCCTGAAACATTAACCCCCCTTCCGTGTACCTACCTGTAACCAGTCAGCGTTTTAAAACCTTATGCTTACGTGGACGCATCCAGCATCAGTACTCGCGCCATGAGTGGCCGCACTTCACGCATCGGAATATCCGCGTTTCGGGCTCGTCTGCTGCGCGCGTTTGTCGGAGGACCCAATACGCCTTGTTGTGTCCGCATGACGGGCATTCGACGTCCGCAGTGGGAAGAGTGCCCGATATCTCGCCGACGACCGCCGTCTCCTTCTCAGTGCTCTTGGCGGTGATGATCTGCTTTGAGTTGTCCGACTCGTACTCCGCGCCGCACTTGCGACACACGAGTTTCCCATCCTTCGGAAACAGGAGGCTCTTGCAGTTCTTGCAAAACATTGACCACGACGCTCCGACTCGCTTGTGACGTAACCGAAGCCGTGGTCGAATAAAAAGGTTGGGTCGGGACACGGTTTAGATTGTGTCCCACTGCTCGTGCGGATGATGCTCCTTGTGGTGATGCTGCGCTGGCTCGGGCTCTCGCTCGACCGCGACTGCCTCGGACTCCTCGGGCTCGTTGTCACGCCTGTAGGCCATGGCCGGATACCTGCGCCTTCCCCACTCCTGGTCGATGGCTCTCCTCGCGCGCTTGATCGACCTCGGATCCGTCGACACCGTGAACCTCTGATCCCTATGCTGCTTGAAGCCGCCACGAGCTTCGTTGTTTGACTGGCGCGGCTGCTCCTCGTACTGAGGGTAGTTGAATCTGGGCTTCGCGCTATAGTTGGGAGCGCCCCGCCTCTTCTGCTGCCACGGGTCCTTGTGATGGTTGTGGTGGCGCCTATGATGCGGGTGGTTCTGGCCGACCTGGACCGCGCGCGGGTCGTACGCGGGCAACATATAGTCCTCGTCGATGTCTCCCTGGCCTTCGTTGTATCTCATCGGTTGGGCCCCCGCCCATTCAGCATGGCTTTGGCCCCCGCCCAGGTGGAAGAAGCCGGCTATGCCCGAGAGCACGCCGCTTCGCGGTGCCTCCTGGGCCACTGGCATCGGCTGTGCGTAGCCGGAGCCGTCGTGGACGAGCACGGTCGTGTGGTTCGTCACCGAGCCCGAGGTGTATTCGATCTCGCGCCTGTTCTGCTCCGCGAGGACGCCTCCGACGTAAGCGAACGCGACGGTGAGCACGTATGTGTTGATCCCGTACGGGCTTGCGCCGGCGAGCGTGTTAACGAAGGAGCCGACGTACTCCTGTGAGAACTGTAGATATGGTGAGAGGAACGGAATCCCGTTCGTGAGCGCCGCGCCGATTGCCGCGGGCGCAATGGCAACACTGCCTATGTGGGATGGGAACCAGCCCTGCTCGAAGGCCGTCATGACGCCGAATATCGCGACAACCGGGACTATGGCTGCCGCGACGCCCTTCCACGGGCCGCCGGCCCTTCGACCGCCGACGTACCCTGCGATCATTTGGCCGAACATGGGCAGCCACCAGAGTATCAGCGACAGGATGAGGACGTACTTCGCTGCGCTCCAGAAACTGTACACGACCTTCGTGGACCTGAATCTCTTGCCCTCGTTGTCGTGCTCGTAGGAGGCCAGACGGTACGGGACCCTCCTGTCGCGCGTGTCCTCTCGTTCTTCGCGAGCATCCTTTCTACCGATGCCGAACACCATTGCCCATCCCTTCTTGAGTCCGACATTCGTCAGACGGAACTCCATATGAGCTTCATGCTATTTATTATTTTTGAGATTCTGGATTGACCGGAGTCGAGGAGAAAATGCTGTCAGACGAGAATGCCTTTCAGGCATTCTCTGAAGGACAGCCGCTGCGCGCCCGCGATTCCTTCCCGGGATTTCTTCCGTGTCGCGCGCAGGACCGCTTATACGCCTCACTGCGTAATTATCGGCCACGATAACTCGAAGCGGCCAACTTATATATGGCCGGAATCTTGTTCACTGTCTGGAGAACTCCCCCGAGTTGAAAGAGATGTCCAAGGTTCTTATAGTCGAGGACGCGCCGTTCATCAGGGAGATGATCCGGGACATCCTCGAATCCCATGACCACGAGATTGCTGGGGAAGCTGCGAACGGACTCGAGGCTATCGAGAAATACAAGGCTCTCAAGCCGGACGTCGTTCTCATGGACATCCTCATGCCTGGGATGGACGGCCTGTCGGCGATCATGAAGATCGTTGAGCAGGACCCGAAGGCGAAGATCATCGTCGTGAGCGCGCTCGTCAAGGAGGCCCTGAGGAAGGAGGCCATCCGGGCGGGCGCGGTCGACTTCGTCGCGAAGCCCTTCCAAGTCGAGCGTCTTCTCGAAGCAGTGAGGACTGCGACGACGGCAGCGTGACCAAGCAACTGACGGACACACGAGGCGCAGGGGCCATGCATCACATCAGAGGAGGGAAATGATGACACGACCCAAGACATTGGCATCGCCCGCCTCCGCTGTTTCCGCGCTCGCTATCCTGGGGATATTCAAGAAGACAGCCAAGGCCACAGCCGCGGCCGTCCCCGAGAAGATGGCCACGAGCACCAAGTCCAAGTACAAGCTAGTGCACAGGCACGTATACCTGGTCGAGGAGCCGAAGCCAACCTTCGCGTTCAAGGTCTTTACAGACATCCTCAAGAACCGATGCTACGACTGTGAGAACGACGACAGCTTCCCGTGTGAGAGCCTCGACTGCACGGTATGCAAGCTACCATGCCCCTGCCCGAGCGAGTGCAAGAAGCGCAAGAGCCGGCCCCAGGGGCTCATCGTGTCGCGCCAGTTCCCGAAGGAGATCAGGGCGACGCACTACCTGCAGACGACACCTATCCTCTGGCTCACGACCGTCTCGGGAAAGGACAACATGGATCCGGCGAAGCTGAATACGCTCACGGACTACGTCGTCAGCTTCCTCGAGAGGGCGCACAACGGGGTCGTCCTTGTCGATGGCCTCGAGTACCTCGTGACCTCGAACGACTTCCAGAAGGTCCTGAAGGCCGTCGACCGATGGACCGAGAGCACCATGACGAGCAACTCAAGGCTCATCATCTCGGCGGACCCGAGGGCGTTCGAGACCAAGGAGATGGCGCTTCTGGAGAGGAACCGCGAAGTTGTGAGACCGGACTCCCGAGAGGCCTGGAAGATCATCCCTGAAAAGATCTGATCTGAGGAAAAAGATGGTCCCCACTTCCGGATTTGAACCGGAGGCCTGCTGATTTCAGCGACTGAGATCGGTCTTGCCGATTTCCCAACTACAGTCAGCCGCTCTAGCCAGTCTGAGCTAAGTGGGGATTGAGGCGCCAGATTGCAGGTTCGATTATTAAGAACTCTGTATAAAGCGTTTTACCATCCGCCAGGGCGACAGGCGTAGATGTCTTGGGCCAGATGCCACCCAGGACGGCGAAGCTCAACCTCGCGTTCATGGAGCTCGAACATCAACGGTGGCAGGTGCCAGCTCCACGGTGACATCACTGTAGAGGCTTAGTGATGGCACGATTGTGTAGATTCCAGGCGCCACCTGACTTCCGCGATCATCAACCTGCCACCAAGCGTGATCCGTGAAATTGTACTGATGATGCTGGCCTGGTTCGAGTTCCAAGTAGGTGAGGACCGCCAACACTGCGACATGGCCCCACAGGTTGTACACTTCGCTATTGTCGGAATCGTCCACAATGTATGCTGCTTGCAGAGAGACGCCAAAAGTCAATGAGAGAGTGATGTTCGTCAAGTTGTGGACCTCGATGGTGATATTGACCCGCTCTCCAAGCGAATACACTGGCCGTTCAGTCTCCGCCTGCGCTCTAATCTGAGCTTGCACGGCCTCTGGCGATTCAGAAGGCTTCAGCTGTACTGAAGGGAGATTACGAAGCGCAAGGACTCCCGAGAGAACGAGGAGCGTCATGATGATGACAATCAAGATCGCCCTAGCTTTCCCCACAAGAAAAGATCCCTTCATGCCATTCTCCTCTACTAGAGAATCAATCTCCGTGCGCTTAAGGTGAACGCCGCGTGGGTTGCCCCCTCCTCGTCTTCGGAGAACCTGGAAGGATTTTCGAGACCGCACATGTGGCTCATTGAACAATTTTCGAATGCGCGTTCAGAAGAAAACCGAGGTTTTATATATTTCAGACAGATATAAGGAATCTGTCCGACACTAGTAAGGCATAAGAGGTACACTAGGCGCCGAGGAAAGTATGGGATTGCGGAGCGGAACCCAGATGGAGCCAGAAACCGAGAAGATTACCATCCGCATACCGCGGAGGCACCTGCGGGCCCTTGACTTCCTCGTGTCGACCGACGACTTCCCGTCTCGCTCCGAAGCGATACGGGCGGCCGTGAGAGACCTCATCTATGCCCGGCTGGAGTTGGTCTCGGACCGAATCAAGAAGTTCGAGCACGCAGAACAGTCTATGGCGCAGATCAAGACAATCGAAGAAAAGTACCTGAAGAAGTAGTCAGAACGGGATGGGATGCACTCTAACTACAATTCAGTGACCTCGTAGTCTGAGGTTTCACGAATCACGATTACCTCCCCCCTTATTTTTTTATTTTTCAGAGGCCAGAGGTCCTTTTGTCGAGATTCACCCGATGTACCCGAGGTCCTCGCGCTTAGGCTCCGGCGTAGGCTCTGTCTCTTTCAGCCTGGATGTGATCATGTCAATCTGCTGCGCCTTCTCCTCCAGCGCGGCGAAGTCGATCTCCACCTTGAGTATCTTTGACAGAACCTCGAGGACTGCCTGCGCTCCCTTGGGGTCGACGAAGTATCCGGAGGTCTCGCCCATGAGGCACACGCTGCGCATGCCGTACAGGTTCCCCAGCCCAAGCAGAAGGCCCGATGCCCCGACGATACCGCTGCCTGGCTCGCCCTTCGAGAAGGTCACGCCATGCTTCTTCATCTCGTCGACCATGTCGATGTCCGTGGTCGCGCCGAGGACCCGCGGCTTCTCGATCATCTTGCCGAGGCCGTAGCCTCCCAGAGTGAACATCCGGAGGACCCCGAGCTCCCGGATGATCTGGAGCGTCTTGTCCGAGAGTTCGTACTGGCCCTCGGGCGTGAGGCCCTGGTAATCGCCCGTCATTATCACGATGTCATTCTCCGACTCCGGCCTGTGCACGTAGTAGAAAGTGTTGCTGACGAGCCTGATGGTCCCCGAGTCGTTGACGAGCACCTGGGGCGGGAAGAACTTGGAGTACATCTCCGCGAACTTGACCGCCTTCAGCTGGTCCACGAGGTGTTCTGCAGCCAACTTGCCGACGTTGCCGACGCCAGGCAGCCCCTCGACGAATATTGGGGAGTGCAGCTTCGGCCTCTCCTTGAATGTCACGATGATGTTCTCCATCAGGCTTCACCACCCATCTCTCTCTTGAGCCTCCGGCGGTACTCTCCGTACCTGTCGTCTGGGGAGTACTTCGCTGGAATCGGCATGAAGGTTGTCCCTCCACACTTAGGGCACTGCTCCCGCAGCGTGTATTGACCGCAGTGGGAGCACTTGCGGAGAAGGGTCTTCACTTCTCCTCCTTCCTCCTAAACGACGCCGTGCCTCCGGACTTCTCGATCGCCGCGGTGATGTGGTCGATCGAATCCTTGAGCTCCTGCTCCGCGGTCTTGTAGTCCTCAGCGGTAACCGTCACACGGTATCGCGGCGCTCCGATGTAATGTATGGACACCGCTGCCTCGTTGGAATCCATGCCGGTCGACAAGGCCTTCTTCACGAGGTCTATCCCGTCAGGCTTCGGATTGGTTAGCTCAAGCAGGCCGTCAATCGTCACCGAAGGGGCCTGGATGTTCTCGTTGGCCACTTCGGTCACCGAGGAGGCCCACTTCTTGTCGATTTCCAGATCCTTCAGGGCCTGCGGGTCCGACTTGACCTCCTCGAAGGCTGAGTACAGAGAGCCGAATTCCTTGATGAGCGCGTCCCCGGCCTCGCCGTAGGCCTCGTCGAGGCTCTTCCCGACCTTCTGGCCCACGATCTCCAGAAGCTTCTCGGCCTTCTTCTCGTTCTTCCACTCCTGGATCTTCTCCCTTCGCTGGTGGTCGTTGACCTGCTTGAGCGAAAGGTCGATGTGGCCACGGTCAGCGTCGACATTCAAGACCTTGCAGACGATCTTCTGTCCCTCGCGCACGTGGTCCCGTATGTACTTGACCCATCCGGTGGCTACATCGCGTACGTGGATGAACCCTTCCTTGCCTTTGTACTCGTCCAGCGAGCAGAAGGCCCCGAAGTTCTTGACGTTCTCGACGCTGCAGACCACGAGATCTCCGACCTCGGGGTACTCCGCTCGCCTCGGCATTTACTGGACCTCTCCGAGCAGCTGTCCCCTGATGACGCCCTTGCCGCCCGTCGGCTTGATCAGCGTCGCCCCGCAGACACTGCACTTGACCTGCGTCGCGGGCTTGTCGAACGCGATCTGCTCGTTCCCGCAGTCTTGGCACTTCACCGTGACGAACCTGCCTCTCGGCGAGGACGCCTTCGTGCTCATCGCCTAGGCCTCCTTGAGCTCAAAAGACTTCGACCGGAAGCCCGTGCGCTGGTGTGCCTTCTTGCAGACCTTGCACCTGTACCTGAGCGGCACCTTGACGGTCGGCTTCTGACGGCCCTCGTACTTGGGCCTCGGGAAACCGCCGTACCCGGATGTCGCCCGTCTGTATCTCCTCTGCCCCCACTTGAGCTCGCTCCTCGGCCGGGTCTTGACTCTCTCGACCTCGTGCTCTGTGTGCTTCTTGCACACGGGGCAGTACTCCTTGGTGACTCTGGGCATCTTCATCTGAATCAGTATCCTCAGGGTAGGTATCCGAGTAAGCTAGAGGTTGTATTAAAGTCTTTTTTGAAACTGAGTTCGAACGGCCTCGTATCGATTCTGATTCTGCGATACTGGCACCCAAGAGCCGACCTGCAAGCCGCGTGATATATCCGCATAGCAGTATGGAAAGACATATATATACGCGAAATAATAATTGGCTCGGCACATAATATGACGGACAAAGGTCTCACCAAAAAGGATGAGATGCTCGTCGACCTCCTTATGCGCACAGGCCTCTCCAAGAACATGGCCAAGACGCTCGTTTTCCTGAGGAAGAAGGAGGAGACCACGTCCGTCGAGATCGAGGGTGCCACGGGCCTCCGGCAGCCCGAGGTGTCAATCGCCATGCAGGAGCTCCGGAGACGCAAGTGGGTCACGAAGCGCGACATCAAGAAGGAGGGCAAGGGCAGGCCGGTGCACTCCAACAAGCTCGCGCTCCCGTTCGACAAGATCATCGAGACCGTAGAAGCTGAGGAGAGGAAGAAGATAGAGTCGATCGAGAACAACATAAAGCAGCTCAAAGAGCTCGCTAAGTGACCCGCCTGATCACGCTGCTCTTCTCAAGTATTCTGACGCCACCGCTCCCCGCGACGATGACCTTGTCCGCCATCCCGACGAACAGGCCGTTGTCGACCACTCCAGGAACCGCATTGATTGCTCGTTCAAGCCCTTGAGGGTCGTCAATGGGCGGGAACCTACAGTCGACAATCAGGTTGCCGTTGTCGGTGACGAACGGCTGGTCGTTGCGGATCCTCACCCTGCATGCGCACCCCAGCTTCTCGAGCCGGTTCATTGTGGCCTCGTGGGCGAACCTCAGCACCTCCACGGGCACCGGGGCTCTGAGGCCGAGACGCTCGACCATCTTCGTTTCATCGACAACTATGATCTCAAGGTTCGAATGTGCCGCGACGATCTTCTCCCGGACGAGCGCGCCCCCCAGGCCCTTGATCAGGTCGAGGTTGGGGTCTACCTCGTCCGCGCCGTCTATCGTCAGGTCCACGGGCGGGTGGGACCTGAGCTCGCCTATCATGATGCCCGAGGACTCGGCGACCTTCTCTGACTCCTTCGAGGTCGGGATCCCGATGATCTTCATCCCGTCCTTGACCTTCTCACCGAGCAGCCTGATCGCTATGGTCGCGGTCGTGCCGCTCCCGAGCCCGACGACCATGTCGTCCTCAACGTACTTCACTGCCTCCCGCGCGGCCGTCTCCTTGAGATCCATGCTATCTGACCCTCTTCAGTCCGAAGTTCTCTGCGACCAGCTTGCACAGTTCCTTGACAACGTAATCGTCGATGTTGGCCCCCTTCTTCGACGAGGCCTTGGTGGAATCGCCCATCACCCCTGACGGGAAGTACTTCTCGGGGTCGCGCAGCACCATGTACTTGGGCGGCCGGGTCGTTCCCTTGGGGCGGGACCTGCCGACTAGCTCCGGCCTGAGACGGAGCATGCGAGAGGTCTCGATCTCGCCTGCATGGCCGTCGTTCTCCGGGAATTCCTTCCCGCGGAGGTCGTAGGCGATATCGTAGTCGGACAGTACCATCGCCTTGAGGCGCGGGTTCTTCTCAACCGCTCTCAGGGCCCCCGCTCGGAGGGCGGACATATGCGCGGAACCCGCATGACCCGTCAGGAACATGACCTTGTCGATGCCGTTCCGGGCGAGCTCGTAGGCGATGTCGAATGCGATCGCCTCGACCGTGTCCCCGCGCAGAGAAATGGTCCCCGGGAAGTTGCGGGTCGACTTGCACTCTCCGTACCTCATCGGAGGGCAGACCAGCGCGCCGAACTCCTTCGCCACCCTCGACGCGATCTCCTCTGCCTGATATGCGTCGGTGCACAGGGGCAGGTGGTTGCCGTGTTCCTCGACGGAGCCGAATGGGACAATGACCAGGGGTTTGGCCTCGGCGAGCCGAGCGAAATCAGCGCTCGTTATCTCATCCATGCGAATCGGTCCTGCGGGTCTTGCCGACATGCTTCTCACCCCCCTTTGTGACCGTGTCCAGGTCTATGTACTGCGAGTTGCAGACGGGACACCTGAGCTCGCCGAGCCTTCCGACACCGAACTTCTCCCTGAGCTCCCGGTCAACCTCCTCGACACGCTCCTTAGCGATGGTCCTGTCGCACTTGGGGCAGTAGTACACAGCGCTAAATCGGGGTGCCCGTACATAAACGCAACCCAGACATGCCCGACATGTAGCCCCGGCGATTGACATGTCAAGCTCGCCGATATATCCCGTGAGGGCGGTCCCTCTGTCCGGTGTCAACATGAGAAGGGTCCAGGCTCGGATCGCGGCGACTCGGAAAAGCCTAGCGCTAGCCTTTGTGATGTCACTGACCCTCGCCGGGGCCGTGGGTATCGCGGTGTACAACCTCGACAAGGCGTATGTCGCCACCAAGTTCGACCTCGTGACCTATGTCCCCGACCGGCTGACGGCGGGTGCCGACACCTCGATCCTGGTAATGTGCATGGACAGAGAGGGCAACCCGATGCCGGGCCGCAACGTCGAGCTGAAGCTCAAGACGAACGACTCGACGAGGACCGTGTGGAGCGGGTGCACCGACGAGGATGGGACTGTGGCCCCCGTCTTCCCGGTCCCAGACGAGAGCGGCAAGATTGACATCATCGCGGTATCCGGGGAGGAGGAACTTGTCACGTCCTCCGTCGTCGACGACTCAGTCAGGATAATAATCACGACTGACAAGCCCATCTATCAGCCGGGACAGACGATGCACATCCGACTGCTTTCCTATGCCGGCGCAAACCCCCTCCCGAGCACGGACCCGCTGCTGCTGGAGATCATCGACCCCAACGGGGACAAGATTTTGAAGAAGCTCCTTACAGCCAACGAGTTCGGGATCGCCTCGTACGACCTTGGTCTCTCGGGCCAGATCATCCAAGGAACCTACACCGTCAAGGCTTCATCCGGCGAGAGAGAGGTCACACGCGCGGTCATAGTGAAGGAATACGTGCTTCCGAAGTTCAGGGTCGGCCTCCTTGGCTTCAAGGACTGGTACTCGGTGAATGACCAGATCTCTGGTTTTGTGGACGCCGAGTACTTCTTCGGCAAAGAGGTGTCCGGGAGCGTCTCCGTGGACGCAAGCGTGTACTACGGCGTCTGGACCAAGATATACTCCGCCCAGGGCACGCTGACGTACGGCCAGTATGCGTTCTCGATGGGCTCCGTCAACTACGCAGTCGGGATTCCGGCAGCCAGAGGGAATGGGTATCTTCAGTTGAACGTCTCAGTCACCGATACTGGGGGGCATACGGAGATGCGCTCCAAGGTGATCCCCATTGCCAAGACATACGTCACTCTTTCGATCCTGACGGACAGCTGCGTCATGGGACAGCAGTCCGTCTTCAGTGCAATCGCGCGCACACCAGACGGGAAAGCCATTTCGAACTACACCATCATGATGTCCACTCGCGATACGGACGGACACACAGTGCTCTCCAATAGCTCGAAAACGGACAGCAGAGGGGTAGCGACATTCGCATTCAGCTACACGGGCGAACACGATGCGGTGTTCTACACATATAGCCAGTACTCAGAAGGCGCCGTGACCGTGAATCTCGGCGACGGGACCGGCGTGAAGGTGATACCCGACAAGTCGTCATACTCCGTCGGCGAGACCGGCGTGTTCACCGTCCGCTACTCGGGCCAGTCGATGACCACGAACGTGTACTATGACGTCGTCTCACGTGGCTTCGTCGTTGACCGTGGGGTCGTCAAGCTCTCACACGGAAGCGCCGAGCTACGTGTGGCTATGGTGCCAGAGATGGAACCATTCGCCCAGGTCAGAATGTACAAGATAGAGAGCAACATGAACACGGTCAGAGATGCGGTCACTTTCAGCGTCGGCTCCGGCGACGATATCAACATCTCGGTGTCATCAGGCAACCAATCCTACTCGCCGCGAGACGACGTCCCGATCGATTTCTCCGTGCAGGAGGGTGGAAACGGCGTCTTCGCTGCTCTCGGCGTGAGCATCGTGGACGAAGCGGTCTACGAGACCAGCTTGATGTTCCAAGGTTTCGAGCAGCTCGTCTTCGGCCTGGACCAGGAGTTCATGGTGCCGCAGTATCAGATCCTGTCCTATGTCTACAGCGGCTCTGGGATACTGCCGAGCGAGAGCGGCCAGGTGGTTAGCGAGCTGGACAAGGCACGTATGAGCGGCACGGGAGACAAGACGAACGCCGAGATCGAGGCGATGATGAGCGAGGCCGTCACAGACTTCTGGTACTCCATGTTCCTCATCGTGGGAATCGGCATCGTGGGCTTGGCGGCGTTTTCCGTCAGAAAGGCGGGGAGGTTCGGCGGAAGCCGGAGGAGAAGTGGAGCGAAGATCCTTCTGGCAATCGTCGCAATAGTCGCAGTCGGGTCCTTGGTCCTCGCAGGCATGTACGTCATGACTCTCGGCTACGGAGCCAGCAGCGGCGCACCCAATCAGACCCCGACTCGGTGGGATGCTTTCGGACTGCCCGACGGGCTTCAACCGAAGGGCGCGGGCGGCCCGGGTTTCGATTTCGACGGTGCGTTCGCGGACGAATCTCCTATTGGAGCCATCGGCTTTGGAGACGCTAGCGCACCAACAATCGTCCGCAACTACTTCCCCGAGACTTGGTACTGGAACCCCTGCCTGCTAACCGATGAAAACGGCTCTGCGAACGTTACGCTCCAGGCGCCGGACTCGATTACGAGCTGGAAGGCGGACGTCATCGCATCCACGATGGACGGCCACATCGGCACCCAGACGGCTTCGATCACTGTCTTCCAACCGTTCTTCATCGACCCAGACATACCGGTATCGGTCGTCCGCAATGACACCTTCCAGCTGAAGGTGCAGGTGTACAACTATCTGGCCAGCACACAGCAAGTGACCGTCACTCTCGACCCTGAACCCTGGTTCAACAGATTGTCCGCAGGCTCGCAGGCCGTGGAGGTACCCGGGGACTACGTGACATACGTGACATTCACGATCCAGGCTACGAAAGCGGGCTGGCACACAATCACCCTCGAGGGCATCGCTGGGAACGTAAGCGATGCCGTCGTGAAACCCATCCACGTCGTTCCGGACGGAACCAAGGTAGAGACGCTGTTCAACGGGCAGGTGGAGAACTCGACGTCGGAGCACTCTCTCTGGCTCGACCCCAGAAGAATAGAGGGCGGGGAGACCAGCTGGGTCAAAATCCAGGGCGGGGTGGAGGCCGTGCTGCTCGACGGAGTGGAGGCCTACATCGGCTTCGTCACCGGGTGCGGAGAACAGTCCCTCTCGATGCTCTCGATCGACATACTCGCGTACGACACAGTGACCAAGCTGGGGACCGCAGCACCCGAGAAGATGTTCGAGTACGAGACCATGGTCAACCAGGGGATACAGCATGAGCTCACCTACCTCGTCGACGCCAAGAACGAGGAAGGCAGGGGCATCGTGTGGTTCCCGGGCGACCAGGACGTGCACCCGTGGCTGACCTCATGGGGGCTCATCGCATTCCAAGACGCCATCAACGCGGGGTTCGGGCTGGACGAGAAGATAGTCAAGGACATGCAGCAATGGCTGATGTCCATCCAGGAGGGCGACGGCTCGTGGGCCTTCCCCGAATGGGGAATCTACGAGTTCAACAACCCGATCCTGAAGTCCAAGAAGATCGCCTCGACGGCCTACATCGCGCGCGCGCTGCTCTATTCCGGGGTATCGCCATCTGACGAGCACATCCAGAAGGCCGTGGACTACCTCGAAGCGAACGCAGGCTCGGTTACGACGGATGCGTATTCTGCGGCCCTTGTGCTCATAGTGCTCCAACAGGCGGGCGGCTCCGCCACACTCAGGAGCCAGCTCGCTGCCGCGCTCGACTCCATGAAGAAGGAGACGAACGGCACCTACTACTGGTCATCGTCCACGAACATGATATCCGACAACGGCGGGGACCCGATCGCCACGGACATGTGGGGAGGGTACTCGTCCACGCGCGTCATCGAGACGACGGGCTACGCAGCCATTGCCCTGCACGGCGATGGGGGCTATGAAGGCGCGGTGAACGGAGCGGTCAAGTATCTCCTGAACCACAGACAGAGCCTCGGAGGGTGGTACTCGACGCAGGACACGATCGTGGCGTTCCACACGCTGGCCTCAGTCGCCGACAACACGATCAGGAACGTGACCGTCGATGTGGCGGTCAACGGAGCTCCCGTGTTCAGCGTTCAGATGGGCGAGTTCAACAAGGATGTCACCTACTACGTGGACCTGAGGCCATACCTCACGCAGGATACCGACGTCACGGTGAAGGCCAACGGCACGGGCTCGATTCTGTACTCGGTGTACCTCGCGCAGTACGTGCCGTGGCCGAGCGAGCCAAAGTCGTCTCCGTATATGACTCTCGAGGTCACCTACGACGCCACGCACATCCAGGTCACGGACTCAATAACCGCTCACATGTACCTCCTGTACAACGGGGTGGCGCCGTCGCTTCAGATGATCCTCGTGGACCTGAGGGCGCCGATGGGGTTCGCATTCAACCTCTCGGAGTTCGACGCCCTGGTAGCTGGCGGCCTGATAGCCTCTTGGGACTCGACCGAACGGCAGGTGCTCGTGTACCTCACGAACGTCGTGTCCGGGACGCCGATAGAGTTCGACTACAGCCTGGTGGCGCAGATGCCTATCAAGAGCACGGTGCAGGACATCTGCGCGTGGGACATGTACGACCCGAACAACACGAGAGCTGATACGCTCCCGGTTCAGTTCGAGGCATCATGAGTCGGACAGACGCGCTCTCGGAAGGCTTATTTCGACTCTGGCCCATGCTCGGTTCGGGCCCAGGAAGTGGCTGAGTTGCATGGGGCCGGGGCTGGAAAACAGCTGCTCAGACTCACTGTGAAGGAGAAGGTCCTTCTCGAGTTGCGCCTCCACATGTGCGAGGAGGGGCTGGGAGAGTATCCCATCGAGCTCACGCAGAAGGGGCTGTCCGACTGTCTCGGCGTCCGCAGGAGCCACATCGCGCTCTCTCTTCAGGGCCTGGTGGAGGACAAGCTCGTCGAGGTCCGGAAGGAGCGCATCGAGGGGGAGTCGCGCAAGCAGAACTTGTACACGCTCACGCCGACGGGTGTTGACAAGGCCAAAGAAGTGACCCTCAGGGTCATGTCGACCAAGGCGGACTTCGAGATGCTTGAGGGCGTCAGGCGCGTCTCCACCGAGGAGTTCCTGAGGATATCCAAGGCCGACATGAGCTCCGTCGTGCGGCAACTCGAACGTGGGTCCGTCGTCAGGGACGAGATAACCATCATCACGAGACCCGAGCGCAAGCTCATCACGGTCTACTGCCCGACCTGCAAGAGAAACCTGGAGGTCGAGAACACCTACGCCAACGAGACCGTCAGTTTCGACTGCCCAGGATGCGGTAGGCCTTACAAGATCGCACCCGCCGAAAAGGTAGAACCTCTCCGCGAAAGCGCAATCGGGAGGGCGTGGCCCGTGGTCGTCGGGATGATCGCGCTCTTCGGCGGGGTAATCGGATACCTCGCCCTGGGCTTCTCGAATGTGTGCTCATCGATCGTCGTGCTCGTCACCGTCACCCTCGCCTTGGTCGCGTTCATAACCGCAAGGACGACATCGAACAGGGAGCATCCCAGGAGAGCAGCCACCGCGACCGTATCGCTCGTGACTATCATCCTCGGCTACGGGCTCGTGTTCGTGTGGAGCGTCCTGATTGCCAGTATCAACCTCGCGGAGATTCTGTCGTGGTACCTCCCGCTCGTCGCAGCTGTCGCACTTGGATATCTCGGGTTGGCGAAGGGGGCTCCCGACCTTGCGAACGAGTACCTCCTCGTCCTCGGGGCGTTCTTCGCAGTGCTCTCGGTTTCTCTCGTATCGGTCGAAGTCGGAGGGCTGTCGCTGAGTTCCGCCCCGTTCATAGGGGTCCTCGGCGTCGCCTTGGCAGTCATCGCTTCGACGCACGTGATGCAACGCAACACCTGGACCCTCGACCTGCTGATGGCCGGAGGCGCGTTCATCATCCTCATGTCGCTGGGAAGTCTCCTCTGGGAAGTCGACTCCGCGATCGGGTGGGTCGCAGTCGGCGGATTGTTCGTGCTAGGGGCGGTGCTCGTCCTGCTCAGGCCGCTGCAGCGCAGGACCGACCGGCCGATTGGCCACATATTCGTCTCCGCCTTGCCGTTCGCGGTCGGGGCGCTCTTCCTCATGACCGGCGTCCTGATGATAGAAGGAGGGGCCGTCACCGCCGGAGCCATCGAGATCGCGCTCATGGCCCCGTTCATCTACTACGGCCTTCGGAAGGTGTTCGACGGTGACTGGATGTACAAGCTGCCGGTGGCGTCGCTTCTCGTCTCCGTCGAGGCCCTCTCCGTGGCCTATGCGTTCATGAGCTGAACGGCTTTATAGGCAGGCCGGAATACACTTGGCGGTGAGGGAATGAGGATCGCCGCGCTTTTCTCCGGGGGCAAGGACTCCACATACGCGCTCTATCTCTTGCAGCAGGAGGGCTGGGAGGTCACGAGCCTCCTTACCGTCGAGCCAAAGGCCTCGGATTCTTACATGTTCCACTACCCGAACGTGGCGTGGACGAAGCTACAGTCAGAGGCGATGGGCATCCCCATCAGGTACAGGGTGAGCCCCGGCCTGAAGGAGGAGGAGCTCAAGGACATCGAGGAGCTGATGCGGCACGAACAGTGCGACGGGTTCGTTTGCGGCGCCATCGCCTCCGACTATCAGTGGTCCAGGTTCAACGAGATCTGTGACCGCCTCGGAAGACCGCTCTTCGCTCCTCTGTGGCGCAAGGACCAGGTGATGCTCCTCGAGGACATGGTCGGCGCCGGGTTCAAGTTCATGATCGTCGGAGTCTACGCGGAGGGGTTCGACGAGAGCTGGCTCGGCAAGGTCATAACATCCGCGTCCATCCGGGAGCTCGAACGCCTCCGGGACAAGCACAGGATAAGCGTCTCGGGAGAGGGAGGGGAGATCGAGACCTTCGTCCTCGACGCCCCGAATTTCAAGAAGGCGATCAACGTCTCAGAAGCGGAGACGAACTGGTCCAGACACGCGGGCAACTACATCATTCGCCAGGCCACGCTGGAGGACAAGTAGATAAAATCAAGGGCGTGCGCGCGTGCGCGCACGGTTATGGTTTTCAGGCATCCACGCATCGCGCGCAGGCCGAGACGCTGACTTCCTTGTGGCCCGGCTTCTTCGCGTACTGCTTGCGGCGCTCTTCCCTCAGCGTGCCCTCGGGGATGAGGGCCATCTTCCTTCCGCTGAGGACCGACGCCACTCCGCCCGATTCAAGCTCCGGATAGTCCTTGCACATCTTGCATGCAGGCGGGCACCTGCTTATCCGGTCGCCCTCGACCTCCGGGAACTCGAATATGCCGCCCTCGTAGTTCCTTAGTACGACGCGCTTGTCGGACATGGAGATCAGGTATTGCGGCCCGATTGGGATCTTCCCTCCGCCAGTCGGAGCGTCGATGATGAACTGCGGGACCGCGAATCCCGAGGTATGCCCTCTGAGGTTCTCGATTATCTCGATGCCCTTGGCGATTGAGGTCCTGAAGTGCTCGATGCCCTTGGCGATGTCGCACTGGTAGATGTAGTACGGCCTGCACCTGATCCAGGTCAGGTCCTGGCAGAGCTTCTTCATGATGGTCGGGCAATCGTTGACCCCCTTCAGCAGCACCGACTGGTTGCCCACGGGTATGCCAGCATCGGCCAGCATCTCGACCGCGCGCTTCGACTCCGGCGTTATCTCGTTCGGGTGGTTGAAGTGCGTGTTGAGCCAGATCGGGTGGTACTTTCTGAGCATCCGCACCAGCTGCGGCGTGATCCTCTGCGGACATACGACCGGGGTCCTTGTCCCGAGCCTCACGATCTGCACGTGCTTGATCTTCCTGATCTCACGGATGACCTTCTCGAGGAACTCGTCCGAGACGAGCAACGGGTCCCCTCCGGACAGCAGCACGTCCCTGACCGCGGGCGTGTCCCGGATGTAGTCGATCGCCGCCTTGATCTCCTCCCAGCTCCTCTGGTGGTCTGTCTGGCCCGAGAACCTCCTGCGGCAACAGTGCCTGCAGTACATGCTGCACTGATCTGTGAGCAGCAGCAGGACTCTGTCCGGGTAACGGTGCGTCAGGCCCTCGTGCGGCGAGTCGACCGTCTCGCCCACCGTGTCTTCCATCTCGTCCTTCGTGAAGTGCAGCTCGTTGGATGTGGGGACCGCCTGCTTCCTGACAGGGCCCTCCGGGTCGTCCGGGTCCATGAGCGACGCGTAGTAGGGCGTGATCGCCATTCTGAGGTACTTCATCGAATGATCGATCTCTTCCTTCTCTTCCGGCGTGAGGTTGATGACCTTCGCGAGCGACTCCACGTCGGTGATTCTGTTCCTCACCTGCCACTTCCAGTCGGACCACTGCTTCGCAGTGACGTCCTTCCAGAGGGGGATGTCCTTATACCTTCTCCTGGTCATACCAAAGGCCTCCCGGCCTCAATCGAACTGGGTATTGTCTCCTCATATTTAGCTGATGCGGGACTATATGAACCTGCCAGTGCAACACGCTCCCGAATCACGCGCCCTTTCCGCCCGCGACGAGGAAGGCGATGGCGAATCCGGCCATCGCGGACACTATGCCGATAACGAGCATCTGCAGTCCGCTCCTGTAGGGCCTGCCGACCGTGGTCTTGGCCTTGTACCATCCGATCCCGAAGAGCATTGCCGCGCTGAGGAGAATCGAGCCGACGATCCCGTAAATGATGTCGTTCTGCAGCAGCAGGAAAGGGATGAGCGGGATCGCGGAGCCGACTATGGCGGCGGTGCCGACCAGGACCGCGCTCTTCGCCGCCTGCTTCTCGTCTATTGGGGACAGGTTGAGCTCGTGGGCCATCATGATGTCCAGCCAGGCCTTCGGCTTCAACGTTATGTGCACGAGGATATCCTCGAGTTCCGATGATGGAACGCCCCATCTCCTCAGGATCTGTCGGACCTCCTCCTTCTCCAGCTCCGGGGTGTCCTTGATCTCCTTCTTCTCCCGCTCCATCTCGGCAATGTAGAACTCCCTTCTGGCCTGCGTGGAGGTGTAGGCGACGGCACCCATAGAGATCGACTCCGCAAAAGTCGCAGCGAGACCCCCGGCGAGGATTATCCTGAAGTCCTGCGAGGCGATCGCCACGCCGAGGATCACTCCGAGCACGTTGACCATCCCATCTTGGCTTCCTAGGATGAAGTCCGAAAGGAGTCCGGGCTGCTTGTGCTGCTCGCCGCTGGCGTCCTGCGCTTCCTTGCGCCAGAAAGCCCACCTGATGGCCATGTCGCCGACCCTATTCGGTGGGCGGTTTATACCTTTTTCACCGGGGCCGACCGAGCCCCCCAATCCTTCCTGAGGAGAGCGAACAGGAAGTCGTCACCGAACTTCCCGTTGTAGAAGTCGTGCTCGCGCAAGGTGCCTTCCTTCCGGAAGCCGAGGCGCCGGGCGAGGCGGACCGAGTTCTTGTTCCGCGTTGAAATCAGAGCCTCGATCCTGTTCACCTTCAGCGAGTCGAAGACATAGTCGATGATCGCTGTCATCGCCTCGGTCATGATGCCTCTGCGCCAGTACTCGGGATCGAGGTCGTACCCTGTCTCGGCCTGGCGGGTCTTCTGAACAAGCTTGTAGACCCCGGCGGAGCCGATCAGTTCGTCACTTCCCCGTAGGGTTATACCCCATCGGATGCCGGTGCCCTTCCTGAAGTTGTCGGAGAAGTACATCCTGAGTTCCTTCCTGGCGGCGCTCAAGTCCTTCGGCCCGGGGCACCCCTGACCGTCCACCATCTCCCACCTGTTGAAGTGCTCGAAATACCAAGGAGCGTCCTTCAGCGTGACCTCCCTCAGGACGAGGCGTTTGGTCCTGAGCACCGGGAATCGCTTTCCCCAGATCCTCGCCTTCGCAGCCATCGGACCGCGCACACACTACTCATGATATAACATTTCAGGTGCCCTGAGTCCCCAAAAGCCGTTCGAGGTTCCTGACACCGCGGGGGTTCGTGATGAACTTCGGGGGCACGCTACGCTGTATCGAGCCACTGATTCCCAGCAGTTGTTCCATCTCGCGCGACACCTTGAAGTTCGGCGCCCCTCTTCGGTCGCGTCCAACTCTACTGATGAGAACCGCCCTGTCCAGGATCCTGCACCGGCTCCCGACGAGCACGACCAGTCCCCTCAGGTCATGTGCCAAGACATGTGCGTTGCACGAATGGAGCCGGACAGCTCGACGCACCTCCTCCCGCGACATAGAGTCGAAATCCAATACCCTTTCAACCACGAGATATCCTACGAGATACAGTCCTTCCTTTCCGTCGCGGACACCGAACGGACGAAGGCCAGCGTAGAACGCGATGATGTCCCCCTTCTCCATCCTCCGGAGGTATACCCTCTTCACGCTTGACTCGCCATACGTGCACTTCTCGAAATCCGGGTCATGGTGCAATCGCTGGTTCCAGAGCCTCCGGGGCAAGTAGACAGAGTACGGCTTCCCCAGATGGCCAGCAGTGTTCCTGTACGTCCTGGACTCCTTCGACTTGGGGCTCCACTCTGGTATCGGGACATATTCGAAGGACCCGTCCGGGAATATCGGTCCGAGGGCGGCTGACGTGCCGAGATCTATTCCAATGCGGATCAACATCGCCTTCACTAAGACCGCCCACAGCAGACACATCGGGCGATTCCGATAATCCTTGCTCCGAAGTCGAATCAGAGAAGGGTGCGAGGATCAGGCAGCAGTCAACCGATTTCAACCGACAACTTGGCCAGTTCAAGACTGGCTATTGTCACTTCGGTCTTCCTCGGTCACCGATCACGTCCACCTTTTCCTCGCGAAAGAAATCCACGTATACGTGACGGAAAAAGGTATCCACTGATTGATTCGGTCAGCCCCGTCTCACTTCCTGTCCCGCTCGACCATCCCCATCATGAGCATGGCCGCGAGGAGTGTGCGCCTGTCGAAGTTCGCGGGCATCCTCGAGCAATCCACCTCCCACGAATCTCCAACGATCTTGAACTGCTGCTTGATCTCCGCCACTTCACGACCATAGAACTCGACGACGACCTGCTCCGGAACGAGACCGCCACCCGGCATCCATCGTCTCAGCGTCGCCCTGCCGGCCCTCTCAGAGATGCGCCCAATCTGGTTGTTCATCGGATCCAGAATGAAATACTCGTCCGCGAACAGTCCGGAGACCAGGGCCTTTCTCCGGAGCTTCCCGACGCAAGTCCCGGCCTCTGAATCCAAAACCGCGAAGGTCCCCCAGGCGTCCCCGATGTTCTCCTGCTTTATCCTGAAGACCTCCCTGCTCATGCTGTCATCCGTGAAGACTCGGACATCCTCCCTTATGCGCAGCAACTTCTGCCGCGCAAACCCGAGCTGATTCTGACCGCCGTCCTCAATCCAGTACTGGTCGGCGATTGCGAGCACCTTCTTACGTATCTTGTAGTAGTTCTGGAACCAGAGATTTTGGGAGGACGATCGAGCAGCATCCATCCGCGGAAGATCAAGCCGCGCGCCGCATTTCGCACAAAAGGTCGTCCCCGCAGGCGTCTCCGCGCCACAGTTCGGACATCTTCCCACCGCAACCACCTACCGAAGGAATCCGGTTGCCATCATATAATGACTATCTGCGTCACGGGCGAATCGAAGTGTGCTCGACAGGCTCACCCCTCAGAAGTCTCGTCAGCCTTCCCGGCTCCATCATCGAGATGATCGACATCCTCAGGCCTCGTTCGAGCTCAGGCGCGAGGTCGGCAAGCGCCAGAAGTTTCCCCCGCATGGCCCCGCTGGCATCGCCTTGGCTTCCCCCCGCCAGATCGACATTCCCCAGCGATGTGAGGCTGACATCAGCGACGAGCTTCGCATTGCGACTAGACTTCGGGTCGCTGTCATAGACTCCGGAGACATCCGTTGCGAACACAAGTTCCGACGCCTTGAGCTGCTTGGTGAGTATGGCTGCCACCTGGTCCCCGCTGCCCACGCTGAATCCCATCTCGCTGTCGCGGACCATGTCCCCGCCGAGGACGGGCACCATCCCAATCTCGAGGAATCCACGGACCGCTTCCAGGTCCATAGTCTGTATCCTGCCCTTCTTGGCAACGGCTATCGATGAAGTGTGGAACAGGTTGACGGCAAGTCCTTCATCCTGGAGGCAGGACGTGACCGCCGCTCTGAGCTCGTTGACCTTGCTCTGGGTCCGCGAAAGAGGAAGGAGCTGCGCTGAATCGATGAAGCCTTTGTAGAGCTTATACTGGATCACGGGTGGATGGCCATAGCTCCCCACACCGTGAACGACAACCAGCTTGTCGATCAGCCCGCTCCTGAGGCAGCTCGCGACCTCGGCGCAAGCCACCTTTAGCACATCCATCCGAAGGCTGTACGGCTGCGATTTGTCGGTAAGGAGCGACCCACCCAGCTTGAGCACCAGCAGTCTGCTCAATCGACCCACCTCAGAACAGCTTGAACGGCCAGAAGCTTGAGCTCAGCGCGTTCGCGATGAACATGATCACGAGCACCCCGATGGAGATCGTCCAGTTGTCCAGGTTCTTCGGGGTGATGCCCTCGATCACTGTCGCTCCAAGGCTGAAGACTAGCACTGGCGCGACGAATGCAGCCAGATCCCATGACCTGACCTCGAGCCCAAGAAGCGCGACCAGCACGAGTGAGAACACGAGCGAGCCGACGAACATCCCTATCGAGCCTTCGACGGACTTCTGAGCGCCCTTCGGTCCGTACTTCCTCTTTCCGAACCGCCTCCCGACGATGTCCGCCATGCCGTCACCTCCAGCAAGGCATCCCATGACGACGAGCGCGACCGGCGTCGCAGATGCGAGTCCTCCGGAGGGAGTGTAGAACCAGAGGACGGTCACGAGCAGGACGAGGATGCTGTAGTAGAGGGTCCCCCTCAGCAGCTCCGCCGGCTCCCCTGACCGGGACATCGACGCGACGAACGCCTCGTTCTTCATGAGGCCTTTGCCGATGCCGGCGAACAAGAGCACGAACAGGAGAGGCACGACTGCTGCGAGGTACCTGCTGAACCACTCCCCGGAGTAGAGAGGCCAGGTCAAGATGAACACAGGAGCGACGAAGATGTGAACGATCTTCCGCGTGACCACCGTGGGCAGCAGATTCCTCTTCTGGATTGCGCCGTTGATCTGCACGACTGCCATCACAGCGACGAAGCTGATGATGAGAGCGATCACATCCCATACTGCCGCAAGGTCCGAAGAGAGCGGGTTGAGAACCATGGGAGTGGAGTGCACCTTTGACGTATAATATAGCTCCCTGCAGGCGGGTGCCGGCGAGACCTGACCCCTGAAAAGGGAGAGTGTGGGGTAGATCGGATTTGAACCGATGGCCTCATGCTCCCAAAGCACGTATCATACCAAGCTAGACCACTACCCCATGGCCACTGACGGGATTATCGCGGTGCCCATTAAAAGGATTCCGTCGTCAGGCCAGCAGCCGGGGCAGTTCCTTGACGAACAATGATATGGCCCTACCCCTGTGGGACATCTTGTTCTTCTCGTCAATCTCGAACTCTGCGTACGTCCGCCGGTCTCCTTCGGGGACGAAGATAGGGTCGTAGCCGAACCCGCCTGACCCCTTCGTCTCGTGCGATACAGTGCCCGGAGCGACTCCCTTCGCGATGAACGGCTCTCCTCCGGGCCTCAGGAAGCCGATGCAGCACTCGAACCTCGCGCCACGGTTTTTGACCCCCTTCATGAGATTCAGGATTCCATCGTTGCCCACGGTCTTGAACACGTATGAGGAATAGACTCCTGGGAATCCTTTGAGAGCATCGATGAACAGGCCGGAATCGTCGATCATCAACGGCCTGTTCAACTTCGACATGGCCCACTGAAGCCCGGGAATGATGGTGATCTCGAGCGACTCCGCCTGGATCTCGGGATACGCAGTCTTGATGTGCTCGAGTTGGTACCCGTGCTGGGCCATCTGCTGCGATATCTCCCTGAACTTCCCGTCGTTCGTCGTGATGAAGGCTATTCTTTCCGTGTGTACCGCCCCCTCTTCTCGATCTCCTTGACCTTCCGAAGGACCGCATCGCCATCCTGATAGCTCTTGGCGTATGACTCCTTGACCGCGTCGTAGAGCGATGCGCGCCTGTAATGTGCGGAGTGGAAGGCCTCCTCAAGAAGATGCATGTCCACTCCCTTGTCCTCGAGCTCCGAGGACTTCGAGCCGAGAGAGAAGTCGATGACCACGATGCGGCCTCCGTCGAGCAGCATGTTGCTTGTGGTCAGATCGCCGTGGACGATATCGTTCGCATGAAGGCGGGCCGCGATCTCCCCGATCCGCTCGCAGATCCCCCTGGCCTCATCTTCGGGGAGCTGCTCTAGCGCGTCCTTTACGCGGAGACCCTCGATTTCCTCCATCACGATCCGGTTCTCCTCCAGGTCGACGGAATAGATCACGGGCACAGTTATTCCGGCCCGGCGCGCCTCTAGCATCAGACGGACCTCGTTCTTTATCCGGAAGACCTGGAGGGACCTGTCTAGGGCAGGATGCCTGTATCCCTTAACCACGCGCTGTTTGAGAACGACCGTCCGGCCCATCCACTCAGAAGAGTCCAGCCTGGCCTCGGCCCCTACCCTGTGCACAGCCACGGACGCATGCAGAGCCTTGCCTCCTATTAATGTTGTCCAGACGCTCGCCTACGGTGTCGCCCAGGGATGACGATGGGATGTACTCGCAACCCTTATCACCACCCACCTCAATCGCTGGCCGTGGCCCATCTGACCATCGGCTCAAAGCCCCTGGACGACCTCCTCGAAGGGGGCCTGGAAGGAGGCGCAATCACCCTCCTGTTCGGCGAGGCCGGCTCAGGCAAGACCAACATTTGCCTGCAGGTCGCGAGGAACGTCGCCATCACAGGCAAGAAGGTGGTCTACATCGACACCGAGGGAGTCTCCCTCGAGCGGCTGAAGCAGATCTCCGGCGACGACTATGAGACGGTCATGAGGAACATCCTCTTCTTCGAGCCCCATTCGTTCGACGAGCAGGAGAAGTTCGTGGACAAAGGCGCGAAGCTTGCGGAGAGCTCACTCGAAGTGGGCATCATAATACTGGACTCCGCGACCATCCACTACAGGCTCACGAGAAACGACGAAGAGAGGGGGGTGAGGAAATCGCTTAGCCCGCAGCTGGCCAAGCTCCTCGCGGTCGCCCGGAGCAAGGACATCCCAGTGCTGCTCACATCGCAGGTCTACACCGACATCGAGAAGGGGACCTTCGAACCGCTTGGGGGACACGTCCTGCTGCACAACGCGAAGGCGATCATAAGGCTGGACAAGGTCAGCACGGGCGTCCGTCGAGCGGTCATCATAAAGCACAGGCACTTGGAGGAGGGCAGGCGCACCGAGTTCCGGCTCACCAGCACGGGCGTGGTCTAGGTCTTCCTGGTGATCATGAAGTCGGCGAGCTGATCCAAGCAGTCGCGGTGCTTCGACTCCGGCAACGACTCGAGCTGCTTCTTGGCATTCTTGATGAGGTCCACCGCAACCTTGCTCGCGTGGTCGATCATCCCGCTTTCGTCGAGGATGTCCCGAGCGCGCTCAAGCTGAGCCTGCGTGGCGTGTTCGTTCCCGAGAGTCCTGAGCAGCTCGTCCCTCTCCGTGCCTCTGAGATCCTCCATGGCCTCGATGACCATCAGGGTCTTCTTGCCCTTCCTGATGTCGTTCAGGACCGGCTTCCCGAAGGTCTTCTCGTCGGAGATGAGGTCCATGACGTCGTCCCATATCTGGAATCCGACGCCGATGAGCCGGCCGTATTCGGCGAGGGCCTTCTGCTGCTCCTTCGTTCCCTCGCCGATCACGCAGCCCCCCTCGCAGGCGGCCGAGTAAAGCACCGCGGTCTTGAGCTCGATCATCTTCATGTAGTCGGCAGGGCGGACCCGCCTCATGTCCTCGAAATCAATGTCCATCTGCTGTCCCTCGGCCAGGAGCCGCACGGCCTTGGACAGTATCTCTAGCAGATCACCTATGTTCGCGCGGTGGGTGCCGGACTTCGGGACGAGCTCGAACGCCCTCGCGAAGAGCGCGTCACCGGCCAATATCCCTTCGGCGACTCCGTATGTGGCGTGCACTGTCCTGATGCCTCTCCTGGTCTCGTCCTCGTCCATGATGTCGTCATGGACGAGAGTGAAGTTGTGGACCAGCTCGAGGGCCACTCCGAACGGTATCGCGTTCTCCGGTCTTCCGCCCACGGTCTCGCACGCGATCGTCGTCAGGAGAGGACGCAGCCTCTTGCCGCCAGCCGCGGGGTAGTGCTTCATGGCGGCCTTGAGCTTCTCGTTCTCCATGACCTCCAGGGATTCCATGAGGTAGGCGTTTATCTCCTTGATCCGCGGCGCATACTGCTGCTTCAGGTCCGTAGAATCACCCCTCCAGCTGATCGAGCCACTCTCTCGAGCGGCCCACAATGAGAGCCTTGGCTGCCGAGAGTTCCTTCACGTCCTTCGCGCCTACGAGGAACATCGCAGCCTTGAGCTCGTCTATGATGGTCCTGAGCTCCGCTTCCAGAGCTCCCTTGCCTTCCAGGGCAGCCGGAAGGAGCCTGCCGGCCATCCCCGCGGCGCTCGCTCCGATGCTGATCGCGCGCGCAGCGTCGAGCCCGCTCCTCAGGCCGCCTGTGGCGATGATGGGCAATCCCACGTTCGCCTGCACGACCGCGACCGGCGTCGGGATCCCCCAGTCCCAGAAGGTCTGCCCGATGTTCGCCCGGGTCGCATCGCCGGCGGCCTTCGCGCGGTAGTATTCCACCGCCGAGAAGCTCGTCCCGCCGAGCCCTCCGACGTCCATGCCCTTCACCTTGGAGCGCTTCAGCCTGAGGGCCACCTCGCGCGGAATGCCCGCGCCCGTCTCCTTGGCTATCACCGGGAGTGCGGTGGCGAATCTCTCGAGAGCCTTGAACCCACCCCTGCTCTTGGTGTCCCCCTCTGGCTGGACGACCTCCTGAAGATAGTTCATGTGAATCGCGAGAATGTGGGCGTCGACCATCTCCATCGCGGCTTTGCCGTCGCTGATGTCCAGGGGGCGGCTCTCGTCCTGCCTGACCAGCTGCGGGACGCCGAGGTTCGCAATCCTGAGCGGTATCTCGAAGCCCTTGATGATGGAGTATGTCCTCGCCAGCTCCGGGTTCTCGAGAGCCGCCCTCTGGCTGCCCACACCCATGCCGATCCCGAACTCCTCGGCGACCGACGCGAGGTTCTTGTTGATCTCCTCGGCCTTGCCGTAGCCTCCGGTCATGGCCGAGATGATCAGCGGGGCCTTGAGAGTCCGTCCGAAGATCTTGGTCGAGGTGTCGATCTCCTCAAGGTCGATCTCCGGCAGAGGATTGTGGACGAGCTTGACGTCGTCCCAGTATACGTAATGCTGCGAGAGGTCCTCCTTGGCGCAGATGTCGACATGCTCTGTCTTCCTCTTCTCCGTGACCTTTCCGGGAGCCTCATCAGCCATCAGTAACACCTATTCGGGAACCACGACGGTCGACACTACTTCCTCGCCCTTCAGAGCCTTCGCCAGTCTTCCCGGCACATTACCGTTCACTATCATACATTTTTCGCAGTGCCTCGAGATGGCCAGCATCCGCTCCAGCTTGCCATAGATGCTTCCTGTGACGTCGCTGCCCGTCGGCTGAGTCCTCCGGAGCGATCTGAAAGTCTCTTGGTCGAGCATTCGGATCAGTTTGGCCTTCTTTACGCGCTTGGGGTCCGCGTCGAACACCCCGTCGACGTCTGCGCAGAAGACCGCGGCAGTCGGTCTGAACTCCTTCGCAAGAGCCTCCATGATGAGGTCCCCCGAGCATATCGAGAAGCCCATAGACTCGTCAGGAACGACATCGCCAAACGAGACAGGCGCGAGGCCGAGCTTCAGGACGCTCTCGAAAGGCTCGCGGTCGAACGACTGTATCTCTCCGTCCCAGAACACGCCCGCTGAGGCTGGGGGAACCGAGACCGCGCGTATTCCACAGTCGATGAGGCTCTCGAGCACCATGAGGTTCAGCTCTCGGACATCCCGCTGGACCTTGGCGACGTACTTCAACTGCGCATCCTCTTTGAACCCTTCATGCAGCGAGTGCTTCTTCGCCTCGATGTGCCCGAACGATCCCGCACCGTGGACGATGGCTAGGCTGTCGTCAGCGGAGCTGAGCTCCCCGGCGAGGCGGTCGCACTCCCGACGTCTGAAGGTCTTCAGTTTCGACTTGTCGGTTATCACGCTGCCGCCGAGCTTCACCAGCTTCATGGCGCGATGCCCTCCAGTGACCGATTGCAGTGGGTGGTGATAAAGCTCATGGACGCGAGGGGCAGCTATGCCATAAGCTGGTTCGGCGCGCCTGTCTCCTCTGGTGGGCTGAGCGGGCTCACTTCGTCATGTAGATCTCAATCGACGAAACGTTGGCGCTGCCGCCGTCCTGACCGGGCATCTGCTCCGTAGCTATCTTGACTTCCTTGTATGCCAGGTTCTGGACGAATCGGTTCCGAACGATTTCAGCTACGTCCACTGCCCTGCTTATCGCGCGTCCGCGCGCCTTTATGCAGACGTCGTCGCAGCCGGCATTTATCTGCGAGACGACGGCGAGGACGTAGTTCATTGTGGCTTTCTTACCGATGTAGACTGTGTTCTCCTCCGCCATAGCTCTCCTCCAGAGTCCGGTGGGGACTATGAAACGCCCCTCATCGCTATTTATTACTATCCCGACCATGAACGGCCGGGCGAAATCACAGACACATATCTCGACGACATCAACAAGTTCGGCGGAACGGTCATCCAATGAGAAACCGTGGCCAGCCGCATGACATCGAAGAAGATGGTGTTCGTGACGACTCACGGTACGGAGAGCCCGGATCTCGCGTCGGCGCCGTTCGTCATGGCCAACGCTGCGCTCGCATCGGACATGGAGGCTGTGATCGTCCTGCAGTCCTCTTCCGTCTATCTGGCCATGAAAGGAATGGCCGGGCACGTGCGCGCCGAGGCGTTCCCGTCCCTCGAGGACCTGATCAAGAGCTTCTTCGAACAGGGTGGCAGGATGTTCGTCTGCGTGCCCTGTCTGAAGGCGAGGGGCATCGATGAATCGCAGCTGATCGAGGGGGCGAAGATGGCATCGGCCGCCACCGTTGTCTCTGAGGCCTCGACCTCGGACTCCACCATGGTCTACTAGCATTGAAATACACATGGTACGTTGGGAAGGACACCATGGCCAAACCCGACCCGAAGCTAGCGCGCCTCAGGAGGACCGTCAGGTCCTACGGCTCAGCAGCCGTCGCCTTCTCAGGGGGTGCCGACTCGACGCTCGTCGCCAAGATAGCCAAGGACGAGCTCGGGCCGAAGGCCATCGCTTTCACGATAGATTCCCCGCTCTATCCTAGGTCAGAGCTGCTCCAGGCTGAGAGGGTCGCTTCGAGGATAGGCATCGAGCATATGGTACTCAGGACGGACCCGATGTGTGACGAAGCGTTTGTCGCCAACCCGCCGGATAGGTGCTACCTGTGCAAGCTCGAGGATCTTGGGGTCATCAAGAAGACCGCGGATTCCATGGACCTCCGCGTGGTGGTCGACGGGTCCAACGCAGACGATGCCAGGGACTACAGGCCCGGCGCCAAGGCCAAGAAGGAGCTCGGCATCAGGAGTCCTCTTGCGGAGGCGAGACTGACCAAGGCGGATGTGCGATCCCTATCGAAGGCTCTAAGGCTGCCGACCGCGGCGAAGAGGGCCAGCCCTTGTCTCGCTTCGCGCATCCCCTATGGGGAGCGCATCACCCGGGAGAAGCTGGGCATGATTGAGGAGGCCGAGGAGTTCCTCATCGCCAAAGGGTTCGAGGGCGTCAGGGTCAGACTCCACGACAGCATCGCGAGGATAGAGGTGGCGGCTAAGGACATACCTAGGCTGGCCGCTCCGGGGACGAGGATCCCTGTCTCGCGGAAGCTGAGGTCGCTCGGGTTCGCCTATGTGACCCTGGACCTCGAGGGCTATCGCATGGGGAGCCTCAACGAGGTGCTGAAGAGATGAATCCGAAACGGATCGAGAAGGTCCTGACAGACCTCAGCCGGGGCGACTGCACGGTGGCGGAAGCACTCGAAGAGCTGAGGATGCTCCCATATGAGGACCTGAAGTTCGCCAAGCTGGACCACCACAGGGAGCTGAGGAAGGGGATTCCAGAGGCGATCTACACGCCGGGGAAGACCCGCAAGCAGCTCGCCGGCATCGTCTCGAAGACCCTCAAGAGGAAGGGCGAGGCCGTGTTCACGCGGATGGACAAGGACACCTTCGACTTTCTGAAGGACCGGTTCGGCGACCGCCTCATATGGTATCCGGAGGCGAGGATCGGGACGGTCAGCGTCGAGAGGCGTCCGTCCCTGGGCAAGGTCCTCGTCGTGACTGCGGGGACTTCGGACATCCCTGTCGCCGAGGAGGCCGCAGTCACCGCCGAGCTCCTCGGATGCAAGGTGGACAGGCTCTACGACGTGGGCGTCGCGGGTGTGCACAGGCTGACATCCAACATGAGGCAGCTCAACTCGTCGGACGTCGTGATAGTCCTGGCAGGAATGGACGGCGCGCTGCCGAGCGTGGTCGCCGGACTCACGAGAAGGCCCGTTATCGCCGTCCCTACGAGCGTGGGATACGGAGCGAGCTTCGGGGGCATCGCCGCGCTCCTCGGAATGCTGTCCAGCTGCTCGAGCGGGATTGGCGTCGTGAACATAGACAACGGCTTCGGGGCAGGAGCGCTCGCCGCCATAATCGTAAGGAACAAGCACTCGAAGGACTAGACGACCTTGCCGCCGCACTTCCTGCAGAACTTGTCCGCAGGCCTCGCCTTGGTGCCGCAGTTCTCGCATGTCCTGTCAACGATGACACGAGCGCCGCACTTGCCACAGAACGCGTCCTCCTTGTCAACTGGCTCCCCGCATTTCGCACAGATCCCGCGCGTCTGCAGTTCCGCCGGGGGCGCCTTGGGCTCCTCCTCCACATCGTCCAGCTGAGGGTTTCTCAGAGGTATGGTCTCGATCGCCCCTCCGCCGCCGACGGCCCTTCTTGCCCTGACAGCGAGCGACAGGACCCTGGTGTAGTTGCCCTGCTTGAAAGCAGCATCGGCCTCGGTCATGAGCGACTGCGCGGCCGAGACGTCTCTGCCCTTCGCGGCCGCCTTTGAGATATCATCCTTGGCACCGTTGAGCTCGAACTGGGCGCTGAGAAAGTTGCCTGTCTGGTCGACCGGGAGTCTCGTTCCCGTGTAGAGGTTCTCGCTGCTCGATGGCGAGGCTAGGACCTCCTCCGCGACGCTCTCGAGTTCGTTCGCCGGGCCACTGCCGTCTTCGGGTGGAGCGACCGGCCTCGAGAGCTCTCCCCTGGCCTTCTCGGCGAGCAGGATCGCGTTGTCGTAGTCGTTCTTCTGCATGGCGTATTTCGCCTCTTCAAGGACGCTCTGAGCCACGCGGGTATCCCTCCCAGTCCGCTGGACGACATTGATCACGTGCCTTGTCGTCAATATCGCGTTGAACGCCTCGTCCTTCTTCTGCGAGAAGGTCCTGGATTCCTTGCTCCTTCCCCTCATCAACCTGAACTCGAACCAGAGGACGAACAGCATCAGCCCTGCGAGAATCGCGACGAGAATAAGCTGCTCGGTGGAGGTCATCCAGCTCATCCTTCAAAAGCTCCCTGACACGATATAAACTCTTCTAGGTGGGTACCAAAGGCTCAACGACGTCAGCGGAATAGCAGAACTAGAGCCAGTTGGCCGAATTCCAGGATCAGACCGAGTATGAGAGACACGCAACCCTCGTCGGAGTCAGGACTCCTCACCGGGCCTGAGAACGAAGGGCCTGCGGGGACTGTCCAATTCCGAGCCTCCAGTTGCGTCAGCATCGAATCGAAGAGGCCTGGACATGGTATTCAACCTTGCCAAGGATGACCAGAAGTAGAGAGTGGCTGACGGCTTACCAAGGCCATAACGGTTTCAAGCAGTGCGGTTCACCCTGTACCCGAAGGTACCTGGCTAGCGCACCTAGCCGCTATGGCCAAGAGGCCCCGAAGGGCCTTAGGCTTCCCGAGGGCTCGCGCACCTCAGTACCACGGAGAACGTAGGCGGGCTTAACTTCTGGGTTCGGAAAGAGACCAGGTGTGGCCCCGCCACTTTGGCCGTCAAACCGCTCTCTGAGTCCCGTCTAATATCGAAGGGATATATAATGGTTCCCGGCAAGGTCTCGGGTGCCCTCTTCGGGACAAGACGAGGCCACGTTGCGCAAGTTTGAATACCCTGGCACGCTTAGACGCGCCCGTTGCGATGCGCAAGATATCCACGGTGACTTTTGACCTCTGGGACACCCTGATCCAGGAGTACCCTGACAGAATGGAGAGAGTGGCCCAGACCAGGATCGACGGGATCCGGGAGCTGCTCGGGCGGAAAGGGGTCGTCCACTCGCAGGACGAGATCCGTAGGGCGTACATGGACACCGGGAAGTTCCTCGAGCTCACCTGGAGCAAGCACCGGGACATGGATACGACCGACCAGGTGCTATTCATGCTCAGCTCGCTCGACGACAAGCTAGCGACCAGGCTCGAGAGGGGGGACCTCGCGGAGATCGTCGCGGTCTATTGCGGCGGCCTCCTCGACAATCCGCCGAGGCTGCTGCCCGGGGCCAAGGACGCGCTCCGCGCGGTCAGGTCGCAGGGGTACCGCGTCGGGCTCATCTCGAACACCGGGCGGACGCCGGGCTCGGTGCTCAAGGTGATGATGGGGCAGATGGGCATACTCGGATTCTTCGACACCACCACCTTCTCGAACGAGATACTCGTCCGAAAGCCGGCAGAGGGGGCGTTCCGGATAACTCTCGAGAACCTGAGGGCGGTCCCGAAGGCGGCGGTCCATATAGGCGACAGCGAAGAGAGCGACATCAGAGGGGCCAAGGCCGTGGGGATGCGCGCAATCCAGGTCATGAGAGAGGGACGGCCCGCTTCGAAGCTGGCGGATGCGCAGGTCGGCTCCCTTGACGCGGTCATCGAAAGCGTCGACAGGCTCGGATCGGTCTAGAGCGATATCAGGAACGCCAGGGCGGTCCCCGCCGCTATTGACACCATGTTGTTGCCGAGCTTGCCTATCCTGCCTCGCGTCTCGAGGGTGGCTCCGATAAGGCTGTCCACCTGGCACCCGAGGAATCCGCACAGCATCGGCACGAACAGCGTCGCGGGCCCCGCGAGCAGGTCCGGATTCAGGAATGCGAATATCACGTAGGCGATGGCAGAAGTGTACGCGGCGGCGACGAATGACGCGAAAGTGCCCGTCAGCGAGACGCCGCCGTCCGTGCCCCTCTTGGTGGGCTTGCCGTTCGTGATGAGGTAGACCTTCGGGTCTATGATGCCGATCTCGCTCGCGGCCGTGTCGGAGGCGGCCACCGCGATCGCCGACACGAACATGAAGCTGGCGATGTCCTTCGGGAAGACCGCCGGTGCGGCCCACGCAGTCACGAAACTCATGAACGCGATCGCCGTCGGGACGGCTCCGTTCGCGGCGACGTTCCTCCAGGTCCTCTCTCCGCCTTTGCCCTCCTGGAACCCCTCGGACCTCTTCCATTCGAACCTGTACTTCGTGGCCCCGAAGCTCGTCGCGAGGAAGATCAGGAGCAGGATCAGCCAAAGGACGTTCCCACAGATGCCGATGATCATGCCCACGATGAACGCTGATACCGACCCTGACAGCTCGAATATCCGGCGCCTGTACGAGGCGAAAGCCATCACTGCGCAGAAGATGGTCACGCCTATGACCGTCGGCAGATCAGGGAGAGGAAGGGCCGCCATGCACTCACCTAGTCCCGACGCTTGATAGCCGGCGCCAGCAGGGGCGCCTTGCTGTAGAGCTTCTTCACTATGTCGGTCACCCCTCGCACCTTGTCCAGGTCTCCGTCCCAGTCGGTCAGATGCTCCTCGAACCTGCCCTCGATCTCGGCGACCACACCGCGCATCCGCGACGCGATCTTCTTGGAGGCCTTCCCGTGCAGGATGACCGCGAGGAACAGGTTGTCTCCCTTCTCGATGAGGACGTTCTTGTCGCCGAACTCGAGCCTGCGGATGTTGAACGAGGTCACGTCCTTGAACGACTCCTTGACGAAGTCCTGGATGGCCGCCAGCATGCTGCTCAGGATCTGGTCGTCCATCCCCGGCTTGAGCCGCCTGGTGCTGTGGGAGATCAGCCGTCCGTCGTTGTAGATGACGAATGTCTCGTCGACTGCGTTCCTCGCTTCGCGAGTCAGGTACGCGGCCACCCCGAGGACGAGCACGACGGTCGCAAGAAGGAGGTACGGGAGCGCGACGTCCATCAGGTGCATCTTGATCTCGATCGAACCTGCCGGGGTCTGCGCCGAATTGTTCGCGAGGTCCTTGGCGACGATGTAGTACTCCATGTGCCCGCTCCGCGAGGGGACCTCGATCACGCGGTAGTAATGGGCCTGCGACGAGGAGGACATCGGGAATGACGCGTACGCCTCGTCCCCAGGGAACCTCACGTACAACAGCACGCCCCCGGACGCGACGTTCGGGTCGTCTATGTCCGCGGTGATGTTCAATTTGGAGCCCCCGAAGACCGAAGTCGCGTTCGTCGTCACGGTCACGACGGGAGCGATGTCATCGATGGTGATGAGCGTGGCCTCGCTGTAGTTAACGTTGCCGTCGGGGTCCTCCGCCCTGACCACTACCGCGTGCACGCCATCCGTCCAGTCCGAGGAGGATATCTCCCACTGGACTGAGAAGTTCTGGTATGTCCCGAAATCGAGGGCGTACTGGACGGATACGAGCGACTGGGAATCGTCGCTTATCGAGTACTGGATGACCGTGCCGCTCCTCGTCACGGACCCGCTGTCGGGAGAGCGCAGCTCGATCCTCGGGGCGATGAGCTTCAGGGTCTTGTGAAGGACTAGCGTGTTCCCGTCGTCATCGGTCATCGTCAGCGTCACGGTGTAGTCTGAGCTCGGGTCGTATGTATGAGATATTACCTCGTTGGGGCCGTGAGCCAGGGTCAGATCAGAGGAGTCCCCGAAGGTCCATGTCGTGCCGGTGATGTCCGGGAAGCGGAGCGCGAATTCCCGGGCATCCAACGATATGTTGCACGTATCGCTCGGATCCCGGGACACCGTGATCTGGTCAGATGTCCCATAGAGGCCCAGGTCCGACACCGTGACGTAGGCAGACCCGGTCGCCAGCGACCCGTTGGACATCGATACCCTGACCTTGACGAGGTAGTTTCCGTCTCCAGTGTACGTGTGGTTCGCCCCACCTGAACTGGTGGACGAATCCATCTCGAAGCCGTTCTGAGGGGCGTCGAAGTCCCAATCGAAGGAAATTGGGCTGAACGCCGAGTCGACAGTGACAGTGAAATTGACCTGCCGGTACTCGTACAGACTGTCCGAGTCCTGCGCCAGGACCGTCACGACAGCCATGTCGTAGATGGTGATGTTCGTGAACGCTATCGTCACGTCCCCGTCCTCGTCCGTCACGCGCACGGCGACCGTGTAGTTCGCGTTCACCGCCGAGGATTGGAAGATGTGAGTCGTGTGATTGACCGTTCCCGTGAATCCGCCGAGCGGGTCCGGAACGAACCCTCCTCCGGTATACGAATAGTTCCATTCGTAGCTCGTGACCGTATCCACGGTCGAGTGCCACTCGTCGACGATCGCGGTGAACAACACGGCCACGCCCTCGGAGGCCTCCTCAGGCGAGGCAAGGACTACAGTGGGCGCTAGCCGCCCCACGGTTACAGAGTGCGTCGTGGAGTTTGTCGAACCGTCCGAGTCTGTGATCTCAAGCGACACCGCATGAGTGCCATTGTCAAGGCGCTGATGAATCGAATGGTCAAGTCCGCTTGATGCAAGGCTGCCATCGACCGTCCAGTTCATCAGAGTGATGGCGTCAAAAGAAGTGGACGTGTCGTTGAAGTAGACCAGCTCTCCTTCGTCAGGCGCGAGCGGGGCCCAGGTGAAGGACACTTGGGGTAGCGCGTCCGAGATCACCACTGCTGTCGCGCTCGAATTCGAAAGAGCCGGGTTGAAGGGGTCGCGGACCGTGAGCGTCGCGTTGTACGTCTTCTGGAGCGTGTAGGTATGAGGAACCGCACCGCCATGGGACCAGCCGCTGTTGCTCCCGTCGCCGAAGTCCCAGAAGAAATCCGTGATCGATATCTCTGATACTTGCGTTTCGGCGTGACCCGCGAACACGACAGGCTCGCCCTCGACGCCCTCGTACGGCCCGCCTGCAACGGACAGAGGACAGGAGTTGATCATCTCCCAGACCGACACGCATCGCGAATTCGCGCAGCTCACCAGCAGGTCGATGCGTCCGTCGCCGGTTCCGTCTCCCATCGTCACCCAGTTTGGTCTGGCTCCGGTGACGAACGTCATTGAAGGGACCTCGGGGAGGACTCCTCCGTCCTGCCTGTACAGGAACAACATATCCGCTGAATCGAACGTGGCGACTACATCTGCATGGCCGTCGTCAGTGACGTCCATGACCGAGACGAATTGAGGGTCCTCAGGTAGGTCCAGCGTCGCGAAAGGGTGCGGGGAGGTCGCGAAATCGTTCTGGTCGAACAGGTAGAGCATCGGATCCGCGGGCATCTTCCCGACCAGGTCGGTCCTCCCATCGCCGTTTATGTCCCCGCCCCAGATCTCCGTGAAATCGGAACCCGCTGGCGCCGAGAGGTTGACCCCGGCGGGAGTCGAAATGAAAGGCTCGCTGTCCGCCTGCATGAGGATGCTTATCGACCTGGCCGGATGGGAGTACGCGATGTCATCTCTGCCGTCCGAATCGAAGTCGCCCACTGAAATCGCTCCTGCGGTCGTGCCCAATGTGACTTCGACCGGGTCTCCGAAAGAGTCCGATGGAATCCGCTGGTTGAAGAAGATGTTCAATTCTCCGTTCCCAGTCGCAGTGACCATATCAGTCCACGAGTCATGATCGAAATCTCCAACGGCTGTACTGATGATGTCACCGCTGCTCGTCTGAGAGGTCGCGGCAGCCAGACCGCTCGATGAGCCGAAGCATACAGTGGAGTGGTTGCCCCCGGACTCGGCTGTCAGTATGTCGTCATAACCGTCCCTGTCGAAGTCCTGCACTATCAGACACGACGGGGTGTACCCCAGGCCGATAACGGACACGGGTCCGGAACCGGAAAGCATGTACCCGAAGGCATCGGCGGAAGAATACCGGAACACGATGTCTGTGATCCCGTCGTCGTTGATATCGCCCGTGCACACCGAGTCCGCCGCGAAATCTCTGGATCCCCAAAGTGTCCTGTTGCTGTTCGAGACGCACTGCGTCACATCAGGGAAGATCGCCAAGCTCGAGCCGGACCAGTCTGGGCCTGCCGATGATATCGCAACGCCAAGATTGCCCGTTGAATCGAACGACCCGAACAGCGCCTGTCTGGGTCCCGTGCCAGTCGGAAACCGGTAGTCCGCGGGGCCACGCCAGATAGGCGTCGTGCTTTTCCTGAGAAATCCCGCCGCTGCATTGTCAGACTGTGACAGCGCCAGAACCAGTTCGTCACCGCCATCGGAGTCAGTGTCGGCGACCGCAACGGTCGTCACATTGAGGTCGAGGGTCACATTCAGCGACTCGGTCAGCGGGAGCTGCCCGAGCGATTGAAAGAAGAACGACAACTCTCCGTGTTGAGCCGACTGATTGTACGATGCGACGACAAGGTCGTCGAGGGAATCAGCGTCGAGCCTGCCAGAATCGAGGGCGGTGGGATTTCCCGAAATCACTATCGTACGTGATGCGGACATGTAGTCTGTGAACGGCTGGTAATATACCATCACATTATTCTGATAGAAGTTGGTTAGGGCAAGATCGAGTAGGCCATCATTGTTCGCATCGAGAGTGGCGAGTGAGCTCGATCCTCGTCCTCCCCGCAAAGTGAAGACAGTATTGAAGTAGGGACCACTCATTACTTGGATTGCGCCGTCCAAGAGATCAGGCTGGCTTGCAGGCAGCGCGATGGCCAGATCCGGGTATGGGTCTCCGGTCAGGAGGCCGATTCGGATATCTGTCGCATCTCGCGAAGGCTGTCTGTCCATCACGAGCTCATACGTCGTATCAGAGGTCAGATTGTAGAACTCGATGCGGTATGAATCGAGCACGGAATTCTTCTTCTCCAACGCGATAATCTGCTGCGTCCCAGTGAGGAATATGTCCGCGAGCGCGACTGCTATCGGCTCTCGGGGCAGTACTATACTCAGTGACGGATTGCTCGGGAAGTCCCCATCAGGCTGCCTGAAGAATACGGCTAGGCAGCTCGCTCCGCTCACAGCCACGACAAGATCTGATTGACCATCATGATTCAGATCCCCTATGGCGCAACTTGTGGACCCGCCCGGAATTAGCAGCGCCCTCGAAACGAGCGGGTATTCGGGCACGACCGACGAGGTGTTCAGCGGCGTCGAGAAAGTGACCGAGCTAGTCGCCACTTGCGAATCCCTGCGCTGCAATGTGTTCGAAGGAGGTTGGAGAACGAGAGTTGGGGCCATGAGCGAGAACGCAACGAATGCGACTATGCCCGCAGCTAAGAGCCTCCGCAAAGGCCTCCCATCCTAAGATACTGGAAGCAGTATAAGTTTATATCAAGTCTTCGGGCTGAACAAGCGACGGCTGAGGAAGCGACAATTCTGTCCAAAGGCTAAATACCAATTCCGGCCTAGACCGAACATATGGCAGCTTCGATCAAGATTGGTCGGATATTCGGCGTGCCCCTCTACCTCCACATCACGTTCCTCATCATCCTGCCGCTTTTCATCTACGTCTTCTCGGACCCGCCGAACCAAGTCAAGATCCTCGGCATCCCCCTCACGTTCAAGGACCTCGCCACGACCACCACGGTGAAGTACGTCTTCGGCACTATAGCCGCGATCATATTCTTCATCACCGTCCTGCTCCACGAGGTGGCCCACTCCTACCTCGCGATGAGGTACGGCGTGAAGGTAAAGGGGATCACGCTGATGATCTTCGGGGGCGTGTCCTCTATGGAGGAGATGCCTCGGCTCCCCCAGCAGGAGTGGAGGATGGCCTTCGCGGGACCGATGACGAGCCTCGCGGCCGGCCTGGTGTGCTGGCTGGCGATGTACGGGGTAGACGCGCTCAACTCCTCGTCAATCGTAGTCCAGGGCATAGCCATCCTACTCGGAATAATGGCCCTCTACAACGTCCTCCTCGCGGGCTTCAACCTCATCCCCGCGTTCCCCATGGATGGGGGGCGTGTCCTCAGGGCATGGTACGCCTTCCATTCGGACTTCCTAGAGGCGACCCAGAAGGCCGTCAGGGTGGGGAAGTTCTTCGCGATCGCCATGGCGATATTCGGCATCTTCACCCTGGACTTCTTCCTCATCATCATCGCACTGTTCATCTACATCGGGGCCGCGGAGGAGGAGCAGGCGACCACAATCACGGAAAGCCTCCACGGGGTGACCCTCGGCCAGATCATGACCACGCAGGTGCGCACCGTCCACCCCGACACGACAATACAGGACCTCCACAACCTCATGCTCACTACGAGGTTCATGGGGTTCCCGGTCGTGGAGAACGACCGCCTAGTGGGGATCGTCACGTTATCTGACACCCACAAGATACCACGGGACCGGACGCACATTGCGACCGTCAGGGACATCATGACACGGAAAGTCATCACGGGGACGCCCGAGATGGACGCCTCCAAGGCTCTCTTCATGATGTCTGAGAGCAAGATCGGCCGCCTCGTCATAGTGCAGAACGGCAGGGTCGCGGGCATCGTGACCCAGAAGGACCTGCTTCGGACGGTGGACATGATCCTCGCTAGGCGCCGCACGCTCTGGAACGCCCCGAGGCAGATGGCCCCTCAGGCGCCCCCGCCGCCCCCGCCGACCTACTAGCCGAGAAGCTCCTTCCTTCTGAACATGACCAGGCTGAGCGCGATGGCCACAATCGCCCACACAGCCATCACGATGGCCGCCGTCTCCGGCGACGGATAGAACACCCCCACGGTGCCCAGGCCGGGGACCGACTGGCTGGTGTCGACCGGGTACGGATGCTGGAGCACGTCCATGAGGGCACCTGCCGAGAAGGTGAGGGACCAGCTCATCTTCGTGTTGGTGAACGTCCCCACTCCGTCGATGATGGGGAATATGAGCAGGAACAGGAAGAAGGTGAGCACTAGCGCACCCGTGGAGCCCCTGAGGACCGAGCTGATCACGTAGGCGACGGCGATGGCCGCTAGGAGGTACTCGACAGCCAGAGCGAGCGACAGCCCGAAGCCCTTGTCCAGACCGCTCAGAGTCACGTACGAGAGGGCCGCGACGACAGCGTAAAACAGCAAGATGACCATGAAACCCGCGGTGATGCTCGCCGCGTATTTCCCGAAGAAGAGAGTGGACCTCTTCACGGGGTTCGGGAAGATGAGGTACCCCGTCCTGTTCTGGTATTCGCTCACGATGGAATCGGCCCCGAAGAAGGTCGCGCAGATTATCACTAGGAAATTCACGAAGCCCGCGAACCTGGACGCGAAGTTCTCCGTGCTGACAGACCAGTCATAGGTGGCGGTGAACGTATATCCTGTCACGCTACTGGTGAACAGAATGGCGTTCGCAGGAATCGAAACACCGTTGAGCGACAGCGAGGGCGCGAAGACCCAGTTCGCCCCGTTGTCGGACGGGAACGGAATACCGTCTCGGTACAGGACCAGTGTCGCGGGGTCCAGGTTCGACCTGTTCACCAGGCCGAACGCGTAGACGTCCTTTCCCTGGAAGACTATAGGCTGCGGAAGGGGCGTCACGGAAACATATGCGTTGGTATCCGTGCCCTTGTACGGGTGCCCAAGTGCCGGCGGCAGGAGATATATGAGTGCTAGGACGGCGACGACGAGCGCGATCGCCGCATACAGTCTCTTCGACCTCAGATACTTCAACAGCTCGTAGGTCCACACGATAGGGAACTGGGCAGGGTCGCTCGGCAGGTGCTTCTCAGGGATCTTTTCTTCCGCCATCGAATCACCTCGACTCCTTGATGAGGTCCATGTACATCATCTCAAGGGGCAGGCCGACGGATGCGAATCCGCTGACCGACGCGCCGGTCGCCTGGACCGCCCTCAGAAGGTCGGCGCGCTCCGACTCACTCCCTTCGAACGTGATGATGAAGGTGCGGGCGTTGATCCTGTCGACCGAGCGGACGTTCTTGATCGACCGCACAGAGCCCAGCAGGCTGTCGCTCGCGTCCGCGACGGTGACGACCTCGATCTTAGTCACCTTCGTGAGGTTCTTCAGATTCTGGATCGAGTCGTAGACCAGGAGCTTCCCCTTGTCGATGAGGGCGGCCCGGTCGCACGTCTCCTGGACCTCCCCGAGAAGGTGCGAGCTCATGAAGATCGTGAGACGCTTCTTCTTCAGGCCTCGTATGATCTCCCGGACCTCGACCATGCCCCTCGGGTCCAGGCCGCTCGTCGGCTCGTCGAGGATGAGGATCTCAGGCTCGCTCAGCAGGGCCTGCCCGATAGCTAGCCTCTGCTTCATCCCCTTCGAGAACTTGCCGACCCTCGTCGTCTTCCACTCGTCCAGCTTCACATCGCCTAGGACCTCGTGGGAGCGCACCGCAATCTTGCCCGAACTCATCCCACGCAGCCTTCCGAGGTACGAGAGCGTCTCCAAGGGGTTGAGGTACGGGTAGAACTCCGGGGTCTCGACGACGGCGCCCACGTTCGCCAGCGCTCTCTTCGGGTCAGTGGTGACGTCCACGCCGTTCAGGAGCGCCTTCCCGCTCGTGGCGGAGATGAGGTTCGTCAGGATCTTGATGGTTGTCGTCTTGCCGGCACCGTTCGGCCCGAGGAACCCGACCGTGATGCCCCGGGGCACATTCAGCGTGAGATTGTCGACGGCCCTGATGGGCCCGAAGGTCTTGGTGAGACTGATGATCTCGATCATCCTATCCTCTCGGGGTCTTGGCCGGACAGATGAATCTGCATATATAAGCGAAATCCAGGAAAGCCCGCGGACAGTATAGTAACAATCGCCTAATGCCTCAGTCATCTTCCTAGGGCGCGGTACAGCTCCTTGGCGATTCGCTCGGCATCCTCGCCCGCAGATACTGGATGTATGAGGAGACGGCCCCTCGGATAGATGCTTATCTCCACGCCTTTCCTGACCACGAGCATGACTCTCGGGTTCGAGAGTATCTCGTAGCCCTTCGACGAAAGGATCCGCTCCGTCTCGTCCAGATCCAGGCTCACCCTGGTCTTAGGTACGGCCTCGTATGCGTCGGACTTGCACGGCTTGACCGCCAGGAACTCCAATGCCTCACCGTGTCCCCAGGATCCTGTCCAGGAGCGCGTTCACCTCGCGCTTGAGGTCCGAGATTGTGCCCTCGTTGACGACCATGTAGTCGGAACACGCGATAACTTCGCCCAGGCCCCATGCCAGCTCGCGCCGCTCCCTGGTCTCGAACTCGTCCAGGGTCGCGGGCGAATCCGGGCGCCCCCTCCCCTTGAGCCTGTCGAGCCTGGTCTTCTCCGACGAATGTATAGCGACCACCTTCAGGTCCTCCCCGAAGGCCCGCTTGAAGGCCCGGACCTCGTCCGGCCCCCGGGTGCCGTCTATGACCACTAGGTCTCCTCCGACGAGCGGGATTGTGCGCTTGGCCCAGACGTCCATGCCATACCGCTTCCGCTCCTCGTTCGCGAGCGTCCCGACGCTCGCATCGGAGGAGTCGAGTCCGAACTCCTTGGCCTTGGCGCGTACGACATCGCCCATGCGGATGACCTTCGCGCCCCTCGCCTGGCATATCTTGAGGAACTCCTCCTTGCCTGCGCCAGGCATGCCGGTAGTCACGATGATCTTCATGCTAGCGCTCTCACTGACGGGATGATGCTTACAAAAAGCTTTCCCGTGCATGGACCAAACGAACTCGTCCTGTACTGGGATGACCCGTGGTGGGAACCACCTAGGGAAGTCTTCTGCCGACGACTGCTTCCGCGAACGGGCCGATCGTGCCCATGTCGAACCCTACCTTCGCCCAGTATCTCGAACAGAGCCCCAGCCCGGTGCATCTTCGGTAGTCCTCTCCATCGGGGAAGGAGCGCTCGAAGTTACCTGGAGGCCCGTCCGGCGGCAGCCTTTCCGCGACGCTCGAATCCGCGAGAAGCGCTTTGATCGCCTCTGGCGTTACCTTGCCTGAGGAACCTGCCATCGATAGTACGGTATAGGGTTCCGCCCCGGCCTTGGCGCAGACGATCATCGCGCTCGTGGCGGTCCGGGCGTCCAGCCCGAGTTCGAAGGCCTTCTCGAGGGCCGGGATGTCGAAATGTAGGTATCCCGGCTCCTTGACCAACAGCCTGAGTTCCTGCGGGTCCTCCTCTATCTTGACGAAAGAACGGCAGGGGAACGGGCACCCGTAACATGCGACGTTCCGATGAACGAGCTTCTTGAAATCGTCCCTCTCCGCAACCGCAGAATACGATGCGAGGCCTTCGCTCTTCCCCAGCTTCTGGATGTGCTCCCTCATGAGCAGCACGGCGTCTTCGAAATGACCCTCGGGCTCCGCGACCTCGAACTCGCCCATGCCGCGGACCGCTATGGCCGCAATCCCCTTCGCGCCAAAGTCGGCTCCCATGCCGACCTTGTCCTCTCCGCCCCAGTAGTCTATCACGAGCTGGGACCGCGGGATCCGGTTGTCGCCCCACGGGCCGTTCGCCATCACCTGTATCTCGTTGTCCCCTTGGTCCGCTCTGATTCTGTCGATGCGCTTCCACGAGTCCGTCTCGAGCATCTCCGGCGCTCGCACGAACTCGATGATGCCGTCCCGGATCCACAAGTATCCCGGGGTCTCCGCCTTTCCCTTGACCACGACGAAATCGAAACCGCTCAGCTTCAGCTCAGATCCCGCAAAGCCCAGTACGGGCACGATCCTCTCCCTTCCGTCCGGGTCCGGGGGACCGCGGATCAGTCCCGCCGCCGCAGCCGGCAGGAAGCTGTAGGTGAGGAGACCGGTCCCGAGGATCAGGGAGTCTGCTCCATGTTCTTCGGCCAGTTGCTTTGCGATGAGCACCGACGAAGACGATTCCCACGTCGCCGTCTCCTCGAGCTCCTGCTCAGAAGACTCGTCCTTCGAAAGGTCGTAGACGCCGACCTTGCCGTTCCTCAGGTACAGGCTCAACCCTCCGCGCAGATGCATTGCACGGGACAGGCCTCCACGCATTTCGGCTTGCCGCCGCACAGGTCGCAGGGCTCCCTGAGGAGGATGGGCTTCGCGCCCGGCCCGCCGGAACTGGACGCCTGCTGAGCGGTCGTGACACCCTCCGGCTTCGCGAGCACGATGCCCTCGTTTCTGGTCTTCAGGACGAGGCCGAAGTAGTCCGCCTTGTCGTCAATGTGCAGGATGATGCTCGACGACATCGGAGTCAGCACGGAATCCCGGTTCAGGCTGCACGCGTTCTCGCAGAGTCCGCAACAGATGCACTTGAGCGGGTCGATCCTGAGCTTCATCCAGCCTCCCTCAGACGGTCGGATCACAGGATGTTCTCTGCGATCTGGGTCGTCACCCTGTCGCAGTAAACGCATCTCAGGGTAATTGGCTTCTTCGACTCGACCACGAACTCCGTCTCGACCGGCTCGTTCTGGTTCGTTATGCAACCGGGGTTGGAGCACCTCATGATGCCCTTGATCACGTTCGGGACCTCGACCACGAACTTCTCCGCGACGTTGTAGTCCCTGATGATGTTGATGGTGGCGTTAGGGGAGATGAGCGCGATCCTGTCGAGCTCCTTGGGGTCCAGCTCCCGGTCCTCTATCTTGACGATGTCCTTCCACCCGGCCTTCTTGCTCGGGACGTGCATGAGCACGGACACAGTGGAGGTGACGTCCTCCTTGACTCCGATGATCTTCAGAACCTTCAGGGCCATCCCCATGTTGATGTGGTCTATCACCGTGCCGTTCCTGATCGGCGTGACCTTGAACTCCTTCATCTGTGCGCCCCCAGGACCAGTGACAGGAGCGCCATCCTGACCGGCACCCCGTTGAACGCCTGCTCGAAGTACTTCGCATGAGGCGTCTCGTCAACTTCCGGCGAGATCTCTCCCACCCTCGGCAGCGGATGCATGATGATGAGGTCCTTCTTGACGTCCTTGAGCAGCTCGAGGTCGATCCTGTACGTCCCTGCGACCTTCTTGTACTCGGCCGGGTCGGGGAATCTCTCCTTCTGGATGCGGGTCACGTACAGCACATCCGCGTCCTTGATGACATCCTGGAGGGACGCGCTCTGCTTCGGCTTGTGTCCCATCGACTCGATCGCCTTCATGTGCTCCTTAGGTATCTGCAGGGTCGGAGGAGCGACGAACGTGAGCTCTGCGCCGAACATGGCGAGCGCCTCAGAGAGCGAGTGCACCGTCCTCCCGTACTTGAGGTCGCCGACGATGACGACGTGGTTTCCCTCGATACTCTTCTTGGCCTTCTGAATCGTGAACAGGTCGAGCATCGTCTGCGTCGGGTGCTGGCCGGCTCCGTCCCCCGCGTTGATGATCGGCTTGTCGGAGAAATGCGCCGCGAGCCTCGCGGCCCCTTCCTGAGGATGCCTGAGAACGATGACATCGGAGTACGCGCTCACCATGCGCGTGGTGTCCGCGAGGGTCTCCCCCTTGGCGACGGACGCGCCCGTTGGCTGGTCGAACCCGAGGACCCTTCCCCCGAGACGGGTCATCGCCGCGTCGAAGGAGAGACGCGTCCTCGTGGACGGCTCATAGAAGAGGGATCCCAGAACATGGCCCTCGAGGAGTACGCTTCTCTCGTCCCCCTTGGCGATCGGCACCATCTTCTCGGCGAGCCTCAAGACATGCTCGATCTGCTCCCTTGAAAAATCACGGATGGAGACAACGTCCATCCCTTTGAAGTCTGCTGACATCAGGCACCTAATCCTCTGACGGCATATAAGACTTTCAGAAATGGCGGCGCCCAACCTCACGCGAGGTCGAAGTCCTCGATGGCGCTGTTCATGTTCTCGAACCAGTCGTCAGCGCACTTGTGCAGCCTCTCCTTGAGCTGCTCGGGTGCGACGGCGGTATACACGTGAAAATACCCTCCCCGCTCGATCGTCTTGCTCTCGCGGAAAGCGAGGCCGGAGTAGACTAGTTTCTGCAGAGCCCTGTAGACGGTGCTCCTGTCTTTCTTGAGCGAGGGCGCAAGGTCGTCCGCCTTCTGCGGCCCCCCCTTCACGAGCCTCTTGTAGATCGCGAGCTCGAAATCTGTCAGCCTGTAGAGGCATTTGACGATGTCCTTGCAGGAGGCCTGCCCGCTGAGGATCTTCTGGGGTTCCACCACATTGCGCGGTAGTGCATAATCTATACTTAACCGTTGCGACTTTCCAACGGCCAGTTACTGCAACGTGAAAAGGTTTATCTAGCCGCTAGCGCTACGCATATGCACGGTATTGGCAAGACCGTGGAAGGATTCCCATGGAGAAGGACGCTACGCTACACGCTAAGGGCCTTATGTGTCCTATGCCGATCGTTCAGCTCGCTAGGAAGGTGAAGGAGCTCAAGTCTGGACAGGTCCTCGAACTTTTGGCAGACGATCCGGGCGCGAAAGAGGATGTCCCAGCCTGGTGCTCGAGGACGGGAAACCAGCTAGTCGGTATGGAGTCCGACGGGGCCGTCCTGAGGTTCTACATCAAGATCAAGTGAAGAGGCAGGAGGGAGACTATTGGCAGACAAGATGTGCATGGTTGTAAGCGAAGGTACGTTCGACAAAGCGATGATGCCCCTCATAATGGGGCAGACAGCGGCCGCGATGGGGACTGAGGTCCACGTCTTCTACACGTTCTTCGGGACGAAGCTCGTGACGAAGAAGGCGAACCCGAAGCTGCCCGGCATGTGGAGGCTATTCACCGGCATGTTCCGGAACCGAATGCAGAAGGTAGGCATACCTGGTTACCAGGAATTTGTCAAGCAGTGCCAGGATGCGGGGGTGACTTTCTACGCCTGCAGCACCACGATGGGGATGATGGGCGTGAAGAACGAGGACCTTCTTCCGGGCGTCAAGGTCCTGGGCGCAGCGGCGTTCCTCAAGCTCGCATCGGAATCGCAGACCACGCTGTTCATCGGATGAGAGCATGAAGACAGCATTCCTCGTTCTGAAATCGCCTCACGAGAGCAACCCCTCCCGCATGGTCTCGAGGGTCGCCGAGAGGTCAGACGCGACCGCGATACTCGTCGAGGACGGCGTCTACCAGGCCGTCTCGCAGAGCGCGGCCGACAGGCTCAGCGCCATCGTGCAGGAGGTACTAGTGTCCGCTGACGATCTCGAGGCGAGGGGGTTCGCCCCGCAGGATCTCAAAGTGGGCCGGGCCGTCGGATACCCGGAGATCGTCGACTGCATCATGGAGCGCACGGAGCGCACCATTACCGTCTGAGGTGGAACACATGGCGAAGACACTCACGATATTCCTGAGGACTGGTTCGATGATGGCCATGGACGCTAACATCGCGACGAAGCTGGCGAAGGCCGCCATCGACAAGGGCTACAAGGTGCACATATTCGGGTACGGCGAGGGCGTCACGACCGTCAAGCGGGGCCAGAAGCCGAAGCGCTTCCCGAACGTCGGCGAGGAGATAGAGCAGATCTCGAAGGAGGGCGCCACGATGGCCATCTGCGAGACGTGCTACGCGGCGCGCGGATTCGAACGCGGAGAGGAGATCTCGGCCGTCAAGGTCGGGAGCCTGACGAACGACCTGTTCGGGTTCGTCCAGGAATCTGACCGAATTGTCACGATTGCGAGGTGATCACCACGGCCAACTCAATCCTGGTCATGATTGCGAAGCCCCCGTACGGTCTCGAGGAAGCGTTCGCGGGGCTCAGGATGGCGCTCGCGATGAGCGTGAATGGCATGAAAACCTCGGTGCTCATGCTTGAGGACGGGGTGTACAACGGCATAGCGGCCCAGAAGCCCGAGGCGGTGAAGATGCCGTCGAACGTCGAGGCCACCAAGGAGCTCTACGACTTCGACGTCCAGGTGCTCGTCGTGAAAGAGGACCTCGAAGAGCGCGGGATCCCAGAGTCCAGACTCTTCGACGGACTCAAGACCGTTCCGTTGGCCAAGGTCAAGGACCTCATCGCAGAACACGACCTCGTCACGACATTCTGACCCCGGCCTCCGAAAACCGCTTCATGCATCTCCTTTTTAGTCGGCTCGGCAATCACTGCGCGTGCATTTCGAGATTGAGCACAGGTGCGGCCTGGCCAGGCTGGGCACGCTGGACATAGACGACTCTGAGTTCAGGACGCCGCTCATGGGTTTCGTGGACACCGCCAGGTTTCCCGCGCCGCGCGGGGAGCTGCGCATCCGCGCCGCGGCCGACAGGTCGAAGGGGGACATCTCGATCGCCGGCTCCGGATTCTCTCCGCAGCTGTCGCCCGCGGACGAGAGGGCGCATCTGAGGCCGGGATTCAGAGGGTCGCCGTATGCCGAGCCCATTCCGATGAGCGACGACTTCGCGGTCGTCGACGAGACCGCCGGGGCGCTGCTCGATTCGCCCAAGTTCGTAGCGTGGCTCTCGAAGGCGAAGTCGGGCCCGAGCCTCCTCAGGCCCTTCTACTGCTCCTTGATGGGACTGCCGCACAGGCTGGCCTTCCTCGCCTACTGCGGGTTCGACGTCTTCGACTCCACTTCGCTGATCATGGCCGCGCAGACGGGGACGTATCTGACCAGTTTCGGCCAGCTCGCCTACGATTCTCTGGACGAATTGCCCTGCTCATGTCCCGCGTGCTCTTCGGGCAGGAGGAGCCGCGAGGAGCTGCTGCAGCACAACTACAACGCGGCTCTCAACGAGATGAAACTGGTCAGACACGAGATATCGGAGGGCACGATCAGGGACCTGGTCGAGGCGCGGATCAGGAGCGACCCCTGGCTCATCCAGAACCTCCGGCTGATGGACATCGAGGAGTACCCGCTTCAGGAGCTCCACGCGCCCGTCAAAGGCGCGCGCTTCCACGCAGGCGCGAAGGAGTCGCTGTCGAGACCGGAGGTGGTGCGCTGGAGGAAGCGCATCGTCGAGAGGTACCGGAAGCCGGCCTCTGCTAGGGTGCTCCTCCTCATCCCGTGCTCCGCGAAGAAACCGTATTCGGTCTCGCAGTCGCACATGCGGTTCCGGAAGGCGATCTGGGAAAGCGGAAAGGCGGACATCGTGCACGAGGTGATTGTCACCTCTCCGCTCGGCCTTGTCCCGAGGGAGCTCGAACTGTTCTATCCCGCCCAAGACTACGACATCCCCGTCACAGGCCATTGGGACCGCGAGGAGAAAGCCATGGCCGAGGAGGCCGTCTCTTGGCTGGTCACCTCCCAGAAGTACGACCTGGTCATCTCCCATCTCGGGGACGAGAGGGAGCCGGTCAACGGCGTCCTCAAGGACTTCGTCGACACGTCGATGGGAAACCCGGGATCCAAGGAGAGCCTCAAGAGGCTAGAGGAGGAGCTCAGGTCATTCGAATCCGACGGACCGGGGAGAGGAAGGTTGATTGACGACATGCGCTCGCTGTGCAGGTTCCAGTTCGGTCCCGGAGGCGAGAGGCTTTGCGACGTGTCGAGGGTCGTCGGGCGTTGGCCCCACTTGAAGATACTGAAGGATGACTCACAGCTGGCGATGCTGACAGGGGACAGAGGCATGTTGTCGTTGACGCTCGACGGAGGGAAGGTCCTCGCGGAATTCGGGACATATTGTGTCGAGATCGAGGACTTCAGGCCCAGGGGGAATCTGTTCGCCGTCGGCGTCGAGAAGGCGTCCCCGGACATACGCATAGGGGACGATGTGGTCGTGACACACGCGGGCGAGGCGCGGGCGGTGGGCGTCGCGAAGATGACGCCAGCAGAGATGGAGCTCGCCGAACGCGGAGAGGCGGTGCACATCAGGCACGCGCTCGAATGAGCAATCACCGCGAGACTACTTTCGCCTACCTCCCCCATGAAAGCTATTGACCTCCGTTTCCAATGGAGACCCAGAAAGGTGAGATGAATGGTGGACGCGGACCACTACAGCTGGGAAGAAGTGTACGACCTGCTCGGGTGCGAGGCGGAGATAGAGTCCGAGCCTGACTATTAACAACCATCCCCGGATAGGTAGGAAGCATCTCCCCTACCTATCATAACCCCTTCAGAATCCTGGCTTCTTGTTCTCCTTTTCGATGGCGTAGAAGCAATAGGGGTCGTTGTGGAACTCGCCAGTGATGGAAAAGGAAACCGAGTTGCACCCACCGCCGCATATGCGCGCGTGCCTGCATCCTTGACAGTTAGGTCCCATGAGCTTCTGCGCGGGATTCATGTTGTAGGGAAAACTCCCTGGATCGTGCCAGATATCGCTCAATCGCCTCGTTCGGATGTTGCCTTCGATGAACCTGTTGTTCCCCATCGAAAGGCATCCGACGATGCCTCCGTCGCTCGTTATCCCGATGCTGGATATGCCCGCGGTGCACCCGCTCCACCTGCAGCCCGGGAGGATCTTCGAGAAGTAACCGTAGCAGTGGGCGCCGACCACTGGCAGGTCCTCGAACTTGTTCTCGAGGCGCTGCTTCGCGATGAACAGTGCGGTCGCGTAATACTCCTCTCGTGACAGCGTGTGCTCTCGCTGGAAATTGCCGAACGGCATAGCAATCTGGATCTGCCAGTTGATTCCTCTGCCGACTATCAGGTCCTTCAGCTTTGGCAGGTCGAGGTAGTTGATCTTGCTGACGGTGGTGATGACAGTCGTCTGCACATCGTGTGCCACAAGAGTCTCGATGCCCTCCACGGTCTTCTTCCACGTCCCTCTTCCTCGGATTGACTCGTGGGCGTCCGCCATCCCGTCAAGACTCACCCCCACCACCCGCGGGTTCACTTCGGAAATCTGGCGTATGTACCTGTCGAGCATCGTCCCATTGGAAACGAAGTTCACATCCATCCCTAACAACTTCGCTGCTCTGGCCACCTCAAAGCAGTCCTCTCTCAGGAATGGCTCGCCGCCCATGATCGCGACCGTCCTACATCCGAGCCCCGCGAGCTGTTCACACAAGTCCACGGATTCGCCTTTGGTCAGCTCGTTGGGCCTCGCACTCCCTGCGGACGATCCGCAGTGCGAGCACCTTAGATTGCATGCGAGGGTGAACTCCCAGACGGCGCAGCTAAGATGTCGTCCATCATCTTGTCCTTGAATAAGTGCCATAATAACTTCCCGCACCAAAGTTCTCGGGATAGGCGTTTCCAATCGCCACGAGGCCAATGCCGACAAGGAATGACGCCACGAGCAGAAGCGGAGTCTTCCATCCGATCTTGGATCTGGTTCCCGCCATTCCAGCCGAGACAACGGAGTATGGGTAGCTGCTGTAGTTCGAGAAAGCTAGAGCACCGACGACAATTCCTCCGAGTCCCGCGAGAACACACCCGAAGAATCGCACGGCCAATCCCAGATGCTCCCTCTTTCGGACCTTTCGCATGAGGGCGATATCGTCCTCGTCTACACCAAGCTTACCAGAGGAGGAGGTCATGCGGCCCTCCGCGAGTATGTCCCATATCGCGGGACTGACGTCTCCCCTCCTACGCCGCCTGACACCGCCCCAAGTGCGCAGAACAGCACGAATGCTACCGCGGAGAGCACATAGATCGCCAGCCAGCCCCTCTTGGTAGGGATGAAGGCTACAGCCGCCATCCCGATGTATGGGTAGGTGCTGGGGGGCGCATCTGAGACATCGGCGAATGCAGCCCGTCCTACGAGGAATCCCGCAATCCCAGACACGGTCAGCAGCAACATCTGAAGAACGCGCGTCACTCGCCCAACTGATCGTATTCGCCTGAGGTCCTCTTCGGTCACTTCCAGAGTTCTCGCCACTTCAACAGGGCTCGACATCCTTACCCGTATCCCAGCCGCGGCACATCAAGTTGGCCTTGACATGTCAACCGCAGACCTTCGATCAGGCAGCGCCACGGAGTGCTCTGGCGGGTATGAGTACATATCAGCCCCGCCTGACAGCGCGCCTAGGGCGCAGAAGAGCGCGAAAAGAACAGTTGTGATCATAGCGGTGCGGACCCATCCCCTGGATGTGTAGGCGATGCCGGGCATCAACATTTCGATGATATCTCAGGATGGTCCCTCGAACTCACAGAGTACATTACCGTTGCCCCCATGCTGCCCGCGACAAGAAACCCCAGCCCAAATGCCAACAAGGCGATGAGAGGGGTTCTCCATCTTGACCGCGGCCGCTTCCGAACCATTGCGGCGACTGCCGGGATCATGTACGGATATGGTTGAGAAGTAGCGTCGGACAACTTCACGCCCGCAAGAATCCCGCAGAACACCATCAGAACGTACAGAAATGGCCGGAGGATCCGGACCAATCGCTCAGACCGGTTCACTCTTGTCAAGCCTGAGACGTCTCTCTCGTCTACGCCCAACTGTCGAGCCGGGGTGTCCGGGACGATCTTCGTCACAGAGCGTTATCGTCGGTCCGTGAAATCAAAGTGACGGTTGGCGACTCATCAGTCCACTCGGAATGCGAGAGGTCTGCGCATTCGCCAACAATCTCTCGCGTTCGACGATGGCAGCGGTCTTTCTGTCAGCGAGCCTGGCGGCTGTGCGATAGCATTCATCCGCCCGAGAGCGCCCGTCCCCTGAATGTGCCAACACCCGACCAAGATTCCAATGCGCAATGAGATTGTCCGGACAGATCTGAATGGATTCTTCGAGGCGCCTGATCGTCGTTTCCATATCTCCAGATCCGTGGGCCTTGACTGCCATGCTGAGCAACTTCTGGGATTCCTCAGCCACCAACCACCAATCCATCGCGCCTATCTCTCTCGGCCGTGTGTTCAAGATGTATTCGAATGACCTGCCCCGGGATTCTGGGGACGAGAAAGCTCTCACCACGGACTCCTCAAGCCGCTTCTGCATTCTGTCGAAATCCTCCGCACCCTTTCCAGGGTCCTTCCGGGATTTCGTCCAGAGTGCGAAGGCTCTCCGATGGAACTCCACGGATTGAAGCCACCTCAGCGTGTCCATCTCTGCCTCCGTGCCTTTCCCATCTAGTCCTCCCGTCGCATTGACTGCTTCAAGAAAGGAGGTTGCGAGCCCAGGATGGCAGGTCGCGAGGCGGGCAAGGAGCGACCTTCTGGACTCGGCATCATTCAATCTGGAGATGCCGGTCCGCGCGATGGAGACCCATTTCTCCAGTGGCACGAGGACGAATGAGTCGTCTCCGATCGACTTTCTCAGCCGCTTCCGGAACACTGCCATGATATGTGCGTCGCCATCTCCGACCGGTTTGCGGCAAGAGGCCCTGAGCCCAGGGGACGACGCGTATGTCTCAGGCTTTGCGAACGCTATCTCGGCGAAGCCCGCCTCTCTCAGCAACTCCCGCAGAGCTCGCTTGGTAAACCCGGACTTGTGCTGAAGCCCGGGACTGTCGATCCCGAAAACCCATCTCATCATCGCTTCATAATCGGCCTTATCGGCCTGGATTCTCCGAAGGGATGTTTGCAGGTCTGGACTCTCGAGGACCAGCTCTCCGTTCGGCGCGAGGACTCGAAACCACTCTGCGAGAACGTATCGGCAGTGGACAAGGTCAAAGTGCTCAAGCAGCTGCATAGCCTCGATCCGCTCAACGGAGTTGTCCCCGAAGCGCAGGTCTGACGCATCCCCGCTCTCGTCAGCCGCGCTCGAACCAGCGGAATCGATGTTGAGATACCCAGGCTTGTAGTCCCAGCCGCAGCCGAGATTGAGTTTCGGCCCTCCAGTCATTCGCGGAGTGCATCGCGTCCCATGTATTTCTATCACGGCTCTCTGATTGCGGCATTCCGCGAAACCTATAAAGCCAACTTCTGTAATCCGAATCCGTCGGAAGCAGGGGGATGCGACGTCTCGGATGGTCGCTGGGGGAGGCATTTAGCTTCAGGACGGAGCACCAGCTTCTGAGAAAGGTATCGGATGAACACAGGCGGGTCCAAGCAGGAAGATGCAAAGGCTGGACAGGAAACTAGCTCCGGCCACATCCCACCCCGGGTCTTCGTCGTCGACGACGAAGACTTCATAAGGGATTTGTACAAGGATGTGTTCGAGTCAAAGGGAATGACCGTCTCCGCCGCGCCCAACGGCGACGAAGCACTGAGGATTCTCAGAACAGTCAAGAACAAGCCGGACGTGATCATAATGGATCACAGGATGCCCGGCAAGGACGGCATCCAGACGACACAGGAGATCGTGCGTCTGGACCCTTCAATACCGATCATCTTCTCGAGCGCGGACGTCTCAGTGAGGGAGAGGGCTCTAGAAGCAGGAGCAGTCTCGTTCTGGGCCAAGCCCTTCCCCGTCGGCATGCTCGTGGACGCGATGGTGGACATCGTGGAGGCCCGTCGGCGACTTCATCCGAAGTGATCAGCCCATCCTGTATCTGAGGATCGCGGCGACTCCACCGAGCGACTCGAGTCTTCGCCCCGCTTCGTGCAGGGAGCTGATGATCACGAACTCCCCTTTTGCATTCTCGACCTTGAGAAGGAGCTTGTCGATCTCCGGAGTCCTGAGCTTCTTGTCAAGAACAAGAAGCGTTCTTATGGCTCCGGCATCCGCCGCGGCTCGAACGGACTCGTCCCCGTAGCTGAAGAGGCCGCTCTTGCCGATCTCCGCGAAGAGCTCCTCCATGAGCCGCGTCTCCTTCGCGACCCTTGACTGCTCGAGGATCTTGCCGCCCACGCCGCTCTTCATGAGCTCGCTTATCCCCGCCATTCCCGCCTGCCCCGTGTGATGAATGGTGATCGAATCCGACAGCTCGGGAGCCTTCTCGCGTATGCGTTTGGCAAGAGCCTCCTTGGTGAAGCCTGGCCCGAGAAGGATCAGGGGCTCGCCGTGCGCTATCCCCGTGAGCTTTCCGACGATCTCGTCCAAGTACTCGAGCTCGTTGGACTTCGTGTCGTACATCTTCCCGCTCGAGCTCCGCGTGATCGTCGCGTACTCCTTGAGCCCGTACTGCCTCGAAGCCGCAACAACGGCGTCCGTGTCCTCTATCGCCACGAAGAGTATCGACGGCTGGTCGGAGGACTCCACGGCCCGCTTGATCCTGTCGAAGTGGTGGGACTTCCATTCGGGTTTGATGATCGTGATCGGCTCACCGGGCGAGACCATCAGCGTGTGATGTTCTCCGATATCCTGCGGGCCCTGCTCGATCGTGCCGAGGATCCTGAGGATGTCGTCGGCCTCGTGGAACTCGACCCGCTTGACCCGTATCCCGAGTCGCATCCTGACCTTCTCGATCCTCTCCGGCCGGAGCTTGTCCGGCTTCTCCTCCTTCCTCCGGAATGTCGTCGCGAAAACCAGGTCGCCTTCGTCCACCAGGTTGTGGAGGTGCCACAGGTCGTCGAGGGTCTCTGGCAGGAGCTTTATCTCGTTGGTCCGGGTGTCTTGGTGCAGTATCTTCATCGGGGTTTCACGGTCCCATGCCCGAGAAGGTTTATAACCCCACGGGTCAATTCAATCATACTGGTCAGAAGGGCAGTCACTCATGGTCGAGTATCTTGAGCTAGAGGAGGTCCTAGACGAGGTGCGGTCGATCCCGTCGGTGTACGAGGTCACGGTCGTCTCCCGGAGCGGCATGCACATCGCCGGGGACGCGCCGAAGGGCGTCCACCTCGAGACGTTCGTCGCGATGTCCGCCATACTCCTCGGGGCCGCTGAGACTGCCACCTCCGAGCTGAAGGACAAGCTGCAGTACGTGTCCATCGAGTTGCAGAGGGGAAAGATGATCCTCACGTCCGCGGGCGCGCGCGCGCTTCTTGTGCTAACGGCGTCGAAGGAGGCTGACACGAAGGCCCTCGCGCTCCAGGCGAGGGATTTCGCCAGCAAGGTAGAAGACAAGATGTGACCTCAGATCCTCCTGAGATCTCCCCGAAGCCACTCGACGAATACCTCCCAAGAATATCGAACGCCCTCCGCAGAGGTCCTGCTTCTCCCGCCGACCGCGCATCTTCCCGCGGAGATTGCCCGGATGACTTCCTCCTCTGTGAAAACGCCATCGACTTCTGTCCAAGCCTTGCCGACGTCTTCGATGCCATGCGCGTCGCTGCCGCCTGTCATGGGGAGGCCGCGGCCCACAGCAATCGCCTTCGCATGGGAGTTCGAACGTCTGGACGACCCCCCGTTCAACACCTCGATCGCGTCAAAGTCCATCGTGTTCGCGCGCTTCAGGCCCACTCCTGACGGGAAGCGCCCGGGATGGGCGGCGACTGCGATGCCCCCAGCTGCGTGGATCCTCTCGACTGTCTCCTTGGCAGGGAGGCCTCTCGGGACGAGCTCCCCGACCCCCAGAGCGAGAATGTGTCCTTCGATAGCTGATACCTCGACGCCCCTGACAATGACCACCCCTGCGGCCTCCGCGACGGCATAGGCCTCAAGCGAGCCTTTGATCTCGTTGTGATCGGTGATTGCCATGCCGTCCATTCCAACGGATTTGCATCTCCGCACGATATCGAGGGGCGACGCACTGGCATCTCTGGAATATCGCGAGTGGATGTGGAGGTCCAGCTTCATCTGATCTTGGCACCCGCCCCGATGTCCTTGTCGAAGACGATCTTCACGTTGTCCGCGCCGTGAATCACCATCGCCTTGTCCCCCGCGACGAAGACCGCATATTTCCTGCCCGGCTCCGGGTTCGACACAGAGCACGGGAGCCTCCTCGCCCCCAGATCGATCATCGGTGGTTGGCCCGGAAGCATGACACCTGCTCGCATCTCGAGCTTCTGGAACTCCTTGAACGCGAGCTGCTTCTGGCCCTGTTCCATCCCGCTCGAGATCGGTGTCCCAGCCGGAAGGTCCTTCTCCGGCGTCAGCAGAGCGAGCTTTCCGCCCTCCTCTGCGGCCAGGAGCATGCCCTCCGACTTGACCCCCCTGATCGTGGCCGGCTCGAGGTTCGTGACGATGATCAGCGTCTTCTTCCCGAGCTCCTCGGTCGTGTAATGCTCCTTGAGGCCGCTGATCATATTGATCGTCTTCCCGATGTCGACCTTCATGAGGTAGAGCTTGTCGGCGTTCGGGTGCTGTCCCACCTCGAGCACCTTCCCGACCTTGAGGTTCAGTGCCGAGAACTGCTGGAACTCGCCCGCCTTCGAAACCTCGATCTTGGCGAACTGCGGAGCGGGCTTCTCGAGCTTCGCGCCCTCCTTCAGCGGGACATCGAGGCCCTTCCAGCCCACTTCTGAAAGGGACGAGCCCATCCCGAGCTGCTTCCACACGCTCTCTGAGGAGAACGGGAGGAACGGGAACGCGAGCACCGCGAGGGTCTTGCATATCTCGAGGCTGACATTCAGGACCGTCTCGCACCTCGCCTTGTCGGCCCCCACGAGGGACCACGGAGCGACGGAGTCGAAATACTGGTTGCCGAACTGCGCGAGGTCCATCACGCCCTTGAGCGCCGGCCTGAACTCGCACTTGGAGAGAGCCTCCCCGACCTCATTCTCTGCAGCCGCGATGCGAGCGATGGCCGCCTTGTCGCGGTCATCGAGTTCGCCCCTCCTCGTGATCTGCCCGAAGTTCTTGAAAGTGAACGAGAGGGCCCTGTGGAGGAAGTTGCCGTAGGTCGCCACGAGCTCGTTGTTCGTCCTCTGCGCGAAGTCCTCCCACGAGAACTCGCTGTCCTTCGTCTCGGGCATGTTAGCCGAGAGATAGTACCTGATCACGTCGGGCTTGAACCGGGTCAGCATGTCTGAGATGTCTATGCTGACGCCCATGCTCTTCGAGAACTTCTGCCCCTCGAGAGTCATGTACTGGTTGGCCGGCACGTCGTAAGGCAGGTTCAGGCCGCCATGGGCCAGAAGCATCGCGGGCCAGATGATAGTGTGGAATACGATGTTGTCCTTCCCGAGGAAGTAGTAGCTCTTGCATGAAGGGTCGGTCCAGAACCTGGTCCAGTCCTCGGGCCTCCCCTCGGTGATCGCCCATTCCATCGTGGCGGAGAGGTATCCGATGACCGCCTCGAACCACACGTAGATGCGCTTGCTCTCGAAGCCTTTCACCGGGACCTTCACCCCCCATGAGATGTCCCGCGTAATCGGACGGTCTATCAGTCCTTCCTTGAGGACGTTCATCGTGAACATGCGCACGTGCGGCCTCCAGTGGGTCTGGGCCTCGACGTACCTCAGGAGCTCGTCCTGGAAGGACGAGAGCTTGAAGAAGTAGTGCTCGGTCTGCCGGAGCTCAGGAATGCTTCCGCAGATCTGGCACCTCGCATCGATCAGCTGCTCCGCGTTCAGGTCCTTGCCGCAGTTGTCGCACTGGTCCCCGCGCGCGCGCTCGTACCCGCAATAGGGACACTTCCCCTCGACGTACCTGTCCGGCAGGAAGCGCTTGCAGTTGTCGCAATAGAACTGGGGAGTGGACCTCACGTCCAGCCAGCCCTTCTGCAGCAGCGTGCTGAAGAACTCGTCGGTGACGATCTCGTGGTTCGTTGTATGGGTGCTCGTGTAGAGGTCGAACTGGATGCCGAGGTCCGCGATGGCCTTGGCGTTGATGGCGTGGTACCTGTTCGCGATGCTCTCCGGAGGGACCTTCTCCTTGTCTGCGCTCACCGTGATGGGGGCGCCGTGCATGTCGGACCCGGAGACCATCAGTGTCTCGTTCCCGATCATCCGGTTGAAACGCGCGAAGATGTCCGCAGGCAGCAGGGAGCCCGTCACGTGCCCAACGTGGATCGGCCCGTTCGCGTACGGCCAGGCGCTGCAAACCAATACCCTTGCCATGCGGACCAGCCGCCTATCATGCCGTGACCCGCACTTAAACCTAGCGCGCTATGCCGATGCCAGGCGGGCAAAGCATATCAATGATGATGTCATTCATGCAGACATGGCCTCCCTGGACATCGCGAAGGTCAGGGAAGACGTCGAGCCGTTCGAGTCCGAGCTCATGGAGGAGTTCTACAACAACTTCGCCGGACTCAAGGACGACATGAGCACCGTCGGGATCTACGAACGCCATGGCCACCTGTTCTCCGAGGACGCCCTCGCAACTATCTCGAAGGCCCTGGAGCAGACGGAGGAGAAGGACGACCTCCGGTGGCTCAGGTACCTCAGGACATTCTCCACGACCGGCTTCGTGGACAACGCGATCAAGGCATTCTCCGACCGCGCCAACACTTTCGAGGCCCAGGCCGAGGTGGAGGTCGCGGGGGAGAAGATGCCCTACAGGTTCATACCCGTGAAGCTGCGCAACGAGCCCGACTCCCTGAAGAGGAAGGCGCTCTTCGACGCGAAGCTCACGGTCACGATGGAACTCAACAAGATACTCCTGGAGCGGATGGCCACGGTCCACGACCTCTCGGCGGTCCTCGGGTTCAAGAACTACAAGGACCTCTGCTCTTCCCTCAAGGGCATCGACTACAGGGCCCTCGAGGACCAGACGGGCGAGCTCGTCAGGAGGACCGAGTCCCTCTACGTGGCGAAGATGGACGAGCTCCTCACGGTCCGAGCGGGGGTGCCCTTGGCAGAGGCCTGGAGCTTCGACATCCCGTTCGCGTTCAGAGGAGAGGAGTTCGACAGGCACTTCACCAAGGACGACCTCGTGCCGAAATTCCTCGCAACGCTGAAGGGCATGGGGATCGACCCCGAGAGCTACAGGAACATCCATCTCGACCTGGAGGAGCGCCCCAAGAAGAGCCCTCGGGCGTTCTGCGCTCCGGTGAAGGTCCCGAGCGATGTCCGCCTTGTGATCCGTCCGACTGGCGGGTGGAGGGACTACGACGCCTTCTTCCACGAAGGAGGCCACGCGTGGCATTTCGGGAGCACCGAGCCCGGCCTCCCGGCGGAATTCCGCTACCTGGGAGACAACTCGGTGACCGAGGCCTTCGCGTTCCTGTTCAACTACCTCACCTCCAACCCCCTGTGGCTGAAGGAGGTCCTGGGGATGGAGAGCCCGGAGGAGTACGTGAGGTTCACGCTCGTAAACAAGCTCATGTTCCTCCGCAGGTACAGCGCGAAGCTCACCTACGAACTGAAGCTCCACAGCGCGAAGGTGTCGCCAGAGTTCGAGGGCGTCTACCGCACCTGCCTCCAGAAGGCGCTGAAGTTCAAGCACGCGGAGAAGCACTACCTCGAGGACGTGGACGACGGCTTCTACTGCGCGGAATACCTGAGGGCATGGATACTCGAGGGACAGGTCAGGGCCGCCCTCGAGGACCAGTTCGGGGAGGACTGGTTCATGAAGGAGAAGGCTGGGGCATTCCTCAAGGAGCTCTGGTCGTACGGCCAGAAGTTCACAGCGGACGAACTCGTGAAGACCATCGGATATGTCGACCTGGACCCCGAGCCCATGGTGCTCGAGATAGAGCGAGGGCTCGCGGATTAGGCCTGATATGTTTTTATGGGGACTGAACCTTCCCAGAGACGATGCGCATAGCCGTACTGATGAAGGACCGATGCCAGCCCAAGCGCTGCAGCCAAGAGTGCATAAACTACTGCCCTCCTGTCCGCACGGGCACCGAGACGATCACCATCGGGGACAAGGGGAAGCCCGTGATAGCGGAGGAGCTGTGCGTCGGCTGCGGGATATGCGTCCACAAGTGCCCCTTCGACGCGATCAAGATCATCGGGCTGCCCAAGGAGCTCGAGGGCGAGCTCGTCCACCAGTTCGGGAAGAACGGTTTCCGGCTCTATCGGCTCCCTGTCCCGAAAAAGGGCCAGGTCATCGGCCTGCTCGGGCCCAACGGCATCGGCAAGACGACTGCCATGTCGATCCTCTCGGGCCAGCTGGTCCCCAACCTGGGTGACTACGACTGCCCCGGCAAGTGGGACAAGGTGGTCGAGCGGTATGCGGGCTCCGAGATACACGACTACTTCGCCGACCTCGCGGACGGGAAGCTCAAGACGGCGATGAAGCCCCAGTACGTTGACCTGCTCCCGACCGTCCACAAGGGCGAGGTACGCAAGCTGCTCGAGAAGGTCGACGACAGCGGAGCGATGGACGAAGTAGCGCAGCGACTTGGCGTCAAGGGCGTCCTCTCGAGGAGCATCGCGAAGCTCTCAGGCGGGGAACTGCAGAGGGTGGCGATTGCAGCCACGCTCCTGAAGGAGGCCGACGTCTACTTCTTCGACGAGCCGTCGTCGTACCTGGACATATACCAGAGGCTCGAGATCGCAAAGGTCATCCAGGAGCTCAGCGCGCACAAGCAGGTCGTGGTCATCGAGCACGACCTTGCCGTGATGGACTTCCTGTCCGACCTGGTGCACATCATGTACGGCGAGGAGGGGGCCTACGGAGTCATGTCCCAGCCCAGGGCCGTTAGGACCGCGATCAACGTCTACCTCGAGGGATACCTGCGGGAGGAGAACATAAGGTTCAGGGACACGCACATCAAGTTCGAGAAGCGCCCGCCGAGGACCGACTGGGAGGGCGAAACCCTGATCCAGTTCCCGGCACTGACCAAGCGCTTCAAGACCTTCACCCTCAAGGTGGGTGCCGGGGCCATCAGGAAGGGGGAGGTCGTAGGAGCCGTCGGCCCGAACGCGACCGGCAAGACGACCTTCGTCAAGCTCCTGGCAGGCGAGATCGAGCCGACGTCCGGGAGCGTCAGCGGCGAGGCGACTGTCAGCTACAAGCCGCAGTACATCAAGCCCGAGTTCGACGGGACAGTCAGGGAGATGTTCGCAAAGAACATCGGCAAGGATTTCGAGTCCGGGTTCTGCAAGGCGGAGGTCTCGCATCCCCTGAACCTGAAGTACCTAATGGAGAAGGATGTGGGCACTCTGTCAGGAGGCGAGTTCCAGAGGGTATCCATCGCCGAGTGCCTGGGGAAGACCGCGGACATATACCTCATCGATGAGCCGTCGGCGTACCTCGACTCGAGCCAGAGGATGGTGGCGTCCAAGACGATCAGGCGCGCGATGGAGAAGATCGGCCGGTCCGCGGTAGTTGTCGACCACGACGTCTACATGATAGACCTCATCTCGGACTCCCTGATGGTCTTCAGCGGGGAACCGTCCGTCAGGGGCCTCGCGGAGGGGCCGATGGAGATGCGCGAAGGGATGAACAAGTTCCTCAGGAATGTCGAGATAACCTTCCGCAGGGACCCCGACTCCGGCAGGCCCAGGATAAACAAGAAGGATTCGAGGCTCGACCGTGAACAGAAGTCCAAGGGCGAGTACTACTACGGCTGAGCCGCCGGCGCGTTCTGCCTTCTCCTTCGGACCACGAGGTACCAGATGAGCAGGAAGACTGCCGCGACGATCACGATGACGTCTAGGTACGGGAAGTAGGTCGATATCTCCTCCCAGTTCGCCCCGAGCCAGTAGCCGAGCACGGCCAGCATCGTTGTCCAAGGAACAGACCCGACGAAGCTGTAGAGCACGAATTTCTTGAAATTCATCTTGCCGATACCTGCTGGCAGCGATATCACGGTCCTGATGACCGGAAGAAGCCTGGCAATGAACGTGGCCTTGTCCCCGTATTTGGCGAACCACTTCTCCGCGCTCACCAGGTGCTTCTCCCTCAGGAGGACGTATTTCCCGTATCTCAGGATGAGCGGCCGTCCCGCGTAGTACCCGACCGCATACGCAGCGATCGAGCCGATGGTGCACCCCAAGGACCCCGCCAGGATGATTCCCACCAGGCTCATCCCCGTCTGGTCCTGCCAGACGAGGAACCCGGCGAAGGGCATGACTATCTCGCTGGGGACCGGAAGCGTCGCGCTCTCGAGAGCCATCAGCAAGATGATCCCGAGGTAGCCGTAGGTCGATATCCAGTCCATTATGAGATTGGCTCCCCAGGCGATCAGGTCGGTCATTGCCAGCCGCGGTAGGCATACGTGCGGTTAAAAAGGCTTGGGGGTCGACGGCTAAGTCAGAAGCGTTTTTGTAGGGGAACCTTGCTCCAATCAGCAATGAGGCCAGGACAAATCCTGGAGAGCTATCCCATCACCATGACCACGGGCCTCCTGCTCGGCCTTCTGCTAGGGGGATTCCCCGCATTCACCAAGGAGATCTCGATGGCCGCCCTGGCGTTGGCCATGACGCTTTCGCTGACGACGGTCACGCTGTCCCAGACAAGGGGGAAGGACCACCTGAGGCACGCGGCCTTGGCGCTGCTGATCAACTACGGAGCGTTGACCGCGGTGATCCTCGTCATGGCCGCCTTCTTCAACACGGACATCAGAAATGGATGGATCCTGATGGCCGCGGCGCCGTCCGCGATCTCGGTCGTCCCTTTCACCACGATACTCGGAGGGAGGACGAGCATGGCATTGTTCTCGACATCGGTCAACTACGCCGTAGCCCTAGTCCTCATGCCCGTGCTGACGCTCGCGCTGATCGGGTCGGCAGTGAGCGCCGCGAGCCTGGTCATCTACATACTGCTGCTCATCGTGCTTCCGATGGCCCTGTCCCGAGCTGTCATGCGCGTGAACCTCAGCAAGTCGACGAACACGTCGATGCTGAACGTCTCGATGGCCGTGCTGGTCTTTGCGGTCGCCGGTGCGAACAGATCGGCCTTCACCGGAGAACTGCTGGTTGTGGCAGCCATTGCCCTCGGGGGCATCGTGAGGACCTTCGGGAGCGGCCTGCTCACTGAGGCCGCGCTGAAGCGGGCGAAGATGCCGAAGGACGAGAGGATCTCGTACGTGCTCTTCTCGAGCTACAAGAACCTCGGGCTGACCGCGACGCTCGCGATCGCGCTCTTCGAGCCGGTCGTCGCCGTGCCCGCGACCATCTGCATAGTGCTCGAGGTGGTCTGGGTCATATTCCTAATCAGGTTCTACCCGCGCTTCCCCGGCTAGTCCTTCCCGAGCCGTCGAACAACGACTTCAGCTGGTTCTTGACGTGTACCAGGAAAGGCACGAGCCCGCTGCTTCCGGCGGCAGCCCTCCATCTATAGTAGCCGATGGCGAAGATCCCGGAACATGCCATCGCGAAGAACGCGCCCTCCACCATGGCGGAGTAGGCCAGCGTTGCGGCCTGAAGATAATCCATGAAGAGATGGGAGAGCCAGAACAAGAGCGGCAGCATCAGCCTCCAGCCGACTGCCAGCGGCATGACGACGAATGCGCCCACGGGATAATGCATCAAAGACCTCCACGCGAGACCGGAGCCGTCGTCCCAGGAAGGCGCCAGGATCGCGCCCCAGCCGTTCCTCGCGACATATCCCGGAGCCGCGAAGAGATGGTCGATATCCAGTCCGATCCCGAAAAGCAGCGCCACGAACCACTCGTTCCAATCGAGGTCGAGCAAGAGGCCCAGAAGGATTACTGCCGCGAGATGGGTTGTGGAGAGCGTGGACAATCCTCCGATACAGAGTGAACTATGCGCATGCATCTATCTGTGGGTTTCGCATGTAGAGTCAGTGTCGGTCAATCAGGTACAACGTGATTAATAACCGACGGGCGACGCATTTCGGACATTATTAACAAAGGCGAAGATTTTATTAACTGTCCTGAGACTGCAAACCAGCGACGTAATGGCACACATACACCTGGAGGACGGTGCGCTCGGGATCCAGTGGCTCGTTCTTTGGAACCTCGCTGCGGTCGCTATGATCGCCGTGTCAATCTACCTTTTCGGAAGGATGAAACCATCCACGCGGAAGCTGGCGATCGCGGCGATGTGCATCGCGGTAGGCTTCGCCGTATTCCAGATTGAGATACCTGTCTTCGGCGGGGTTCACGTCAACCTCACGCCCTTCATGGGCATCGTCGTCGGGCCAGTCCTCGGAACCTTGTGCGTGTTCGTCATCAACGTCTTCAGCGCGGCTGTCGGCCACGGGGGATGGGGGATGATCGGCATGAACTCCATCGTGAACATGGTCGAGGTCGTTCTCGGGTTCTACCTCTACAGGCTCATCAGAGTGCAGCTCTCGAGGGGGAGATTCCCGTCGGCCTTCGGGGCGACATCGGCGGCGCTCTCCGTGAGCGCCGTGCTTGCCGTGCTGATCATCGCGGTCTCGGGAATCCAAGGCTCGGACCTGTCGGGGGAACAGACCTTGGCGAGCCTAACAATCCTCCTCGTGGCGAACGTGGTGACCGGGATAGCTGAAGGCGTCCTGACAGGATACATCGTGTCGTTCATTGGGAGGGTCCGTCCGGACCTCCTTGAAGAGACTGAGCGAGGTATCAAGGACCGGCCCAAGGGGACGCCGGAGGCGAAGCCCGTTGTCTAGGCGATCGTACTCCAAGCACATCCCGGACTTCAGGTTCGTCACATACTTCGCCGAATCACGGACCAGCGTGGTCCACAGGATGAGCCCGTGGACCAAGGCCGTCATGCTTCCGCTGATGGTAGCGCTGGTCACCGTCGTCACCGACATCTACTGGCTCGCCGCGATCTTCGCTCTCACCGTCGCGTTCTATGCGGCCGGGCGATTGCCCCTCAGGGTCCTCGTCGGATGGTACACCTTCCCGGTCATCTTCGTGCTCACGCTCGCGGTCCTCTTCATGTTCACCGTCGCGGGGAACCCGCTGATCGACGTGCGGGTCCTCGGGACTTCGGTGCGTCTGACGGACAACGGGGTTCTGCTCGTGGCTAGCCTGCTCGTGAGGGGCCTCACGGTCGTGACCTACTCGCTGGCCCTCTTCATGACTACGCGGTATAACCAGATATCGAGACTGGCGTTCAGGACGATGCCCAGAACCCTCGCGAATCTGTTCCTCCTCTCCTACAGGTTCATGTTCGAGACGTTCGACGAGGTCTCGGACGTCCTAGACGCGATGCATTCGAGAAACGGCAACCTGGCAAAGGGGGTTTCGAGGCAGGGCCGGCTGTACGCCGGGATCATCGGGCTCTCGTTCGTGCACGCGTTCGAACGGGGGGAACGGATCGGCAAGGCCATGGAGTCCAGGGGGTGGACCGGGTCGTTCCCCATCGTCGAGACGGTTTCGAGACCGGGCGTCGGAGGATACGCCCTGATGATCGTGGGCTTGGGAGTTCTGGCCCTCGCGGGCCTTACGCGATACACAACGTTCCTAAAAGGATGGTGGTGAGTCTGTCGGTAGAAGCTGTCTGTCAAGAATGCTCGGCCGGGGAGAATGCGATTGTCCACGTCGACTGTGTGACGCACAGGTATCCTGATGGCACGGAGGGCATACACAAGATGTGCTTCCGCGTATATCCGAAAGAGATAGTGGCTCTGTGCGGCCCGAACGGGGCTGGCAAGTCCACGCTCATAGAGCACATAAACGGTCTCATGCTGCCCGATGTCGGAAGGGTCAGGATTTTCGGGGCCGACATTGACAAGCGCAACGTCTCCGAAATCAGGAAGAGCGTGGGACTCGTCTTCCAAGATGCTGACTCCCAGCTCTTCTCGCCCACGGTGCTGGACGACGTGATGTTCGGCCCCCTCAACCTCGGCCTGTCGGTCGAGGAGGCGAAGAAGCGCGCCGAATGGGCGCTCAACATCGTCGGCATCAAGGACACGAACAAGATCCCCCACTATCTTAGCGGCGGACAGAAGAGGCTCGTAGCCATCGCGGGCGTGCTCGCGATGCAGCCGAAGATACTTGTCGTGGACGAGCCGACCGGCGACCTCGACCCCTCGAACGCCTTGAAGATCGAGAAGCTGCTAAGGTCCCTGAGGGATGATCACGGGATGAGCGTCGTCATAGCTCTCCACGACATGGACATGGCCGCGCGACTCGCAGACAGGATATGCGTCGTCAAGGCAGGGTCGATCATCGCGGAAGGCAAGCCCGAAGAGATACTCTACAACGAGCCCCTTCTCGAGTCGGCAGGCATGCTGCCGCCGTCCGCAGCGAGACTCTACAAGGCTCTCGGGCTCGAGTCGCGGGGCGTGAGGAGGCCTCTTTCCCTCGAAGAGCTCGCGGAAGCGATCAAGAAGCCCGCAACATCTTGATTGAGGCGTGTGCTGCAGAGACCCGATAGGATTCTTCTAGGGCTCGCTGGTCAGCGCACCCGGAGCCTCGTTTGTTCGGGAGCATAAACATGGCGAAGCCGGGTGTCGGTTACCCGAAATGAACGAAGGCTCTGGGACGGATCGTCAGAGCAGGCCTTCGGTTTCGTGGAGACCCTGGTCCCGCGAGGCTTTCGATGAGGCCAAGAAGTCCAACAAGCTCGTGCTGCTGGACCTGAGCGCAGCCTGGTGCCATTGGTGCCATGTCATGGACGAGACCACCTACTCGAACGTCGACATCGTCCGCACGGTGAATCGCGATTTCGTCCCGATTAGGGTCGACATCGACAAGCGTCCCGACATATCGGAGAGGTACAATCGCGGGGGTTTCCCGACAACCGCGTTCCTCTCGGACGAAGGGGAATCCCTCTGGGGCGCGACTTACATCCCGCCCGAGGACATGAAGAGAATCCTCAGCGCCATGATCGAGGCGAAGGAGAAAGGTGAGGTGGACGAAGCGCTCCGGAACCAGCGCTCGCAACGCCTCGATGCGCCCGAGTCCGGTCAGGCGCAGGTGGCTATCGATGCCGAATTCGTCGATGCGATCTTCGAGGACATCTTGTCCGCGCACGATACGGAGTGGGGAGGGTTCGGCAGGGCGCCCAAGTTCCCCAACGCAGCCGCCATGAACCTGTTCCTCGAGAGGTGCGCACGCACGAGGGACGAGGAGGTCGCAGCCGCGGTCAGGTCCACGCTCGACCACATGACCGACGGCCTTTACGACCCGGTGGAAGGAGGGGTCTTCCGATACTCCGTCACGAGGGACTGGAAGGTCCCACACTACGAGAAGATGCTCGAGACGAACGCGGGGTTCCTGCAGAACCTGGCAAGAGCGCACATCGTGCTCGGCGACGACCGATACCGCCAGACAGCCTACGGTGTCGCAGGTTACGTCCTCGGCACCCTGAGAGACCGAGAGAGCGGAGCGTTCTACAGCAGCCAAGATGCCGACGAGGAGTACTACAGACTCGGGAAAGAGCAGCGCGCCTCTCGCGAACACCCGAAGGTTATCCGGGAAATCTTCTCTGGAGTCAACTGTCTCGCAATCTCAGCGCTGACGGAAGCCGGTGCCCTTCTCGATCGCAGGGAATGGGTGAAGGCTGCATCGGCGGCTTGGGACTTCATGATACGAGAACTCTGGGACGACCATGAAGGACTCGTGAGGCATTCGCCGGGCAAGCAACTCTTCCTGTTCGACGACCAGGCCGCGATGCTCGAGGCGGTTCTCGCAGTCGCGGGGACGCAGTCTGAAGAGCTTGCGGGGAAGACCCTCGAGATCGGAGGGCGGCTCGTCAGCGCCGTGGACGGGTCTTTCGCTCATCCCGACGGCGGGTATGGCGACGTAAGGAGAGATTCCGGATCGATTGGCAAGCTGGCGGAGCCCGCCAGATCCCTCTCCGCCAACTCCAGATGGGCGCTCGCGCTCGCCCTCCTCGGGTCTGCAACCTACGACCCTGCGAAGACGACGAAGGCGTGGGACATCTTGGGCCGGTTCCCGCTCAGACTCGTTCAGGCCAACGGCATCTTCGCATCGGAATTCGTGTACGCCTGGGAGGCCCTGCAGCTGGGGCCTCGCACCGTCGAGCTGCACGGACTTTCCGGAGAACCCGTCGGCAACGATCTGTGGTCGGCCGCGAAGAAGACCGTCAATCCTGGGATCGCAGTTCTGATGGCGAAGAAACCGATGTTCCAGACCGGAAGCACGAAGCCTTTTGCCGTCGTCTGTGGCGAGCACGGCTGCTCCAAGGAGATATTCGAGCCGGAGGAGCTCGCGCGCAGTGTCAGGGCTGTCGCTCCAAGTCAGATATAAGTAGTAATGGTCGTCATAATAATCCGCTGGTTGCGATGGCCGGCAAGGCGAGGCTGATCCCTCGGAAGTTCCTGTCGAGCGATGAGAAGGTCGTGCTAGAGACTAGGCCCAGCGCGTGGCTGCACATGAAGGCGGGCGGGTTGGCCCTCTTCATCGGGCTGGCAGCGCTCGTGATTCTCGTGTGGAATGACCTACTGGACCTCCCGGCAATACCCTACGTCTCGGAGGCTCTCGCGGCACCCTCCTACGGGCTTTACCTCAAGTACTCGCTCGTCGGCCTTTTCGTCGTCGCCACGGTCTTCTTCCTGGCCAGATACCTCAGGTGGAACAGCACGATCTATGCCGTCACGGACGAGCGCGTGATAATCCAGAGGGGCATCCTGGGGAAGACCTACGAGGACATGCCGCTCACGATGATCACGAACGTCGACATGGCCCAGTCGCTCGGCCACCGCGCGCTCGGATACGGGACGCTGATCTTCTCGACATCGGGGACCGGGAGCAGGAAGGCCAACATGGTGTGGGACGCGGTGCCCGATCCCCTATCCGCACGGAGGAAGGTCCAGGAAGTCATGGACATCCGCGTGAAGCCGGGCCCACGCAGGGAGTAGGGCTTCGGCGCGGGCCGGACGAGTTCGGGGGAAAAGACCAATTCACCTACAGCCCCTCCGAGTATGCCAACTCTCGCGTTGACGCAGATCTTGGGGGCATTGTCTTGACAGCTACGGACCTTGTGAGAGAGGGCCCTGGGAAGGCCTTCCTGCTGTGCAACGAGGCGATCGTTCGAGGGGCGCTTGAGGCCGACGTCAAGGTGGTCTCGTGCTATCCCGGTTCGCCGACAACGGAGATACTAGACGCGTTCTCGGAGATCTCCCCGAAGTTCGACTACAGGATGGAGATCGCCACGAACGAGAAGGTGGCTCTGGAAACGTGTGCGGGCGCATCGATGGCCGGCCTGCGATCGCTCACCAGCATGAAGTCGGTGGGCATGAACGTGGCCTCGGACTCGATGTTCTCCCTCTCGTACACGGGTGTGAAAGGGGGGATGGTCGTCGTGGTCGCTGACGACCCGCATGCGCACTCGTCCCAGACCGAGCAGGACGGACGGCCCTTCGGGCCGAACTCGTACACGCCGATGATTGAGCCCTCGGATCCCGAGGAGGCGAAGAGGATGGTCAAGCACGCCTTCGAGCTCTCCGAGAAGTTCGGCACCCCCGTGATAATGAGGACGACGACCAGGGTGAACCACCAGAGCGGCATCGTCCAGCTGGACAGGCTGCAGAGGACGCCCTTCAAGAAGGCCGCGTGGGGCCATCCCCCTGGCAGGTTCGTCACCGTGGCAGAGGCCGCGCGCAAGTTCAAGGCCGCCCTCCTCGAGAGGACCGCGAAGGTCCGGGAGGAGTTCGAGGCTTCGGAGCTGAACATCGTCAGGGACACGGGCTCCGAACTCGGGATCATCGCGAGCGGGGCGGGATACAACTATTCGGTCGACGCGGCGGCGATCCTCGGGCTGGACCCGTCGATCCTCAAGCTGGGGACCACGTATCCGCTCCCAAGGAAGTTGATTTCGAAGTTCATCAAGGACCTCAAGACCGTCGTGGTCGTCGAGGAGCTTCAGCCCTATCTCGAGCTCCACGTGACGGCCATCGCGAAGGATGCCAATCCGGGCCTCACAATCGCCGGCAAGTGGTCTGGACACTTCAGCGAGTCGCTCGAGTACAACCCAAACATCGTCGTCGATGCAATGGCCAAGGCGACCGGACGCGAAGCGCCGGTTAACTACGCAGCGATCCTTGCAAAGGCGGCCGAGCTGAAGAAGGGCCTCCCGGACCGACCCCCGACCTTCTGCCCTGGCTGCCCGCACAGGGCGACGCTTCATGCCGTTCTTGATGCCACGCGCGGGATGAAGCACATCCTCTCGACCGACATCGGATGCTACTCGATGAGCTTCCTGGAACCGCTCGAGTACGGGGACGCGCTACTGAGCATGGGGGCCAGCCTCGGAATCGCCGTCGGCCTTCAGTACGCCGCGGAGGAGAAGGTCGTCGCTATGATCGGGGACTCGACTTTCTGGCATGCGGGAATGCCGGGGCTCGTGGATGCGATCCACCACGGAGACGACCTGACGCTGATCATCCTCGACAACGAGGTCACGGCGATGACAGGCCAGCAGCCAGACCCAGGGCGCGATTATGATGCCGGAGGGAGGCCGGCCAAGCCGTTGATCCTTGAGAACGTTATCAGGGCGATGGGCATCGAGGACATCACGATAGTGGACCCGTACCAGGTGAGGGCGGCCGTCGCTCCGATACGCGAGGCGCTGACCCGGAAGGGCCCCAACGTGATCATATCGCGCCGCGCGTGCGCGCTATATTCGGACAGGAACAGACGGCGGAAGGGAGAGGTCATCGGCACGAACAAGGTCAACAAGGAGGTGTGCAGGAGGCCTTACACCTGCATCAGGAGCTTCCACTGCCCGGCAATCTCGATCGACGACGCGGACCGCAAGGCCTTCATCTCGAAGGAGCTGTGCGACCGATGCGACGTGTGCGCGAAGCTCTGTCCATACGGTTCCATCAGGCCCAGGGAGGCTGAGTGAATGGCCACGAAGGACTTCAGCGTGTACATGGCAGGAGTGGGCGGCCAGGGGCTCGTCCTTCTCTCCAACGTCATGGGCTCAGCGTGCGCGACCGCGGGGATCAGAGCGCTCACGGGCGAGCAGCACGGACTCTCGCAGCGCAGCGGGTCGATCAATGTCCACATGCGCGTAGGGGACCAGATCAGGTCGCCCCTCATCCCTGTGGGAGGGGCGGATGCGATTCTGGCGCTCGAAGCGCTCGAAGCGCTGAGGTACGTCGAGTACCTCAGGACGGGAGGCGTGGCCCTCATCAACTCCCGAATTCAGCATCCTGTGATCGAGACCAAGGCTCACATGAAGGAAAGGACTGCGATCTACATCTCGGCCGAGGATGTGCGCAAGCGGTTCTCGGAGATCACGGACAAGATCGCGATGATCGATGCACTGGGATTGGCGAACAAGGCGGGGAATCCGCTGACGGAGAACGTCGTGATGCTAGGGGCGATGGCGACTCTTGAGGATTTCCCTATCCCGGTCGAAGCCCTGCGAAAGTCGATCGCTGAGAACGTGCCCCAGAAGGCAGCCGAAGTCAACCTCAAGGCGTTCGAGATGGGAAAGGAGGAGGCGTACGATATCCTCTGCAACATAGTTAAGTGCAGGAAGTGAATCCGAGTCCGATCACGATGAAGAAGGCCAGGTATGTCAGGGTCGACGTGTTCGCCAAGAAAGCGTTCGGGGGGAACCCGCTTGCCGTCTTTCCCGACGGAAGAGGACTCTCGCCTCGCGAGATGCAGCTCATTACGAAGGAGATGAACCTCTCAGAGACCACCTTCGTCTGCCCGCCGTCCAAGGGTTCGGGGGCAGATTTCAGAGTGCGGATATTCGTGCCCGACAAGGAGATACCGTATGCCGGCCACCCGACGATCGGGACGTTCTACGTGCTCGCCCGGGAGGGCCGGATCAAGCTCAGGGACGGGGTCACGACCGTGAAGATGGAGGTCAAGGCGGGCGTGATGCCCGTCGAGATCCATTCCAAGCGCGGCAGGATCGAGAAGGTCGTGACCGTACAGAACTTGCCCGAGTTCGGCGAGGTCTTCGACGACGTCACGCCATTTGCAAAGGCGCTGTCACTCGACGAGGAAGATTTCGACCCGCGGAAGATGCCCATCCAGTTGGTCTCTACTGGCCTACCCTGGGCGATATGCCCCGTGCGGACCATGGGAGCGGTCGAGAGGGCGAGCGGCAACGCGACCGCGTTCCAAGAGCTCGCGAAGCTGCTCCCAAGAGACGTGCTCGACCTCTATGTCACCTGCCTGGACCCCGTCGATGCTTCCTCCACCACTCATTCGAGGGGCTTGTCGCTCGTCGGGAGGAACATCGTGGAGGACCCCGCCACCGGAAGCGCGAGCGGATGCCTGGGGGCCTACCTCGTCCACCGCTGCCTCGTGCCTGCGAGGCGATCTGTCAGGATCATCAACGAGCAGGGCTACGAGATCGGCCGCCCCAGCAAGGTCGAGATCCAGGTGACGACGACCGGCAAGGGCGACATCGACTCCGTCAGGGTGGGCGGGACCACCGTCCCCGTGATGGACGGATTCGTCTTTCTCTAGAAGCCTACTCGATCGCGGGCAGCTGCACTCTGATGATTGTGCCCTTCGTGTGGTCGCCCTTGACCCTGTCCTCGACCCACACCTTGCCGCTGTACCGCATCGTCAAGGTCTTCACGATGTGCATGCCCATTCCTGAGCCCTTCTTCTGGGCGGCCTTCGAGAACCTGTCGAAAACGATGGCTTTCGTCTCGTCAGGAATGCCCTTTCCGTTGTCCGCGATTGACACGATCCAGAAGCGGCGGCCAGACTCTGTCTTGCGCTCCGTTGTTATCTCGATATCAACCGCATCGTGCGAGTCATACTTCACCGCATTCGTCAGGATATTCGTGAACAGCTCCCAGATCAGGTCGTCGGCATTCGTGTACATGAAGTTGTTCTCGTACTTCGTCTTGATCGAAATCTTCCTTCCGGGGAAGTACTGGTTCATGCTCTTCTCGCACTGCTGCAGGACCGAGGCCAAGTCCTTCCTCGAGAGCTCCACCTCTCCGAAGGTCACTCTCGACATGGTCCTCACGTTGCTTGCGAGCCAGTTCGTGTTCATGACCTGCTCTGCGATCTTGCCGAGCAGGGCTCGCATCTCTGGCTTGTCGGCGGTGGTCCTGAGGAGGTCGACGTATCCGAGAATCGCCTGATTGAAGTTCTTGACGTCGTGAGATAGGACATCTGTGTACAGCTCCGCGTTCCGCCGGCTGTCAATCTGCTCCTGCAGAAGACGCGAGTTCTCAATCGCGATCCCCGCGAGGGTAGCGAATACCTCTATGACCTCGATCGTCTCCGAGTCGGGCACCCTGTCGTCCCTCGGCTTCAGGATCTCGAGATAGGCGATCGGCTTCCCAGTCTTGTCGGAGATGTACGTGTCCATCCAGTCGAGGTCGTGCCAGTACCCCTTCCCGCGCCTGGGCATCCGCAGCGCTTCGGGCTCCGGGTAGTACGGCATCTCCTCGGTGTACGGGAACTCGCTCTGGCTCTCCGCGGGCATGTAGTACGTCATCCTGCCCATCTTCTTGCTCCACTTGATCGACGCCCCGACGGGGGTAGATTGGCCGATGTCAAGGACCGAGTCGACCTGGTAGATGGAATACGGCAGGCTCTTGATGGCCTCGGCCATCTTCGGAGAATACCCGTACACGGCGTCTATCTTGTAGACCCCCTCCTTCTCGTGCCTCACTCCTATGACCATTCTCTTGATCCCAAGGAGGCGGGCCAGGGTCTTCAGGAGGTTATCCAGCATCTCGTCTAGGTCTCGGACGTACATTATGCCGGTCGCCAAGTCCAGAATCCTCGACAGCTGCTCCGTCCTTTGGCTGCTGACCCTCAGCGCCTGCTCCCTATCGAGGGTGAGGCGGGCGTTCTCGATGGCTACCTCGCAGAGGGAGACGAATATCTCCATGGTCTCGATTGTGTCCGAGCTCGGCACCTTTCCGTCTGCTGGGCCCGAAGGATAGAGCACACCCACGATCCTGCCGGACGTGTCGTGGAGAGCGAATGCGAGGCAGTCGTCAGGCCCGAAGGCATCCCTCGGCCTCCGCTCGGCACGTATCGGTGCGGGGCGGCGCGGGACCACGAAATGGTCCATCTGCCTGTCCGTCATCTCCTCAATCTGCGTGAAGTACGCGGATTTGCCAACTCTCTTGCTCTCCTGGAGGTCCTCGAGGATGATGTCCGTGGCGATGAGCCTGGACCTCGCGTCCCTGACATCCGCGTCCGGGTAGCCGAAGAGCGCCATCCACTTGAACGCACCGCTTGTCTCGTCATAGACCACAAGCGAGACCTTTGAGAAACCGAACAGGGACGAGATGGAAGCGAGGAGCATGTCCGAGAGCTTCCGCAGATCCCTCTCAGAGACTATCGAGGACGAAATCTTCAGGACGTCCTCGAGCAGGTCCGATCTGTCACCGGATTCCATATCCAATCATCTGCCGGGCGGAACTGCTGGCGAGTTGGTCATGGGATTCTTTGCTATTTAAGATGGCATACCGAGGGTATCATCCCTGAAAGTCAGCGCCCCCGCGGAAAAACAAGCGCAACGATTAATATCGACCGTTCACTGCCTCGATACTAGCGGTGGCTTACAATGGCGGACCCGAAGCAAATCCTGGCAGCGGCAATCGACCTCGAGCGGTTTGGCGTCGAGTACTATGCGCGCTTCAACCAGCTCGTCGCGGACAACAAGGCAAAGGCCCTGATGTTGAGCCTGTCGAACGACGAGAAGGAGCACGCGAGCATCCTCGAGAAGGAACTGAAAGCCCTCGGGGGTGACCCAGTTCCGGCATCGAAGGAGATGGTCGAGAAGGGCGTCGCGGAGATCTTCCCGAAGAAGATCAAAGGCAAATCGATCGCGGTCAAGGACGCGGTCTCCGCGATCAAGGTAGGCATCGAAACGGAACAGAAATCGATTGACTACTACTCGAAGAACGGCGAGGCTGCCGGGCCTTCCCTCAAGGGCATATTCGAGAAGCTCCAGAAGATGGAGGAGGGCCACAAGGAGCTCTTGGAGGAGAACCTGAGGTCCCTCGAGGACGACGGCGTATGGTACGGCTACGTCCCCATCCTCGAAGGATAGCCATCGCCAGATGCCAACCTTTTATACAGAGACTCCACATCCAGCCTAGAGTGGAGTAGAGCAGTTGGCAAAGGTCATACCCTTCCGGGCGGTGCACTACAACCTGGAGCGATACGGGCGCGATGTAACTCGTTTCGTGGCTCCGCCCTATGATGTGATCAATCGCGCGACTGAGCGGAAGCTGAAGGATGACCGGCTGAACATAACGCACATAACCCTCGGAGGCGAGGATGACGCGTACAAGGTGGCCTCGAGAAGGCTCCAGAGATGGCTCGAAGATGAGGTCCTCGTATGCGAGAGCCAGAAGAGCCTCTACGTCTACGAGCAGACATTCACGGGCCCCGACGGCGACCAGAGGATAAGATCAGGAATCATCGGCCTCGTCCGGCTGGAGGATTTCTCCGCGGGCACGGTCATGCCCCATGAGAAGACGATCCCGAGACACAAGGCCGACAGGCTGGAGCTGATGCGCGCGGTCTCGGGGGACGTCGAGCAGATCCTGCTGCTGTACGATGACCCCAGCGGCCATCTCGAATCGCTGCTGGCCGAGACGCGAAGGAAGGACGCCGAGTTGGCCTTCCAGGACAACGAAGGAGTGCGCCATCGGATCCTGAGGATTTCTGATCCGGCCAAGGCCGCAGCGATCGGCGAGGCGTTCGAGCCCGTTAAGCTACTGATCGCGGACGGGCACCACAGATACGAGACCGCGCTCGAATGCAGGGATCTGATGCGGAAGAAGGGCTGTCCGCTCGGCGACGTGCCCTGCGACTATGTGCTTGCAACGCTCGTATCGTTCAGAAACCCAGGCCTGATCGTCTATCCGACTCACCGGCTCGTCCAGAAGGTGGACCCCGCGCTGCTTCGGGAGCTTCCACGCAAGCTCGAGCAGGAGTTCGAGCTCGAGAGATACTCGGGGGCGGACGACCTCGCGAGCGCAGTCGAGCGCTCCAAGGCGAAGGCGTTCGGGGTCTGGATCCTCGAGCCTGAGACGTTCCTTCTCGCAACGCCCAAGGAAGCGGCCAGGCCGTCCAATCCCATCGAAGACCTGCCGGTATGGATTGTCCAGGAGAAGGTGCTGAAGAAGCTTCTCGGCTACTCGGAGCAAATGCTTGACACGAAGGTCAACATCGAGTACGTGAAAGGGACCGGCCCGACAAAGGAGCTGATGGAGTCGGACGAGTACCAGGCGTGCTTCTTCGTCAAACCTCCGACAGTGGAGCAGGTCATGTCCATCGCCCAGACGGGCCAGAAGATGCCTCACAAGTCCACCTACTTCTACCCCAAGATCTGGTCGGGCGCACTGCTCTACCTGTTCGACGAGCGGCCAGTCAATCAGTAAATATCGGGACTCCGATACGCCAGCGGGGCGAGCATTTGGCTTACGACTTGGGCATCATCAACGGACGCATCGTGGACGGGGCGGGGAACCCCTGGTACTACGGCGACGTCGCGATCTCCGGCAAGAGGATCGAGAAGATCGGCAAGGTCGACCGGAAGGAATGCAAGAGAACGATCGACGCGAAGGGGCTGTATGTCTGCCCTGGCTTCGTGGACATACACACACATTCAGACGTGTCAGCGATTGTCTTTCCGGGCTGCGACAGCACTCTGAGGCAGGGAGTCACGACCCATCTCATCGGCAACTGCGGCCTCTCGATCGCTCCGCTGAGGGAGCCGTACATCGACGTGTGGCTGAACTACTGGACCGAGTGGGCTGGAGCTCTCAAGCCGATCCAGTGGAGGACCTTCGGCGAGTACCTGTCATTCCTCGAGAAGAGGGGCGTAGGCCACAACATCGCGGCCCTTGTCGGGCACAGCACCGTCAGGACGGCGGTCCTCGGGGCCCAGCGGAGGGCGCCGACCTCGAAGGAGCTCGCGGTCATGAAGGATCTGGTGGGGGAGGCAATGATCGCGGGCGCGTACGGCATGTCGACGGGCCTCGTCTATCCGCCGGGATGCTTCGGGAAGACCGGGGAGATTATCGAGCTCGCGAAGGTGGTCGCGAAGTATGGCGGAATATACACGTCTCATATACGTGGCGAGCGGGAGACGATTGCCACGGCCATCAGGGAGGCCATCAGGATCGGCGAGGAGAGCGGCTGTCCCGTGGAGATATCACACAACTGCCCCAAGTACGGAGCCTGGGGAAGGACGAAGGAGACCCTCGGGCTCGTCGTGGCCGCGAGGAAGAGGGGGCTCGAGGTGACGATCGACAACGACATGCACACGGACCTCGCGCCGTCGCTCGCGGACTCTCTGCCGCAGTATCTGGGGGAGATGACGAAGCCCGAGCTGATCAAGCACGTCAGCGATCCGAAGAACCGGGAGAGGATCAAGAAGGAGATCATCGAGGACAGGCTGCCAGCGTACGGCCCCTCCGGACTGCTGAAGCACGGAAGGTTCGACAGGATATTCATGCTCGAAGTCCCGAAACAGAAGAACCTCGAAGGAAAGACGATTGCCCAGATCGCCAGGGCGAGGCACAAGGACGCCTTCGGGACCTTCTTCGACCTGATCGTCGAAGAGGAGGACAAGATCCAGGCGATCTACGACTACATCAGCGAGGACGACATCGCCAAGCTGCTCGTGGACCCGAACATGATGGTCTCGTCAGACTGCGCGACGTGGTCCCTCGAGGGGCCCGTGGGGAAGAAGGCGAGGTACATCCCTTGCGCCTTCGGAGAGCATCCCGGGATAATACAGAGATACGTGCGCGAGGAGGGCCTGCTGACGCTGCAGGAATGCATCCGCAAGATGACAAGCATGCCCGCGCAGAAGATCGGGCTGTACGACCGGGGCCTGCTGAGGCCCGGGATGCGCGCGGACATCATGATGTTCGACATGAAGAAGATCAAGGACCGGGCGACCAACAGATGGCCTCACAAGTACCCCTTCGAGAACTTCCCGCACAAGTACCCACTGGGGATACCGTACGTGATCGTCAACGGCCACGTCGCCCTCGACGACGGCGAGCAGTCGAAGACCCTTGCCGGAGAAGTGCTCAGGCACCACTGGAAGTGAATCGGGCTCAGAACTCGTATTTCCTGAACGTCCCCTGGCACGGATTGCCAGCGCTGATCCACGCGACCTTGTTCGTCAGGTCGAACGCCACGGTACCGATGCTCATGGTCTGATCCTCTTCGGGGAGCTTCGGGTCGGGATGGCGGCAGATCGACTCTGGATAGCCGACATGGTCCGAGAGCATCTTCTTGAATGTGGAGAGCTCGACCTTCCCAAGCTCCTTCCGGAGAAGCTTCCTCGCGCGATGGTACCTCAGGATGGACGAGAACCGGGTGTGCATGTTCTCCTCGAACGGCCACATCCTCGGCGAGAGGTAGTGGTTGGTATGGACCAGCCAGCCATCGTCCGCATAGACCGCATCGAACGTCGTCGCCGAACCCTCCATGGCGAATATCTCGCCGTTTGCATCCGAGACGATGTTGTTGAAGCTGTGGCCTCTCCCTTCCGGCATCGATGCCACGAGCGCCTGGTAGATGCCGCTCTCAGCCAGCACCTTCCGCACAGGGAACTCCTTTGGTATCCCGAGCCTCGTGTCGTTCGGACAGAGGGCGTTCCCGGTGAGGCTGATGCCCGCCGAGTTCATGCCGGCAGTGGGCCAGATTCCCCCGTAGTTGAGACCGATGTATCCCGGCTCGTCGTTCGGCCTTATCCTCGCGATGCTCACGACAGGGAAGTTGTACGGACACACGTCCTCGTTGTGCACCGCGAAGACGACGTCGTCCTTGGTCCACTGCGAGTCGACAACGAAATCGGTGCATCCCTTGCCGCGGCCGCCGCCCGGGAAATCCACGGTCATGGCGTATATCTCGTCGAAGGGGATGCCGGTGCCCTGCGCATATCCCTCGAGCTCGTCGACGTACTCGGGATAGAACTTGCGGCTCATGGGCAGGCTCTTCCTGGCGTACGCAATCGCCTTCTGCACGCCCATGCCCTGGCCGGAGGCCATCCACGACCTGAAACGCTTACGCATCTGCAGGGCCTGGTCCCTGCACTGCCTGCCGATCGACACACCTATCTGATGATGGGTGCCGGAGGCTGAGACTTCCCGGAACCCCTCTAGACTGTTCTTCTTCGGCATCTGCGCCCCCTCCGCCGCAGCCGTCCGTATCATGCCCCTGGCTTGTTAAGCTTGCGCTCCACTGACTGCCGTCGAAAAGGTTTATCAATCGGACCGCCAGTCCCGTGGACATGCCCAAGATCGAACTCGACTACGTGTGCAAGAACTGCAAGAGCGAGTATCCCGCGTCAGTAACCTACAGCGGCGACATCGAGGACCTCGACCTCGAGGAGAACGAGTCTAGGTGCCCTTACTGCGGGACGTGGAACTGCGCCGACCCCAAGGCCCTGCAGCAGGTGATAAGCGACGGGAAGAAGGAGAAGGCCGGGACCAAGAAGAGCAAGAAGTAGGTCCAAACATCGGTCAGAAGTCGACGCGGATGATGTTCGGTCGCGGCCTCAGACAGCTGAAACCGGCGGCACTGACGCACTGTCAAACTGGTTTTCCAAATCGCACGATGTCGCGCGGTCATCTCTGACTCCTTTCCAAAGACTGGTCGGAGTCCGCCTCTAAGAAGATTCATATACGATATATTCCGTTAGTGTCGCCCGTCCTTTATATCCTATAGGGGAAGAACGGAGGATGAATTGGGAATGAAAACTAGAGGAGTGTTAGCAGGGCTTGTGACACTGCTAATGGTGTTGACTGCCTTTGCGATGCTTCCGTCCGTGCCTGCGAAAGCGCAGCAGAACGAAGGCAATACGCTTTTTATCGCAATGCAGCAAGACATGCCCGATTTCAACACGTGGAATCTGGCATCCAACAGCGTTTGGAAGAGCAATGTCCTGGGCTTTGGCTTTGAGGGACTTGTGGGCTTGGACTACGATCTGAAGCCGTTCGGACTCCTGGCGGAAACATACGAATTCGACGAGCCGAACCTGACATACACCTTCCATCTGAGACATGGTGTGATGTTCAACGACGGGCTCAGCGAGATGACGGCGGACGACGTCGTCTTCATGTACAAGGCCGCCCGTGAGCAGACAACTCTTGCATCGAACATCATCAACGCCTTCGATGCGAACTACGATGGTGTGTGCAACCTGACCGAGATCAACAACGGCGTGATAAAAGTCGACGACTACACCGTGAAGATGGTCATGCCCCATGCCTTCGGTCAGTTCCTGACACAGACCGCGGGCGTGTACGTCATGCCCAAGAGGATCTGGGAGAACCACTTGACCGAGGACGGGCTTCTCGACGTGCTGTACAACGAGCCTGATGCATCGGTCTCGACTGGGCCGTTCAAGTACGGTGGCGGGATCGCGAGCACCTACAGAGTGATGGACAAGTGGACCGGCTACTGGGGAAAGAATGTGAGCGGAGCGCCGTTCACGACCCCGCTGGGCTACAAGACATACCCACCGAACATCGACCACCTGTACTACAAGATCTACGCCAGCCTTGACACTGCCATCCTGGCACTGCAGGCGGGCGCGGTTGACTACATCGACTGGGCCGTCACAGCAGGGCGCGTGCCTGGACTTCAGGCCGACCCGAACGTGGGACTGTCCTTCCTGCCTGAGAACGGGTACTACTACCTGGCCTTCAACCAGAAGTACGAGCCGATGAACAACCTCAGCTTCAGACAGGCGGTCTCTTACTTGATCAACAAGACGCAGATCGTCAATGTCTACCTAGGCGGATACGGCACTGCCGGGAGCGCATGCGAGCCGCCGTTCTGGGGAACGGGCTGGCACAACGACACGGTAGCCACATACTCGTTCGATCCGACCGAGGCAGCTAGGCTGCTCACGCAGGCTGGATACGTCGATATCGACAGCGACGGGCTCAGGGAGATGCCTGACGGGCTACCCATGCCGACGATCACCATACTGACGCCTCCAGCAGACTACGACCCCGTGAGGATCAGGGCAGGCGAGCTGATAGCCCTGAACATGAGGTCGGTCGGACTCGATGCGACGGCAAAGGCGCTGGACTTCGACACCCTCGTCGCAAAGATGCAGTCGATGGACTTCCAGATGCTCATCATCGGATGGTCCCTGTCGTCTGAACCTGTCGGCAACGTCTTCGACATCCTTGGACCGCTGGCCTCTTCGAACACGTTCGGATTCTGGTCCCTTGACAACCCGAACCCGTTCTACTCGTCACTTGGCGGTGTCGTGACCAGGGCAGATGCCACATCGCAGGCATTGGCTGACCAGGTCCTGCACCTAGGCGACCTCGCGAGGGGAAGCTTCAGCACCGACGACCAGCAGCTGTACACGAAGTGGGGGGAGGGCGTTATCGCTGACGCGGTGCCTGTCAACGTCCTGTACTATAGAGTCAACGTCGAGGCTTACAGGAACGCGTGGACCGGTTGGATACCGTGGCTGGGCACGCTGTTACAGTCTGGCGCGAACATCTACTGTCTGTCCAATCTGCAGCTTGCCGGACAGGGCGGAGCCGTGGCAGCTAGTGCCGCGGTCAATGCAGGGCTGACATTGCCCGGCGACGTGCCGGTCGGAAGTTCGGTCTCGGGAACCGTGATGGCCATAGATGCTGCAGGTAACCCGGTATCGGGCGCGACAGTGGCAGTGTCGGTCGAAGGCAAGGGAGGACCAGCAACCGTGGCGATCCAGACAGGACAGTCTTCCGGTACCACGGGCTCGGACGGAAGCTATGCGTTCAACGTCACGGGCCAGACCCGAGGATACTCCTATGTCAACGTGACCGTCTCCAAAGGAGGGGTCACATCCGACGCGACCGCAAACATACGCGGCGTCGGGCAGTATCCGAGCGTTCTGTCTCTGACCGCGACACCCGACAAGCTCACCCTCAGGCCTGGCGAAACCATGACCCTGAGCCTGACCGTCACCGACGAGATGAACGACCCGGTGCAGGGCGCGACGGTATCGATCGACCCGAACCTGGTCGGTTTCGGCCACATGACCGCGAACTCGGTGACCACGGACGCTGACGGGCTTGCCACGATGACCTACAACGCACCCACGCCAGCACAGTTCAACGTCTCGTCGCTGAACAGGCACCTGACGCTGACGCTCTCGATGACGGCGTCCAAGGACGGATACACGTTCCAGGGAACGGCTTCCGTTCTGCCGCTGATCTACAACGAGAAGCCGTCGGACTGGAACCTCGTGGACATAGTGGGCGTGGCACCCTCACCCGCGCTGGATGAGACCACCAACAGCACCGTGATAACCATCATGGCGGTCGATCAGGACAACAACGCGATAGTCAACTCCGACCTCAACGTCACGTACACCAGCGACAGGGAGAACCTGGTCGCTCCGGTGGATGAGCTGACGACCGGCGTTGGAGGCCTCGCGAGCTTCCCGGTGCAGGTCAAGGCCGGCACGCCGAACACTGCCTTCAAGGTCGTGATACAGAACGTCACACTATCGAACAGCGGACCGGCTGTGATAACCGTGACCTACAACAATGCGACGCCGCCAACCACGACGAGATACGCAGGGTACGTAGAGTACAGCCGAGACTCAGCACCCGTTGCGGCATTCATGCCTGAGCTCGGGACGCTGAACGCGACCGCGCACATATGGTACGACAACGGCACCGCCGCTTCGGGCATCGCGAGCGTTGTGCTCTCGACGACGCCTTCTGGCGACCTGGCGACATCCGACCTGACCCCGTACTCGACCAACTTCGAGGGCTGGGGAATGGTTGTGACGACGACGGCCGACCAGGGAGCATACGTCACGGGCGGGCCGTTCGCGACGCTGTTCGACGAGGCGAACTGGGCCGAGTGGTACGACATCGGCTACATCTACTGGGACTGGGGAACCATCGTCCCGGTGAACATAACGGACGGGGTACTCGAGATCCCGATCTACGGCCAGGCAGTTGCCACCTCGGACTTCCTGACGCAGGTGCTGATCGTTCCGGACGGACTCGGCATCTTCAACGGGACCTCGTTCTCGTACGAGATCACGGGCGAGACCTCGATAGAGGGCGATTACGCCATCCAGAGAGGGTCGCATGTGACCTCGACGTCGATGGCGATCACGACGGCATCGGGAGCACTTGACCCGGCGATCGTCGTGCCCAACGTCGGTGTCGGCAGCGCGAGGGTCTACGGATACGCGTGGGACGAGAACAACGAGCCGGTTGCAGACGCGGACCTGGGAGTCTTCCAGGCCTTCCTGCACTACGCGAGGGCCACGGACTTCCAGATATTCCCGTACCTGTCGAGTCCGGCGAGACCTGACTCGACCACGACCAACGCAGACGGCGAAGGGTTCATGACGCTCGTGGCGCTGGCCAACGGCGCAACGGGGTCCCAGGTGCCTGCGACTACGACCCAGGTGCCTGTGACGGCTAGTGCGACCAGACCGGGCACGATCCCGATGTTCTGCATCCAGAGAGCCACATTCGTCGTCGCGCAGGCCCTGCTCGAGCTGACCCCGATCACCACGGTGACGCAGATAGGCACGAAGATCTCCGTGGTTGCGAAGGTCACTGACGTCTTGGGCAACCCGGTGCCGAACGCCCAGGTGCTCATGACGGTCAGTGGCGGAGCGACTCTCGATGCGGCGGCGCTGGGTACGGACCAGTCAGGGACGGCCGTGTTCTCGGTGGACACCACCCAACTGGGAGCAGTAAGGGCGGCGTACATCACGCTACAAGGCAGCGCTGCCGGACAGGGATTCACGATCTCGAGCTGCCAGCTGATGGTGCCTGTGAAGAACCCGGGACCTGTGATCTTCGTCGGAGCGCCCCTAGGCGTTAGCGTCGACACGAACAACGTCACGCTCGTGGGCAGCGTCACCTCGCAGCTCGGATTCCAGAGCGTCAAGGTGACCCTGGACTCGGAAGCGTCAGTGCCTCTGGTGAGCGCGACCTCGGCGACGACCGTATCGCTGACTCACGCGTTCGGTGCGATCTCTGCTGGGACGCACAAGATCGTGATCAACGCGACGGATGCGGCCGGAGTGTCCAACGAGAAGACCGTGACCTTCACGACGGTGTCTGAGGGAGGAGTGACCGGCGGAGAGTCGGCCCTGCCTTGGGCGGTCGCCGCGATCGGCTGGATCCTCTTCGTCATCGTGGCTGTCATGCTGGTGATGAGGGGAAGGAAGCCGAAGCCTGAGTTCACGGAGACTCCCGCGCCTGAGACCGAGACGCCCCCGCCCGAGCAGAAGATGTAGGACGAGACGCGCAAAACCTCTTTTCCAAACCTCTTCGATGCTTTTCATTTTTCTAGGAGTGGCCCGGGTCATCCGTCCCGCGCGTCCACGCATGCCAGCACCTAACCAGTCCGCACTGACACTACCAAAGTTTTATTAGTTTATTAAGAGGTCACTCGTCGAAGCGGGTCGAGGAGAGGTAATGCTGCCATGGCCGGAATGAGCAGGTACATCATCGGCAGGACTATTCAGACCGTCGTCACCCTCATCATCATTCTGACCCTGATCTTCATAATGTTCGAGTCGCTCCCGGCGAAGCCTCAGGACCTCCTTGCTCTCAACCCGAACATCAAGCCCGCGCAGAAGGAGTACCTGACGCACCTGTTCGGCTTCGACCGGCCGGTCACCGAGCGGTACTTCGTCTACATGAAGAACATGCTGACATTCTCTTTCGGAGACTCGTTCTCGTCCGCCCAATCGGTCTGGTCGCTGCTGCAAGAGCGCATACCCAGGACCCTCCTGCTGTTCGGCCTCGCGACGATCATCTCATACATCATAGGCATCTACGTAGGGGCGTACATCGCCTGGAGGAGGGGCGGCGTGGCCGACGGCTCTGCGGTCGTCACGAGCCTCGTGTTCTACAACATGCCCTCCTTCTGGATCGGGTTGATATTCCTGGTGGTGTTCGCCTCCGAGCTCAAATGGTTTCCACTGACGGGGTGGTACGATCCCACCGACAAGATCCTGGGGCAGATCCCCCCGAACTACTATCTCGATGTCGCATGGCACCTGACGCTCCCGCTCATCGTCCTCGTCCTGCTGAACCTGGCGGGCACGGTCCTTCTCATGAGGACGGCGATGCTCGACGTCATCGGCGAGAACTACATGGTCACCGCGAAGGCCATCGGGCTGCCCGAGAGGAAGGTCCTGTTCAGGCACGGCACCAGGAACGCGATGCTTCCGGTCGTGACTTCGTTCATCATCTCGATCGTGTTCTCGGTCGGAGGCGCGGTGGTCCTCGAGAACGTGTTCACATTCCCGGGTGTGGGAGCCCTCTACATCAGGGCCCTCAATCAGCTCGACTTCCCGGTGGCTGAGGCCACCCTCTACATCATCACCCTGTTCGTGCTCATAGGCAACTTCATCGCGGACCTGATCTACGGCTATCTCGACCCGAGGGTGAGGATATGAGCAGCAGGGACCGCGGAATGGGACAGGCAACGCCCCGGGGGGAGGAGATCACCGTCAGCTCTACCCTCTCAAAGCTGTGGCAGGGGGGGAAGCGGACCTGGAAGCTCTACGCCCGCTCCAAGATGGGCATCCTGGGACTCATAATCGTCCTCGCGTTCGTCTTCATGGCGGTGTTCGCGCCTCTGATATCACCCTACACGCCGTCGTTCAGGGCCCCCTCGTCCGACATATTCATCGCCGACAGTGCCAACATCGGCCTGCCGTTGAAAGAGAACTGGTCAACGCCGATGGGGCTCACCACCGCGGCCACGGGGAACGCCCTCAAGCGGATAATGGTCTACGCGCCGGAGACGGGTGACACGTTCATCTACCCGGTGAGTCCGGGCATCAATCCCCTGACACACGAGTCCGGGATCATCATCGGAGACCCTACCCAGGTGACGCACGGCCTTCCGAAGAACCTGTCGTACATTGACTATGTGAAGTTCCCGACCCCCTATCCCGAGCCCGGGAACTTCGACATCTCTGGCTCATTCTTCTTCATGCTCGAGGGCAGCGTGCTCCACGAGTACAAGGCGAACCTGGTCGACTCGGGGATATCCTGGGACATCGCATATGACGGGGTCTCTTTCGTGCCCCTCTACCACTCGAACCTGTGGAACGGCTATGTCCCCCAGACCCCGACCGCGAGGCTGGCGCTCGCCTTCGCGAACGAGACCGTCGTCTGGCTGCTCGACATGAGGCCGCGCATAAGCAGCACCATACCGATCGCGACCTTCACGAGCGCGGTGAAGGTCCCGAACGGCACGATCATCTCCAGCCCGATAGTGATGGACACGAACGATGGCGGAGCGCTCGCGGTCCCTACGGACAAGGCCCTATACGTGTACGCCCTGAACTACACGAACGTGACCGACTCGATCACTCATACCACCTATCCGAAGAACGTCACGATCGGCAACCTGCTCTGGAGCACGGACTACAAGGTCGGCGCAGACGACTTCGTGGCCCCGATCCGCTCGAAGCTCGACGCCACGATCACGTTCCCCAACCCGACCGACGCGACCACGCTATTCGGCAAGACCAGCATCCTGCTCGCGACCGATGACGGCAGGATCGTCGCCTACAACACGTTCAACGGCACGATCCTCTGGGCGAACAGGGCCGTGATGTCCACGATACCGTCGTATACGCTCGACGCCCTCTTTCCCGCAGCGACCGGAGTGACGGTGGTGGGCCTCTCTGGCTCCTTCGGTTTCATCGCGACCATCGACCCCCTGTACGGGGTGGTGCGCACGAACCAGACCTCGTACTCGACCACTGAAGGGTTCATCAACATGGTCCCCAACTACATCGCGCCGACCAAGAACTTCATCTACAGCACCGACCGGGGGATCATATACATCGCCGACGAGCGCATGCGTGTCTCTGCGACGTTCACGGTGCCTAGCGGCGGGATGGAGACCATCGTCGCCTTCCTCGGGAACATATACATCGCGGACTCGCAGACCGGGAACTACTTCGGGACCATCACGAAAGAGAACTCGCTGTACATCGAGACGATATCCGGAGTCAATATCGCCCCTCTCCCGCCCGGGACCTATCCCTCGGGGAACAGGTACCTCCTCGGCACGGACTACGAGGGCCATGACATCCTGTCCTGGCTCATCTACGGCACGCGCTCCGAGCTCCTGGTCGGGGTGACGGCGGCGATATTCGCGGTCGTCATCGGGACGATCGTCGGGCTCGTGGCCGGGTACTACTCCGGCCTGGTGGACGACCTGCTCATGAGAGCGACGGACGTGGTCCTGAGCCTGCCGTTCATCGTCATAGCGCTGCTGTTCGCATCCGTCTTCGGCCCGCTGCTGGTGAACATCATAATCATCATCGCGGTGCTGTCGTGGGCCGGCATCGCGAGGGTCATACGTTCCGTCACGCTGTCCTTGAAGGAGCGGTCGTTCGTCGACGCGGCCATCATCGCAGGCGCCTCCGAGTCGAGGCTCATCTTCAGGCACATAGCGCCGAACGTGCTCCCGTACACGTTCCTGTACATGACCTTCACGGTGAGCGGCGCGATCATCACGGAGGCCATCCTGGCCTTCCTCGGGTTCGGCGACCCGACGAACGTGACCTGGGGCATGATGCTCCAGTTCCTGCAGATCAGCGGGCACTCGCTCGACGCCCCCTGGTGGCTGCTGCCCCCGGGGATCGCCATCACGCTGCTGTCGCTGTCCTTCTACCTCATCGGGAGGGCGTTCGATGAGGTCGTCAACCCGCGCCTGAGGAGGAGGTAGACATGGCGCTCCTGGAGGTGCGGGACCTGAAGGTCCACTTCAAGATACAGAACGGCTGGGTGAAGGCCGTGGACGGCGTCTCGTTCAGCGTCGACTCCGGGGAGACCCTGGGGCTCGTGGGCGAGAGCGGCTGCGGCAAGACCACCGCCGCGTACGCCATCACGCAGCTCCTGCCGACCAACGGGTACATCAAGGGCGGGTCGATCTACTACAAAGGACAGAACCTGTTCAGCTTCTCGATGAAGAAGGACGGGCGCCTGGACGAGTACAACGAGGAGATCCGTAAGATCAGGTGGAAGGAGATCTCGATGATCTTCCAGGGCGCGATGAACGCCTTCAACCCCGTCTTCAGAGTAGGCGACCAGATCATCGAGGCCATCAGGCTCCACGAGGACGTCGAGGAGGAGGAGGCCCTCGAGAGGACCAAGGACCTCTTCAGGTTCGTGGGCATCCCCGAGGACCGGGTCGGCAACTTCCCGCACGAGTTCAGCGGCGGCATGAAGCAGAGGGCCATGATCGCGCTCGCGCTTGCTTTGAAGCCGTCGTTCATCATAGCGGACGAGCCGACGACCGCGCTCGACGTGATCACGCAGGACCGGGTCCTTGCTGAGATCAAGAAGCTGCAGGACCAGCTAAGGATGGCCATGATGATCATAACGCACGACGTGTCCGTCGTCGCGGAGACCGCGAACAAGATCGCGGTCATGTACGCCGGCCGGATCATGGAGATCGGCACGACCAGCAACGTGTTCCACAACACGGCCCACCCGTACACCTCGGGCCTCCTCGGGTCGTTCCCGAGCATAGAGGGGCCGAGGAAGAGGCTGGTGTCTATCCCGGGGACCCCTCCCGACCTGGTGAACCCGCCGAGCGGATGCCCGTTCCACACGAGGTGCAGGTACGCGCAGCAGCTGTGCACCGACAAGGTCCCGCCGGGGATCGAGACTGACAAGGGGCACATCTCGTTCTGCCACTTCGCAAAGGAGCTCCAGCCTGAGCTCAGGAGGCTGTGAGGCCATGGACCAGGAAGTCGTGATCAAGGTCCGGGCCCTAAAGAAGTACTTCGACGTGCGGAGAGGGTTCTTCAGCGGGGGCAACCTGTACGTCAAGGCCCTCGACGGGGTCGACCTCGAGATACACAAGGGAGAGATCGTCGGACTCGTCGGAGAGAGCGGCTGCGGGAAGACCACCACGGGGAGGCTGCTGACGAGGCTGGAAGACCCCACCGAGGGGAACGTGTTCTTCCTCGGCCGGGACATCGCGCCGCTGAGGGGCGACGACCTCAAGACCTTCCGGAGGAACATCCAGATGGTCTTCCAGGACCCGTACGAGTCGCTCAACCCGCGCACGACGGTCCTCCAGACAGTGCTCGAGCCGCTGGTCAATCACAACATCGGGAAGACTCAGGAGGAGCGCTTGGGACTCGTGATCAAGGCCCTCGAGGATGCGGGCCTCGCGCCTGCCAAGGAGTACCTCGAGAGGTTCCCGCACGAGCTCAGCGGCGGGCAGAGGCAGAGGGTGTCCATCGCGCGCGCTCTCGTCATGAACCCGCGCGTGATAGTCGCCGACGAGCCCGTCTCGATGCTCGACGTCTCCATCAGGGCGGGTGTCCTCAACCTGATGCTGGACCTCAGGGAGAAGTACAACATCCCGTACCTCTTCATCACGCACGACATCGCGGTCGCCAGATACGTGAGCGACACGCTCGCCGTCATGTACCTCGGGAAGATCGTCGAGGTCGCGGAGACCAACAAGGTCATCTTCACGCCGAAGCACCCGTACACCCAGGCGCTCCTCTCAGCGGTGCCCGTGCCCGACCCCGAGCACAGGCACGGCAGGATCAGGATCGCCGGCGAGATCCCGAGCGCGATAGACATCCCGCTCGGCTGCAGGTTCAGGCCCCGCTGCCCGGCGAGGTTCGAGTCGTGCGGGTGGGAGGCGAAGGACCTCGTGGACTACCTCACGGACGAGGAGAAGGCGATGGACCCGACCAACCCGCTGTCCAAGCACATCGACTCGCTCGACCCTGAAGGCTTCACCCTCAACATCAGGATCAAGCCCGACGGCGACCCCAAGGCCGTCCTGGACTACCTTACGAAGACTATCGGGAGCCTCAAGGCGACCAACCCCATGTTCAGGGCCATCGCGGTGGCGGACACCGCGAGGGCCGACCTGTCCGTGGAAGTGCGGACGAAGCAGGTCGACACCCCGGAGGACGCCCTCGCCCAAGAGCTGCTGCAGACCCTGGTGGCGGAGGTCGACTTCAAGAACCCGAGCCACCCCGTCCACGGGACCATCCTCGATGCGACCAGGGAGGGCTCGCGCGTGGTCATATCGTCCGGGGAGGGCAAGGCCGAGCTCGCTGCGAAGTTCATGGAGGACTTCGTGGACAGGGGCAAGAGGACGAACCACCCGGAGTTCAGGGGCGTCTCGACCATCGAGCCGGACGAGGGAAGGAACCATGTCGACATCACTGTCAGGCAGGGGCGGATGACGAGGCAGAAGGTCACCCTGGAGCTCGCGAAGATGATCGAGAGGGACCTCGACCTGGACGAGAAGTCTGCGTTCCACAACCTCCTGACATACATCAGGGCCGGCCGGAGAGGATTGTCGATAGGGGTCATGGGACCGGAAGGCAGGTCCGAGAACTTCGCCAGGTCCCTCAAGGACTACATCCAGTCGAAGGCCGCGCAGGGGAGCATCCCAGCCAGGGGCGTGGCGGAGGTCAGCGTCTCCGCCGGAAAGGGCCAGGCCACTGCTGTGTCGGTGCGCTTCGTCAAGATCGGCATACCGCCTCTGTTCCAGGTCGGGCCCGGTCACACGGCCGCATGCTACCTCTACGGCCCGCCATCGCTGCCGTGAGCCTCCGAGGATGCGAAGATGCCAGGGAAGAAATGGTTCGGCGCCAGCAGGACAGTCATCGTGATGGCGCTCGCCTACTCGCTTCTGTTCCTCGCGTTCTCCATCGCCTCCGCGGTGACGTATTCCACGGTCACCATCGCGGGCCAGAGCATCACGTACGAGAACCCTGAGCGCATCGCCCAGGTACTCGGGAACGGGACCCTCTTCCTGGGCTTCAACACGAGCATCGTCAACCCGAGCCCCTACTCGATCCATGTCACCTCGATCAACTGGTACACGGAGCTGATCAACGCCACGGGCTCGCCGACGCTCATAGTGCTCACGAGCAGCTACACCGCTGAGAACGTCGGAGTCCTCGTGCCCGCGGGGGCGGACATGAACCTGTCGTTCAAGGGGTACATCAGCGGCACACTCCTCGCGAGGGTCAACGGGTTCATCAACTACTCCAACGAGCACGGCGCGAGCTACACCCTGACGACCGCGCCGTACGCCCACAGCTTCGAGTTCAGGGGCTGGCTGGACGATTTCAAGCACGACTACCTGAGGGAGGCGTACCTCAACGGGCTCGTGTCGATCGACCTGGTCTACACCTACGGGATGGGGGAGTAGGATGGCCGTCGAACGCGAGGACCTGTACGGATTCGTGACCTCTGCCCTCATCTGCGCGACCCCCGTGGCCTACCTGACCTTCGAGTTCATGCTGCCGAACGTGTCCTTCCCCAACTTCGGAAAGAACCTTCTCATCACCATGCTCGTGTCCGTCCTGACGGGGGTGCCCGCGGGCCTGATGAACAAGAGGACGAGCATGGGGATCGCCTCCGTGCTCGTGTACTCGCTTGTCGGCTATCTCGTGGCGTTCGTGTTCTACATGGTCCCCTTCGTGGCCTACGGCGCCTCGCTCACGATACCCGGACTGTACTACGCCGCGTTCCTGCGCTTCACGATCATCCTCATGTTCCTGTTCATCTTCGGCGGGATCATAGGGGTGGTCGGCGGCCAGTACCTCAGGGAGTCGACCGGAAGGGAGGAGACGAAGCTCATGTGGGGCGACGAGCGGAAGGAATGACTGTCAGGCGATGGGGCTATCTGGCCCACTGGCAAGACATTCCGCGGAGCGATTGACATGACCAAGAGGAAGATCATCGAGATCGACGAGGAGAAGTGCACGGGCTGCGGGGCGTGCGTCACCAAGTGCGCCGAAGGCGCACTCCAGATAATCGACGGGAAGGCGAAGGTCGTGAACGAGGTCTTCTGCGACGGCCTCGGCGCTTGCATCGGAGAATGCCCCGAAGGCGCCCTGAGGATAGTCGAGAGGGATGCGGAGGGCTTCGACGAGGGCGCCGTGAAGAGGCACCTGGCCGGGGATGAGAGGGAGCACGCCGAGGTGCGCGACGGAGGCGCGGAATGCGGATGCGCGGGCCACGCCCCGGTGGAACTCAAGGCCGGCAGGACCGGAAAGGCGGCGACCGCGTCTCATCAGAGACTGCCGCCCGAGCTCGTCAACTGGCCTGTGCAGTGGCGCCTGGTGTCGCCGTCCATGCCGTTCTTCAGGGGCAAGGAGGTCCTGATCGCCGCGGACTGCGTCCCGTTCGCCATGCGCGACTTCCATGGCAAGTTCCTCGTCGGAAGGCCGGTCATCGTCGGCTGCCCGAAGCTGGACGAGCAGAAGACGTATCTCGACAAGCTGACGCAGATCGTCAGGGAATCCGGGCTGGAGTCCATACAGATCGTGCATATGGAGGTCCCATGCTGCTTCGGCCTGGTGAAGCTCGTCGACGAGGCAGTGCGGAGGTCGGGCAGGAAGATCCCCGTCAAGACGGCCGTGGTCAGCATCAAGGGGGAGCTGCTCAGGGAGTGAGGCCCTCCGGCCTCAAGATAATGAAGCCCTTGACGCATACGACCGGCATGGATATCCGGATCGTCTGGTCACGCAAGGCGATGGCCCTGCCCCCGGAGGTCAGGAAGGAGCTGGCGCAGAGACTCGAGAGGTTGCACCGCTACTTCCGCGAGATACGGCCGTCCATGAAGATCGGCATATCGAGGGCCTACGACGGGCTCGCTTTCCAATCGAACGACGGATTCGTGGAGCTGATGCTCGGGGTCAGGCAGCTCAGGGGAGGCGCGTGGAAGCTGCCGACTTACTACACCATCGCTCACGAGCTGATGCATCTGGCACAATTCAACAGCCGAGACATACCCAGCGGGGAGCGGGCGTGCGATATCAACGCGCTAGCCCGGCTCCCTCCCGAGTTCATCGATGAGTCACCCACGTACCTCGTGGTGCCGAGAGGCCGAAGGGGAAGATGGACCGCAGCCGATGCCAAGATCGCCCATGAGCTCGCGGTCGAGGCGCTCGAGAGGAGGAGCCATGGGCTGCGGAACTACGCAGTCTGGTGGGAGACCGAGTTCGAGAACCGCGTCTAGGCGCGCCGCGTCCGCACTGGCTCTATGCTTCTCCCGGTCCTACCGCCTGACGCGGCCCGTTTCGTAGCGTGCCACAACCGTCTCGCTCCGCCTGATGTAGGCGGCCCCGATCATCCCGAGGGATGTGAAGGCGATCCCGACGCCCACGAGGACGTAGATGGCAGTGAACAGCCGCGACAGATCGGTCGTCGGATAGAAGTCGCCGTAGCCCACGGTAGTCAGCGTGCAGACCGAGAAGTAGAACGACGTGAGCCATGACCAGTGCTCCAGGAAATGATACACCACCGTCCCCAGGGCTATCAGGCCCAGGAGAGCGGAGAAGGCGACCACCAGCTCCACCCGCAGCGCCGAAAGCGCAGAGGATATGTTCCCCACAGAGGCCATGGACCGACCATTTCATCGGCGCCCTTTGAAGATAGTGCCTTTTTGAAGGGTCCTGAAAACGCCCCAATATTCATTACAGGCGAGCTCATGTGTCTCGCGGAGGGTGGAGCGTGGAGATCCACTGGGTCATCGTTGACAAGCTGTGTCTTTTCAGACGGCCGGAGAACGAGAAGGAGATGCGCGAGATAGCCGACCATGCGGGCCTCGGGCTCCTCATCCAGCTATTCGACCCCGCGAAACCAGAAGAGGTCGCGACCGACTGGACGAAGGTCGCCAGGGAGTTCAACTTCGAGGTGAAGCGGATCGAGGCGCCCGACTTCGGCGTCCCCAAGACAGATGCCGCAGAGATCGAGGAGCTCGCGAGGCATGCGAAGGAGGCGTTTGACGCGGATGAGGCCGTTGGAATCCATTGCGGAGCCGGTATCGGTAGGACCGGGACTTTGGCCCTCGTGTTGATGGCCGAGCTGATCAGGCAGAGCGGCTCGTGCTCGGAGAACGATGAGCAGCTCGACTTCGTAGTCAAGTTCCTGCAGAACAAGTTCTGCCCGCCCGCGTGATGCGTCATGTGGCGAAAAGGGACAACCTCGGCGACAGGGCTGCAAGCCTGCTATGATACACTCGCGGAACCCCTCGGACAGTCTTGAAGCCTAGCCCGATCAAGACCATGAGTGTCGACACGGTCGCCAGGAAGAACCCCAACTCGAGGTGCACGTCCCAGTATGCTGGCGCATAGCTTTCCTGGGGGAAGGTGCTGAGGAACACCGCGAGCCCTGCCCCTTGAACGAAGCCGGCAGCGCTCGTTGCGAACGATATACCCGTTCCGATGAGGAACAGCAGCATCCCAGGAGCTCCGAACAACGAGCCGAAGTCCAGAACCCGGTCGGCGAAGGCTGCGTTGACCATGTCTACGAGTTCTGGGCTTCCTCGTGGGACCAGAATCGGAACATCGGGGGCAACCGCATGGACCCATGTGAAGCCGAGCATGGAGATGATGCCGATCACTCCTCCCACCAGGCAGAAGATGTTCGGCCCCATCGCTCGGCCGACAGTCGTTAGAGCCACTCTCCAGGACCAGCCCATGCTCCTCGGAAGAGGATTATTGTCGCACTAAAGGATCATTGCGCGCTCCGGGCTATCGCCGAGGCGCTCCCCACATGTCGTTCGCAATGAGCACGATCCCGACTCCGAAGAGCAATGAGACGAAGCCGACCAGATAGAGCAGATAGTAAGAGCCCATATTGCCAGCAGGCGAGAATCCGAGCGCTGTGCCGACGATGGGTGAGAAGATCATCGCGCAGAGACCTCCAGCCGTGAGCCCTATTCCCAGAAGCGTCCTCATTGCCCGTTCATGTGGCATTCTTCTTCTCCTCCCCGCGCTCCTCTTCCTCGTCGCTCCTACCGATCGCGATCAATGCGGCGATGGTGTTGATCACGAAGATGTATCCGAGTCCGACCATGATCAACGGTAGGCCTATCCACAGGGTCCACGCGAAGGCGTCCCCCGCCACTATTACGAACGTGAGGATCCCGATGCCGATAGCCGTGGGTATCAGTGCCCATCGGCCATAGAACACCCAAGGTCTCTTCGGCGGCCTCTCAGGCGACATCCGATGGGCATTGGACGCCCCCGGATATCTCCTTTTCCCAGATAGTCCACGGCCGGAGGCCAGCGTACTATTGACGCTCAGGGCTTCCTCGGGAGACTGGCGCGGACACGCATCAGGTAGATGCCTATCCCCGCGACTGCGCAGACCGCCGCGACTCCTCCCAGTATGAGCCAAGTGCTATCATCTGGGCCTGCAGGAGAGCTTCCGCCGCTCTTGTGCGCCCAAGCCGAATCCGAGGATATGTTAGCGTACGTCCAGTTCCACACAACGATGCAAGACATCGCGACGTATTCTCCAGCATCGATCCCCGTCCTGTTCCAGGCCACCGGTCCGAATTCCTCGGTCGAGTTGGGCGGGAAGTCCATCCAGCAATATGGCGCCATCGAGGCCTGCATGTCGAATACGGTCGTGCCGTTGACGGATACCACGAAAGTAGGCCATGACATATTGCAGAGACCCGCGTCGGAAAGATCCCCCCATTCCCTGTTCTCGAAAGTCGCGGAGATGTCCGCGACCGGGTCATCCGCGGGCCGTCCGGCGACCCTGAGATCGAGGCCCGCGGCCAGCAAGTCCGTCCGGTCCCCGTTCACCGCCGTCAGGATGTTGTTGAGCGTCGCGAAGGACCGCGGCATCATCCCCATCAGGCTGTTGCCTCCGAACGAGACGATATGCTGCGTGCCGGATATCTCGACGCACAGACGTTCTGTGTGATTCATGACGAGGTTCGGCCAGCCTGAATCGTTGTGCCACCCGGACATCGACATCAGCCCTTCACGAGTCACGGTGATGTAGGCCTCGGCCGCGATCGCAGGCGACATGTACGAGACGGTCGATTCCGACGTGAATCCATAGTTGCACTGTAGCGTCGCAGTCCCGTTCGAATAAAGGAAGAGGTACCAGCTGTTCGAGTGAGACGCGTCGCCGGTGATGTTGTCATGGATGCAGTACCGGACGACGAAGTCGTCGGGTGGCAATGCACCTCGGGCCGGAAGAGCAACACCCAGCGGAGCCGATGGCAAAGACACAACGAAGGCAACGACCAGAACCGATATGGCGATCCTCCAAGGCCCTTCAGTCCTCAACCGACACCACCAATGGGCGGACCGAGACGACGCTAGATAAGGATTGCCCTCTCGGCCCTGCACACATCGCTATGAGTAGGAGCGGGCGTGAAGGGATTCGAACCCTTGACCACTTGCTTAGGAGGCAAGTGCCATATCCTGACTAGGCCACACGCCCATCTGCTGGATGGTTCACTCTAAACGCTCGCGCATATTTAAAACTGGCCGGGGAGGGTTGAGGCGCGCCTGGCTAGGCCTTCTTCCGGTCCTCTTCCGTCAGCTCTTCGGGAGCCCTGTCCTGAGCGGCCTCCGTCTCCTTCTTCTCCTCGGCCTTCTCCACCGCCTTAGGCTTCGCCTCAGGCTTGGTCTCCTTCTTCTCCGCCGGCTTCACGTACTCCTCGACGAGCTCGACGACCTCTGCGTTCGCGATCTCCCTCATGTCGGTCACGAACCTCGACTTCGCGACCATCCATCTGGGGTCGAACTTGCACGCGTCCGAGACCTTCACCCTGAACGTCTTCTCGTGCTGCTCGATCTCGAACCCCTCGTTGCTGCCATAGGTCATCCTGAGGAGAAGCTTCACGATCTCGACGGGCTTAGTGGGCTTCTCGATGATCTTGTACTTGTACCGGAGGGTCCTGCCCGCGAGGCGGTTGTTGAAGTCGACCCTGACGCGTCCCGCGGTGACGGCGGTTATGATCGCGGGCTTGTTCTTAACGGTGACCTCGAGTCCGACCCTGGGCTCGATCTCCTGCTTGAGGAACTCACGGACCGGGTGGAGCTCGACGAGCTTCGGGTCCCTGGGACCTGCGCCCTTCTCCGGCGGGATGACCACCTCGTACTCCTTCCCCATCTCCGCCTTCAGCATCGACTCGTCGAGGCCGGCGAACAACCTGCCCTTCCCGACGATCAGCGGCTGCGGGCCGTAGGTCATCTTCTCGTTGTAGATGTCGTTCTCCTTGGCTGCGGATTCGCTCGTGGTGTCGAATAGCTCCTTCGGGTCCTGGATCCATGCCTCGAAGTCCGCCAGGACGACATCCCCCGCCTTTATAGAGGCCTCGGCACCCTCGGCCTTCTCCTCGGCCTCCGCCTTCTCGTGGTGCTTCTTCGCACCCTCTTTCTCGGCCATCAGATTCACCGCTGAATTGCGCTTCTGTGGGATATGCAGGCACCACTTAAAACTTGCGGAATCGAACGTCGAGCGAGTCGGCTCGTCCGTCCGCGTTTCCTGGCCTCACTGGCCACGAAAGGATGATATATGCAGGCGCCCGCTACCGAGCACAGGGCCAGCGCAGGGTCATGGGCGACAAAGCGCGGAGGAGTGCATGAAGAGATCCGGGGTGTTCTACATCGGCGCCGCGGCCCTCATCCTGGTCGGCCTCGTTCTAATGGCGACTTCCGGTCTCATGACCTCGAGCCAGACCGAAGAGATCACCCTGCCCTTGGGGGAATACCAATCGTTCAAGACACCGATCCTGCTGACCGGGAGAGTCGACGGCTCGTTCGAGGCCGCACCCGGCTACGAGATCGATGTCATGGTGTTCGGCCAGAGCGAGTACGACAACTTCGTCTCCACTGGCCTAGCGACCCCGATCACTGAGATATCGGCGGGCAACGGGACCTTCTCGGCATCCGCGAGCACGTTTTCCAGACTGTATGTGGTCTTCGAGAACCTGGGACACCAGGAGGCTAGCGTCACGATCCAGTTCAACGTCACGGGAATCACCCTGAACGTCTTCGCGGTCTTCGTCGCGATGGTCGTGGCGGGAGTGGTCATCATCCTCTACGGAGCGAAGCGCGGACGCGAACCGGAGCCCGCCGCACGCGAGCTGGCCGCTGAGCCCTCAGAAGCACCGCGTCCATGAACAAGCGGCCACTAGAGCCCGCTCTGTGAGGTCCACGGAATCAAAGAATATAAGTGGCTCCCATCAATACTCGGGAGTCCGCCTCGACGCCACCGTAGCTCAGCTGGTAGAGCAGCTGACTTGTAATCAGCAGGTCGGGAGTTCAAATCTCCCCGGTGGCTCATCCGTTTAGTCTGCCCATCTTAGGCTTAGGCAGGCCGTGGACACGCCTCGTCGGCCGAGGTCCCTCGATCGCGACATGCCCCAGGTTCTCCTCCAAGGTCTCCTGGATCGCGAAGTTCGGCATCACCACCCACCAGTTGTGACCAGCTGTGATCAAAAGCTTCATAGCATTTCTCACCTCCAGATTTTCGCTCAGAGAAGCACGGGCCTCACAGGCCTAAGGGCGTACTTCCTGCACTTGTAGCAGTACCACTCGTTGTACTCTGAAACATATCTCATCGGCTCGTGGCACGAAGGGCAGTCCTTGATCTCTCGCTTCGGCTCAGGGGCCGCGGCCGGCTTGTTCACCGTATCCTTCGGGGCGTACTTCTTGCACTTGTAGCAGTAGTATCTCGAGTACTGCGGCACGTACCTGAGCGACTCGCCGCAGGCCTGACACGTGGGAACGCCCTGACCGGCCTTCGCGAGGGCAGCTGCTCTCGCGCGTTCCCTGAGCGGATACTTCTTGCACGTGTAGCAGTACCACTCCGTGTACTTCTCGATGTACTTCATCGGCTTCGCGCAGTCAGGACACTCCTTGGGGGACGTGTCGGCAGGCGACTGGACGACCGCTCTTGCAGGATCGTCCCTGGGGGCGTACTTCTTGCAGGCGTAGCAGTAGTACCTCGAGTACTTCTCGATGTACTTCAAAGGCTGGCCGCAGCTCGTGCACATCCTGACCTTGACCTCGGGCGGCTTCGGAGCCGCGACGGGCTCAGGCTCGGATTGCGCCGCCGCCTTAGGCGCAACCTCTTCGACATTGATTATGACCGGCATCGTGACATCGATCTTCGTCTCCATTGTCGGGGATGGTTTCTCCGCTTCCGGCTCTCCGACGAACTTACCGGACCTCGCAGCCTCCTTCATGGCCTCCTCCGGTTCCTCCGCAGCGATTGACTCGACTTTCGGCTCCGGCTTCGGTTCGTCCACGGCCTTGGCCCCGGGGGCCACATCCTGATAAGTCTCGCACATGAAGCAGTATAGTCGCCCGTCCTTCAGATCCTGGAGCTTCGCGCCGCAGGTCTTGCACTCGGACGCGGTGTCCTCGTGCTCGAGCGCCTTCACGCCCTCTTCGATCGGCAAAGCGCTCGCGTGCGCATGCCCTGCGCAACATTCATGGCTCTCGTCGTCGACATACGAGTTGCAGCCGTAGCAATACCATTTCGAGAGGTGCTCGATGAACAGGGGCTCTTCGCCGCACTTGGGACACTTAGAGGCTTCCATGTGATCATGCTCCAGACGCCAACCTGGGGTGGGCTGGCGGAAGCGTAATTTCCTACCCGTGAGTGCGTATAAGAAGGTGTTTTCGTGAGAATCAGGCATGATAACTCACGAACGGTAGCGTACATGTAGCCGCGAACCAGAAGATGGCGCGAGTTGCTGGCCATGGCGACGAAAAGGATGAGGGCAATGACTCGCGCGACACGATCTCATGGGCTGACCCATGACAGGGCAGGAGGGATCGAGGGCCTGCCACTGCAGCTGCTCATAATGGTGGTGATTGCTGGTCTGGGGCTAACGATCATCATGGGATGGATGAACTCCATATCTGCTCCCCACGCAATAGGCGAGATAATCGTCACGCCGTCCGAGATAGTAGTGTACGATGAAAACGGCGACGGATTGTACGAGAGGGAAGGGCTAGCTCTGACTGTCACCGTGACGGACCAGGGTGGGGACAGGCTGGAGGGCGCCACGGTGCTTCTCGAGGGAGCGAACATAAGGACCGGGGGCGACGGTCCAGTCTCGGCCGTCACCGACTCGAGGGGTCAGGCGACCTTCTCGGGACTGCACGTGGAGCAGTTCGGCTCGAAGCTGACCACAATCAAGGTCACGGTCGCCAAGGGGGACTACGGGATCGATTCCAGCTACACCATACCCGTCATCCCGAGCTGATTGCATGACCGTAAGATGGGATTCCGAGGGCCTTGAATCGATCCCGTTGAAGCTGATCATCGTGGCAGTCGTCGCTACGATGTCGGTTCTTCCGGCGGCGCAAGCCCTGTCCGGGCTCGAGAGCCGAGACTTCGTGCGACGCGCGGGAGTGCAGATGGACAGACTGGCCACGCTCTCGCAGGTGCTGACCGTCCAGGGACCTGGTAACGTCAGGACGGTGGATCTCGACTTCAGCTCCGAGTCCAGGCTTGCCTTCGAGCAGTTCATGTTCGGCGACGAGCCCAGAGGCGCAAACGAGTCGCGCGTCATGCTCGTGCTCAACAACGGAGGGATCATCGTTCGGCTCGCATCCGAGCCGCCCTGCACGATCTGCGCAGAAGACCGCGGGCCGTTCGTTTCGAACCAAGCAACATTCTCAATCCGCATGACATCGGTGTTCGAGGACAACAGAACGATCGTCCTTGTGGGGATGGTCTGATGGACTTCATCGTGTCGAAGGTCGCGATGGCCGTCTGCGCGCTACTCGTGGTCATGGCGATATCCGGCCTCTTTGCAGGGAACGGGATCACGGGGGGAGACCGGGGGTTCGAGCGCATCTTGGACGAATTCTGCGACCTCGCGAGCCGGGCCGCCGCAGGGCAATCGTCGATGTTCTGGGAGGTGCCCTTCATGACGGACGGGGAGAGCGTGACGATGACCGTGCACAACGGAACGGTGCTGGTCGAGTCGGCTTACGGCGCCGCTGCGCGCGAACCTGCGTCAGGCCTGCACATCTGGCGGTCAGACGGAAGGGCGTTGAACAAGTCCGCTGTGTCGTCCCTTGACACCGCAGCGGGAAGCCTCGCGTTCGATTCCGGGAGCACCGTGGAGATAGTGTCGCGACTGGTGACCTACGAGAACGAGCCGCGCGCGTTCGTGTTCGTACATGTCATGGACTAGCTGCTCTTCGAGAACTTCTCGGCCAGGTCCTTGACCGTATTCGTGAAGACGTCCACCTCTTCGCGCGTATTGTACAAGTAGACGGACGCGCGCGCGCACCCCTCGATAGAATGCGACTTGAAGAAGGAATGACAGCAGAGCATCCCCGAGCGCATCATAATGTTCTTCGAGTTGTCGAGGATCATCGCGACGTCGTGGGACATCATGTTCCTGACGTTGAAGCTGAATATGCCGCCCCTGAGATTGGGGTCCGAGGGGGCCAGGACGGTCACCTCCGGGACGTCAATCAGCGCTCTGGTCATACGCTTGTTCAGGGATATCTCGTGCTCGCGTATCTCATCCATCCCCAGGGCAGTCAGGTAGTCGAGGGCGGCGCCCGTCCCCAATATGCCCGAGTAATTCTGCAGACCCGTCTCGAACCGCTCGGGTCCGGGAAGCAGCTTGAACGAGCGCTCGTCGACATCGCTTATCCCGTGGCCGCCGTACATCAGAGGTTGGAGGCTCTCTGACAGCCCTTGGCGCACAAAGAACAATCCGACGCCCGACGGGCCGCACATCTTGTGGGCTGAACAGACGAGGTAGTCGACGCCGAGGGCCCCGACGTCGATCTTCTGGCTCGGGGCCGTCTGGGCCGCGTCGAACAGCACCTTTGCTCCGTGGGAATGAGCAATCTCCACTACCTCCTTCGCGGGGAGTGTGTATCCTGTCACGTTGGATGTGAGGCACATAGCCACGAGCTTGACCTTCCTGCTCATTCCTTCTTCGAACAGGTCCAGATCGAAGGTGCCGTCGGCCGACGATTTCACGATCCTGTGCTTCACGCCGTTCTTGCTCGCCGCCTGCAGGACGGAGACCTGTAGCGAGTTGTGCTCATAGTCGGTGGTCACGACCTCGTCCCCTTTCTTCAGGCCAGAGCCGAAGACGACCGTGTTCAGGCCCTCCGTGGTGTTCTTGAGGAATGCGATCTCCGTCGAACTCTCCGCGCCCAGGAACTCGGCCGCCTTGGTCCTTACCTGGTCGCATCTCAGCGACACCTCCGTGCCCATCTTATGGACGCTTCTGCCGGCGCAGGCAGGGAACGAGTCGTAGTACTCGTTCATCGCGTCGACGACCTGTTTGGGCCTAAGGGTCTGACACGCGCTGTCGAAGTATATCGGCTTCTCCCCTCCGATATCCTTGGCTAGCACGGGGAAGTCCTTCCGAATCCTGGCCAAGTCCATCTTGATCGGGCTCTGATATCGGTGGATGATATTAGAGTTTCACGGTCCAGCCGCGGCTTGGGTCGGTCGTCTGGCCTCGTGGACAGCGAACGTATAAGACACCCTCCGATGTTCAGGTGCGACCGTGATGAAGGCCAGCAACCAGAAGAGGATATACTTCGACCACAGCGCCACGACGCATGTCCTCCCGGAGGTGCTCGAGGCGATGACTCCGTATTTCCTTACCAAGTTCGGGAACGCATCCACGGTTCATTCGTTCGGCCGGGAGGCAAAGACGGCGCTCGAGGACGCGCGCAAGAATGTGGCCTCCGTCATCCGCTGCGAGCCGCAGGAGATCGTGTTCACGTCAGGGGGGACGGAGGCCGACAACCTCGCCATCAAGGGCGTCGCGATGTACAAGGGGAAGATGAAGGGCCACATCATAACATCGAAGGTCGAGCACCATGCCGTCCTTGAGCCGGTCGAATGGCTTAAGAGGTTCGGCTTCGAGGTCACGACACTCCCTGTCTCGTCCGATGGGCTCGTCGACCCCGCGGAGGTCGAGAAGGCCATCCGGAACGACACGGTCCTGATCACGATCATGATGGCGAACAACGAGATCGGCACTGTCCAGCCGTACAGGGAGATAGGGAAGATCGCCTCCGCCCACGGGATCCCGTTCCACACGGACGCGGTGCAGGCCATCGGCAAGATCCCCGTCGATGTCAAGGCCGACAACATCGACCTGCTCTCGCTGTCCGCACACAAGTTCCACGGGCCCAAGGGTGTCGGGGCGCTGTATGTCAGGCGCGGAACGAAGATCGAGCCGATCATCCAAGGAGGGGGACAGGAACGGGGCCTGAGGTCTTCCACCGAGAACATCCCCGGGGCGGTAGGGCTCGGCCGAGCGGCGGAGATTGCGAACAGGGACATGGATCGGACCTGTGCCAGCATGAAGGCCCTCAGGGACCGGATGTTGAAGGAGGTCCCCCAACTCGTTCCTCGGTCCTACGTGAACGGCAGCATCGCCAAGCGTCTGGTCAACAACGCGCATTTCAGATTCGACTTCATTGAGGGTGAGGGGCTGATCCTGCAGCTGGACCTCAAGGGCATCGCGGCGTCCACGGGCTCAGCGTGCTCTACGGGATCGCTCGAGCCCTCGCACGTGCTCCTGGCGCTGGGGCTCACGCACGAGCAGGCCCACGGCTCCCTGAGGGTCACCCTTGGACGGGAAAACACTGAAGAGGAGGTAGACTACTTCCTCGCAGTGCTGCCAGAGGTAGTGTCCAATCTAAGGAAGATATCGCCATTCGACGAGCAGAGGCCCATGGGCCCAGGTAACGGTGGTGCGTGTGTACAGTGAGAAAGTGATGGAGCATTTCACCAACCCGAGGAACGTCGGAGAGATACCGGACGCGGACGGGGTTGGCAAGGTCGGGAATCCGCAGTGCGGAGACGTGATGTGGCTTTACATCAAAGTCAAGGACAACATCATCACCGACATCAAGTTCAAGACCTTCGGCTGCGGCGCGGCCATCGCGACGAGCTCGATGATCACGGAGCTGGCCAAGGGGAAGACCCTCGAAGAGGCCAAGAAGATCACCAGAGGGGACGTCGCGGAAGCCCTCGAAGGGCTCCCACCGGTCAAGATGCACTGCTCCAACCTGGCAGCGGACGCCCTCAGGGAGGCCATAAAGGACTACGAGAGCAAGCACCCTCCGAAGCCTGCCCAGTAGTGCACTCGGCGCACAACTCGGCCAGTACGACGCAGGCACGGATGGGAAAGTCTTTGTATAGTCCTCGGTAATCCCACGGAGAGTGTATGTCACACCTCGCGGTGGAGATCTGTGGGCTGCGCCTGAAGAACCCGACCGTCCTTGCCGCAGGTATTCTCGACGAGACCGGAACCTCGATGAAGGCCGTCGCCGCGGCCGGGGCAGGGGCGATTGTGACCAAGTCCGTCGGGCGCGAGCCGCGCCCGGGGCACGGCAATCCATCAATCGTTGAGCTCCCGTTCGGACTCATCAACGCCATGGGCCTCCCGAACCCGGGCATCAATGAGTACGCGGCCGAGGTCAATGAGGCGAAGACAAGCGGGGTCCCGGTCATCGGGAGCGTCTTCGCCGGAACCGAGGACGAACTCGCCGAACTCGCATTGCTGATGCAGAATGCGGGGGTGGATGCTGTAGAGCTGAACCTGAGCTGCCCGCACGCCAAGGGATACGGCGCGGAGATCGGGTCCACACCGGAGCTGGTCGAGGCCATCTGCAGGAAGGCTAAGAGGGCGACGAGCGTGCCGGTCTTCGCGAAACTGACCCCGAACACGAGCGACATCGCATCGCTCGCGATGGCCGCTGAGAAGGGAGGGGCGGATGCAGTCGTCGCAATCAACACGTTGAAGGCCATGGCCATCTCCCCTGAGGCTAGGATGCCGATCCTCGCGAACCGGTTCGGTGGGCTTTCGGGAGCGGCCGTCAGGCCCGTCGGTGTCAGGTGCGTCTACGAGATCTTCGAAGCGGTCAGGATCCCGATCATCGGCGTTGGGGGCATCTCGAGCGGGAACGACGCGCTCGAGTACATCATGGCGGGAGCGACCGCCGTCCAGATAGGGACCGGCGTGTGGACGGACGGCACGGAGGTCTTCAACAAGGTATGCAGAGAGATGCTCAGGTTCATGGAGAGGAACCGCTTCGAGACGGTCAAAGACATGGTGGGGGTGGCTCATCACGGCCGGGCTTAGGATGATAGAGGTCGCGAGCCACGTCGACGAGGTCCCCGCGGTGAAGACAATAAGGTTCGATGCGCCCATGACCGCGGCCCCGGGCCAGTTCATGATGATCTGGGTCCCGGGCGTCGACGAGTTCCCCATGTCCGTCTCGTACGTGGGCGACAACTTCGGGTTCACGTATCAGATCCTCGGAGAGGGGACGAAGGCGCTCGCCGCGAAGAAGCCGGGGGACAAGATCGGCGTTCGCGGCCCGTACGGGCGCGGCTTCTCGGTGAGGGGAAAGCGGGTCCTGATGGTCGCAGGAGGCCTCGGGATGGCGCCGATTGGTCCGTTCGTGGAACAGGCGATCGCACACAAGGCCTCGGTCGACCTGGTCATCGGCGCCAAGAGCAAGGGGAACCTCCTGTTCGAGAGGAGGTCGATGGATGCGGGGGCCACGGTGCACATCGCCACGGATGACGGCAGCAAAGGCACAAAGGGTTTCGCCAGCGACCTCGCCGCTTCAGTGATGGTCCAGAAGGAGTTCGATGCGGTCTACGCGTGCGGCCCAGAAGCGATGATAGTCAAGGTGATGGGGCTTGCCTTCGCGAAAGGGATCCCCGTGCAGGCCTCGCTGGAGAGGCTGATGAAGTGCGGGATCGGAATCTGCGACTCGTGCGCCATAAACGGCATGCACGTATGCAAGGACGGCCCCGTCTTTTCGGAGAAGGAGCTGAAAATCCTCAGCGAGCTCGGAAGGGCGAAGCTCGACCTGTCTGGTCGAAAGGTGCCCGTCTGACAGTCCGAATTCCGGCGTCCGACGGCGCGCTTTTCGTTCCCTTTTGAACTCTTCGACGCGCTTTGCTACAATGCCCGAGCGGTTCATCGAAATCATTTTTAACCCTCCAAGTTCAAGCATGAGCCCGAGGCTGATACAGTGCCGGAGCGAGTACAGACTTGGAACAAGACTTACGAACTGATCGAGATGTCATGTAGGCCATCACACCACTGTGTTCCATGCACATATCCGAACTGCCAGCGGAACCTGAAGACGAAGAAGGCGGCCGTTAGACAGTTCGGAAAGGGATGACGAAGGATTCCTGGTTCTAGAACATCAAGTGCCCGCTTTGCGGGCACTGCAAACTATTTTCGCCGTCATCTGGTCTCGCATTTCGGGTCCTTGAGGCCGCCGGCCATCACCTGACTGACGATTGCCCAGAACTCGTCGTCGTCCACTCTGCCGTGGTCCTCTCCCGCACGCTTTATCGCGCGGACGATGTCGCATATCTGCTCCTGGGAGGCGGTCACATTCCGCTCCTCGAGCCTGTTCTTGACGATCGCAGTCCCCGAGTGCTTCCCGAGGAGCAGCCTCCTCTTGTTGCCGACCTCCCCCGGGTTAACTGGCTCGTAGGTCATCGGGCAGTTCAGGATGGCGGCGACATGTATCCCTGACTCGTGCGAGAAGGGATTCGCCCCGATCCACGGCTGATTGATCGGGATTGGGAGGTTGGCATGTTTGAAGACGATTTCTGAGAGCTCTCCGAACTGCTCGGTCTTGATCCCCAGGTCGCGCTTGTATAGATGTTTCAAGGCCATGACGAACTGCTCGAGCGGGACGTTGCCCGCCCTCTCGCCCAGGCCTCCGACGGTCGTCGTTATTGCCTCAGCTCCGCCGTCCAATGCCGCGAAAGAATTCGCCAGCGCAAAGCCGAAATCGTTGTGCAGATGCGCGGCCAGAGGGGCCTTCGTCTCAGCCCTGATTCGCTTCACGACATAGGCGATCGCATCGGGGCTCGCGACGCCGACCGTGTCCGTTATCCCCAGCCTCGATGCTCCAGCTCCTTCGGCTGCGTGATAGACCGCGAGCATGTAGCCGATATCGGACCTGGTGCTGTCCTCGGTGCTCAGGCTCGTCCTTAGGCCCCTTGCGTGTGCGTACTCGACTGCGGTCGTCGCCTTCCTGAGGACCTCTTCGCGAGTCATCTTCAGCTTGTACTTGAGATGAAGGTCGCTCGTCGCGATGAACAGGAGGACCATGTCGACGTCGCAGTCTGCCGCCGCGTCGATATCCTCCTTGGTTGTCCTGGCGAGGCAGAGTGTTTCGGACTTCAGGCCTAGGCCGGCGATCATCTTCACCGCCTTCATCTCCTGGTCCGAGACCGCGGGGTAGCCGGCCTCGATCTGCGGGACGCCTATCTCGGACAGCTTCGTTGCGATCTCGACTTTCTGCTCGGGGGTGAACCTGACCCCGGGCATCTGCTCCCCGTCGCGCAGTGTGCTGTCGTAGATCACTATCTTCTCCGGGAGCTTCACGTGCGGAAAAGCATTGTAGGGACTGACGGCGGAGAATCTCATCTGAATCTCATGGTCTAGAGGGTATTTATGCTGTTCCCGGGTCTGAAACGGGCTACCTAAAAGTAAAATACGGTGATTGGCATTGTTTGCCACCTCGTGCCGGGGTGACAGAGCGGCCATGTGGCGGACTGCAGATCCGCAAACACGAGTTCGATTCTCGTCCCCGGCCCCAATCGTTTTGGCCGTCAATCCTCAATCTTTATCTTACGACTGCGATTACCCCAAAAATAACGGCGTTAGCGCGCTCCTGGCGGAGAGCGCTGCCGGACCGGTGCGCAAGATGAAGACCCCGTGTGAGCTCGTGGTCGGGAAGATTCTCCCGTCGCTCAGGGCGGCCGTCGTGAAGGAGCTCTCTGGCAAGTATCATATGAAGCAGTCTGACATCGCGAAGAAGCTGGGCATCACGCAGGCCTCAGTGAGCCAGTACCTGAGCTCTACGAGGGCGGGCGGCACGAAGGTCACCGAGAGCTTCCCGAAGATCAAGACCTACGCCGACGAGATCGCGACCCGCATCGTGCAGGGTGAGGACAAGTTCCGAATCTATTCTGTGATCTGTTCGGCGTGCAAGGACATCAGGTCCGACGAGCAGTTCTGCAAGATGCATCGGCTGGCCTCGAACCTCGAGGGCTGTGACATCTGCAATAAGCCCGAATGACTTTCCCGTCAAGGCTGGCTATATAACCAATACGACCAGACACGGGGCGCAACGGAAATATATAACGGTGTTTCATTGCCGGCCGGAGGCAACCAGATGGCACGACCCAAGGTCCTGGAGACTGTTCTCGACGCGATAGGCAACACGCCCATCGTGAAGCTGCGCAGGATCGTCCCTGAAGGCTCGGCGACCGTCCTCGCGAAGCTCGAGAGTTTCAACCCGACATCATCGGTCAAGGACCGGCCTGCGAAGTCGATGATCGAGGCCGCGGAGAGGAGAGGGAAGGTCAACAAAGACACGACAGTCATCGAGCCCACTTCGGGCAACACGGGGATAGGTCTCGCGATGGTGTGTGCCGTCAAGGGGTACAGATTGATCCTCACGATGCCGGAGACCATGACGGTGGAGAGGAGAAAGCTCCTGGCGGCGTTCGGCGCACAGCTGATCCTCACGCCTGGTTCGGACGGAATGGCCGGGGCAATCAAGAAGGCCGATGAGCTGGCAAAGGAGACGCCCAACTCCTTCATGCCCCAACAGTTCAGGAACAAGACGAACCCGTGGATCCACAAGAAGACGACGGCGAAGGAGATCATGAGGGCGGTCGAGAAGGTGGATGCGTTCGTCGCAGGCGTCGGCACAGGTGGCACGATAACGGGTGTCGGGCAAGCACTGAGGCGGAAGAACCCGCAAGTGAGGATTGTCGCGGTCGAGCCCGAGGACTCCGCGGTGCTTTCGGGCGGACCGCCGGGTCCGCACAAGATACAGGGCTTGGGGGCTGGTTTCGTGCCCAAAGTCCTGGACACGAAGATCTACGACACCGTCGTTAGGGTCTCCACGAAGGACGCACAGGACACTGCGCGCTCTCTGGCGAAGAAGGAGGGGCTTCTAGTCGGGATATCGTCGGGCGCAGCCGTATTCGCGGCGCTGAAGACGGCGAAGGAGCTCGGGCCCGGGAAGACGGTCGTCGTGGTGTTGCCAGATACGGGAGAAAGGTATTTGAGCACCGACCTGTTTGGTGAGGGCCCGTGACTTCCCAGCCGCCGAAGGACGACGTAGATGTCGTTCTGGAAAGAGACCCAGCACCGAAGAGCAGGACCGAGGCGTTGCTCTTCAGCCAAGGGTTGCACGCGATAAGGTTTCACAAGATCGCCCACAGATTGTACCTGAAGGAGCGCTACAAATCTGCGAGACTCGTCAACTACGTCTCGCGCATACTGACCGGAGCAGACATCCACCCAGGCGCCAAGATCGGGAGGAGCTTCTTCATCGACCACGCGACCGGAGTGGTGATCGGCGAGACATCCGAGATCGGGGACAATGTATCCATCTACCAAGGGGTCACGCTAGGCGGAATCAGCACCGAGAAGAAGAAGCGGCATCCGACCATCGGGAACAATGTGGTGATCGGTGCGGGCGCCACGATCCTCGGGCCGATCACCGTCGGGGACAACGTGAGGATTGGGGCGGGCTCGGTAGTCGTCAAATCCGTGCCGCCGAACTCCACTGTCGTCGGAGTCCCCGCGAAGATTGTGCATCGCGAGGGCGGAACGACCATCGACCTAAGGCACGACGAGCTTCCAGACCCCGTGGTGAACGCGTTCGTGGACCTCTGCCACAGCCTCTCGGAGATAGAGTACAGGCTCGAGCAGGTCGAGAAGAAGCTCGGGATAACTGTCAAGAAAGTCCAGGTCCCGGTACCACCCAAGGCCGTCCCGCCAGAGTTGACATGCCCAGTCGAGCAGAAGGCTAAATAGACCGCGAATGATTCGAGAGGCGAGAGCCCATGGCGCTAGTTTTGTTCAACACGATGACTCGGAAGAAGGAGGTCTTCACACCGCTGCATCCAGGCAAGGTTGGGATGTACGTCTGTGGGGTCACCGTCGATGACAAGTCGCACATAGGTCATGCGAAATCGGCGATCAACTTCGACCTGGTCGTCAGATGGCTACGCTACCGCGGATTCGAGGTCCAGCACGTCACGAACTTCACGGACGTCGACGACAAGATAATCGCGAAGGCGAGGGAGAGAGGGATGGAGCCGCTCCAGCTCGCGGAGCTCGTGATCGCCGACTACTTCCGGGCGATGGACGCGCTCAAGGTCAAGAGGGCGACCGTCTACCCGCGCGCGAGCCAAACGATGCCGGAGATCATCTCGATGATCAAGGGCCTGGTCGACAAGGGCTACGCTTACGAGTCGAACGGCTCGGTCTACTTCGCCGTCAGAAAGGCAAAGAACTACGGCAGACTGTCCGGGCAGAGCCTGGACCAGATGGAGGTCGGGGCGCGGATAGAGCCAGGCGAGGACAAGCGAGACCCGATGGACTTCGCGCTTTGGAAGGCTGCCAAGCCGGAGGAGATCTCATGGGACAGCCCCTGGGGAAAGGGCCGGCCGGGATGGCACATAGAGTGCTCGGCGATGTGCCTGAAGCATATCGGGAAGACGGTGGACATCCACGGGGGCGGTACCGAGCTCGTGTTCCCGCACCACGAGAACGAGATACTCCAGTCGGAGGCATACAACGACGCCACATTCGTCAGGTACTGGATGCACAACGGGCTTCTGCTGATCGACCAGGAGAAGATGTCCAAGTCGCTCAAGAACTTCTTCACGATCGGGGACGTCCTAGCTAAGTTCTCGCCGGAGACGGTGCGTTTCTTCATCCTCAATGCGAGCTACAGGCAGCCGCTGGATTACAACGAAGGGTCCTTAGAGGAGGCCGGAAAGGCGCTCGAGAGACTCCAGAACACCTATGACACGATGAAGACCGCTTCGAAGACGGCGGCGGGGACAGAAGATGCGGGCGCGCTCACGGAGAAGTACCGGAAAAAGTTCGAGGAGCGCATGGACGACGACTTCAGCTCCCGCGAGGCGATCGCCGTCATGTACGACCTCGCCAGGGATGCCAACAAGTTCTGGAGCGAGGGAAGCCTCAGCGCGAAGGGAGCCGAGAACGTCCTGAACGTCCTGGACAAGTTCAACGCCATATTCGATGTGCTGAGAGCGCCGGCTCAAAGGAGAGTCGAGACCTCCTCTGGCGCGAAGCTCAGCACTGAGGACATCGAAGCTCTCCTGGGGAAGGACGTGCTAGCCGACAGTGAAACCGAACAGCTCGTGCGGGCGAGGGAGGCGGCCAGGAAGGCCAAGGACTTCGCGCTGGCTGACAGGATCAGGAAGAGGCTCGCAGACCTCGGCATCGAGATACAGGACACGAAAGAAGGTGCCGCATGGAAGCGAAAGTGAAGCCATCAGTAGCCAGGAAGAAGGCTCTGCTCCTGGCCGGAGGCGCTGTTCTGATACCTGCCGAGTTCAGAATGCCTTTTCCTGTCAGCAGGTCCACTGCGGGACCTGGGGCCGGAAGCACCTCGGCCGTCTTTTCGTTCGGGAACACGCGCGCGAAGAAGACGATCTCGAGGGAATCCGGGAGTTTCGAGCTCGTCCACGAAGATAGCGGGTTCTCCATCTTCAGAGACGGCAGATCCTTCATACCAGAGGTAGAGCTGACCCCCACGCTCCTGCACGCGCCGTATCAGGCGTTTGTAAATCTAGACCACGAATGCGTCCTTGACTGCAAGTTCTGCGCGTCGCCGAGACTGGAAAAGGAAGTGACGAAGAATCTCACCGACGAGAAGGTAATCGCGTCGATCATGCAGGCTTCGAAGAATCGTGACTTTGCGGCAGTCGCTTTCACGAGCGGGGTCGCTGAGTCTGCGAACACGACCATCAGACGAATGGCGAACCTTGTCAAGGAGGTAAGAAGACGACTGCCGGATACGCCGATCGGAGTTGAGCCGTATGCTACCAGACCGGACGAGGTCGAGATGCTCAAGGATGCGGGGGCGGACGAGATCAAGCTCAACATGGAGACATACGACCGCGACATCTTCGAGAAGGTGTGTCCGAACCGAGACTATGACGCCATCCTGCATTCCATGAACCATGCATGCGAAGTCTTCGGAAGAAACCGGGTGTGCTCCAATATCATCTTCGGGCTAGGCGAGACTGACGAGGTCGTGCTGGAGGGTGTGAAGGTCCTCGCGAGCATGGGCGCCGTCGCCACTCTGAGAGCACTCAGGATCAACAAGTACAACGCCGTTGACCTCGAGAAGGCCGTCGGGAAGCTAGTGCCGGTCGACGCCGACAGGATGCTGAGATTGGCAAGATCGGAAAAGAGGATCCTGAAGGAATACGACCTCACGACCCTCTCATTCAGGACGATGTGCCACAGCTGCCTGTCGTGCGACATCGTCCCATTCTGGGACGTGTGAAGCTCACCTGTGCGTGAACACGCATCTTATCATCGGCGTCGTCTCCTCGACGCGCACGAAGGCGAACCTCTCGAGCTGAACGACCTTCCCCTTGGCTGCTGCGAGTAGTGGCTCCGCCTTGCCCTTCCTGATTGACCCATCCGTCATCAGGACTTCCGCATCGAACGAGTGCAGGGGAGCCCAGTGGATGATCGGGACGCGTTCCTTCAGGATTGAGAGGTCGTTGCCGATGTACCTCGCCTTGTCCCCGACGAACTCAACGTTGCACAGGTCCTTCAGGCGGACCTTCTGGTCTCCTTTGGGCAGGTCGGACTTCTGGATGAAGACCTCCGCCTTGGGCCCGACCCTGATCTCCCTGACCCCGCGGTCTGGATGCTCGGGATGGACGGGCGCCTTGCCAACGAGTTCGGGGGCGTCTTCAATCGCCATCTTGATTGGATCGTCGACAAAGAAGTACCGGTTTGCCTCTCCGTCGATGAGTTCCCTGTTGAAGGAATAGAGAGTCTTCCAGGAGAACTCGATGTCCACCTCCTTGATGCCGGTCTCGATCCAGTACCTCCTCAGGGCTTCCGGCCTGATGCCGCGCCTCCTCAGGGCTCTCAGGGTCCCGAGCTGCGGGTCGTCCCAGCCCGAGTACAGCCCGTCCTTGATCCCCTTTGCCATCTTCGAGGTGGACAACTGCGTCTCCGCGATCGAGACTCGTCCGTAGTGGATATACTCCGGCTTCTTCCACCCGAAGTAGTTGTAGATGTACTCCTGCCTGTAGGTGTTGTTGAGATGATCCTTCCCCCGGAGGACGTGGGTGAGGTCGAGCAAGTGGTCGTCCACGGCCACAGCCAGATTCATAAGGGGATACACTCTGTATTTCGTCCCCGTCCGTGGATGGGGCGTGTCGTCAATCCTCAGCCCCACGAAATCCCTGATCGCCGGATTGGGGTGGTTCAGGTCCGTCTTCACGACGAGCGAGGCCTGCTCCGGCTTGAACGACCCGTCGAACATCTTCTCCCACCGCTCCATCTGCTCGTTAAGGGGCTGTTCGCGGTGAGGACACGCCTTCTTCTGGTTCTTCAGCTCGCGCCAGACCTCCGGGTCGCAGGTGCAAACGTACGCCTTGCCCATCTCCAGGAGCTTCTTCGCGATGTCGTAGTATATCTCGAACCTGTCTGATTGGATAATGGTCCTGTCGATCCGCACGCCGAGCCACGCGAAGTCCTCTGGTATCGTCTGGTAGCCGGTCGGGTCGATCCTCGCGGGATCAGTGTCCTCGAACCTGTTGTAGCAGATACCGCCGTACCGCTTCACGTACTCGTCGTTCAGGATGCCCATGCGGCTGTGGCCCACATGGAGCGGCCCCGACGGGTTCGGGGCCATGCGCATCCTCACGTCGCCGTGGACGTTCTTGAGGTCTGGCAGAACCGCCTCACGCGTCTTGACTTCTTTCACGAGCAGCTCGGGGGCGAGCTTCTCGAGCTCCTTCCTCTGATCCTCAAGGGGCATCTTGTTGACCTGGGCCACAATCTGCTTCGCGGTCGCAGAGATCTCCTTGGCCTTCGGTCGCAGCTCCGGGTGTTCGGCCATGACCTTCCCTAGAACGGCGCCGACGGTTGCCTTGCCCTCGTACTGAACGGCGTTCTGGAGCGCGTACTTCCTGACGGTCCCCTCTAGTTCCACGACCGACTCGATTGTTGGGTGTGTATAAATAGATTTGAGGAGAACTGACTGGCCGCCCGAATAGATACAAATAATGACTAGCTCATGCACGGAACGGTGTTTCCTTTGTCAATCCAGCAGCTTCTGAGCCAGTTCGAAGACACCGTTGTCATGAAAGGCTCCGTTTCCAGGGATCTGGAACTCACCCGGGCTCTTTGGAAGGAGAGGAGACGGCCCGTACTGTTCGAGAACCTTGACGGACACCAAGCCGTCGGGAACCTCTGGTCGACCAGGGAGCGCATCGCCAAGGCGATGGGCACGTCGGCCGCGGAGCTGACAAAGAAGATGTTGCAGGCCATGGACTCGCCCTCGCCGCCCCAGGAGATCGACGCCGCGCCGTTCGAGAAGAACATCATCACCGACTTCGACCTCGGCGAGAGCGCGATACCGAGGTTCTACAAGTCGGACGGCGGTCGGTACGTGACGGCGGGTGTTGTCATCTCCGAGCACGACGGCATCCGGAACGCGTCCTACCACAGGCTCATGCTCATCGGGGAGAACAAGTTCGCCATGCGCGTCGTACCGAGGCATCTGTACGCGCTGCACAAGAGGGCCCTCGCGAATGGCGAGGACCTGAAGATAGCAGTGTGCGTGGGGCTCTGTCCGTCGGTCATGTTGGCCGCCGCGATGAACCTCGAGTTCGGCAAGGACGAGCTGACGGTCGCGAGCTCTCTCCGCCAGCTGTGCCTCGGGGAGCCAGTCTCCGTCAGGAGGATCAGGAACGGGCTCATGGTGCCCGCTTTCGCGGAGTACGTCTTCGAGGGCCGCGTCACCAAGGAGATCCATGACGAAGGCCCGTTCGTCGACATCACGGGAACAGTGGACCCTGTCAGGAAGCAGCCTGTCGTGGAGATTGACAGGATCTACCACCGCGACAACTCCATCTTCCAGATCATACTGCCGGGCGCGGACGAGCATTACCTCATGATGGGCATGCCCAGGGAGCCCGTCATACATAGGGCGGTCGGCATGGCCGTTCCCGAGGTGCATGCGGTCAGGCTGACTGAAGGCGGCTGCTGCTGGCTCCACGGCGTAGTATCGATCACCAAGCAGAAGGAGGGCGATTCGGTCAACGCCGTCATGGCGGCCCTCGGGGCCCACCCGTCGATGAAGATGGTCACGATCGTGGACCACGACATCGACGTCTTCGACGACCGGGAGGTGGAGTGGGCCGTGGCGACCAGGTTCCAGGGACACAAAGGCCTCGTCGTGATAGAGAACGCCCGGGGCAGCAGCCTGGACCCCAGCGCGGACGAGACGACCACCAAGGTTGGGATCGACGCCACGAAGCCTATAGGCGGCGAAGGGTTCGACAAGGTCAAGCCTGACCAGGGGAAGTGAAGACATGGTCCTCGAGTATCTTGCCGCATTCGTCCTTATTGGGCACGGGATCGGGCATTCGACCGGATTCTTCGAATCGTGGACCAACATCAACATGAACTTCCACGACGAAGGCTGGCTATTCGACCCGAGGACGAAGATGAAGAGCACTCCTGGGAGGGTGTTCGACATCATTTGGCTGGCGTGCATCCCAATCTTCGTCGTCTCGGGGATCGGTATCGCGCTGGGAGAGGTCTGGTGGAGGGACTGGGCGATCATCGGTTCGGCGGTCTCGATAGTCGGGATGCTCCCCTGGTGGAGGGCTATGATCGGCGGCGCCAAGGCCGGCCTTCTCCTCGATTTCGCGATACTCGCCGTGCTGCTTCTGAACGTCGGCCAGGTCACAGATTTCTTCCATGTCCCTTGAGGGATTCATAAGCGGCTGGCCCAATCAGAGAGGGAGAGCGGAAGGGTTGGGGACAAACCGTTATATATCGTCCGTCCCTCAGCGAACGTGAGGATTAGCATGGTGACTGTCACCCCAAAGGCGATCGAGGCGATGAAGGAGATAGTGGACGAGTCGAAGCGCAAGGAGCCCATTAGGATTTTCTTCGCAGGATACTCCTGCTCGGGACCGGCGTACATGATGGGCTTCGACAAGCAGAAGGAGAGCGACGCAGAGCTCAAGGTCGACGGATTCAACCTGATCTACGAGAAGAGCCTCGAGGAAGAGCTGAAAGAGGCAGTTATAGACGCCGTTGAGACGCCACAGGGAAAGGGCATCGTCGTCCGCGTCAGCTCGTCAAACCCGAACGCATGCGCCTCCTGCGCCGGCTGCCACTAGATTCGACCGACCAGAGAGAAAAGATTCATACTGTCGGTCAGTTCTCAATGGCTCGTGGCCATTCGGCACGAGCTGATCAAGCCAGATACGGTCGAGGAGCGCGACTACCAGATCAACATCGCGGAGGCCGCCAAGAACGAGTCCACGCTCGTCGTGCTTCCGACGGGCATGGGCAAGACCGTCGTCGCCCTGCTCGTGATTGCCGATGTCCTTCAGAGAAGGAGGGGCAAGGTGCTGTTCATGGCGCCCACGAAGCCCCTCGTGGAACAACACGCGGGCTTTCTGAGAGAACACCTTCTGAGATTCGAACCGACCGTCTTCACCGGAGAGGTCCCGCCCCCCGAGAGAAAGGACCAGTGGAAGCGGGGTAGGGTGATTGTCTCCACCCCGCAGGTGATCGAGAACGACCTCAACGAGGGACGAATCGATCTCGCGGATGTCGACCTGGTAATCTTCGACGAGGCACACAGGGCCGTGGGCGACTACGCCTATGTGGCCATCGGCCGCAGGTACCAGCAGCGGATTGACGGCCTCGTGCTCGGCATGACCGCTTCTCCGGGCTACGACGTCGCGAAGATCGCCGAGGTCTGCGAGAACCTGGGCATCACGGGGGTCGAGATCCGCTCTGAGCTCGACGAGGATGTCGTCAAGTACACACAGGACGTGAAGACGGAGTACGTCGCGGTCAACGTCCAGGAGGGCATGTCAGGCCCGATCTATCTTCTCAAGCAGATCTTCGACGAGCAGATCACGAAGCTCAAGGGGTTTGGGTATCTAGACCCAAGAAAGCCCGTGACCACGAGGGACCTGCTGGAAGCGGGAAGCGTGATCCGGGCGAAGCTGAACTCCGGGCGGAAATCGTATCAGCTTTTTAGGGCGGCCAGCACGCAGGCCCTGGCCATGAAGATCAACCACGCCATCGAGCTCGCGGAGACCCAGGGCCGCGGGGCGCTAGAGAACTACTTCGACAAGCTCGTTGGCGAGGGCGAAGAGAAGGGAGGCTCGAAGGCCTCGAGGGACCTCGTCAAGGACGCGCGATTCCAGCAGGCGCGGACCCTCCTCTACGGCATGAAGAGGGAGCACCCGAAGCTCGAGAAGATCGTGCCGATCGTGAGGCAGCAGTTCCTGTCCAAGCCTGATTCCAGAGTCATCGTGTTCACCCACTACCGGGACACCTGCGACCTCGTGACGCAGAAGCTGGAAAGCGTCGAGGGGTTCCGGCCTGTTCGGTTCGTAGGGCAGGCGAGCAAGGGGGAGGACATAGGCCTCAAGCAGAAGGAGCAGAAGGAGATAATCGACAAGTTCCAGAGAGGAGACTACAACATCCTCGTGTCCACCTCGATAGCCGAGGAGGGGCTCGACATCCCGTCTACTGACCTGGTGCTGTTCTACGAGCCTGTGCCCTCCGAGATCCGGACGATTCAGAGGAGGGGCAGGACAGGCCGGAGGCGCTCCGGCCGCGTGATCGTGCTTCTGACGAGGAACACGAAGGACGAGGCGTATCTCTGGTCGAGCCGGAAGAAGGAGCTGCAGATGCGCAGGGAGCTGGACTCTCTGAGGAGGAAGCTCAGGGTCAGGAAAGGCCTTCCGGAGGAGCCGAAGACCCCCCAGCATAAGCTGACGAGAACCGAGATCGAGGGCCTGATGTCGAAACCCGAGACGGATAAGGAGGCGCTCTCCCGGAGAGTCTCGGAGTCGAAGGGCCAGAAGTCCCTGGGCCAATTCCATAAGGAGGACGACTCCGTCGTCCTCACCGTGTCCAGAAGGCTGGACGCCACGGGACTCAAGGAGGCCCTGGCCGAGCTCGGCTTCGGTTCGAAGGAGGCAGACCTCGAGAACGCAGATGTGGTCATATCGAACCGCGTGGCGGTCGCCGTCCGCACAGTGGACGAGTTCATAAAGGGCATTTCTGACGAGACCCTGAATGCGACCCTTGCAAAGATGAAGCACGAGTATCTGCACCCGATCTTGATCGTTCAGGGGGAGTCCGAGGGCCAGGGGGAGAAGGTTGGGAACACTGCGGTGTACGACGCGCTGAGCTCCCTCCTCGCAGATTTCCACATGCCTGTGCTTTCGACCGCGAACGCCAACGAGACCGCGGCTGCCATCCGGTCTCTCTATCGTCAGGAGGAGGTGCGCGCGCCGAAAGAAGGAAGAGGTGTGCAGACGACGCTGGACGTCCAGAGCAGGCAGATGTTTCTCGTCCAGGGCCTGCCGAACGTGTCCGCGACCCTCGCGCAGAGGCTGCTCGAACGCTTCGGCAGCGTCAAGGGGATCGCTGACGCGGACGTCGAAGAGCTGATGAAGGTCGAAGGGATAGGCAGGGTTATCGCCGAAGGCATCCATACGGTGCTCCGGAAGAAGTTCGGCGAGGGTGAATGAAATGACGAGCAAGTGCCCGCTGTGCGAGAGCCCGTGCATCATAAAGATCATCTCGACCTCCGACAAGAAGTACGGAGAGGTGGATGTCTGCACCATCTGCGGCGCCATGTACCCGCGCAAGGGGGGCACCAAGGCGAAGCTTGCGGCTGCCGCCAAGCCGGCGAAGAAGAAGCCTGCGAGAAGGACCAGGAAGAAGTGAGCCAGCATCTCGCCGCGGTCAGTGCGCTAGTCAGATAGATTTATGAGCCCAGCCCATATACGAGAGGAGCCGAGACCATGGAGTTCAAGCTTCTCGAGAAGAAGAAGGACAGCATCAAGGTCGAGATAGTCGAGCCGGATGAGACCCTGATCAACCCGCTCATCCACGAGCTGCTGCAGGACAAGAACGTGGTCGACGCGAGGTTCACGACCGGCCACCCGCAGCTAGACAAGGCCATATTGACCGTCGAGGTCAAGGAGGGCAAGCCGCAGGCGGCACTCAAGAAGGCCGCTAAGGCGCTGGCGAACCAGTTCTTGGAAGCTCGCCAGCTGGTCGAGAAACAACTCGGCTGACGTAGTTGCCAATGTTCTTACGCTAGCTGATCCTACGGTTGGATGGCATGAACGAGAGCGAGCTTGGTCTCGAGGTATTCGTCACAAGGGACATCCCCGGAATCGGCGGAAAGCTCAGGAGGACCCCTGAGGACTTCGCAGTCGACGAGATCTCAGTGCTTCCGCCGGAATTCCCCGACGGGAAGTATGTCGTGGCGAGAGTCTGGCACAGGAACTGGGAGGCGAACAGGCTCGTGCGCAGACTCGCCTCTAATCTGCGGGTGGGCCGGGGCAAGGTCGGCTTCGCCGGCACGAAGGACGGCAGATCCGTCGCGACGCAGCTCATGTCGTTCGACGCCCCCATCGACGCCGTCGCCGAGCTCACCATCCCTGATGTGAAGATAATCGACCCCTACAGGGCGAGGAGGATGGTCACAATCGGGGACCTCATCGGCAACAAGTTCGTGATAAGAGTGGCCGAGATCGATGATGGAGCGAAAGCTCCCGAAGTCTGCGGGTCGGTCAAGGCCCGGCTTGACGAGCTCGGAGGATTCCCCAACTTCTTCGGACCTCAGAGGTTCGGCTCGGTGAGGCCCATAACCCATCTCATCGGGAAGGATCTGATCCGAGGGGACTTTGAGGGGGCGGTCATGAAGTACGTGGCCAACCCGAGCGACGAGGAGTCAGAGGCGAACACGGCCCGGGCGACCCTGCAGGAGACCAGGGACTTCCAGAGGGCACTGACGGAATTCCCGACGAAGCTCACATTCGAGAGGACAATAATCGGCCATCTGGCGGAACAGCCGGGGGACTATCTCGGAGCGCTCAGGAGGCTCCCGAGGAACCTTCTGATGATGTTCGTTCACGCGTATCAGTCGTTCCTCTTCAACAGGATGCTCAGCGAGAGGATCCGGAGAGGCATGTCCATTCGCCTGCCCGAGATCGGCGACCTAGTGCTCCCGCTCAACAAGACTGGCCTTCCGGACCACGACGACCCCGTGCTCGTCGACGACAGGACTCTGCCTAAGGCCCTGGCCGCCTGCCGGGACAGGAAGGCGTTCGTCAGCGGACTGCTCTACGGCTCCGAGTCCAAGTTCGCAGAAGGGCAGATGGGCGAGATCGAAAGGCGCGTTGTGGAGCAGGAGAGCATTGAGCGCCCGGACTTCCAGATAGTCGGCCTGAGGGAGGCGTCCTCCAGCGGGACCCGGCGAGAGCTCCTGGCGATCTACAAGGACTTCTCGATGGCCTTCGGCCAGGGCGAGGTGACCTTCTCGTTCACCTTGAACAAGGGGTGCTATGCGACGGCCCTCCTCCGCGAGTTCATGAAGGCAGAGATGAGCAACTACTGAGGTGTCACATGTTCGGGCGAAAGGACGAGAAACCCAGGAAGCGGACGATCAGGGTGCTTACCTGCCCGCAGTGCGGTTCCGCAGACCTGTACTACGAGAACGCGCTGATCACGGGCTACAAGTACCACTGCAAGAAGTGCGGCTACATCGGGGCGTTCGTCATCGAGAAGCGGATAGAAGAGGACGAAGAAGCGGAGAAGTGAGTCCCCGCCCGCCGATGCCTAGGCGAACATCGGGCCGGACTCCATCGCCTTCTCGGTGCCCTCGTCGAGGACCTTCGTGATGGCCTTCTCGAAGTCGGGCATAGTCACGATGTCCCGGTTCTCCCGGATCGCGAACATGCCGGCTTCCGTGCAGATGGCCTTTATGTCAGCCCCCGTCGAGCCCTCCGACTTCGAGGCGATCTCCTCGATTGCGACGTTCTGGTCCAGGTTCATCCGCCTCGCGTGGATCTTGTATATGTCGGTCCTCGCCTCGGAGTTGGGCATCGGGATCTCTATGATCCTGTCGAACCTGCCGGGCCTCAGCAGGGCCTCGTCCAGGATGTCTGGCCTGTTTGTCGCGCCGATGATCTTGACCTCTCCGAGCGGGTTGAACCCGTCGAGCTCGGCGAGCAGCTGCATGAGGGTTCTCTGGACCTCGCGGTCGCCGGAGGTCGCCAGCTCTAGCCTCTTGGCGCCGACGCTGTCAATCTCGTCTATGAACACGATTGATGGGGCCTTCTGCCTCGCGAGGTCGAACAGCTCCCTGACGAGCCTCGCGCCCTCGCCGATGTACTTCTGGACGAGCTCCGAGCCGACGAAGCGTATGAATGTGGCGTTGGTCTGCTTCGCAACCGCTTTAGCGAGGAGGGTCTTCCCCGTCCCCGGCGGACCCACGAGCAACACGCCTTTCGGCGGGTCGATGCCTACCTTCTTGTAAAGGTCCGGCCGAAGCAACGGGTCCTCAACGGCCTCACGGACCTCCGTGATCTGCTCTTGGAGGCCTCCGATGTCGTTGTACAAGGTCTCGGGCTTCTCGATTATCTCCGCGCCCACTACGATCGGGTCGAGCGATGGCGGCAGCACCCCCATGACTGCGAGGGTCTGCTTGTTCAGCGCCACGCGCGCGCCCGCGGTGAGCAGTTCGGGGCTAACATAGTCGGAGGTGCTCACGATGAAGTCCGGCCCGGTCGAGCTCTTGACGACCACTCGGCCATCCGCAAGGACGTCCTTGATCTGCCCTATGATCAGCGGAGGGGCCTTGAGCCTCTCGAGCTCCGCCTTGAGCCTCTTCATCTCCTTCTGAAGCCTGAGCAGCTCCCCTTCGACGAACCGCTTCTCGCCCTCTACCCTCCGGGCCTCCTCTACTAGCTCGAGGTTCCGTTCCTCGAGGACTGAGATCCGCCTGTGGATATCCTCCAGCATCGGGCTGGACTGCTCTGCTTCAGCCGTTATAACACCTCGACGACTATCCGTCTGACCTTGTGGTGCTATTAAGGTTAAATAGTCTATTTATTCTTTGGCGTGTTAAAATCCGGGGTGAGCTTCTGGTCGTCTGCGAGATGTGCGGCAAGAACGTCACCTTCGTAAAGAAGGTGACAATCGAGGGCGTCGAGCTGGAAGTCTGCTCCGAGTGCGCAAAATTCGGCATAGAGGCCAAGAAACCGACGAAGAAGGAGGAGCCCGCGGCCAAGCCCATCATAACTCAGCGGCTGGAGGTGCGCGAGCGCAGGTCGAAGCCGAGGGACATCTACGAGAGCGGGATGCGCGAGGAGCTCGTCGACGACTACGCCTCCAGGATCCGCAACGCGAGGTCGCAGAGGGGCATGTCCCAGAAGGATCTCGCCATGAAGCTTAACGAGAGGGTCGGGGTGCTCGCGAAGGTAGAGACGGGCGACATGAGGCCCGATGACAAGCTCGTCGCGAAGCTCGAGAAGGAGCTCGGCATCAAGCTCAAGGAGAAGCCGGCTGAGATCCTCGCCGGGAAGGAGGGACCGAAGACCTCGCTCACGCTCGCCGATCTGATCAAGATGCAGAAGGAGAAGTAGCTCAGCCGCCGAAGTGGTCGCGGCCCAGGATCTCCTGAGTGGCCCTTTCTATGAAGGCGTTTTCGACCGAGAGGCCGTAGTCGGACAGCACGAGCAGGGCCGCGGGCTCAACATCTATACCTAGGAGCTCCTGCTTCTTGTTGACCTTGGAGACGACCTCGCGCTTCGGGACGGATCTGGTCTTGACGATCCTGTCGACGATCTCCGAGAACAGGTCGGCGTTCTTCTTCATGACGTTCTCGAAGATGTCTCGCGCGGGCTTGTAGTCGAGAGGCACCTCTACGCTCGAGTAGTCAAATGTGGGCGTCACGGCCCCGTTCCTCCTCTGCAGGAGGCCGCCCGTCAGCCCGAGGTCGAGCAGCCTCTGTGCTTCCTTCGGCGAGAACCAGCGCAACTCCATCGACGCGGAGAAGACGAACTCCTTCTCGGTGAGAGAGTCCTTCCCCTTCCGCCTGAACAGCAAAGCTATGCTCTTCTGCAAATCACTCATTCCCCATCAGACTCCCGTAGTCTGCAGCGACGACGTAGTCCACGCCAAGGTGTTCCATCGCGTCGCGCTCGTCTACGGACGAGAAGACCCCGAGAGTGAAGCCGAGCTCGGACTTGGCGGCTGCAGCCTCTCTGGCCAGCTCCTTCGGCACGACGATGTCGTTGATGCCGATTCCCACAACCTCGCCAGTGAGGTCGCGGAAGGCTCTGCCAGTAACACGTGGGTCAAAACTCACAATCCCATCCCGGAAGTCTGCTTTGAAGGTAATGTTCTCGGACAGCTTAAATGCTACTCCCAAGTCCTCGAAGCGCATCAGAGTCGCGGAACCGACGACTGCTTTCTCGGCGCCCGTGATGAGCATGTCGATCACGTTGCTCGCGCGCCTCACACCGCCCTCGTACATCGTCGGCATCTCCTCCGCAATCTCTTTGACGACATCGAGCTGAGGCCGGTTCCTGTTGATGCCGTCGAGGTCGGCGACGTAGACCATCTTGAACTTGTCCGAGAGCTTGGAGACGAAGTCGGACATCTCGCCTCTCGCATAGGATCGACGGATGATTGTGCGTCCTTCCAGCTCTAGATACGGTACGACTAGCATGATTTGCGTCGGCCAACACAATGTACCTAGATAAACGTGTTTCGCGCGGCCAACCACCGGGCGAAGCGACATCTGTTCAGCACGCCGCGGCACCGTCCGGCGCAATCATTGACTACCCAGGCGGAACTCCGAGCTGCAGGAGGAGAGCAGTTTGACCGGTGATACGGGTCAAGGACAGACGAACAGACGTCGACGCGTGCTGATTGCACTGTGGCTGGGGGTGACCTTCCTGATATTCATGAACCTCGCAGGCATGTACCTCAACCTCTGGGCGGATGTGCCGAACTACAGCAGTCCTGTCAAGGCTTTCGCCTCAGAACCTCTCTTGGACGCTCACGTCGCGATTGCGATTGCCATAGTGGTGAACGTCTCATTCACAGTGATCTCGGCGCTCAAGCCGGAGAACAGGCGTCTTCGACCTGCCGCGGCGATTGCGGTGACCTTCGCTACACTCGCGGTCGTGAGCGGGGTCGCATTCACGTTCTATGGAGGGAACGATCTCTTCTCGATGAGCATGGAGATCGGGTTTGCCGGCCTGGTGGGCACGGTCGTCTACGTGCTGTTCAAGGTTGCGGGTCAGAAGGCATCCAGCCTATGAGCAGTTCGTACAGCATCGAGGAGCCAAGCACATAGACATAAGATGGTCTAGGAACAATGGTCTCACGGCCGAGTCTGGGAAGGCGTCCCTTTGATTGAAACTGAGAATCTGACGCGGAAGTCCGGAGACCTCGTGACCGTGGCGAGCCTAATCCTGTTCAATCTTCCGAGCGCAACGTTCCGAAGAGAGAAGACCCTCACGAAAGTGGAGGTGAGCCTGAGCAACATGCCGGTCACGAAACAACAGAGGATTCGGCCAGTTCGGTTACTCTGCGAAGTTCGCAAGTCGGTTTCAGACATACTTGACAAGCCGTTCACCGAGAAGATAGACCACCAGATCTTCAAACCGGATAAGAAGGCGCTCGCCATTTGGGCTGCGGACTGCGCGGAACGCGTCCTGCCCTACTTCGAGGAGCTATATCCTGACGATGACAGGCCCAGAAAGGCCATAGAGACCCTCCGAGAATGGATCAGCACGGGTATGTTCCATATGAAGGCTATTCGCGGGGCTTCGCTCGCAGCCCACGCAGCAGCCAAAGGTAAGACGGACTTCGACGCGGTCTTCGCCGCCCACGCTGCCGGACAGGCGGTCGGCACGGCCCACGTTCCGACCCACGCACTAGGCAGCTCCCTGTACGCGATAAGAGCTGCTGCCGCCCATACTGGCGACATAGACGATGGTCTAACCAGGGAGCATGATTGGCAGCTCAAGCGGCTGCGTCAGATCGTCGGAAAAGCATGAAGGTTTGGGGGCTAACTAACCCGAGGCGTAACCTCTAGTACTTAAGGCTCACTCTCAAATCAGGACAAGCCGGTTTGCGCAGGAGACTGGCTACGCCAACCTTTATCAACTTGTACTCCAAATGGAGTCTAGACTCGGCTTGGTGAAGCTTTGGAAAGAATTCAGATGCTTCTACAGCAGATTTGCCCGGAAATCGAGGCGCAACTCAAGCAGCACTTAAGGGGATTTGCAGGACCGATTGTTGGAACTTACCTGCCTCAGAGCTGGGTGTTCGAAACCGAAATGGGATGCTGCACGCTATTCGTCGACGGGGAGGGAAATGCTAGAGTGTATCTTGATGCCGGGTCTGATCGTGATGTCACCGTCCAGTGGAAACAGGAGTCATTGACCGCCCTTCTTGAGTCCCGTAATCTCCGATCAGTGCAGCCCGGCGACTATCCCAATATCATCGTGCACTCAAACAAGGGGAGGACGGCATTCAACATTCTGAGAAAGCGGTTCGGCCTCTGAAATCGGTCCGAAAAAGAAGGAGGAGAAGAGGATCGTCCCCAGCAACACCTCTTCCGACGCTTACACTCCATTTGGGATACAAAAGGTTTCCGTAAGTCTCCTCGCAGGGAATGTCTATAAATCTGCATTTAGCAATAGACCAGCGCTCAGATTCCCCCGTGACGAGCCACGATTCCAAGGGTCGGGTGGCGGTGCCAAGATGCCAACAAAGAGGACCAAAGGGAGTGACGACCGCGTGACCATCAAGATTGACAGGGATTTGTGGAAAGTCATCACTCAGAAGATGAAGGAGCATCCCGAATGGGGACTGAGATCGGCTTCAGATTTCATCAGACGGGCAATTGCCAACGAGCTCGAGGAGAGGCGGGGAGTCGGTGAGAAGAAGATAATCGAAATCAGGCTCAATCCGCGTCTTTCTCGAGAGGGCAGCCGTGACAGAGGTCCCTGAGAAGTTCCTTGTTGAAAACCTCAGCGACTCTCGCAGACAACAGGTCCGCATCCAATCGACAGGCCTTTGGCAATTTCAAGGTCAACGTTATGCACTCGCTGCAGGTTGTCAAGTCCTCAAGCGTCCTCTTCTCTTCCAGGCTGATCCCCCACTGACTCTGTGTGTTGGGGTATGACATCAACGCATAAAGAATGCACTCCAAAAGGGATACACTGTGGTTCGGGACGGCAAACCGTCTGTGTTCGGATTGCTTAATGATCGCAGTGGGGACTTGGGACGAAACATGTTCAGAACGTGACTAAAGAGGCGGCCGATTGACGCGGGATCAGGTCGGGCCATGATTCCGTCTTCCAGGCTCTCATTGCCAGTCTCGGGGCAACGACATCGAGCTGATTAGTCCGGAGTTCAGGCTAGTCAGCCACCCTCAAGTTTTTGAAAATCATCCGCAGGAAGCATTATATAGAAGCCCTAACATATACACGCCCCACTTCCCTGATAAGGGAGCGGAGAAGACCCAATCCAGTCTGACAGGATTGGAGGTGTTTAGATGCTAGGACAGACACCAGTTCTGATATTGAAGGAAGGAACCAAGAGAGAGAAGGGAAAGGGCGCCCAGTTCAACAACATCGCCGCCGCCCGAGCGATCTCGGACTCGGTCCGGAGCACGCTCGGCCCGAGGGGCATGGACAAGATGCTCGTCGACTCGATGGGCGATGTCGTGATCACGAACGACGGCGTCACGATCCTCAAGGAGATCGATGTCGAGCACCCGGCCGCGAAGATGCTCGTCGAGGTCGCGAAGACCCAGGACGAGGAGTGCGGCGATGGGACGACGACCGCCGTGATACTCGCAGGTGAGCTCCTGAAGAAGGCCGAAGCGCTCATCGAGCAGAACGTGCACCCGACGGTCATATCCGGCGGGTACAGGCTCGCGGCACAGAAGGCGCGTGAGCTCCTCGAAGAAGTGGCCATCGACGCCTCTCCCGAGAACAAGGACCTCCTGATGGACATCGCGAGGACTTCGATGATATCCAAGAGCGTTTCCGCCTCTCGCGACCTGCTCGCGAAGGTTGCGGTCGACGCCGTGTCGTCAGTCGCAGAGAAGATCGAAGGCAAGTGGGTGGTCGATGACGACAACATCCAGGTTGTCAAGAAGCAGGGCGGCTCGATGGACGACACCCAGATGATCTCCGGGATCATCGTCGACAAAGAAGCGGTCCACCCGGCGATGCCGAAGAAGGTCGAGGACGCCAAGATCGCCCTGGTTGACTCCGCGCTGGAGGTCAAGAAGACCGAGATTGACGCGAAGATCGAGATCACGGACCCGAGTCAGCTTCACGCATTCCTCGACGAAGAGGAGAACATGCTCAAGAAGATGGTCGAGACCGTCAAGAAGTCCGGGGCCAACGTCCTGTTCTGCCAGAAGGGGATCGACGACCTCGCGCAGCACTACCTCGCGAAGGAGAAGATTTACTCGGTCCGGAGGGTCAAGAAGAGCGACATGGAGAAGCTAGTGAAGGCCGCGGGCGCGGAGCTCGTCACGAAGCTTGACGACCTCTCCGCGAAGGACCTGGGCACCGCCTGCCTTGTCGAGGAGAAGAAAATCGCCGAGGACAGGATGACTTTCGTCACTGGATGCAAGAACCCGAAGGCCGTCTCTATTCTGATCAGGGGCGGCACGGAGCACGTCGTGGACGAGATCGACCGGTCGCTCAACGACGCCATCAGCGTCGTCTCAGTCGCATACGAGGACGGCAAGATCGTCACGGGCGGCGGATCGACGGCGGTTGAACTGGCCCTTAAGCTCAGAGACTACGCGGCCTCCGTAGGAGGCAGGGAGCAGATCGCGATAGACGCCTTCGCGAGCGCGATGGAGGTCGTTCCGACGGCCCTGTCAGAGAACGCGGGCCTCGACCCGATCGACGTCCTCATCGAGCTCAGGCAGGCGCACAAGTCGGGCAAGAAGTATGCCGGAATCAACGTCTTCACCGGGAAGGTCACGGACATGAAGAAGGAGAAGGTCCTGGAACCGATCCGGGTCGGAAGACAGGCGATAAGCTCCGCGACGGATGCGGCCGTCATGATCCTGAGGATCGACGACGTCATCGCGTCGAAGGGCGGCGGTGCGGGCGGCAGGGGCCCGAAGATGCCCCCAGGCGGAGAAGAGGGCGGCCTCGACTAGGCGCGCCCCCACAAACCCCTTCGCTGTTCATTCGGCCCAATGCTCATGCGCGCCGGCACCATGGACGCCCTGGCCTTGGGCCCGATTGTCTGGAGGCGGTCGACACTGGCTGAGGAGAAGCCGAAAGAAGGCCCCACCCCGGAGGCCGAACCGGGCTCGGAGGAAGAGAACAAGGAGCGGTTGGCGGCCAAGGACAAGAAGATCGAGGAGCTGACTGACGACCTCAAGCGCCTCCAGGCGGAATTCGACAATTTCAAGAAGCGCATCGAGAAGGACCTAGCCGAGCGTACGAAGCTCTCGAACCAGCGGCTCATCTGCGACCTGCTCCCGGTCCTCGACTCGTTCGACAAGGCTGCGGAGGACGCGAAGAAGAACGAGAGCTACGCGCAGCTCCGGGAGGGCCTCCAAGGCCTCCAGAGACAGCTCCTGAAGATCCTGGAGAAGGAGGGGCTGAAGGAGGTCAGGACGGACGGGAAGTTCGACCCGTTCACGCACGAGGCCATGATAAGGGAGGTCTCCGAGGATGCCGAGGACGGGAAGATACTCGAGGTCTTCCAGAAGGGATACGCGCTCGGCAACAAGACTATCCGCACGGCCAAGGTGAAGGTGGCCAAGAAGGCGGAGCCCGAGTTGCCACCTCAGCCGGCGGAAGCTCACAAGGACAGTTGCGACGGCGTTCGGGACGAATGCCTTGACGACGACATGGAATAGAGGTGAAAGACATGGCAGGCAAGATCATAGGAATCGACCTGGGAACGAGCAACTCGGCAGCCGCGGTCATCGAGGCCGGAAGGCCGACGATCATTCCAAGCGCTGAGGGCACGAGTCTGGGCGGGAAGGCCTTCCCGTCCTACGTTGCGTTCACGAAGGACGGGCAGGTGCTCGTCGGGGAGCCGGCCAGACGGCAGGCGGTATCGAACCCCGAGGGGACCGTGACCGCCATCAAGAGGAAGATGGGTCAGGACTACAAGGTCAGGGTCTTCGGGAAGGAGTACACTCCGCAGCAGATCTCGGCGTTCATACTCCAGAAGATCAAGCGCGACGCGGAGTCGTTCCTGGGCCAGAAGGTCGAGAAGGCGGTCATCACGGTCCCGGCGTACTTCAACGACAACCAACGCCAGGCGACGAAGGACGCGGGAGTCATCGCGGGACTCGATGTCGTCAGAATAATCAACGAACCGACGGCTGCCGCGCTCGCCTTCGGGCTCGACAAGGCCGAGAAGGAGCAGAAGATCCTCGTGTTCGATTTCGGGGGCGGGACCTTGGATGTCACGATTATGGAGTTCGGCCAGGGCGTCTTCGAGGTCATCTCCACGAGCGGCGACACGCAGCTCGGCGGGACAGACATGGACAACATCCTGGTCGACTACGTCGCCAAGGAGTTCAAGTCCGACACGGGGATAGACATCAACAAGGACAAGATGGCCCTCCAGAGGGTCAGGGAGGCCGCCGAGAAGGCGAAGATCGAGCTGTCGTCCACCCTCGAGACCGAGCTTAACCTGCCCTACCTGAGCGCAGACGCGAGCGGGCCCAAGCACCTGACCATGAAGCTCAACCGGGCAAAGCTCGAGGAGCTCGTGAGGCCGGTCGTCGAGCGGTGCAGGAAGCCGACCATGCAGGCAATCGAGGACGCGAAGCTCTCGGCCGAGCAGATCGACAAGGTCATCCTGGTCGGCGGACCGACGAGAATGCCCATGGTCCAGAAGTTCGTCGAGGACATACTGGGACCGAAGATACAGCGGGGCGTCGACCCGATGGAGTGCGTCGCGATGGGCGCGGCGATCCAGGGCGGCGTCCTCGAAGGGACCGTCAAGGACATCCTCCTGCTAGACGTAACGCCTCTCTCGCTCGGCGTCGAGACTCTTGGCGGCGTCTTCCACAAGCTGATCGAGAGGAACACTACCATACCGACGAGGAAGAGCGAGGTCTTCACGACCGCCGCGGACGGCCAGACGACCGTCGAGATCCACGTCCTCCAGGGCGAGAGGCCCATGGCCCCGGACAATGTCACGCTGGGCAGGTTCCACCTGGACGGCATCGCGCCTGCCCCGAGAGGCATACCTCAGATAGAGGTCACATTCGACATCGACGCCAACGGCATCATCGACGTCAAGGCTCAGGACAAGGCCACGGGCAAGGAGCAGAAGATCACGATCACGGCCACGACCAAGCTCGGCAAGAACGACATCGAGCGGATGGTCAAGGACGCCGAGAAGTTCGCCGACGAGGACCGGAGGCGGAAGGAGAAGGCGGAGCTCAAAAACCGTGCAGAGCAGAAGACCTACGAGGTCAAGCGGATACTCGAGGAGATGGGCGACAAGATCCCGCAGGACCTCAAGGACAGCATAAACCGGCTGAACGAGGAGCTGAAGGCCGCCCTGCCGACGGACGACGAGGCCAAGATCAAGGAGAAACTGGACGAGCTCGACAAGGCCCTGCTCGAGATCGGCAAGAGGGTCTACGGCGCCGGAGCACAGGCCGGACAGGCGCCCCCGCCGCCACCGCCTGGAGGGGACGAGAAGAAGGGCGGGGACGACAGCGGGGTCGTGGACGCCGACTACAAGATAATCGACGACGATGACAAGAAGGGCTAGGCCCACCCCAAACCTCTTACACACAAACCTTTCTCACATCTCTTATTCACAGAGGACGATGAATGGCCGAGAAGGACTACTACGACATCCTGGGGGTCGCGAGGACCGCATCGAAGGACGACATCAAGAAGGCCTACCGACGCCTCGCGATGAAGTACCACCCTGACCTGAACAAAGATGACGCCAAGGCTGCAGAGGAGAAGTTCAAGGACGTCTCGGAGGCCTACGAGGTCCTCATGGACGACGAGAAGAGGGCCAGGTACGACCAGTTCGGGATGGAGGGCGTCCAGAGCACCTTCAGGACCGGTGGGTTCGACTGGTCCGACTTCACGCACTTCCAGGACATAAGCGACCTGTTCGGAGGGCTCGGGGGCTTCGGCTCCGGCGGGAGCCTCTTCGAGGAGCTTTTCGGGGGAGGGCGGAGGAGCGGCCCCGCCGAAGGGCGGTCGCTGAGGTACGACGTCGAGGTGACCCTCCAGGAGATTGCGAAAGGCGCGGAGAAGGAGATCCGCGTCCCGCACACGGTCACGTGCAAGACCTGCAATGGCGTCGGCGCGAAGCCCGGAGACTTCAGAGTGTGCCCGACTTGCGGGGGCTCAGGGCAGGTCCAGAGGACGCAGAGGAGGGGCAACACGAGCTTCGTGTCCATATCAACCTGTCCCACCTGCGGAGGGCGCGGAAAGGAGATAACCAGGCCATGCCCGACATGCAGAGGCACAGGCGTGACCCAGACGGTCAGCGACATCAAGGTGTCCATCCCGAAGGGCGCGGACGAGGGGATGCGTCTGAGGATCAGAGGGGCTGGGGAGGCCAGCCCGAACGGAGGACCGGCGGGCGACCTGTACATCGTGCTGCACATGGCGGACGACCCTGTCTTCCAGAGGGACGGGAACGACCTCTATGTCGAGGCGCGCATCTCGATCACGCAGGCTGCCCTGGGGGACGAGATACACGTACCCACACTGGACGGCGATGCGCTGCTCAAGATACCGGCGGGCACGCAGAACGGCACCGCGTTCAGGCTCAAGGGCCGAGGACTGCCGAACATGAGAGGCTACGGCCAGGGGGACGAGTACGTGAGGGTCGCAGTGGAAATCCCGAAGAAGCTCACGTCCGCCCAGAAGGACATCCTGAGGAAGTTCGCGGAGCTTTCAGGCGAGAAGAGCTCAAAGAAGGGATTCTTCGAGGGCTACAGATAGGGGAGCTGGAAAAGGTTTTTATTCATCGGGGTCACGATACCAGCCCTGGATGAAGGCAATAGGGTTGATGACTGAGGATTCGAGGGTCTACTTCGAGATGCTGGAGGCCCTCAGAAGGCAGGATCTCAAGTTCGTCTCCCTGAACTTCTCGGACCCCATACCCCCCAATGTCGGAGTGATCATCACCACCGAGGACGAGAGGGCAAGAATAGATTTCGACAGAGTCGTCACCTACCCCGAGCCAGAGGCGGCGATCGCCAGGGCGAGAAGGATGCTCGCAGGCGAGAAGACCGTCAAGGAGCTGCTGATCGGCATTGACCCCGGAATCAGGCCCGGCTTCGCGGTGCTCGCCGATGGAGTGGTCCTGACGCGTTCGTTGGCGCCGTCGCCCGAGGCGGTGGCTGGGATGGTCGACGAAGTCGTCAAGGAGTACCCGACCACGAGGACCGTCGTGCGTCTCGGCAACGGGGACAGGACGAACCGGAACCGGATCTTCAACGCACTCTGGGACTCTGGCCAGATGGTGGAGATCGTCGACGAGAGGAACACCACCAAGCGCTCCCAGACGCCGGACGAGGACGCCGCAGTCGAGATCGCAATGACGCCCGGGTACAGGCCGAGCAAGCGGCAGGAGACCGAGCCGTGCGATGGGGAGATACGCAACATACAGCGCATCAGCAGGCTCGAAAGCGAAGGCATGATCACGGTCTCCAAGGAGCTCGCGAAGAAGGTGGCCACCGGCGAGATGTCCCTTGAGGAAGCGATAGAGAGGCAACGTCAGAGGCCCAACGGGAACAGCTAGAACAGATGCTCGTCGACGACGCTCGCGGCTCCCCCCACCCCACATGTGATTGTCCTGATGCCGAGCTTGCGGATCCTCTTCTCGACCTTCTTGACGCTTTCGGGCTCCGTGTTCACGTACACAGTCGCTCCGGTGTCGATGGAGAAGAACGCGGGCAGACCCTCCGACCTCATCTTCCTCACCTCGAGGATGACCCGCACGGTCTCCGGCCTCCAGAGTATCATCTCGTCGATCCCGGTCATCGTTATCCCATGCAGTATGAGCGAGTCGCGCTCGGCAAGCATGCCTATCTTCTCGATGTCGTGCCTCTTGATGGCGCTCTCCATCTCTGCGAGTGCGTCGTGAATGTAAGCCAGCCTCGAGTGGAAGAAGGGGGAGCCGAGGACCGCCTTGTGCGCGCTCTCGGTGTACTTGAACGCGGGTATGAGGGCGACGACGATGCCCATCTGGAAGGCCTCGGACTCGATCTGGCACGAGTAGGAGTCCTCGTCGGTGGCTCCCGTCCTCCATCTCGAGAAGGCCCCGGTCACTGACCTGGTCGCGGAGCCCGCACCCCTCCGAGCCAGCACGGATACCTCCTCGGGCGAAAGGTCGAGCCCGACGGCATCGCACGCGGAGACTGCGAGCGCCGCGAATCCCGAGGCGGATGCCCCCAGGCCGACGTTTGACGGGAAGTTGTTCTCCGAAACCATCTTGAACCTGTCTCTGATGCCCGCCCTCCGACGCACCTGGTTCACCACGGCTAGGACGCGCTCCATCTCTCTCCCGGTCAGCCTCTTACCATCGACCCGCGCGGAGTCTTTCTTCGCCCTCCCGAACTCGATCGTTGTATGTGATGCTGTCGGGGTCGTCGCCACTGATATCGAATCGTGATACGGAAGCCTGAGGATCTCATCCTTGAGCCCGTGGTATTTGATGAGCCCCTGAATCGGATGCGCGATTGCGGAAGACTTCACCGTCACACCTCACACGTCGAAGAGCACCGTAAGCGTCCCCTTGTCGTCATCGAACTCGAGCCTGTGATAGGTCACGCCCTTGACGACTGACCGCTTCGAGTGCCTCTTCTCGTCGAACTTCTCCCCCCAGACCAGCGCCTCCAGCTTCTTCCCGTCGGTCTTCACGTCGAACCTGCTGAAGACGATGTCCTCGGTGTCGTTCAGGAACAGCAGTTCCTGAAGGAAATCCACGAGCAGCTGCTCCCGGCTGTCCGCCTCGAGCATGATCTTCATCTCACCCTTGGCCTTGACCTTCCTGACGTCCGTTATCTGGTCGAACATGGCATACGCTGCGTTCGCGAACCGCTCCGACAGGTCCTTCCCCGAAACTAGCACGAGGGCATCCGCGGTGTGCTCCAGCCGCTCGTATCTCGCCACGGCAGTGAATCTCCTGATCATGATATATCAACTATGGGCAAGAAAGACGGCATAGTAGTAGTTGCAGAGGTGTGAGACCTTGCAGATGGCGCACTTCGGGTTCCTCGCGACACAAACGGTCCTCCCGTGGTAGATGAGGTTGATGTGGAAGTTGTAGTACTCGCTCTGGGGCACGAGGGAGGCCAGCACTTCCTGCGCGTCCTCCCTGGACACCTTCGGGCCTATCAGCCCTATCCTCTTCGTGACCCTGTGTATGTGGGTGTCGACCGGGAAGGCCGGCATCCGCAGGGAGAAGAGGAGGACTATGCCCCTAGTCTTCGGGCCGACGCCCTTCATCTGCGCCAGCCAGTGATCTGCCTCGCTAGGGGACATCCCTCTGAGGAATTCCAGGTCGAGCCTATCCCGCTCCTTCTTGATGAACTTCAGGGCGCCTATGATCCTTCGGGCCTTGATCATCGCGAGGCCGCCTTCGCGGATGATCCCGGCGACGGTCGAGGGCCTCTCGGTGAGAAGGGACTCCCATTTCGGGTACCTCCTCTTCAGCGCCAGGAAAGCCTTGTGAGAGTTTACGTCGGTCGTGTTCTGACTGAGGATCGTCTCGACGAGCGTGTCGAGCGGCTCCTCGGAGCCCCCGGGCTCCTGGCGGCCGAAGACCCTGGTCAGTATCTGGTCGACCTCGGCGGCCCTCTTCCTGAGTGCTTCGGGACTGGTCCCGATCATCTTCCTCGGCATCGGCCCGGGTTTAGGACACAGTCGCACAAATACTATCTGTAGCACGTTGGCCTCTGAAAGCTTTTATATCCCGTTCAATCTTGGACGGCCCGTGAACATCTGCGTGATAGGCTGCGGTGCCATCGGCACGACGATAGCGAGGGCGGTCGAATCTGAGGCAGACATACAGATCATCTACCTTACGGACAGGTCGAAGGAATGCGCCACGCGCCTACAGGAGAAGGTCCCTAAGGTGCACTACGTAGCCGACATCGTGCCAATCCTGAACGATGTCAGGCTGGTGGTCGAGGCCGCGAGTCAGGAGGCGGCGAGGTACTACGCTCCTCTGGCGCTCTCGGCAGGAGTCAACGTGCTGATCATGAGCGTCGGGGTCTTCCAGGACGAGGGGTTCCAGAAC
>Ga0172365_10000003_pt1 | contig 173680 bp, 164 predicted proteins | sample LakKivSesite48cm_FD_114535 | JGI IMG/M metagenome (GOLD analysis project Ga0172365, IMG submission 114535) | Sediment microbial communities from Lake Kivu, Rwanda - Sediment site 48cm | ecosystem: Environmental > Aquatic > Freshwater > Lake > Sediment | place: Rwanda: Western Province, Lake...
GTCGTCGGCGTGGCCGTTGTGGCGTTCACGCTCTGACGCCTGGCTACTTGTCCTCTTCCAGGGCCTTCTCGATCTCGATCGCGGCCTCTATCTGCTTCTTGACCTCGGCCTTGCGCTTCCTCTGGATGACGGGATAGCTCAGCACCAGCGCCACGACAGCGGCTGCCGCGATGGCCACGAGGTAGTACCAGTATTCGAGGAGAGTGGCCAGGACCGACTTCCCCGGGTCCATCACGGTCGGGTCCGTGCCTTGCGCGTACTCCTGCAGGTTCGTGTAACCGTCGCCGTCGTAGTCTCCTCCGCCGGTCTCTTCGGTGCTGTTGAAGTAGTTGACCTCCCACCAGTCTGGCAGATAGTCGGCGTCCGCATCGGGGACGGAGTAGACCGCGGTGAACGTTGTGGCCGTCTTGCTATCGTTGGTGGTGATCGTGAGGGTTATCTTCCACAGCCCGAGCTGCCTGAACTTGTGCTGGAACGTCGGCTCCTCGTAGATGTTCTTGAGCACCCCTTTCAGGTAGAACTCCCAATAGTAGTGGTCAATCGTCCCGTTCGAGTAGGTCGAGTTGGTCGCGTCAAGCGTGCACCACGTGCCATTGGATACCTCATCCGGCAAGGGGGATATGTCCGCGACCAGTTCCGATCCCGCGAGAGCTCGCACGCCCGGATGGGCGGCCGTGCCTTCCTTCGGATCAAACGAGCCCGAGGAAGCGAGCAAGAGGAGTGCTACCACCAAGACGGAGCCGAAAGCGACGGACAGCCAACGCAATACAGTGCCTCCTATGATCCACAGCGAACTATGCCGGAGGTCCGAGGGAGGACGGCCAGCGACACCAAGGAAGACATCATGTGCTCCGGGCAGATATATGATTTTCCCACTCGACGTCGCCCATCGACCGAAGCCCGGCGGCAGCATGAGTTCTGCATCGAAAGGATTTTCACGCGCTAGGCCCTTATCAACGACGGACATCTCAAATGATATCTGGGCGAAGATCGCATCGCATCCTCGGCTGTCCGATATGCGGGTTCAGGGTCGACCCGACGGACAAGGTCTGCCCGAGGTGCGGCAGCGAGTTCTACGAGGGGACCAAGTTCGAATGCCCTCTCTGCGGAGGGCTCGTCAGCTCCACGGACAGGGCTTGCCCTTCCTGCCACGTCGATTACACGGACTTCAAGGAGAAGACCATCGCGCGGGGCAGCGACGACGACATAGACGCCCTCCTCACGGAGATAATCGACATCGAATCGAACCAGGTGAAGAAGGAGGACAAGCGTTTCAGCTGCCCGGAGTGCGGATGGATGCTGGACGGCTCGGAGAGCACATGTCCCAGGTGCAACCACGACCTGGTCACCGACCTGAGCTTCCAGTGTCCCGTGTGCGGCGGGGTGGTCACGTCGAGAACGAAGATATGTCCCGAATGCGGCGCGAGATTCGAAGAGCCCGAGCAGGAGGCGGCATCCTCCTATGCCGAGCCCCCGAAGGTCGAGAGGAAGGTGGAGGCCGCGGTCGAGTTCCTCCGCGGCGCTGACCGGACATCAGCCCCATCTCCCCCGCTAGAACCGATCAGAGTCGTGAGGCCGGCCGTCATCGCTAGCCCCCAGGCCGACAAGGAGCCCGCAGAGCTGGCAGCGACCGCAACGGAGCGGCCTGAAGAACCTCCTGAGCAGCAGCCCTCGATCGTTGAGCCAGAGAGGACACGGACTCGAACCGTAGCCGAGGAACCAGAGGAGACGGCCCAGAAAGAGAAGGACGAAGTCGCTCCCGAGGAAAAAACCTCTGTGGCGGCAACCCCGTCGAAGAGGGCCGCGAAGAGAAGGAAGCTCAAGGCCAAGCCGTAAGGGTAGGCCGAGAGGATTATCTCGCAGGACTCTGTTCGAGCACTAGATGATCTACATCGACGCCCGCGAAGGGCTCTCCGGGGACATGCTCGTGGCCGCGATGCTCGACCTGATGGACGAGAAGACCAGGCGGAACGCCTCGGACAGGATCGAGAGGGCGGCCGTCCTTCACTCGATAAGGTTCTCCCGCACAGACATCGAGGAGGACGGCGAGAAGGGCACCGCGGTCAACTACGGCCTCGCTCAGCCCGTCATAACCGAGGAATCGTATGAGGGCGCCCACGCGCTCCTCGACGACTACGAGAACCTCCTGGACTCGCATTCCCCAACAGCCAGGCTGATACTCAGGGCGATATTCGAAGCGGAGTCAAAGGCGCACGATGTGCCGGTCGAGAAGGTCCACCTGCACGAGATCGGCCGGCCGCAGGGGATCCTCAACATGGCGGCCATCGGCATGCTCTCGCACCAGCTGCTCGAGGACGGCGGGGAAGGCTTCGTGGCATCCAAGATAGTCACCGGCAAGGGCATAACGGTCGTCAGCCACGGGGCCGTGAGGATACCCCCTCCGGCCGCGAGGATTCTGCTCGATGGGCTGTGGCACGAGGAAGGGGATGCCGCTGGGGAGAGGGCGACGCCGACCGGGATAGCGGCCCTGAAGGTGCTCGCGCCGTCCCAGACCGACATGGTGCCACTGAACCATTTCGAGCGCAAGGGAGTGGGGTTCGGGTCGAAGCGCTTCGGCGGGAGGCTCGGCAGGACCGTGCTCTACCTGTATTGAGCCCTCAACCCGAAGGGGAAATGTTTATCCGAACAACGGGCCTGGATAAGGCACGACACCGTCTCATCTACTCGACGGAACGGACGAGCGAACATGGCCGACGAAGCCAGGAAGCCGACGAAGACCCTGGACTGCATAGGACTCTACTGCCCCGAGCCCGTCTTCAGGACGAGCGAGGAGATATCGACCATCCCCGTCGGAGGGGTCCTCGAGGTCCTGGCGGATGACCCCGCATCCGAGTCCGACATCAGGAGCTGGGCGAAGCACGCAGGGCAGGAGCTCGTCTCGGTCGAGAAACGGGACGGAGGATTCAGGTTCCTGATCAGGAGAAAGGTTTGAGGAGAGATTCGGATGGCGAAGAAGATCCTGTATGTGCAGACCTCGGGCACGGACACGCCCGAACGGCTATACGCGCCGTTCATACTAGCGACGACGGCGAGGGCCATGGGCATAGACGCGACGGTGTACTTCCTCGGGAAGGGGGTCACCGCAGTGATGAAGGGCAACGCCGAGAAGATCAAGCTGGGAAGCTTCCCGACGGTGAAGGAGGTCATGGACCAGGCAGCCAAGGAGGGGGTCCGGATGCTCGTGTGCGGCCAGAGCTGCCAGATGCTGGGGCTCAGGGGGGCCCCCGAGGAGTTCGAGGACCCGGCGAAGGTCGTCGGAGCAGCCACCCTCAACGACCTCGTGCTCGAAGCCGACGCAGTCTTAAGCTTCTAGGACGTGAGGGTGGCGGGTGAGTTACATGGCGAGCGCACCAGGGCCTGGGAAGAGAATCTACATGGACTACGCGGCCGCGTGCCCGGTCGACGACCGCGTCTTGGAGGCGATGGCCCCGTTCTTCCGTGAGAAGTTCGGCAACCCCTCGTCGCTCCACATGGCTGGTCGGGAGCCGAGGAAGGTGCTCGAGGAGGCGCGCGCCAAGGTGGCCGCGCTCGTGAGCGCCAAGCGCAAGGAAGAGATCATCTTCACGTCCGGAGGCACGGAGTCGAACAACATCGCGATCAAAGGGGTCGCCTCGAGGATGAGGTCCGGCGGGAACCACATCGTCACCTCGTCCATAGAACACATCTCCGTGCTCAACATCATGAAATTCCTCGAGAAGAACGGCTTCGAGATCACCTACGTCCCTCCCACGGGAGACGGGTTCGTGAACCTCGACGAGTTCCAGAAGGCCCTGCGCAAGGACACCATCCTCGCGACCATCATGTTCGCTAACAATGAGATCGGGACTCTGCAGCCCATAGAGGAGATCGGGAAGATCCTCGAGGAGAGGGACATCTTCTTCCACGTCGATGCCGTAGCCGCAGCCGGCAAGGTCCCGATTGACGTCCAGAAGCTCAAGATAGACCTGCTATCTGTCTCGTCGAACGACATGTACGGCCCGAAAGGGGCGGGCGCGCTCTATGTGAAGGACGGGACCCGCATCGAGGCTGTCGTCCAGGGCGGGGGCCAGGAGCGAGGCCTGCGGTCGGGTTCGGAGAACGTCCCTGCGATTGTCGGGCTCGGCGCCGCCGCGGAGCTGGCGCAGAAGGAGATGGAGACGGAGGGAGGGCGGCTCATGGTGCTCAGAGACGGCCTCATCAAGGGGATAACCGGGAGCATCGAGGATTCGTGGGTCAACGGACACCCGACTAAGAGACTGCCGAACAACGCGAACTTCAGGTTCAGGTACGTCGAGGGCGAGTCGATGCTCCTGAACCTCGACATGGCTGGCGTGTCGGTCGCCTCGAGCTCGCCCTGCACCTCGAAGAATCTCCTGCCCTCGCATGTGCTTCTGGCGTGCGAGATACCGACGGAGGAGGCGCAGAGCGCCCTGCAGTTCACCCTCGGGAAGTCCAACACGCAGGAGGAGGTGGACCACGTGGTTTCGATCCTCCCGGGCATCATCAAGAAGCTGAGGGCGATGTCCCCGTTCAGCCAGAAGAACATCGAGGAGATGCGCTCGACCGCGGGGCACCGGGAGCCCGAGGAAGAGCACCATCACGCGGATGAGTGAACTCTCAATCGCTCATTCACGATATTCCACGATTTGGCCAGCAATGCACTCTTCTTTGCTGGCTAATATAACTTCCGCGCTGTTGTCCCGAGCCAGCTTAAAATGTCCAAAAAGCTATATATATTGAACCTAGATAATGGAGCTGGATGGGAACGCCTATGAAAAGTAGGATTCTATCAATAGTGCTGGCGATTAGCATGATCGCTGTGCTGTTCGCGGCCCTCCCCGCGAGGGGTTCCGTGACATATACGGGCACGGTGATAACGACCGATAGCTCTGGGATTCCCAAAACGGACTTCCTGCAGGGCGAGGACGTCTACGTGAACGTGACCGTGATGACGAACGGTGTCCCCTCGGAGTCGCCGATCTTCGTCTCGCTCGCTCGAACAAACGACGGGCACCAGGTGTCGTCGTTCACGACCTTCTCCAACGACCCCGTAGTGGGAGTGTACAACAGCACCCTTGCGGCCGGGAACCTGCATCTAGCCACGACCCAGCCCATCACTGGTGACGTGCAGTCGTACAACGTCATCGTGACGGTGTACGGGAACCTGATCGCAGAGGTCCAGATCGTCGTCCGGGCGACCGGACTCACTCTGAGCCCGACCCCCAACTCCCCGGCCTACTGGCCCGGTGAGGTGATCACGGCGACCCTCGTGGTCACAGAGGCCGAGACGTCGGATGTCTTCTATGTCCAGGTCGTGAATGAGACGGGTGCGCAGACGAGTATCAACTACACCGACCAGACCGCGCTCAACGGGTTCTGGAGCGCCCAGTTCATCATTGGACCGACCCTGCCAGACGGGACATACTACCTCAATGTCAGGGCGAAGGCTGACAACCAATTGATGTACCAGAAGTCCTTCGATGTGCAGGCCTTCGAGCTGATGGTTGGCACAGACAGGTACACTTACCTGCCCGGGGAGACTGCCACAATCAGCTATGTGGTCATAGACCTCGCGAGCCTGTCGCAGGTCACCACGGGCCTCTCGATCAACTACAGCGTGGAGTACGAGAACAAGACCGGCAACATCACTTACAAGAACGGGACCCTGCCCACCACGACGAACATCTGGAGCCTCGTGCTGCCAACCAACGGCACCGCGTCGGACAGCATAGGGCTCTTCTCGAACGTACAGGTGACCATAACGGCTAGAGAGGCCGCCGGGAACAGGGAGATGGAAAGCACGCTGTTGCTATCGATCGGCCTGCTCGGGGGCTCGGTGAGCATGGCTGACAACAGCCTGACGCCGGGCGAGACGGCCGTCGTGAACGTGCAGGCAAACGTCAATGGCGCCGACCTGCCAGGCGCATCCGTGTCCGTGACGGTCTACAAGAACGGGACCGATGTCGTTCCTGGCTATGGGAACGCCGCAATGACGACGGACCAGTCCGGCGAGACCGGCTACGCGTTCGTGGTCTCAGACACCGCGTCGGAAGGCAACTACATAGTGAGGGCGACGATCTCGAAGCTCGGGTACACCGTCCAGCGCGAGACGCAGTTCTCGGTCGGCAGACAGATGTACTTGGACATCGCGTTCAACAAGCTCTACTACACCGGAGGCGAGACCGCGACGATCTCCTTCCAGCCGGTGCTGAACGGAGCGGTTGTCACGGCGGAGGTCATCGGATACACCATCTGGATCAGCGGACAGGTCCTTGCTTCGTCCAACACGACCGCACTCAGCGTCTCGGTCACGGTGCCTGAGGGATACTCAGGGCCCATCTACTGTCTGGCCAAGGCGAACATCAACGACGTGATAGTCTCGAACGCGGCGAGCGCCCAAGTCGTGTTTGCCGACCTCGGGCTCACCTCGCTGGCGGACTCCTACAGGCCCGGAGACACGATCACGTTCCAGTGGTCGATTGTGACCTCGGTCACGAACGCGACCTTGGCATACGAGATCAGGGACTCGAACGGGGTGAAGGTGGCGTCTGGCGCGCCGGCGTTCGCGACGACGGGCACATTCGAGTACACGGTGCCTGGCGCGAGCCCGCTGCTGCCCGACTCCTACACCGCCAGGATCTGGATGTCGACGGCTTCAGGAGTGCTGCAGGCGTCCGAGGTGGTCGAACTGGTCAGCAACGTCGAGTTGCTGGTCTGGGCGGACTCACCGTACGCGAGCGGAGACTTCGCCCCGGGTCAGAAGGTCACGATACACTACCAGCTCGATGAGAACATCTTCGAGACCGTGCCCACCATAAGACTGCATGTGGACGCTGACTGGAACCCGGTCGAGTTCGACGTCATCGTCAACGAGCCCTCTGGGACGATCACGTACACGCTGCCGAAGAACAACCCGGCAGGCCCGATGGACATCTCGGTGGACGCGTACGACGCCGCGACGGGAATGTTCCTGTCGAGCGACACGACCGCGATCGTGGTGAACACGTCGACGAGCGCCTGGGACAGGAGCATCGGAGGCATCGCGGCAATCGACTTCGTGCTGCTGGTGCTGTTGATCATCGTGATCGTGATGCTCATACTCGTGCCCCTGCTCAGGGGCCGGATGGGCGCGCCGAAGCCGCCAGAGCCTGCGCCGCCGCCGGAGTCTGGCAAGACCCCGCCGCCGTAGGCGAGACGCGGATCGTACAAACCCCTTCCCCAAACCCTCTTTCCCATGATTTTGCAGCGTCCTTCTGAGTCGGAAAGGATTATTACGCCAGCACTCAATCAACTCGCCATGGCCAGGGAGAAGGCAGCAGTCGTTGGCCTGGGATATGTCGGGATCCCGCTGTCCGCGCTCCTCGCGAGCAAGGGATTCGATGTCGTCGGTATCGATGTCGCCCTTGGGCAGGTCGAGCGGATCAATGCCGGGAAGCTCCCCCTCAAGGGGGACGAACCCGGCCTCGCACAGCTGTTGGAAAGGGTCGTGAAGGCGAAGAAGCTGAGAGCGACGACCTCCTTCGCGGAATGCAGGGGCAGGACGGCGATCTTCGTCTGTGTCGACACGCCGATCGACGAGCAGAAGCGCCCGAACTATCAGAACCTCGAATCCGCCGTCCGCGGGGTGGGGAGGCACATGCCCAAGGGCGCGCTCGTTATAGTAGAGTCGACGCTCGCGCCCGGGACCATGCTCGGCGTCGTGGCAAAGACGCTCCAGAAGGAGAGCGGCATGAAGCTGGGGAAGGACTTCAAGCTGGCCCACTGCCCCGAGAGGGTGATGCCCGGACGGCTGCTGCACAACATAACGACCTACGACAGAGTCCTCGGAGGATACGACGCCGAGAGCATCCGGAGGGCGGAGGCAATCTACTCGAAGCTCACCAAGGGGAAGCTGCACCCCACGGACCTCACCACGGCGGAGGTCGTGAAGACCGCGGAGAACGCCTACCGCGATGTCCAGATCGCGTTCGCGAACGAGGTCGCCCTCATCTCCGAGAAACTGGGGGTCGACGCGTACGAGGTCCGGAGGCTCGTGAACACCTGCCCGTTCAGGGACATGCACGTCCCGGGAGCAGGCGTGGGCGGGCACTGCCTCCCGAAGGACCCTTGGCTGCTCGTCCACGGGGGCAGGGAGGCCGGCCCGAAGCTGATTCCGACCGCCCGGGCGGTCAACGAGGCGATGCCGTTCCACGTGCTCGACCTGGCACAATCCGCCTTGGACGAGCTGGGCGTCTCGCTGGACGACGCAGTCGTGGCTGTCATGGGGGGCGCGTTCCTGCAGGAATCAGGGGACGTCAGGAACTCTCCCTCGATACCGGTCATCGAGTCACTCTCGTGCGCCAGGGAACTCAGGGTCCACGACCCGTACGTCGCCGAGATCGCCGGGATCAAGGTGACGAAGGACGCGAGGACCGCGCTCCGAGGAGCGGACCTGGCGATCTTCATGGCGGCGCACAAGGAATACGCCAGGATCTCACCAGCCATGCTCAAGAGGCTCATGCACAAGGCAGCGGTCGTCGACGGAAGGAACCTGTTCTCCTACGAGAAGATGAAGAAGAGCGGCATCGTGTACCGTGCGGTAGGTAAGGCCGTCTAACGCATCAGCTCGGCGATCCCGTCCGCGAGCGTCACCCTGGAGCTGAACCCGAGGATGCGCCTCGATTTCGAAGTGTTGCACAGGCTGTCCTTGATGTCGCCGACCCTCGCGGGAGCACGCTCAGGAATCAACGGCCTTCCGGACGCTTGGATGACGATCTTGGCCAGGTCGTTTATGCTCGATGAGACCCCGCTCCCGCAGTTGAACAGCTCGCCGCGCAGTCCTTCTTTGGCTAGCGCAGCGCAGAGCATGGCCGCCACGTCCCGCGCGTGGACGAAGTCGCGCGTCTGGTTCCCGTCACCTTCGATCACGGGCGGCCGCCCCTCCTTGGCTCTCGACACGAACCGTGTTATGACCCCGGAATACGGGCTGCTCGGGTCGGCCCTGGGCGAATAGAAGTTGAACGGGCGGACGCTCACGACCTCCATCCTGGTGTTCCTCGCATATGCCAACGCATACTTCTCCCCGGCGAGCTTGCTCACGCCGTAGTTGCTCATCGGGTTGGTCGGATGGGACTCGTCTATCGGGATGTACTTGGGCTCGCCGAACACGGCGGCGCTGCTCACGTACACGAACCTCGAGACCCCGGCGATCGAGCTCTGGTGGAGCATGTTCACAGTCCCCAGGACGTTCGCCTCAGCGTCGCAGAGGGGGTCCGCGAGCGACTTGTCGACACTGACCTGAGCTGCGCAGTGGATCACCGCTTCGACCCCGCGGAGGTATCTCGTGAGGTCTTCAGGCCTCCTGATGTCCCCCTTGACGGAAACGGACTTCAGAGAGGCATAGGTCTGGTCGCGGATGTCGAGGCCGGTCACGCTGTGGTCCTTCGAGAGCAGCTCACAGACGTAGGAACCTAGTTGCCCGGAACTCCCGGTGACTAGTACCTTCATTTGATCACCCTAGCTCAGGTCGATCTTGTGCCCGGTCCTCAGCGACTCGAGCGCCCCTTCCGCGATCTTCAGGGTCGCCATCGCGCTCTCGCCGGTCACGAGAGGGTCCTTCCTTGTCTCGATGGCCGCCTGGAAGTCCGCCAGCTCCCGCTTGAGCGGCTCCTCCTTCTTCAGCGCGATCCTGCGCAGGTCGAACTCCAGGGGAACGTTGTACAGGTTGCCGCTCTCGAGCGGGCGGAAGGTAGACGATGCCACGAGCGCCGCCTGGTCCATGTAGTCCACCTCGACGAAGTTCTTGCTGCACGTGAGGGCCAGCTTGCGCACCTTCATGGGGGTAAGCCAGTTGACCTCGACGAACCCGTTGGAGCCGTTCTCGAATTCGACAAGGATGTTCGCATGGTCCTCGTACTTCATGCCCTTGGTCTTCCCCCCCAGGGCGTAGACGGACTTCGCCTTCGAGCCCACGATGTACTGCACGACGTCTATGTCGTGAACGCCAAGATCCATCACGACTCCTACGTCGCGGACCCTCGTCGGCATGGACGACACGCGCCTGGTCGCGGCCGTGATCAGGTCGCCGAACTCCCCCGCCTCGAGGCTCTGCTTGGCGAACGATACGACGGGGTTGTGCCGCTCAGTGAACCCTCCGGCGAGAACTACGTTCTCTGAGCGTGCGAGGGACGCGACGGCCCGAAGCCCCGCCGAGCTGCCGGTCATGGGCTTCTCGAGCAGCACGTGCTTCCCCGCGTGGATGGCGTCCTCCGCGATCTTCTGATGGGTGTTCGTCGGGGTCACGATGACGACGGCATCGACGTCCCCTTTCAGGAGCTCCTGATAGCTCAGGTAGTGCTTCACAGAGTAACGCTCGCCGACGACACGAGCTGCTTCGGGCGAGATATCCGCTATTCCGGCAAGCATTCCCTTCTCGGCCAGCAGCCTGGCATGGTTCTGCCCCATCGAGCCTACGCCGATGACTCCGACCCGCATGACTTTCGCAATGCCAGTCAGATGTAATAAGGTTGCCGAGAGGTCCGCCATAGACTTATTACGGCGTCAGGACATGCGCCATCTGGTGATGTCGTGAAGAGGAAACTGATGGACATCCTCGCGTGCCCGGTCTGCAAGTATCATCCCCTGGAGCTCAAGGTCACGAAGGAGGACGAGAAGGAGATCCTGGAGGGCGAGATCCGCTGCCCCAAGTGCGACCTGACCTATCCCATCGAGGACGGCATCCCCAACATGCTCCCGCCGGAGAAGTAGCGTTTTTCGCCAATGGAACGTAGCACAGAAAAGTACGTTTGCGCCGACCCTGTGCAATACGTTGATATGCGAGTTGCCCTGTGCCCTAGTCACTCTACCCACTCGGGGGGCAGAACATGGCGCAAGTGAAGGTGCTGGTGGCCGACGAGATATCCAAGAGCGGAGTCGACCTGCTCAAGCGTCAGGGCTACCAGGTCGACGTCCGCACCGGGCTCAAGGAGGACGAGCTCGTCAAGGCGATCAAGGACTACGATGTGCTCCTTGTCAGGAGCGCGACCAAGGTCACCAGGAAGGTCATCGCCGCATCCAGCCTGAAGGTCATCGGCCGCGCGGGGATAGGGATAGACAACGTGGACGTTTCTGCCGCCACTGAACGCGGAGTGCTCGTGATGAACGCGCCCTCCGGAAACGTGGTCTCAACCGCCGAGCTCACGATCGGCTTCATTTTCGCGCTTGCGAGGAAGATCCCGCAGGCGGACGCATCGACCAGGAAGGGCGAGTGGAAGCGCAAGGAGATGAAGGGCGTCCAGGTCCAGGGCAAGACCCTCGGGATAGTCGGCTTCGGGAGGGTGGGCCAGGAAGTCACCAAGAAGGTCCAGGGGCTGGGCATGACCGTCATCGCATATGACCCGCTGGTCTCCCAGGAGGTCGGCGCGAGGCTGCACGTCCGCCTCGTCAGCCTCGACCGCGTCCTTCAGGACTCGGACTTCGTGTCGGTCCACACGCCTCTCACGGCACAGACCAAGGACATCATCAACAGGAACAACCTGCAGCTCATGAGGAAGTCAGCGATGCTCATCAACTGCGCCCGCGGAGGCGTCGTGAACGAGGACGCGCTCGCGGAGGCCCTCTCCCAGAACAAGATCGCGGGGGCGGCGCTCGACGTGTTCGTCAGCGAGCCACCGGCGGGGTCGAAGCTCCTGACGCTCCCGAACATAGTCCTCACCCCTCACCTCGGGGCCAGCACGAACGAGGCCCAGGAGGAGGTCGGCTCGGAGATCGCGGAGCAGGTCATCGCGTACCTCAGGGACAGCGTCCTGAAGAACGCCTTGAACCTGCCTGCGAAGATGGACCCGGAGCTCGTTCCGTTCATGCCGCTCGCGGAGAAGCTGGGCACATTCACGTCGCAGATCGGCAAGTCCAGCGCGGGCAAGATAGAGATCATGTGCGCGGGTGAGCTCGCGAAGAAGGACATCAGCATAATCGGGGCATCGGTCGTGACGGGGCTGCTGAAGCCCTTGTCCGAGGAGTTCCCGGTCAACTACATAAACGCCTTCGCGGTGGCCAAGGCGAGAGGACTGGACATCGTCACCTCCACATCCGAGGAGGCGGGCAGGTACGACAACCTGATCAGGGTGACCCTGCAGACCAACGGGGACAGAGTCTCGACTGCTGGAACGCTCACGGAGGACAGGGGGGCACGGATTGTCGAGGTCAACGGAAGCCCGGTCGACATCGTCCCCGAAGGACATTTCCTGCTCATCGAGCACATGGACAAGCCTGGGATGATCGGCAAGGTCGGGACCGTCCTGGGCGACGCGGAAGTGAACATCGCGAGCATGGAGGTCGCGAGGGCCCAGGCACGGGGACCGGCCATGATGATCCTCGAGCTGGACGAGGACCTGCCAGTGACGGTCCTGCGGAAGGTGCGTCAGATCGCCGACCTGAAGTCCGCCATCGCTGTCAAACTGTGATTGTGCGAGCATCAAGTTCATTTTCCCCGACGGCAGTCCCGTGCTTTGCGAGGTGCTTTCGAAAGGCATGAGCATCATCGAGGTTAGGGACGGAACGAAGGGGGACCTGAGAGCGGTCACGGACCTGTGGACCCAGCTCGCGGAGCATCACACCAAGCTCTCGGACGATTTCGCCCTCGCCTGGGACAGCAGGCTCAGGTGGTCGCGGTACCTCTCGTCCAAGTTCAAGGAGATCAGCACGAAGCTCGTGGTCGCTGAGGAGGACGGCAGGATAGTCGGCTTCATGCTATGCCTCCTCTCCCCGAACACGCCCATCTACGCGGAGAGGAAGATCGGGGTCATCTCGGACGCCTGCGTGCTTCCGGAGCGGAGGAGGAAGGGCGTCACCAAGCTCATGTTCGACCACTCGGTCAAGTGGTTCCGGAAGAACAAGGTCAAGTCAATCCAGCTCGGGGTCGCCGCCGCGAACCCAGAGGCTGCGGCGGTCTGGGCCAAGATGGGGTTCGAGCCCTTCATTATATACCAGAGGCTGGACATCGGCCGGGTCCCGGAGAAGACCGAAGCGTCCTCCTCGCGGAAGCTCGTGAGGAAGAAGAAGGTGGCGGGGAGAACCGATCTGAGGTCTAGGATGGCACGGAGGATCAGGCGAGGGCCTTAGCGATCCTCTCCATGCCCGTCGTTATGTTCTCCTTGTTGGTCGCGTACGATATCCTCAGGTGTCCTTCGCCGGCCGTCCCGAACGATGCGCCGCCCGTGAGCGCGACCTCAGCCTTGTCCATGAGGCGTAGCGCGAACTCCTCGGACGTCATCTTCTGGTCGAACCTAGGGAAGACGTAGAACGCGCCCTTGGGGATGTCGCAGTGCCAGGTCGGTATGTTCTTCAAGAGCCTCATGATGAGGTCCCTGCGCTCCTGGAACTCCTTGACCATCATCTTGACGGGCTCCTGAGGCCCGGTGATCGCCGCGAGCGCACCGTACTGCGCGAACGTGACCGCGTGCGTGATCGAGTGTTGCTGGATCTTGTTGATGCCCTTGAAGATCGGCTTCGGGGCGATCAGCCAGCCCATCCGCCACCCGGTCATCGCGTAGGTCTTCGAGAAGCCGCTCACGGTGATGGTCCTGTCCATCATGCCGGGCTGGGCCGCGATCGAGTGGTGTCTCATCCCGTCGAACACGATCTTCTCGTAGACCTCATCGGACAGGACCAACAAGTTGTGGTCCTTCGCGAGATCCGCTAGGCCCTTGATGTCGTCCTGAGTCTCGACGGCCCCGCACGGATTGGAGGGCGAGTTGATCAGAATCATCTTCGTCTTCGGCGTGATGAGCTTCGCGACCGCCTCCGGGGTGACCCTGAACTGGTCCTCGTCCGGCGTCCTGACCGGGACGACCTTGCCGCCGGCGAGCTGCACGCAGGGCTCGTAGGTGACCCATGACGGGTCCGGTATGATGACCTCATCGCCCTCGTTGACCGTGGCCAATATCGTCTCGAATATCGCCTGCTTCGTGGGCGTGATCAGGACATTGGACGCGTCGCACGGGATGCCGTTCTCCGTCCTTGACCTGTCGGCAATCGCTTCGCGCAGCTCAGGCAGGCCCGGCGCGTCCAGGTATCTCGTCTTCCCCTCGTCCAGCGCCTTCTTGGCCGCCTCGACTATGTGCTTCGGAGTGTCGAAGTCCGGCTCGCCAACGGTGAAGGAGATGATCTTCTTCCCCTCCTTCTTCTTCTGGCCAGCCAGCTCCTTCATCCTCATGGTGCCTGATTCCTGGATCCGCTTCACGCGCTCGGAGATCATGGTGCTCAACCGACCGTCAAACACGCGGCCAATATAAAGCATTGGTGACCAGAAGTGGACTCCGGCCCGGGAACGCGCAAACGATATTATCCGAAGACACGCTTCGAACGGGCGATGCCACTCAAGACGGGCAAGCTACCGCCGGACGTCCTCAAGAGGCTCCTCAAGCACACGGGGGCGCCGGACCGGAGGGTCGTCGCAGGCCCGGCCATAGGCGAGGACGCTGCTGTCGTGAAGCTAGGGAAGAGCATGCTCGTCCTCAAGACCGACCCCGTGACATACGCCTCGGACATGATAGGCTGGTACGCGGTCCACGTGAATGCGAACGATATCGCCACGCGTGGAGCGAAGCCCGCTTGGTTCCAAGCAGCGATCCTCCTCCCAAAGGGGTCGCAGGAGTCGCTCGCGGAGGACATCGCGAGACAGATCTCCTCAGCGGCGAAGTCCCTTGGTATCGCGGTCACCGGCGGGCATACGGAGGTCACACCGGGGATCGACCATCCAATCGTGGTCGGGGACATGCACGGCGTCCTTGACGGGCGGAGACCGGTGCTTACTGCCGGGGCGAGGTTGGGGGACGCGATCGTGCTCACGAAGGCGGCGGGCATCGAGGGCACGGCGACGATCGCGAGGGAGAGGCGCGTGGAACTCCTGAGGGTCTTCCGAAGGGGCTTCGTCGACAGGGCTGCGAATTTCCTGAAGGACCCGGGAATCTCGATCGTGCAGGAGGCGCAGGTGGCTCTGAAGCACAACGTGTCGGCCATGCACGACCCCACAGAAGGCGGGGTGAGGATGGGCGTCTATGAGATCGCCGCCGCCTCTGGAAAGTCCGTGGAGTTCCTCGAGGATCACGTCCCGGTCAGGACCGAGACCAAGAGCATCTGCATGAAGTACGACCTCGACCCGCTCGGACTCCTAGGGTCAGGGGCTCTCCTCGCGACCTTCAGACTGCAGGACGCTGAGAAGTACGTTATGGCCCTCAGGCGCATCGGGATATCAGCGTCGGTGATAGGCAGGATAATCCCGGGCAAGAACAAGTCCGTCTCGGTCCACGATGACCGGGCTACTCCGCTTTCTTTTTCCGAGCGCGACGAGGTTTTGAAGGTCCTGGAGCCTTGACCTCCGCCGCGGGCTCGTTCGCAACCGCCGAAACAGGCGAGGGAGGGAGCTTCGAGGCGTGGTTGATCGCGCACAGCACCTTCGACGTGACAGTCCAGACCTTCTGCTGCCTGTTCCCGAGCGAGACCTTCTGGTGTTTGATCTTGCTGAGGTCGGTCCGGTAGTCCCCCTTCGAGAACCCGCCGATGATGACGACCTTGGTCTGATCGTCCGTGCCCGCGAACTTCTCCTCCAGTGGTTCCTCCTTCCCGAGCGGGTCCATCACTATGACGTTGTCTGGCTTGAGGGCGGCAACCAAGGTCTCGAGGGGCACGTTGGGCCTCAACTCGAGGAGGGCGTTCTCCCTCGACGGGACCACCCTCTGTTCGTAAAGAGACTCGATGAGGCCGACGAAGCGCGGGTAATGAGGCGGGAGCCGGGTTTCAGGCTTCACCGCGATGACATCGTTGTTCCTCGTGTGCACGAACACCTTCAGCTTTCCAGCGGCGTTGAGGTCCGAGTCCATCGCCAGCATCAGGAAGAAGTGGACTATGTCCGGGCGTCCCCTGCGCTCGGACTCCTTGAGCTTGACGAACGCGGGATGGTGATGCGACGCATCGAGGAGTATCTTCTCAGGAGCCTTCCCGCGCATTCGCGCGCTGTTGAGTATGCTCCTCTCCCTCTGCAGCTCGGGGGGGATCAGCTCTAGCTCGGAGTCCGCGAGGATGAAGTAGTACTGCGTCACGAGAGGATCTCCCCCAGCTGGTCGTGGTCCAAGGCGTACTTCAGCTCCTGAGCGATGCGTCTCCCGGACGAGATGCACGGGCCCACGAGGTCGGAGTACGGCGAGCCGGACACGAACGGGTTCGTCCCGGCGACGATCCTGGAAGAGATCTCGAAGACCTTGACGCTCAAGTTGTCCGTGACGATGCACTCTATGCAGAACGGGCCGATCATCCCGCCGAACAGCTCGAGCGACCGCTCGACCGCCCTCTCACCCATGTTGAGGAGCTTCGGGAGGAGGGATTCGCGAACAACGACCGGGACGTTCCCCGTGACGACGAAGGTCGGATAGTGCCCGAGCTTCTTCAGCTCCTCGAGCGCCCCGAGCTTGTAGATCTCGTCTATGTTGGACTCGTCCCGCCTGTCGATGCTGAGCATCTCGAGCACTCCCTTGCTCAGGCGGTACCCCTCCGTCCTTATCGGCGAGTAGAAGAAGTGGATGTAGTACCTGGTCCCGAGGATGTACTCCTGGATCGAGTACTTCTGGGTGTGGTCTATGCCCAGCTTGAAGTCGGGATAGTCCTTGGCTATGAAGAACCCCCGGCCCCCCTTGGCGCCGTCGTACTTCACGAGGACCGGCCGGTCGATGAGCTTCGGGTCCTCGATCTTGTGCGGCATCTCGATGCCCGCGGAGCTGAGCCACGTGCGCTCCTTCTCCCGGTCGCTCTCCCAGCCGAGAACGAGCCGGTTGCCGAACGTGGGCACCTCGAGCTCCTCGAACGCCTTCGTGCCCATGTACTCGACGAAAGAACCGTGGGGGACGATGACGACGTTCTTGGCTGCGAGCTCCTCGGCCCTGTTCAGGAGCTCCTTGTACGACTCCACGAAGAAGAACTCGTCAGGCTTCCCCAAAGGGAAGGCGTCATAGAACTTGGTCTTCTGCCCGATCGCTATCCCGAGGGTCTTGAACCCCTCCTTCCTCGCCCCGTCGAATATCTGCAGCGACGTGTGTGAGCATGCGGTGGCTATGACAAGGTTGTCTTTGTCATATCCCTCGATCAGCCGGTTAATGCGGTCTCGGGAAACCATTGGCAGGCCTAATCGGGCCTTCGCACTTAAACGTTATTCCCTCGCGTTCAGGGAAACGTCGACAAGATGCGAAGTGCTGCTGGATTTCACCTCTTCGCATGTCTCGATATTACATTCCTCCGCCGGACGGCGGGAGTGTACCGGCAGGCCATCTGACACTCAGTGCACATGACCCGACTCTGGGGCGTCAGCTCAGGCGAGTGCTTGTTCAGGAGCGCCTTCACCTTTGGTGAAGGATTCTTCACGCGCGTGAGCCCGACTAGACAGGCGTTGGCGTCAACTACGTAGGGCTTGAGGGCGCCTGTCGGGCACGCGTCCACGCATCTGTGGCACCTGCCGCAGAGGTCCTTCTCGAAAGGCCTGCTCGGCTCGAGCTCTGCGTCCGTGAGCACGACGCCGAACCTCAGCCACGGCCCGTACCTCGGATTGATGATGAGGGCGTTCTTCCCGTAGTTCCCGATGCCCGCAAGCCGGGCGATCCTCTTGTCAGAGGCCGGGAACGGAGGATATGACGCCTCGTAGCCTTCCATCCTGATGACCCTCATCAGATCGCGCATGATGATGCTCAACATCATGTAGCCCGGGTACTGCAGGTCCCCGTCCGGGCGCTCTATCTCGATCTCGTCCACATCATCCGTCGACAAGGTCCCGAAGACGACGGCACTCCTCGCCTTGGGCATCTCCGACCTCAGAGGCCGCGTGTACCTGTTGATGGATTTCAGCTCGATCTTCACCGGCTCGAGGGCGTCCGCGTCGTCGACCGACACTGTTCCGAAGACAACGGCGCCCTTTCGCCTCGCGACTGCTTCAAGCCGCTTTGAGAGGGATTCCACTGGTTTGGCCATGGCCACCGGATGGACGCCCGAACGATATCAAACCTGCCAACGCGCGGCCCGATGGAAGAGTTATATCGGTGGATTCGGTCACCCGACCGAGAATGGGCTGATGGGCTCCACCAGAAAGTCTGTCAAGAGGACGCTCTTCGTCGGAGTGACCTCCAACGTCCTCGTTCTAGGTATCGTCAGCATGCTCACGGACATGAGCAGCGAGATGATCTATCCCGTCCTCCCGCTCTTCCTCACTGCGATAGGCGCCACGGGCGCGGCCATCGGGCTGATCGAAGGGGCGGCAGAGTCCACCGCATCCTTCCTCCGGGTGGTCTCGGGATGGCACTCCGACAGGACAGGTCGGAGGAGGAACCTCGTGCTCGGAGGTTACGCGGCCTCGTCGATCATGAAGCCGTTCTTTGCGCTCGCGACCTCTTCCGTCCAGGTCCTTGGCATACGGATCGTGGAACGTGTCGGCAAGGGCATACGAAGCGCCCCCCGGGACGCGCTGATTGCCGATTCCAGCCCCGTGGAATACCACGGCCGGGCCTTCGGGTTCCACAAGGCGATGGACTCGCTCGGGTCCGTTCTTGGCCCATCCGTCGCGCTCGTCTTCCTGCTCGTCGCCGGTGCCGCGGCGACGACCGAGACTTATCGGATGATATTCATCGTTGCCGCCGTTCCCGCGTTCATAGCTCTGGCCGTAGGGATCGCGTTCATACGGGAGAGGGCGGCCACACGACGGAAGGAGGTCGGCAGGTTCTTCTCCGAGATCGGTAACCTGGGGAGGAAGTTCTGGCTCCTGATGCTCGTGGTCGCGGTCTTCTACATCGGGGAGATCAGCTACGCGTTCCTCGTCCTTAGAGCAGCGGAGGAAGGGGTCGACACGGTCACTGTCCTCCTCATGTACATCCTCTTCAATGTCGTCTTCGTGATCACCGCGATCCCCGCGGGCGAGCTGTCCGACCGTATCGGCAGGAGGCCCGTCATCGTGGCCTCGTTCGTCCTGTTCGCGCTGATGGCGGCCGTGATGGTGGCGGCGGACTCGGTGGTCCTCCTCTCGGCAGGCTTCGCCGTCTACGGACTGTACAAGGGCTCGTCAGAGGGCGTGTTCAAGGCCTACGTCACGGATGTCGTCGGCGATAACAGGCGCGGCACGGCGCTCGGGGCGTTCCATACCGTGGTCGGGTTCGTTGCGCTCCCGGGAGGGATCGTGGCAGGGCTTCTGTGGGACAAGATCGGCCACTGGGCGACTTTCGCGTACGGGATGGCGACCGCGATCGCAGCGCTCTCGCTCCTGTTGCTGCTCACACGTGGAGGAGCCGCTGGGCGCTTCAGGTCGCCTACTTCTTCCTCGCCCTGAACACCACGAAGCCGAGCATCATGGCCATCAGGCCGATCACCACGAACAGCTCGCTCGAGAACTCGGGCACCACGGTCCCGGACACGGTTATCGCACCCCACATCCCGAGATAGAAGTGGTATCAGCATATGTAGTCGTAGACTCCCGGAGTGGTGAGAGTTATCGGCGGAGTCGATGTCTGTCCAGGGTTCAAAATGATCTCTGTCCAAGCGCTGGTGTTGCTGGTGGCCGTGTGCGGCAACACCCCATTGTTCTGCCATTGGACCGTGTCCCCCGGGGCGATTGTCAGGAACTGCGGTGTGAACACGTACTCCGTCATCGAAATCACGTGATTCGTCTGAGCCCTCACCGGCATCGCCGGTATCACTACGGCCGCGCCGATCACGAACGCAAGCATGGTCATCTCGAAAACGCACAGCTTCGTCTCTCTCGAGCGTCTATCGAATCTCCTCATTCGCTCCACCCTTTGCCCATATTGGCGGTGCACGACAGACCGAGAGCTGAATAACGATAATGCCTAACGGGAAGGGTGGGCCCGAACAGCGCGCAAACAGCCAGATCCCGTCTATCGGCGTGTCCGGCGGACAAACGAGAGGCCGAGCGCCAGTACCAACATCCCTGCTGCGACGACTGCGAAACTCGAGAACTCGGGCACCGCCGTGCCCACGACCGTTATCTGCCCCCACATCCCGTAGAAGGCGTAGTCGACGGAGTCGATGTAGGGGAAGACCCCTGACACAGTGAGTGTGAGAGGCGGCGAAGTCGTGTCCGGATTGACGACGACCTCACCCCAAGCGGCCGTGTCGTTGCTCGTCGCAGTGTGTTGCACGGTGCCCAGGTTGGACCACTGAACCGTGTCGCCTACGCTGACGGTGAGGAACTGCGGAGCGTAGTAGTAGTCGTACATGTCTATGACGTAGTTCGTGGCCGCCCTGGCGGGCATCGCGGGGACAGCGAGGGACAGAACAGCCACGAACGCCATGAACACAAGTCCGACGAACCTCATCGCCTCAATGCGGCGGTCCTCGCCAAATCTCCTCACTCAGCACACGCTCCGAGATACGGAAAGACCCTGGTCGAGCGAATAACTCTAGCGCCTAACCATATGGGCAAGAGAAGGAAGATACCTTCATGATGGGGCCGAAGATACCTCAGTCGAGGCGGGTGTGCCGTCTTTGAAGATATCGAAGAACGTCGCCTACGTGATGATGGCCGTGGCCGCCATCACATGGTCGACCTCGGGGACTTTCACCGAGCTGGCAATCGGCGAGAAGGCCGCCGTGATGCAGGTCACGGTCTTCACATACGTCTTCTCGGCGATGATCCTGGCCCCGGCGATACTGATCCTCGACCCGAAATCGATGAGGATCGACCGCAAGGACCTGCTCCCGTTCTTCGTCTTCAGCCTCATCACCGGGACCTTCTTCGCGGTGGCGTGGTACGCATGCGTCGACCTGACTGGCGTCGCCACGGCGGTCATACTGCTGTACGCGTACCCGAGCATCGTGACGGTCGCCTCCGTCTTCTTCCTGAAGGAGAAGCTGACAATCCAGAAGACGATGGCCCTGCCGCTGACCTTCGCCGGAGCGGTGCTCGTGGCCGGCGCCCAGGACCTCAAGGAAGGGCTCTCCTTCGACATAATCGGGGTCGCGCTCGGCATATACACGGCATTGTCCGGGGCGGTCTACTACATCTGGGGGAAGAAGTTCCTCGACAAGTACTCCGCGAACACCGTGATCCTGTACATGACCGTGCTATCGATACCCCTGCTGGTCGTGATCGGGTTTCCCTTCGACCTCCTCAGCGGCTCGATAACCACGCTGGGCTGGGTGTGGATCTTCCTGTCAGGGCTGATACCGGGCACGATCGGGTTCGTCGTGTCCATGATGGCGCTGAACCATCTGGAAGCGAGCCGGGCGAGCATAGTGGCGAGCATCGAGCCCGTTGCGGCCGTTGTGATCGCGTACCTCGTCCTCGCGCAGGACATCAACGGCCTTCAGGGCCTGGGCGTAGCCCTGGTCTTCCTCGGTGTGATTCTTCTCAGGCTCACCCGCAGGGGCAGCCCCGAGAAGCCAGAGGAAGTCGTTCTTGACAGATAGGGCGCACGGTTATGGGGCAAACGGAAAGCCCCGGCACAAGATGTCGACACCTGTGATCGGATGATAAGGCTCAATGGCGTGAACCATCTGGCAATGGCGACCGGGGACATGGATGCGACCATCAGGTTCTGGCGCGACCTCGTCGGGATGAGGCTTGTCGCAGGTCTTGGGCAGCCCGGCTACCGACACTACTTCTTCGAGATCTCCCCGTACGATCTGCTGGCTTTCTTCGAATGGGAGGGCGTCAAGCCCGTCCAGAAGAAGGTTCACGGGGCGCCCGTCAGGGGCCCGTTCATCTTCGACCACGTCTCGTTCGGGGTCGAGACCGAAGACGACCTCTGGGAGCTGAAGGACAAGCTCGCCGCAGCAGGGTTCTCGGTATCCGACATGATCGACCATGGATTCATCCATTCCATCTACGCCTATGACCCTAACGGGATGGCCATCGAGTTCAGCTGCAACGTCCCGGGAGTGGACGTCAGGAAGCACCCGGCGATGAGGGACCTTTCGCCCACCGAGGAGGCGAAGGCAGGAGACAAGCCTCAGCCAGGCGAGTGGCCCGAGACGAAGACTAGGACTCCCAAGTCCGAGCGGGTGGTGTACCCGGGAGCAGGCAGCGAGCTGTTTCAAGGAAAAGGCAAGAGCAGGATGTGGGTCTGAAGCCCACGGCAAAGCGGATATATCCCGCACCAACATCCGCAACGGAGCGAATGATAGTCCCCCGGTCGCCCAGTGGCATCCCTGGACTCGACACGGTCCTCCAGGGAGGATATCCGACCAACACGACCATCGCTCTCCGCGCAGAACCTTCGAACGCCTCCGAGCTCTTTCTTCAGCAGTTCGTGTCCGAGGGGCTGAAGCTCGGCAACCCCGTCATCTACTGTTGCATGTACCGCCACCCGGCCAGCCTGATCAAGAGCATGAGGCAGGCAGGCACCGACGTCGTGGAGGCGGTCGCCAACAACCAGCTCGTGCTCTTAGACTGCTTCTCGATGCAGAAGCTTCCGCTCGAAGTCGGGCTCGACAAGATCGTTCACAGGAAGATCATCCCGATCGAGGACGTGGACGACGAGCGCCTGCTGCAGGACGGCCTCGCGACCGCCGTCGAACGGCTCGCGACCCTGAGAGGGCTCAGGGCCGTCTGTGAGAGCCTGCCGTCTGCGCTGACGGTGCGCAACGGGATGGACATCGTCCGGTGGGGAAGACGCGCATTTGGCGACCTCCGGGCGTTCGACACCATCACGGTGCACATGTTCCCGCTCGGTGTGAGGGAGGAGCTGTTCGACCTCATGGCCGAGGACTTCGATGGCGTCATCGAGATACGGGCTGAGAGGAACACGGACAGGATCAGGTACGTGCTCGATGTCCGCAAAATGCGACTGACCGATGTGCCGCTGAAGATGTTCGACCTCGACACTGAGGGCGCGGTCCTGTCCCTCAAGACCGTGCAGAAGATCACCTAGCCGCCGAAGTACGACCTCAGCAGGGCCAGGACGACGGTCGCGCGCGTGAACCCAGCGGCTATGTTCACCAAGGTGAACCACCAGACGTTCAAGAGCTTGCCTTCCTTGTTCAGCAGCGAGAACAGGTAGAGGGGCACGGTGTCGGGCATCAGCGGTATCGACATGATGATGTAGATGGCCGGATAGCCGTATCTCCTTACGAACACCTCGCTCTTGTTCAGGATCCACCTGAACCATCCCCATTTCGTGTAGGTCAATATCGTCTTCTCGATCGTTGTCCCGATGAAGAATACGGTCATTGCGCCGAGGCCCTTCCCGAGCCCCGACACGATGGCCACGACAGGCACTGGGATGCCTGCCGGAGCGAGAGCGACGGCGACCTCGACGGGGACCGGGAGAAATACTGCGGCGAGAAACGAGAACAGGAAGAGCGACGAGAGATAGGTGACTGGATCCGCATGGTTCAGGTCGTTGATGAACGTGAGGATGTCGTTCCACAGGGTGCTGAGACTCGAGGCCATCTCGACAGAGGGAGAATGTATCAGGTCTTCTAGATTCCTGCGGAACGCCGTCGCACGCGCGCGCGGTGACACCCTGAAAATAGGGGGTAGCCAGAAAATTAGAAGAGGCATCGAATAAATACCAAAGGCTTATATTCGTGGAATATCATCACTAATAAGCGGGATGTACTACCATGGCCAAGGTTGAAGGGAAGGAGGCTGATTGGTTCGATCAGCTTGACGAAGAACTTGAGAAAAAGACCACGCAGATCACTGACAATTTCGTCGAGCAAACCACTCAGAAGCAATCGATAAACAAGGCCCTCCTGGAGGACATGTTCAGGATCTGGTTAAGGTTCAACAAGATCAACGTCCACTTCTCGATGCTTCCGGAGGCGCCCACGTTCGCGCAGTTCGTCGTCTACCCTGAGCAGTGGAGCTTCAAGCCGGACTTCGACTTCGCGAACGTCGACAACGCTGCCCTGACGGACAGGACGCAGACAAGGGTCGGCGACTCGCTGAAGGCATGGTACTACAACGTCGACAGCCAGACGCACGTCCGGATGATATTCGAGTTCTGCGAGGGCGAGCACTATTACAAGTACGCCGGGTGGAAGAGGATCTTCAGCCAGTACGTGCTGATGGACATCCCTGTCCTGAAGTTCGACGAGAAGAAGTACCACGAGGTGCTCGCCGACGTCATCAAGGTCTGGTACGAGTCGCATCTGAGGCGGGACCGCGAGGTCGTCCTGAAGCACATCAGGGACAAGTACGAGAAGGGAGAGACCTTCACTCAGTAGCCGTCGCAGCGCCCCAGCTTGGTACAGATCTTCTTCGCTTTGCCGTAGTCGCTCACCCCGAATGCGAAGAAGTTGTTCCTCCCCTTCCCTCCGACTTGGTACGTGTGCGAGACCTCTACCCCCGCCTTCGCCAGGGCGTCGGCCACGCGCAGCCACTGGCCAGGCCTGTTGGGGACCTGGATGACCAGCACCTGGTTCTCCCGGAAAGGCAGGTCGGCCTTCATCATGCTCGTCCGCACGCTCTCGTCGGCGCCCGTGAGGAACCTGACCACGTACCCATGAGCCGCGGGAGCTATCGAGACCGTGTCGAGGTTGATCTTCTCCTCCGCGAGAACCTCGATGGCCTTCAAGAGACTGCTAGTCGGCCCGTCCAGTCGCACCTCGAATTCGGTCGCCATTCCTAATCCCTCCAGCGCAATGCACCGACCCGTCGTTATTAGAAACTAGTCCCGATTCCGGCGGCCAGGCCACAAGGGAAATGAAAAGACAGTAAGTGGTTTCAGACGGACTTCGCCTCAGCTGTTGCACGAGGCGTAGTATGCGTTCAGGCAGTCGATCCACGAAGTCTGCGACACGAAGTCGAGCCCTACGTCGGTGTAGACGAACTGCCTCGCCCACGCCCAGCCCTGCGAGTTGTACTGCGACTCCGACGGCGGGAACCAGAAGTTCAGGCCGTGGACCGAGTCGTGGTACTTGTTGCTGTTCGCCTGTGCGATCACGGCCGCGTCGAACGCCGCGTCGAATCCGTCGATAGCCTCGGTCAGCTCGGGGTGGCCCTTGATCTCCCTGAGGCCGTCGACGAAGGTCCTCACATCGGGCATCCACTCATATCCGGCCATGTTGGTCCATGTCCCGATCAGCGCGTAGCCCCTCGCATCGTCCACAGCCTTCGTTTCCTCTGGGATTATCGGCAAAAGGGCGTCCGCCACCTCGTCGAAGGCCGACCCGAGAGCATCCATCTCCGAAGTGTCGATGGCCGCCATCGTTGCGAAGTCCTGGCTGTATGTCATCTGGTGCGCGTACTCCCACTTCTCGCTGTAGTAGAGCACGTACTCGTAGACGATGTTCTTGGAGAGCTGCTCTGCGGAAATCGACGGGTTGTTCACCATGTCGGTGATGAACATCTCGTATGGCAGCCCATCGTACGGCTCCATCGTCTCGCTCGCGACGACGTACTTCACCGCTCCCCGCATCTCATACGCGACCTCGATCGATCCCATGTTGCACGCGTCGAACGCGAGGATGTCGACCTCCTTCCCGGTCGTGGCCTTCACGTCCTTCAGCGCCTCTGCGATCCCGTGGTTCGGCATGAGCACGTCGCCGTTGCTCTCGTCCTGGCATATGCCCCTCCATCCGTACCCGTGGTCGGATATCAGGACCATGTTCTTCTTGGCCGGGTAGTTCTTCTCGCCCCAGACCACGAACTTCTCCAAGGTCGCGGGGTCTGATGAGTTCATCTCCGGCCATGTCGCAACTACTTTCCTCGTTCCCTGCCCGATCTCGTAGATCCAAGTCCCGGGCTGGGACTTCATGTCGATGAAGACGACGATGTTCACCTGCTCGTTGGACGTCAGCGACTTCTCCCAGAGCTGCATGCAGAACTCTGTCGTGAACTCGAGGTTGTTGTCGCAGGCCCAGAATATCATTATGCTCCATTCCTTCTCGCCTGTGACCTTCTTGTTCTGCCCGCCTGCGAGGACGCCCGCGGGCAGGACGAAGGCCGCCGCGACGAGAACGCACAGCGCTGCTCGTACTACGACTCTCAACTCCTCTCCCCCTATAGGCCGCTAGCCCGGTATCGGGCGCGAGCCAGATAATCCTTGCGCCCTCCTGACCCGGTCCAGCGCAACGCAATTATCCGGGCGAGGGCATCAGGCTCGCCGAGCGAATGTCCATACCTTTCGACCGGGTCGCCGACCGGTTCGACGAGACCCGCGGCTATCCCGATCACGTCATGTCTGAGATCCTGAGCGCGCTCTCCGAGGTCCTCGACCGCCGGAAGGCCGTCCTGGACGCGGGGGTTGGCACGGGGAGATTCGCGGCTCCTCTTCAGGCGATGAGTTACACGGTGATCGGAGTGGACATCTCCCCGCGGATGATGGAGAAGGCGAGGGGGAAGGGCGTCGAAGGGCTTGTCAGGGCCGACGTGCGCGCGCTCCCGTTCACGGACCTCGCATTCGGGTCCGCGATGAGCATCCACCTCCTGCACCTCATCTCGGACTGGAGGAGGGCGCTTGCGGAGATCGGGCGCGTCACCCAGGAAGTCTACGTTTCGGTCGCCTTCGAGAAGCGCGACTCCCCTGCCCAGAGGATGCGCGACTACTACGACGAGGTGTGCGTGCAGCTGGGATACGACACGACGCATCCGGGCATGAGGGAGAGGGAACTGCCGGACATCCTGCCTCCTGACACCAGGCGGCTGATCGTCCAGCACGAGCACGAGATCGATGTCGCCAACCTCATAAGTGAGTACGAATCGAGGACCTACTCCAGCCAATGGGCGGTGCCGGAGGACATCCACGCCCAGGCCATCGACGCGATGAAGAAAAGGTACTCCGGAGTCGAGAAGGTGACGGGCGTCGAGTGGATATCCCTCCTTGTGTGGCGGGCCGAGAGGCTGAGGGCGCTGGCTGACACCCAGTCGCGGAGAGTCCCCTAGACACTTTCGCATGCCCGCAGCACATCCATTTATATCCCGGGCCCTCGTTCAGAAGCTCGGCAGCACAGGAGAAACACGGCTGTCACAGGGGGCTTGTTGTGGAAATCAAGAATCTAGCGCCCCACGTCGAAGAGATCAACAGGGCGCTCGGGGGCAAGCTGTCGGATGAGGAGATCGCTGAGGAACTCCAGAAATACGTGGACGTCTACCACCTCAGCATACCGATGGCCAAGAAGACCATCATAAAGAAGCACGGAGGGGACGTGTCCGCCTTCTCGCCCGGCTTCCAGAGGAAGCTCGCGGAGCTGAAGCCGAACGAGCCGAACGTCGACTTCCTCGCGAAGGTGCTCTCGGCCAACTCCAAGGAGGTCCAGGCCAAGGGCGAGAAGAAGAACATCACCTTCGGGTTCATCGGGGACGACTCGACCACGCTGCCCTACACCGCCTGGGAGGAGGGGCTCGGGCTGCAGAAAGGCGATGTCATCTCAGTCCGCGGGGCGTACACGAGAGAGTACCAGGGACGCGTCCAGGTCAACTTCGGAAACAGGGTGACGATCAAGAAGGAGGACCCGTCGGTCATGGGAGAGGTGCAGATTGCCCAGGGGCCTCCGAAGGCGTCCGAGATCGGCAGGCTGAGGGAAGGCATGGGGTTCGTTGAGGTCAAGGGGAGGGTCCTTGCGGTCGACCAGCGCGAGGTGACCGCGCAGGGCGAGACGAAGACCATCTTCTCAGGAATCATCGCGGACGAGACCGGGAAGGTACAGTACACCGCGTGGTCCGACTTCAAGCTCAAAGAGGGGGAGGTCATCAAGATCTCGAGGGCCACGGTCAAGAGCTGGAGGGGCATCCCCCAGCTGAACTTCGACGACCGTGCAGAGGTCATGAGGGTCCTGGAGAAGTTCCCCTCGGCCGAGGAACTCCAGAGGTCCCGAGCGAGCATGATCTCCGAGATCGCCTCGAAGGGCGGCGCGATGGACGCGACCGTCAGGGGGGTGCTGCTCGAGGTGCGGGACGGGTCGGGGCTCATCATGCGGTGCCCTGAGTGCAGGCGCGCCCTCCAGAAGGGCACGTGCAAGGTGCACGGACGCGTCGAGGGCTACCCGGACCTACGGATCAAGGCCATCCTTGACGACGGCAGCGGCGCGGTCAGCATAGTCATCGGGCGCGAGCTAACGGAGAAGATGCTCGAGACGACGCTCGACGAGGCCATGCAGAAGGCGAAGCAGGCCATGAACTTCGACGTCGTGCGAGACATGATGGACGAGAAGCTCGCTCTCAAGGTCGTCTCTGCGACCGGCTCGGTGACTGCTGACGCCTACGGCCTCTCCATGATCGTCAAGGACGCCGAACTCGCTGCCGTGGACGCCAGGCAGGAGGCCGAGAGGCTCCTTGTCGAGCTGGAGGGAGCCGAATGAACGCCCGCGAGGTCGCCTGGCGCGTGTTCGCGGAGGAGTACAACTCGTCCGTGCTCGAGTTCACCGGGGAGGGGGAGAAGCCCGTCTCCTACATCGTCTCCCCGCTCGGCGCGAAGGTCAACAGGATGATGGTCGTGGGCGTAGTCACGGACATCGAGGACATCGGAGCCGAGGGGAAGCAGAGGTTCCGGGCGAGGATATCGGACCCCACAGGGACCTTCTACATCTCCGCTGGAGAGTACCAGCCCTCGGCGGCCATGGCGCTCTCGAAGATGTCGGCCCCGACCTTCGCTGCGGTCGTCGGCAAGAGCAGGGCGTACAGCCCCGAGGAGGGCGTGAAGTACCTCAGCATCAGGCCGGAGCGGGTGAGCGAGACGGACGCCGCCGCGCGGGACTACTGGGTCGTGGAGGCCGCCAAGAGCACACTCCACCGGATCAACGCGGTCTCCGACGGACTGGAGATGGAGAGACCGAGCGTCGCCGAACTGGTGAGGCTCGGATACCACGAGAACCTGGCAGACGGCGTGGTCAGGGCGATCGATTACTACAAGGACATCGACCTCGAACGGTTCAGGAACATGGTCCGGGAGGCGCTCCGGTCGCTCCTGCCGGAGAGAGGGGGCAAGGCCGAGGCGCCAGCGCAGCCCGCGATCCGCCCGGCGGAGGTCGCGAAGGAGGCGGAGCCGGAAGGGGAGGAGCAGATGCATGAGGTCGGCGTGGGGGCGGACGAGGAGGACGTCGTCCTGAAGATCATCGACTCGCTCAGCTCGGCCAAGGGAGCCCAATGGGAGAAGATCGTCGAAGGGGCGAAGGCCAAGAAGATAGACAGGGTCCGGCTCGAGGAGGTCGTGGCGAGTCTGCTGGACAAAGGAGAGATCTACGAGCCCGAGCTGGGCATGATGAAAAGGATATAGTGGCCTGGAAGGGGTTTGCAGGAAGACCTCAGTCGTGGAACTCTTCCCTGGAGACGGCTACAAGTATGAGGCCGATGAGGCCGGGTATGAACCAGCCGCCGAGGCCGAAGATCCCGCCGAGTATCGCGATTCCGAAGTGCTTCCTCTGAAGAGCGAATATCCCTCCGAGGATCGCGATGACCCCCAAGACGAGGATGATGGCGCCGCATGCCACCGCGACCGCGCCCACCCCGAGCGCCACGAAGAACGAGCCGCCTGCCATCAGGATGCCGCCGTAGAAGAGCTCAATCACTCCAGCGATCAGGATCAGTACGCCCCCGATGACGGGCATCGCGGATTCCCTCTTGACCGGCATCGGGCCCATCATCTGCATCCTGTAGTCATGTCCGCAGAAGGGACACACGTTCGCGTCCCACGCGATCGCCCTGCCGCACGAGACGCAGTTCCTCGTCATTCCTGGCTGTCCTTGAGTCGCCATGCATCTTCCTCCGCGCTGGAATGGCCCAGCTTCCATCCGTAACCAGGGTGTGATTAGAAAATGGTTGCGTTGGGAAACCAGAAACAGGAAAGGGATTTGAGAAGAGGCGCGAAGGCCTCTTCAACATAGAGGTTTTTGTCGTCAGTCGGCAAGACACCTAGTCGAAGTCCTCTCTGCCGATGGCTACGAGTATCAGGCCGATCAGCCCGAAGATGAAGAAGCCGCCAAGACCAAGGATCCCGCCCAGAATCGCGAGACCGAAGTGCTTCCTCATGATGGCGAATACTCCGCCCAGGACGGCGATGATGCCGAGCACGATGAACACGATCCCGCAAACCTGGATTATGTCGCCGACACCAGTGCCGAAATCCACTCCTCCGACGATCTCTCCGCTGGAGATTGCCAATCCTCCTACGACGAACTCAGCAAGCGCTGCGACTATGATCAGCACCCCGCCCACGACTGGCAGCACGCCTTTCTTTTTCGGGGGCGCCGCTCCGGCCTGCGCTCTGTAGTCGTGACCGCAGTACTGACATACGTTCGCGTCCCATGGGATTTGTCTCCCACAGGAGACACACGTCCTCATCTGCTGTTGTCCAGATGTCAAATTCTAGCCTCCTATTCTGAGGGGTCTAAAACTAGCCCCATCCCGGAAAGAGAATCGACCTGGATTATATAAAATGATTGCTATGATTCTGCCTGGACGCCTTCTGGCCGTCAACTATCCCGCGGGACGGGAGCGTACTCCCGTCCGAGGTCCAGAGCTACTGGAACTGCTTCCTCGAGACGGCCACCAGAATCAGGCCGATAAGCCCGAGAATCGCCCCGAACCCGAGGCCGATCCCGAACATGCCGAATAGCCCGCCGGCCACGGCCAGCCCGAAATGTTTCCTCTGGATGGCGAAAATGCCGCCCACGATCGCCACTATCCCCAAGATGATCTCGATGGCTCCGCAGGCCCTGAGGATGCCGAGGATCTGGTCCCAGGTGGTCCCTGACGGGAGCGTGACCCCCGTGTTCTCCAGGTCAGTGACCGAGTAAGTCAGGAACGAGACCGCGTTTGCGAGCGCGAGTATGCCGGCGATCGCGATCATGATGCCCCCGGCCACGGGCGAGCCGGTCCTCCTCACCGGCGGAGGGCCCATCACCGCGGCTCGGTAGTCGTACCCGCAGTACGGGCACACGTTCGCGTTGAAATCTATGGCTCTCCCGCACGAGATGCAGTTCCTGACGATCGGGGTTGGCTCACCGCCATCGCTTGCCATTTGGTTCCTCCCGCCGGCAACCTCCAGACATCGGAGGAGCTATCTACTTTTCTGCGGGATGCCGCCTGAAAAACGGTCATCCAAGCTTGGCTTCATCGGAGCGGGCCTTGGCGCGCTGCCTGCTCTTGGCGCTGTCCTCTTGGATCACGAACATGAAGTGCGCGATGAGCAGGGCGAGCCCGAATCCCGCCACCAGCCCGGTGATCAGCCTCACGGGGTTTGTGGACTCATACGCCGTGACCGCCTGAAGCCCGCCGTCGAGGCCGATGGGCACGAGGGCGAGGATAGCGAAGATCGGATGCATCTTGTACCTATAGAACGCCATGAGCCCGAACCCGGCGGCGATCCCGAAGAACAGGCCGACGTCCCTCGAGCAGAACGGCATCTCGTTGCCGTTCAGGAAGTAGCTCCTGCTGGCGATCTGGTGGCACTCGGCGTCTCCGATCCAATAGACCGCGTGCGGCAGCGGCCCAATCGACGCGAACTGCTCGTCATTCTCGTGGGTTCCCACGCGTCCCGACAGGTCTTTCAGGGTGTTCGGGGGGACCATGAACGGCGCGGTGACGACCAGGGCAAGCCACACCGCCGACAGGACGAACATTACGAGGACGGCCTTCGAAGTGATCCTTGGCAGGCGCATCGCGACCTCCAGGGACGGTCGGATGCTTAAGCTATTTCGTTATTACAACGGATGCGTAGCCGACGACCTGGGCCATCGGCGTCACGTCTCCCGAGGTCGCGTACTTCAGAAGTGCCGCCTTCCCACCCGCACAAGCGGTCATCGTTGCTATCATTGGCCCGTAGCCGCACATCGAGATGTTCTGGTCCTGGACCACATCGTACAGACCCTTTGGGTCCATGGCCTTGATCTCGTCGAGGGCCATGCCGTCCTTCTTCTTGGCCAGCATGGGAGACACATAGTGCGACATGTCCGAGGACGCTATCACGACGACGTCCTTCCCACTTACGGCCCTCGCAATCGTCTTCCCGACGGAGACGGCCGACTCGAAATCCTGGTAACCCATGCAGACGGGCACGAACATGAAGTCGGCGGAGAAGTACTGCAGGAACGGAAGCTGGACCTCGACCGAGTGCTCCTGCGCATGCGCCTCAGGGTCCTCATCGACGAGATCTCGCCTGATCTCCTTGGCCAGGTCCTTGTCGACCTTTGCCACTCCCAAGGGCGTCTCCCAGTCGTCCCTCATGGTCGCGATGCCAGAGCCGAGGCCCGTGTGGTTCGGCCCGATTATCACGAACGTCTTCGGGAACCCATCCTCGACGATCCTCGCGTAGGTGTGAGCGGCCACCATTCCCGAGTACATGTATCCCGCATGCGGAGCCATCGCGCCGAGCACATCGCCCTTGCGCGGACGGCCGAGCTCCGGCATCCTCCCCGGCCCGAGCGGCCCGGTGAAGCACCTCTCGATCTGCGTCCTGAGCGTCTTCTCGTCACCGGCGTAGAACTGGCCCGCAACAGAAGGTCTTCTCATGCTCCCTCCCGCTGATGGACAATCACATGGAGCGCGAAAATCCTTTGCCCGTGTGCGGAGTGCCTACAGGGAGGCCTCGAACTCCTCGACGGTCATCTTGAAGTCCTCGTCGGATGCCAGCTGACCCCTGGCCTTCAGGATCTCCCTGGTGAGGAGCCAGTAGACGGTTGCGAGCGCCCTCCTGCCCTTGTTGTTGGAGGGGATGACGAGGTCCACATACTTCGTCTCGTTGTTGGCGTCGCAGATGCCGACGATCGGGATCCCGACGTTCAGGGCCTCCTTGAGCGCCTGCTCGTCCGCGGCGGGGTCCGTCACGAAGAGCATCTCAGGCTCCGTGAACCTCGGCAGTATCGGGTTCGTCAGAGAGCCGGGCACGAACCTGCCGGCCACTACCTGGGCGCCGATCGCCTTTCCGAAGACCTTCGCTGGCTTCTGGCCGTACTGCCTCGCGGAGACGATCAGTATCATGGACGGCTCGAACCTTGACATGAACTTCGCGGCCACCCGGATCCGCTCGTCAGTCTTCTTGACATCGAGCACGTATAGGCCGTCGCTCCTGACCTTGAAGATGAACTCCTTCATGTCGGCGCTCTTCTGCTGAGTGCCGATGTGGACCCCTGACGTGAGGTAGACGTCCTCGGGTATGAGCAGCTGGGTGTCGGTCGTCGTCTGCGGTTGTGTGTCCGTTACCTCGTCCATCAGCATTCCTCGGTTAATCCCTCTTGACGGTCATCGGGATGACGCCCTTGTTGTACTCCGCAATCGATATCTCGATCGGGTCGATGATGTCCTCCGCGACTTCCACGAGAATAGGCGCTCCGAGACTTATCTGCAAGGCCCTTGCCCCAATCATCCTTGCCCTCTCGAAACGTGTGTACTTCAAATTCGCATCCTCTCTGCGGGATTACTCCCCTAAAATATGGCTCCTTTATATAGGTTTGGGGCGAGGGGATTGATTGGTCGAGAGGAGGCCAGCAGCTGCAGGATGCGGAAACGCGGTTGCGCAGCTTCGGTTTTCGCAGCGAATGCACGGGCACAAATCCTCACGGCTGCTTATTTGAATATAAGTCTATTAATAATATAATCAATATACAACCTCTGACCTCACAGACCGCGTCAGGAGATGGTCGTCGCCAGATGCTCCTCCCGTTTTCGTATCTGCGCGTTGGAAATCGTCCGAGGAACTCGTGTAATTGCACAACCAATTTAACGCTCGTTTGCTTACCGAAGAAACAACAGGGGTAGTCAACATGCCCAAAGTCCCGAACATCAGAGTCGAGCCTCCCGGGCCGGAGGCCAAGAAGGTTGTCGCCGCAGACGAGAAGTACATCGTGAAGGCGACGAAGACCGCTCCGCTGGTCTTCAAGAAGGCCGAGGGATCAGTGATCGAAGATGTCGATGGGAACACCTACATCGACTTCTACGCCGGCGTCGGCGTCTTGAATGTCGGCGCAAGGCACCCGAAGGTCCTCGCAGCGCTGAAGGACCAGGCAGAGAAGTACTGGCACGTCGCAGGCACCGACTTCTACAGCGACACCCAGACCAGGCTCGCCGAGAGACTTGCGAAGACCGCGCCGGGGAAGAACGAGAAGATGGTGTTCTTCTCCAACACGGGCGCCGAGTCGGTCGAGTCGGCGATCAAGATCGCCAAGAGGGCCACTGGCAAGCAGTGCTTCCTGGACTTCCTCGGTGCGTTCCACGGAAGGACGACAGGTGCTATGACTCTCACGGCTAGCAAGTGGGTCCAGAGGGAGGGCTACACCGCGACTCTCATGCCCGGCGTGTTCCACGTGCCCTACGCCTACTGCTACAGATGCATCTACAAGCTCCAGTACCCGGAGTGCGGGACGTACTGCGCGCAGGTCATCGAAGATGTCTACTTCGAGAACCAGATCCCGCCGAACGACCTCGCGGCGATCTGCATGGAGGTCGTCCAAGGAGAGGGCGGCTACGTCGTGCCTCCGAAGGAGTTCGTGAAGAAGGTCTACGACCTCACGAGGAAGTACAAGTGCCTCTTCATCGACGACGAGGTCCAGTCGGGCATCGGCAGAACAGGGAAGATGTGGGCGGTCGAGCACTTCGACGTCGTGCCCGACATCATCTGCTCCGCCAAGTCGCTAGGGGGCGGGCTGCCGATCGCGGCGACGATCGTCGACGCGAAGCTCAACTTCGACAGGTACGGAAGGCACTCGAACACATTCGGAGGGGCGTCCCTCGCGCATGCGACCGCACTCGCGACTCTCGATGTCATCCAGAGCGAGAAGCTGCTCGACCGCGCGGCCAAGATGGGCAAGGAGACCAAGAAGCGCCTCGAGGAGATGCAGAAGAAGTACGAGATCATCGGCGACACGCGCGGTGTCGGCATGATGCTCGCGCACGAGTTCGTTCAGGACCGGAAGACGAAGAAGCACGCGGCGAAGAGCAGGGACAAGATCTCGGACATGGCCTTCAAGAAGGGGCTCATGTTGCTCCCGTGCGGAAAGTCGAACATAAGATACATCCCGCCGCTGAATATCCCGCAGGAACAGCTCGACACCGGCCTCGAGATTCTTGAGGAGTGCATCGCGGCAGTCAACAAGAACCGGGCAGACTGAGCAGCGCCATTCGCAGAAACCCTTCAAAACCATTTACTCAATTTCTGATTCGCGACGCTGTTGGCAGGCACATTCATTATCGCGGACCACTCCATGTCGCATGACATGGCCGCCAAAGCGGACGACTTCGTCCTGGCCACTATGATGAGGATCGACCCGGAGAGGCTGGCCGCCCTGAAGAGGAGCATGACTGGGAAGACCAGGTGCCCCCACTGCGACGAGCTGAACCCCGCCGAGAACAGATACTGCTTGAAGTGTGGCCGCGCGCTCTATCCTGATCAAGAAGCGAAGAGGAGAGAGACAAGCGAGGGAGACAGCGAAGCGCCGCCCTAGAGGAGTCCCTATCGCTGATTCGCGGGAGGAGGGATACTGAATCCCTTTCCAGTGGCCTTCATTCCAGTATCGGGTGTTTCTTCACCAGCGATGTGTTTGACCACCACTTCCCGAGCCCCATCCATTTGCCGGGTCTGACGAACGCTATCAACAGGAACCCGAAGAGATACACGATGTGCTCATCCACAAGGGGGTTGTTCGACGGCGGAAGCCTGGAGGACCACAGAAGGATCATCAGGAGCGCCCCCGCGTAACCGGATATCCTCTGTCCTATCCCCAGCATGAGGGCCCCGCCGATTGCAACAAGGGCGAGCATCCACAGGACATCCACGGCCACGTTTCCCGCGATACTACTGTAGAAGTCATGCAGAGGTCCGGCTGAAGCGTACTTCAAGAAGCCCTCGGTGGGGGATACGCCATTTATCCACGCCTGGCCCGGTTCAGTCCCGAATCCGAGCCCGAACATCTGGGTCAAGAAAGCGAATAGGAGCGTCCACCCGAGCACCAGCCTGAGCCCGACCCATGCATACTGTTCCTTCGTCAGCCTCCAGAAGGACATCTCCGTGCGGCCCTCCACAACGAGTTTCTGTCGCGTTACATCCTCGAAAGACATGTATTTGCCTCCGTTTGTTAACGGCGTTATAAGGCTACGATTGTCGGCTTCATATAGATGCTGGCGAATGTTTGTTAAGCGATAGGTTGGCGGGAAGCGGCATCCAGCGGGTCGAGCCGCGCATGTGGCCACTCCGCGTATCGCCGCCTGAATCCTCAGGAAAGGTCAAATCATAAGGCCGCCAATAGATACCCGCAGCGGTCACCAGGCCCGAGCCTCAGCGATGGTCACCCCCCAAGAGAGCATGTCCCCCCAGAGAGTGTTAGGTTGTCCTGCCTGTGGCATGAGAATTACAGGAACGGAGAGCGAATGCCCTAGGTGCCATCATAAGTTCGAAGAGGACTTCAAGTTCGAATGCCCCTTCTGCGGGAGCCTCATACCAAAGGGCAGCGAGAGATGCCCGACCTGCCTGATCGATCTGCGCGGGTTTGGCGGTCAGGACCAGGAGTCCGTCGAGAAGAAGACGAACGACATCCTCGAGGACCTCATCCAGCTGGAATCCACCCTCATGAAGCAGGAGGAGAAGAGCTTCTGCTGTCCCACATGCTCATGGCTTCTGAACGGAACGGAGTCCAAGTGTCCTAAGTGCGGGCGGCTGCTGTCGGAAGATGAGGACCTCACTTGCCCGATATGCCTCTCCCCGATGCCGAGGGACGCCTCAGAGTGTCCCAAATGCGGGGCGATCCTGCGCACGCGGACGGCGCCGCAGCCTGAATCGGCCGTCCCGACCACGTCCGCTCCGACTCCGGCCGTCGCCGCCTTGCAGCCCGAGGTCACGTCCGCGGACAAGGACGCATCCGAAGCGCTCCAGACCCTCGGCGAGATCGAGCGGCAGATCGGGACGCCCAGAACAAGGAAGCTCAAGACCGGAAAGGTCACCGCGACCTCACCTCCACACCAGGGTGGCGGGAGGGGCCTGTCGAACGGCTTGGGCCACACAAACGGGGCCGGCATGGTCAACGGCCGTAGCCGGGTGAACGGGATCGGCCGCGTGAACGGCAAGGTGAACGGGAGGGTGAACGGAACAGGCGCGGTCAACGGCAGGTCGCTCGTGAACGGGAAGGGGGTATCGAATGGTCTGAAGGGGAAGGTCCCCGCTTCGCGCAGCAGACGCGGACTCGCAGTAAGATGGCAATTCATCGCCGTTCTGGTCGCGGTGGTCATCACAATCCCGACTCTGGTATACGTCGCGTATTCGGGCCCGAAGGAGCCCATCACGATAGACGGCAGCTTCGACGACTGGGAAGACGCCACGATGTTCGGCATGGGCACTCAGGCCGGGTCCGAGAGCATCAACATCGTCGAGTGGGCGACGGTCCGCAGCGGATTCAACATCTATGCCCACGTTAGGACCGAGGGCCCGGCGATGGCATCAGAACAGCCTGAGAGTCTCTTCCTGTTCATGGATGCCGACGGGTTGGCCAGCACCGGGTACCTCGCCGGCGGGATCGGGGCGGACTACATGATCCGCTGCGAAGGATGGAACGGATCCGTGCAGTCGTCATGCCTCGAGGAGCGCACCTCGGAAGACGGGTACGACTGGAACTCGTGGAGAGCATCCGGGTCGGCCTCTGCGAGAGCGGAGGGCACTGGCGTCGAGGTCCGAGCGACTCTCCCTGTGTTGCCCTCTTCGTCCGCTCGGTTCCTCATGCTGCTGAAGGACTCTGGAGGCCTGAGCTCGGAGACCTATGCAGCGCCGACCACGGGAGGACTGCTCATCGCGGAGATCGGGCCCGGGTTGGACATCACCGACGGAACCATCCCGGCATCTCAATCGGTCGGTTTGATGACCGTGAGGTTCACGTGCCAAGGCGAGGGCGGTTCGGTCAGCTCCGTGTCCCCCGCTCTGACGGGGGTCACGCAGGCAGCCCAGGTCGAGGGTTTCTCGCTGTCGCCTGGAGAGGAGCACACGGTCGAGATCACTGTCGACTCATCGAACGCCGCCGCCGAACAGCTGGTGACTGCGAACCTCGTTCCCTCCGGAGTGGGTTCCACTTTCGCCGCCGTTCAAGTCCAAGGAGCTCAGGCGAGGGCCTATGTCAGAGAGGCGCCGAGCAGCATCCTGATCGACGGGGCGTTCGGCGATTGGATTGGCCACACCACGGTGGACGAGGACGTCCTGCCGGCACAGAACCTGGACATTGACATCGATAGCACGGGGAACTACACAACCCCGGACTCGTCGTACTTCTACGTCAGCGTGAAGGGCGAGCTGCTCAAGGGCGATTGCGTTCCCGCGATGATCAAGAAGCCTTCAGGAACGGGCGGTGGCAGCCAGATTCCGGCCCGAAAGACCGGAGAGGACTTCCTCAGGGTCTACATCGACGCCGACAGGTCGGCCTCCACCGGCCTTTCTGTCGCATACGACGCGAAGACCGTCGGCGCGGACCACATGATCGAGGTCTCGGGGATCAACGGCAGGATCGTCTCCTCTTCCTTCTGGAACTACTCGGCCGGCCATTGGATATTGTCGTCGGCGAATGTTTCCTCGGCGAAAGACGATTTCCAGATCGAGACCATGGTCGACGCCGGTCTTGTTGGCGGCGTGGCCGATCCAGACTTCATCGTCGAGATGTCATGCTGGAAGAACGAGTTCGACAGGGCATCCTACAATCCGACGGGGACCCGCACCTTGGTGGCTCGTGTGTCGGGCACGGCGCATACGGAGGCCTGGCAAGGAGGCATCAGCTCCTCACCCTGGGCGACATCGATGTCGTATCAGAGGAAGCTCTTCTGGGATGGGACCAACTTCTGGTGCTTCTACTTCAGTGGCACCGACACGGCCCACAAGTACAGCACGGACGGGGTATCGTGGCCTGGAAGAGGGGCTGTTTTCAGGACGAGCGGGATCAACGAAACCTCCATCTGGTACGACTCCACCAACAAGATCGTGTACGCTGTTGGCGACAGAGGCGGCGCATCGACCAACGTCTACGTCCAGAGGGGAACGGTCAATCCCGCCAGCCATCTCATCACATGGGCAGCGAGCGACTCGACATTGGCGGTCTCGACCAGCAGCCTAGGGGGAAAGAACGCTTACATCTCCAAGGACTCCAGTGGATACATCTGGATACTCTCGAGCAACTACTCAGTCCCGAACAAGTATCAGCTCACTGCGTTCAAGAGCACCGCAGTCGACAGCATCTCATCTTGGTCATTCTCCGGCAACATGTTCGCAAATGCCCCGTCGGACCCGGAGACTCGCGGGTCAATAGTCCCGGCCCCGAACGGCGTCATGTGGAGTATCTACAGCTATTCAGGGAATGTAATCAGCAGGAAATACGACGGCAGCTGGCAGGCTTCAAAGAACATCTTCCTGGGCGGAGGTACCCCCACGATCTTGGCCCCTCCATCAGTAGTGGTGGACACCTTGGGGGTGGTGCATGTCGTCTACGGGGACTCGCGGAAGGTGGGCTCTATCTACGTGCCTGCGATCGAATACGCGCACAACAACAGCGATATGAGCTTCACGGCCGCAGTGGCCCTTGACACCTATCTGCCGGCAGATGTCGGGGACATCTACCCCACGATATCGCTGGACGCGTCCACCAACTCGCTCTATGCTTTCTGGCTGAGAACTGACACCAGCTTCGTCGGGAAGACGGTGATGGGAAGGAAATGCGTGACTGGCACTTGGAGCAATCTGACAATCAGTGGAGACACATCGTACCCGAAACAGTACCTCACGTCGATCTATTCCGCTCCCAACGCGAACCGGATATGCTGGGAGTGGACCCAGAACACGACCCCTTCGATCCATGTGATGTTCGACAAGATCCCCGAGTTCGAGAGCGTAATCATACCAGTCCTAGGCGTGATCCTGCTCTGCGTCTCCTTCAAATCCAGGCCCCTCCGAATGACGACCTTGAGGAAGTCATCCAGTCTCTCGGGACGCCGCGAGGAAACGTTCTAGTAATAGTGGCGCTTGCCCCCTATCGCGGTGGCCCCGTCCGGGCAGGTTGGGAGGTGAAGTTGGATGGCAACGCTTAGGCTGAAGTTTCTGGACAAGGCGGAAGAGGACTTCGTGCACGATCAGAGCATGAGATGGCTGAACGAGATTGGCGTCCTCGTGCGCAGCGCGAAGGTCCTGAAGACTTTGCAGTCCGGGGGAGCCAAGGTCGATATGAAGACCGGCATCGCCAAGATCCCGGAGGGCATGGTGACCGAGGCTCTGCGCAAGGCTCCGAGAAGCGTCACACTCTGCGGACGCGACCCGAAGCGCGACCTTCGCCTTCCCGTCGAATCGTCCCCCCATGTCGGAACGACCGGCCTGGGGATCTACATGCGCGACATCGACACCGGCGAGAAGCGCCCGTCCACAAGGAAGGACATAGCGGACTTCATCAGGCTCGCGGACGCCCTTGACCCTGTCGAGTATTGCTGGACGTCGCTAACGGCCACCGAGGTCAAGCAGGAGGCCCACGGGCTTCACGAACTGTGGACCGCCATGCAGAACACGACCAAGCACGTGCACAGCGTCGAGGTCTCCAGCGCTGAGGACTCGAGGAAGCAGGCGGAGCTCGCGGCGCTCGTGGCAGGGGGACCGGACGCGTTGAGAAAGAGGCCTCTGTTCTCGGCGATCTGCTGCTCTATTGCACCGCTGTCATTCGACGAGCATCCCGTCGAGGGGATGGCGGAGCTGGCGAGGCTGGGAGTGCCCGTGGCGTCTATGACGATGTCCCTCTCAGGCGGGTCGGCCCCCGTCACGATCGCCGGCACGGTCATCAACGGGAACGCGGAGAATCTCGCGAGCCTGTGCATCACTCAGTTCACCGCGCCAGGAGCGCCGCATCTCTACTGCTCATCGTCCGCGCCGATCAGCATGAGGACCGGCTCCATCAACTACATGACCTCGGAACCTGCGGTTATCAGCACCTCGTTCGGACAGATGGCTGCTCGGTACAGGCTGCCGTGCGAGGTAGGGGACTGGGGGCTCAACGACAAAGAGGAGCCGGGAATCCCGCATTCGTTCACGGAGGTCTTCGGGGTCGTCATGACCACCATGTGCGGCACTGATATCTGCGGAGGCATGGGCGGGCTAGATGCGGTCAAAGGCGCTGCCCTGGAGCAGATGGTCATAGACGCCTCCCTGTGGGACGACCTCAGGGCGTACATGAGGACCTACATCTTCGACGAGGCGCACGCGGCGATGGACGTCGTCAAGGCGGTCGGCCACGGCAACTCGTTCCTCACGAATCCCCACACGCTGAAGAACTTCAGGAAGGAGCTGCACTTCTGGGACCCGAAGAGGCTTGATTGGGAGGCGACCCTGTCATCGAAGATGGTCCCTGAGGCGAAGGCAATCGCGAAGAAGCTCCTGAAGGAGCACCAGGTGGACCCGATCGACAGAGCCGCAGTCAAAGAGGGAGACGGGCTCATCAAGGCGTTCGAGAAGGCCCATTAGTCCCGGCAGCGCCTCGGCGGGGTGGAAAAGTACATTAGCATCAATCCTTTGAGAGCCAGCCATGCCTAATTTGAACGTCGCGGTCATCGGGTCTCCCGAGTACGCCAAAGGCATCGGGAAGAAATCGACTGTCTCCGACATCACCTTCTACGACGTCAAACGGGGAGATGTGACCCTCTCCCTCGTCGAACCGTCGAAGTATCCCGAGAAGCTGGCGTCGTTGTTCTTCTCGGCCTCGCTCGCCGACATGGCCATCATGGTCGTCGAGGAGATAGGCCCTGTCTTCGGGGAGTGCGTCATCATGATGGATTGCCTCGGGGTCAGCAAGGGCTTCATCATCACGAAGGGCTACATGACAAGAGACCAACTCGCGCCCTTTATCAAGGACACGGTGCTCGAGAGTTATCGGTTCGTCGAGGACGACCCGATACAGATACGTGAGATGCTCCTTGCGGAGGCGGCCAAGACCCGGCACGACGCGGAGCAGCCCGAGAATTCCGGATCCGTTGCCGTCGACCACTTCTTCGACGTGAGAGGCGTTGGGACCGTGGTCCTAGGCTGCGTCGCCCATGGGGTGATCCGAAAGCACGACGAAGTCAAGGTGCTGCCACAGGGACTTGACGCTGAGGTCAGGTCCATCCAGAAACATGATGACGATTTCGACTTCGCGGTCCGAGGAGACAGGGTCGGGCTCGCCCTCAAAGGCATCTCTGTCGAACAGCTGGACCGGGGCACTGTGCTGTCTACAGATCCTGGCCTTGTCGTGAGCAATGACCTTTCGGCCCGTGCCCGTCTCGTGAAGTACCGTCTCAACCCCCTGAAAGCGGGGATGGTCCTACATGTGGGACACTGGATGCAGTTCGAGCCCGCGAGGGTCGAATCGGTCGCGGGAGAATGGCGCGAACCCGAGCTGGCACTATCGCTTCAGAAAGGCCTGGCATACCCGCGGGGCGCCAGGGCCGTGCTGACGCATCTCGAAGGCGGGAAGCTCAGAATCGTGGGCACTCTGCAACTTCGCTAGGCGAGTTCACGCCTCTTCGGCTTCCTGGCGGTCGATGCGCCCGAAATGGCATCTCGTCTCGCCTCGGCCGCGAGGTCCAGTATCGAGTCGCTCTGAGGATTCGACTTAGCGAATTCCTCGAGTAGCTCCGCCTCCCTTTCGTAGTCTCCCGCCTGCCACCGACCGCCTGCTTCGAGCATTAGCTGCTCCAAGGGCCGCTCGAAGCCGAGTATGGATTCCACCTGCCGGCGCTGTCCCTGGTTGGCTAGGTTCGGTGATGGGTTCTCCAGATTGTAATCCAGAAGGAGCCTCACCCTCCCGTCGTTCCGGATGATCTCGAACAGCCTCTCGCCGCGGGGGTATTCCAGGAGTCCTTGGGCTTTGCCTGATCTCATCCTGTATGTGTTAACAACTTCATTCCATCGAGCGGAAAGCGCTTCCTGCTCCTCCCGCTCCGACTGCTTCTGGAACGCCGCAAGCACTTGGCGTCGATGTCTCAGGGCCCTCTCAAGGTCCGACTCCCCAATCCTCATCGCTCCTCCCCCGAACCCCGATTCCGTCGTCCCGTAATGTATTTTCTCCTGAAAAGACGCAGAAACCGCCTATCAATAATGAAAATGACTTGCTGCAACATCCGAGTCTTGGCCGCGAGAGGAGAGTAGCCAGGAAACGTTCAAGTAGATTATGAATTATAATTCATTTCAGTTCCAAGATGCGAACAACAAAGGAAGTGAAGCAATGAAGGTATGTGTGCCGACGAGCGGCGCAGGCGGGATCGACGACCAGGTCAGCCATCACTTTGGCCATGCCCCGACGTTCACAGTTGTGGACACTGACACTGGACAGACTCAGGTCATAGAGAACGGGGTTCACCAGGAAGGGACATGTGCACCCACGCAGCGGATCAAGAACAGCGGTTCTGCCGTGGTCGTGTGCTCGGGCCTAGGCGCGAACGCGATGACTTCGCTTAGAGCCTTGGGAATAGAGGTCTTCGCGGGTGCAAACGGTTCCGTGAGGACGGCAGTCGAGCAGTTCAGACGCGGCGAGCTGAAGCCGGCCGACGGCCGTTCAGTTTGCCAGCAGCACCAGCACGGTCACGGACCGCACTCGTGTCATCACTGATCGGCACGTCTCAGAAACCCTTTCTCACGCGATTTCTTCTCTTCGCCGGCAAACGAACGGAGCAATCTCTCGGACTCCGCGATCGGAAATGTCGACGGATAGCGCCGCTGTCAACTAGGAAACGACGAGAGGGTAACCGCACCTCTCCAGAATGAAGAGGTTTATCGCCTCGTAATCTCATTAGCCACCGTCAAGTGCGGGGCGAGGTCCGGATGAACGAGGGTGAGCGCCTAGAGGATGATTCCGACATAAGGAACGATCTCTGGGTGAGGGACAACTACATCGGGCTCTGTGATGAGTTCCCCAGCCAATGGATTGCTGTGGTTGATCAAAATGTCATAGCCTCTGGAATCTCCAGGGGTCAGGTTGAGAGGATGGCTGCGGAGATTGCGCAGAGCCGCAGATTCTCGATCTACTTCATGGAACCGAGCGCATTGCCTCCGTGATTATCTACATCGGGGCATATGATTGAACGGTCATAGGAAGGCGGGCCCGGTGGGAACCGTACCACTCTCTAGCCAGCAAGTTGGGGCTCGAGTTCAATCAACAGGCAAATGCATTCGGACTCAAAACCTTTCCTTTTCCTTCCCTATAGATGTTATGCTGAAGTGGTCCCCCGCCAATGTCGTGATTGAGTAACAACGACGAGGCGAGAGACCATGCTATACGTGGGACTGGATGTACATAAGGAATTCTGTCAGGCGTGCGTGATAGATGAATCTGGACGAGGAGCTCAACCGGTTCCTGGGCAAATCCAGTTGCTTATTGCAGAAAGAGAATGCAGGTAAAGGGTTTCATCACGACGAAGTAGTTTTCTCTCACAACTTCAGGATGTTCTTTGCCTTCTGTTCATCGCTGACCGCAAGAGCAACGTGCACGCGCCTGTCTTGCTTATCCAGCATGTACGCCGCGTCTATGTTTATGCCCTCTTTGGCAAGCGCACCCGAGACCTTTGCAAGCTCACCAGGTTTGTCTTCTAGCTTCAAAACGAGCAGGTTCCTTTCCGAGAACTGCATGTTCGCTCGCTTCAGAATCTCGCGGCTCTTCTCTGGGTTAGCGGTGACCAGTCGTATTACCTCCGCCTTCGGCTCCGTTGAGACAGTCCGGATGTTGATCCCGTCCTTATGCAAGGCGTCAGTTAGCCGGGCTAATTCTCCGGGCCTGTTCGGAAGCTTTACGCTGAACTCCGTTTCCATATCCGTTTCCTCCTCCACCAGACCAAGAACTGACTTGAATTCTGTCATAGGACTTGTATAAGTCAATCTATTCTTGTTCTGGCGCAAGAATTCTCATCAATGTCTTCTACCATCAATCTATGTGGAAAGTTACTAATACGGTTGTTTTTGGCATGCATACAGAGCAACGTATGAATCATCTCATCGTAGTGCCAGCTCGTTTGCAACAAGTCCGGACAACGATACCTTCCAGAGTGAAATGAAGTCTGGGCCAACTCATTCATGCCGACGACTCCTCGAGCAGGTATATGACAAGCCATCAAACAGGCAGAGCAATCAGTTGGAGGGAGGAGTACAAGGATCAAACATGCAACGCGCCTTCGCATCCTTCTGTCTCTATGGTTCGCACTTCCGTGCACATTGATCTCCCTGACTTCGCGAAGCTGCTTGGTGCTCGTCAACGCAGGAATCTCAAATTGACCATTACCTATTGTGAATGTATTGCCGAGATTGTGGAAGCGACGCGCAATATGCCCATTCCGAGCGCCGCTTCATTGCGATTTCAAATATTCCTCCGAGGTCCATTTCATCGGAGAAGCAAGTCTCTTGAACTTTCTCTTGACCCTAAAGACTCTCAGCCTTCTGACTCTCTGTGACGCGGTTTTCCTTCACTCGCGTACCCGCTTTTCTGTTGTTCATCATTTCTGACGAGAGCGAAGGCGTAGGCAGCGGAACGAACTGGTCCGACAACATCCACAAGCAGCAGGGGTGTGATTGAGTGCGAACCTGCCTGTGGTTGCCGTTCCGTAGCCGTTGACCTTCGGCTTGTATTGAAGGACAACCCAGTATGTGGCAACAGGGTCGTAGTTATCGTCGCTGACACTATGGGCTTTATTTGTACCTTAAAATCACCCGCGTGGCTTTCCTATGGATATTGTGCCGAGCGCAGTTGTGCTACAGGTCGTTCAAATAGGGCGAACTCGCATTCAGAACGGGCTCCCGTACAACACTTGAGAGCGCAAGGCCAGATTTCGTAGACCCAAGCTTTATGTGTTCGGGAGCAGTCTACCTCCCCGTCGGGTAGAACCGACAGCACAAAGGAGGGATGCACGTGCCGATGAAGCCGATATCTCTCGATAGGGCGAAAGAGATCGCCGCTCAGAAGGGCCTGAAGCCTGCGAAGGTGAAGGGAACCTCGGAGCTGGAGTTCACAAAGAGCGGCAACCAGAGGGTCGAGATAATCGACTGGCCCGAGTTCGAGCAGATAGTCGCCCAGAAGGGCCTGGAAGTCCACGAGAGCGGCGGGTTCATGAAGATAATGAAGAAGACCTGAGCGAGACGCAGGCTTTCTTCACCGTTCTCAAATCTACAGAAGTTGGAGAAGATTTTCAATTTCCTCTCCTCTTCTTTTTTCTGGACGTTGTGGTTAACGCAGAAACACTTCAACATAGAGGCTTTCCCGAGCAGAACCAGAGCGTAACTCCCTGCACGCATCGATGTCATGCCTTCTGCAGATATTTGAATCCAGACAGTGGACACCAAAATTCCCGTTGGCTCTGAACAACGGCTTTAAGGCCCCCGGAGCCTTCCGGGCAATGACTAAAGGCCAGAGGCATGTCACATGAGGACGAAGGATTACATAAGACTCCAACAGACCTATGGTGCGCATAACTACGACCCACTTCCAGTAGTGATATCGAAGGCCAAGGGGGTCTGGGTCTGGGACGTAGAGGGAAAGAAGTATGTCGACATGCTCGGCTCATTTTCTGCAATTAACCAGGGGCACCTAAACAGCAGGATTGTCAGAGCGGCGACAGAGCAAATGAAGCGAGTGACGCTGACCTCGAACGCGTTCTATAACGACAGGATGGGATCGTTCGTCAAGAAGTTATGTGAGGTCTCCGGCATGGAGATGGCTCTCCTCATGAATTCAGGTGCGGAGGCCGTCGAGACCGCAGTAAAGCTAGCCAGGAGGTACGCCCACCAGACGATGGACATAGCCGAGGACAAGGGGGAAATCATCGTCTGCGAACACAATTTCCACGGTCGAACAACGACAATCAACAGTTTCTCGAGCGACGAGAACTCGAAAAGAGGGTTCGGACCGTTCACGCCTGGGTTCGCAATCATCCCGTACAACGACATCGGTGCCTTCAAAAGGGCGATCAATAGCAACACTATCGGGATCCTGGCAGAGCCCATCCAGGGCGAGGCGGGGGTGAACATCCCGTCACCTGGCTACCTGAAGGGACTTCGGAAGGTCTGCACCGAGAAGGAGATCCTCCTCATGCTCGACGAAATCCAGACAGGTTTCGGTCGGACGGGCAAGATGTTTTGCTTCCAGTATGAGGGCATCAAGCCAGACGTACTTATTGTGGGAAAGTCTCTCGGCGGGGGGCTTTACCCGGTTTCCGCATGCCTTTCGACCCGGAAGATAATGAGCGTGCTTGATCCCGGGAGCCATGGAAGCACTTTTGGGGGCAATCCGCTCGCCGTAGCGATCGCCGAGGAATCCTTAAACGTGCTTGCAGAAGAGAAGCTAGCTGACAGGGCCAGCGAAATGGGCGCTTATCTCGTCGCTAGACTCAGGGAAATCAAATCGAAGAAGATCAAGGAGATCAGACAGAAGGGGTTGCTCATTGGTGTGGAGTTCCATCTCGGCCCCAACGAAACTGTGAGGCCAATCTGCGAGAAGCTCATGGAGAGAGGGGTGCTCTCGAAGGACGCGCACGATAGGACCATCAGGTTTGCGCCTCCTCTCGTTATATCTAAGAAAGAGTTGGACTGGGCGATGGAGCGTGTCAGAGAAGTTTTCGAGGGCGTTGATTAGGGTCCGCCCATTAGTCTCTCGACCATGCCACGAACAGGAATTCATAACCCCGCGAAAGGCTGTTTGTGCCGAGCGTTCTGGAGGCGGGTCAACTACAATTCGAGTTCCGTGAACTCTATCTTCTAGGCGCGGAATGTGAACAGGGGCGAAGGAATAGCGCTCACTTTCACAATGATAGCGTGATGCGCATCACAGGTGATGATGAATGACTTCCTCGCCAGGAGCGTCCTAGCAGGAGCGAGAGAAACGAGATTGTCCCCACTGCTTACTGGTTCATTTATAAGATGGAGAGAATTCAATCACTTCCAAGACCATAAGATTCAGTCACAGACCCTTCTTCGTTATTCTCCCGAGTCCTGATTTCTATCCCTTGTTCGAGAACCCCTACTCGCCAAGTGGGGATCTACTGTCCCTCTCACCTAATCCGACTCGTTGGAACACTAAATAGTTATAGTGGCATGGAATATCCGTAAAACTGTAAAACGACAGGGGCGCGACAATCATGGACAAGAACAAATCCAAGTATGTTGGCGTCAGGATAACCGACCGACAAGCTTCAGTCCTGTCTCGATTGCAGAAGGATTCTAAACTGAGCAAAACGGAGATCCTTCTCCAAGGGTTAGATTTTCTAGACGAGTTCTACAGCTTGCAACTGGACAAGCAGCCCCTAAGTGGGGAGTTGCTAGCCCTCGAGAATGAAGCCCTTTGCCATGCCGCAGAGCTCAAAAGGGTCAGAAGACGAGAAGAAGCGATAAGGGAAATGGTTCAAGAGTTGCGTAATGTCGACGAAATTGTTGATAGGTATCAATTCGACAGGAGCGCACTGATCCAGATACTTCTTGATATCCAAGCCGAGAATAACTGGCTTCCTAGACATGCCTTGATGTGGGTTTCAGAAAGGCTTAACGTACCAATGTCCCAAATCCTGCACCTGGCAACCTTCTACAAGACTTTCCACTTGAGACCGAGAGGAAAACATCTCGTCACGGTCTGCCTCGGGACCGCTTGTCATGTCAGGGGCGGGCCAAGGATCTTAGATCATGCAGAAAGGGTTCTTGGCATCAAATCTGGAGAGACTTCGGATGATCTCAAGTTCACACTTGAACAAGTCAATTGTCTAGGGTGCTGCGCCCTAGGTCCCGTTATGATTGTCGATGGCAGCTATTATGGCAAGATGTCGTCGTCAAAGGTTGAGAAGATCCTTTCAAGCTATGCGTAGGTGATTGGGTTGAGCAAGCTGAACTCGGCGTCAGATTTGGAGAAACTCAGAAAACAGATATTGTCAAGAAGAGACCCCAAGAGGCCGTGCGTTACTGTATGCTCAGGAACCGGTTGTCAAGCCACTGGTTGTGAGAAAGTCAGTGCTGCGTTTCAGGAGGAACTGAACAGGAACGGATTGAGTGAGAAGGTCGACATTAGAAGAACGGGGTGCCACGGTTTTTGTGAGAGGGGGCCTGTCGTAATCATTTACCCTGAGGAAATATGTTATCTGCAAGTTCAACCCGAAGATGTATCTGAGATTCTCTCTCAAACGATAATGGAAGGAAGAATCGTTGACCGTTTACTCTTCTTGGATCCGATAACCGGGAAGAGAGTAGCCCATGAATCTGAGATACCATTCTATAAGAACCAGAGGCGTTTAATCCTTGGCAACAACCGCAAGATCGATCCCAGGAGCATCGACGACTATATTGCGCTCAATGGTTACTCCGCCTTGGCCAAGGTGCTTTCTGGTCTAACGCCGGAACAGGTTCTTGAAGAGGTCAAGAAAAGCAATCTGAGAGGAAGAGGCGGAGGTGGCTTTCCAACGGGACGAAAATGGGCAACTACTCGTGATTCACCAGGTGAACAGAAATATGTAATTGTCAACTGCGATGAAGGAGACCCGGGTGCGTATAAAGACCGTAGCCTCATGGAAGGCAATCCCCACCAGGTTCTTGAAGGACTTACAATTGGCGCGTATGCAATGGGATCACACCAGGGCTTCATCTATGTGCGTCAAGAATATCCTTTGGCAGTGCAGAACACAGCGTACGCCATCAAACAGGCCGAGGAGTACGGTCTTCTCGGCGAGAACATCCTTGGTTCTGGGTTCGGTTTCAAGATAAAGATCCATCGAGGCGCAGGCGCCTTCGTCTCAGGCGAATCAAGCGCTCTGATGTCGGCGATAGAAGGGAGAGTCGGCGAACCTAGACCGAAATATGTCCACACTTCAGTTAAGGGCATATGGGATAAGCCAAGCTGTTTAAACAATGTGGAGACATGGGCAACTGTGCCATTCATCATCAACAATGGAGCGGATTGGTTCGATGGCCTGGGTACGAAGGGAAGCAAGGGTACCAAGATCTTCTCTCTCGTAGGCAAGGTCAACAACACTGGATTGGTGGAAGTGCCGATGGGCATGACGCTCCGAGAGATAGTCATTAACATCGGTGGAGGGATTCCCAAAGGCAAGAAATTCAAGGCTGTGCAGACGGGGGGTCCATCTGGTGGGTGCATTCCTGAACGGTTCCTTGATCTCCCGGTAGATTTCGACGAACTTTCGAAAGCAGGTTCGATGATGGGCTCGGGCGGAATGATCGTGATGGACGAGGAGACATGCATGGTCGATACCGCCAGGTATTTCACAAATTTCTTGTCTGACGAATCTTGTGGTAAATGCATACCTTGCCGCGAGGGGCTGAGACAGATGCTCAAGATCCTGAATGCCGTGAGCGCCGGAAAAGCCACGCAGGACGACATCAAGCGCCTGGAAGAGCTCTCGGAGGTGGTCCGCGACGCATCCCTGTGCTCTCTCGGTCAAACAGCTCCGAATCCAGTGCTAAGCACGCTCAAGTACTTCAGAGATGAGTATGACGCACACATCAATGGACGGTGCCCCGCAAAGGTCTGCAAAGACCTTCTCACATACTACATCGATCCCGACAAATGTCAAGCCTGTGGGATCTGTCTCAAGAACTGTCCTGCAGAAGCAATCTCTGGCAAAAAGGACATCGTATATGTGATCGACCCGAAGAAGTGCATCAAATGCGACACTTGCTCCGAGGTGTGCCCCGAGAAGTTCAACGCCGTTGTGAAGATTTCCGGTGAGGCCCTCCCGCCGACTGTCCGTGAAGGGACGAAAGTGAAGAGAAAAAGGTGATGAAATGGACACTGTAACTTTGGAGATTGACGGAAAGGCCATCAAAGCAGAAAAAGGGATTAGTGTTCTTCAAGCGGCCAGGAATGCTGGGATTAACATTCCGACCCTGTGCAATCACGAGAAGCTAGAACCCTATGGTGCCTGCCGACTTTGCATGGTGGAAGTCAGAAAGGATAACCGGACGAAACTGGTTGCATCTTGTTGTTACCCAGTAGAAGATGCCTTGAAGATAAGGACCGATTCGGAGAGGATAAGCAGGATTCGCAAGGTGATTCTCGAACTCATAGTGCCCCAGGCGCCGGTCGGCCCCCTGCTTGCTTTAGCTAAGAAATACGGTGCGGATAGATCACGATTCCCGCTGGACAAGGGTGAGGAGCCACCTTATTGCATCCTTTGTGGCAGATGCGTCCGCTATTGTGCGGAAATCAAGAAGCTAAACGCCATTGGCTTTGTGAATCGAGGAATAGACCGAAAGGTGGCTTTGGTTCCAGGGATTGGCGATGAATGTACTTCGTGCCGGGAATGCTACGGACCTACCGTCTGCGAGAGCGGCAAATTCGTGCCTTATGCAGAGGAATTCGCATTCCCTCCACATCGATCTCGATGAGCGTCTTTGTGGCGCAATTGTCGGGCATTCGTGTAAATCGAGCTTCAATAGAAATGATGAGACTTGGAGCTGACCGATTGTGGAATCCCTTCTACGGGGCACATACCCTCTGTGACGGACCATCCCAAGGCTTTCTACAGTGCGAGCTGCCACCGCAATATCAAGGGGAAAATTGAGAAACTCTGGGGCGGAGCGTTAGACCTCCGTATGCTACGGCGCACGTATGGGCAGATGATGCTCGACAGCAACCCAGGGCCCGACGTTGATCCCCTCGCTCTCGGACGCCGTAGCATTGAGACGACACAGAAGTACTATTGCCAGAAGAGGATGGATGCCCTTCGGTCTGAGGTCCTCCAAGCCTTCGCGGAGACGCAGAAAGGTCCGTGTGCAGCAAATCCCCTGATTGAAACCAGAACTGATCATGTTGGCTATACGTAGGTGCGGGCCCGGTGGGATTTGAACCCACGTCGTCGGCTCCGAAGGCCAAAAGGATATCCGAACTACCCCACGGGCCCGTGACAGTCATTGGCCGGCCGTATAATATCTTTTGGTGAGCGTGTGGTGCTGCTCGGATGACGCTGGCTGGAGCTCGAGAGGGCGCTCCTCAGCCTTTCTTCCCGCCTCGCCTGACGCGCGCCAGGACCACGGTCGCGACCATGCCCAACACGGGTACGATGACGGTCGTGAACTCCGGAATCGCTGCGCTCACGGTGACCTGGACCGTATCTGTCGAGTAGTGGTTTGCGCCGTCACGGACCTCCAGAGTGACCTCGTAGACGCCTTCGTCGAGGAACGAGAAGTCCGGGTTCGGTCCCCAAAGCGTGACATGGGTCGGTCCGTCGTCGAACGACCACGTGTAGTTGACGATGCCGACGTTGTCCGTCGAGCCCGTTCCGTCGAAGTGGACGAGCTGCCCTGGGGCGACGATCTGGTCAGAGCCCGCATTGGCCACGGGCGGGTCGTTGTCCACCGTGACGTACTCAATGTCGCCGTTCCCTCTGCCCCCGAAGTCCGAGACCGAAAACACCGTGAGGTAGTCTCCGCTCGGGAGGGCGTCGCCGCCGAAGAAGTGAAGGCCGACAACGCTCCAGTTCCCCATCATGAAGCCATCGAGCCACATGGCGTTCTTCGTGGTGTCGTTGATGCGAAGGACCGACGCGAACGGAATCACCGCTCCAGTCGGGTCACTCGCGGTGGCGAAAGGCATCATCCCCTCGTCGAAGGAGAAGAACACGAACTCCCCGGTGTCGTCGTCGAACCAGGCGCATCCCTGATGAGTGGTTCCCAGAGTGGAATTGTAATAGAGAGCGCGGAGACCGAGATAGATATCCGGCCCGCTGTACATCTCGAACGACCCGAAGTACTGGTGATCCGCTCCGCTCATGAGCACACCTCCAACGCCGCTGGCATACCAATCCATGGACACCGTGTATTCGTCGCCTATCTGAGTGAAAGGCAAGGTGTCAATACTCTGGCTCAACGGATTGAAGTCGTGAGAGTACGCCTGGACCAGCATGTAGTCGGACGTGCCGTACGAGGAGTTGACGAGCATGAAGAAGCCAAGCATCATCATCTGTGGGTCGGCCTCCACCACGGTCACCCCTATGCTCGACGGGTTGTACCCGCTGATGTTCGTGGTCGGAGACTGCGCCATCGTGATGTTCGGCCCCCACGGGTCCGACAGCAAGCCGAAATCCGCTCTCATCTCCGTCACCCCCGTCAGGTTCAAGTCCGTCTCGAGGTGGACGTGGCCCGGGCCCGCGACGACGAGCTGCAGCTCTGTCGGCGGGACCCACATCTCGTAATAACCCGTTTCGTTCGTATTGGCGGACATCGGCTGCCCGGGATATGGACCGGTCAGTCCAACCTGCACGTTCGCATTTTGGATGTGCGCCCATGACTCGCTGTCGAACACCCATCCGTACAGCCTGGTCGTGAGGGGCAGGTTCATCGGCATGATGGCGATATCGTAGTGATTCGCTCCGGGCTCGATCTTGAACGAGTCGTTGTAGTAGTTGACGTAATTGTTGGCATTCACAAAGAGCGAACAGTTGCCGGACTGCAGGGTGAGGTTGTAGTCGCCGGTCCCGTTCGTCTTCGTGTTGAGATAGCCTGTGAGAGACATGACGCTGACCTCTGCGTCAGCGACCGGGGTCCCGGAGATGGCGTCCGTGACCTTGCCCGTCAACCAGGCGTCGAGGGGACTGAGCTCGAAATCCATCCAGATGCATTCCCCCGCCTGGATCGCGATCGGCGACTGGCCGCTGGAGTATCCCGTGTACTGGGTCCAGATCTGCTCCGAAGGGGCGATGAAGACTTCGAGGAGGTACTCTCCAGAGGAGTTCGTGGTGGCCGCTGCGTAGTGGTCCATGCCGTCGGTGACGATCACCGTCACCCCCGCCAAGGGCGAGCCGGTGCCCGCATCAGTCACGTTTCCGCGCACTGTGGCGTTGGTTGCTAGGAGAGTCGCGTCCAGGGTCATGTGGGAACCAGGATCGATCCAGAGGCTGTCCGGCATGAAGATGGAGTAGTGTGCCGCCTGGAAGGTCACCCTCGCGCTGCCGTTGGTCACATTCATCAGGTAGTCTCCGTTGAGGTCCGTGTACGTGATGTTCGAGTAGCTCCCGCTCTGCCACTGGTTATTGATCTCCACGCTCACCACCGCCCCTGAGATCGGCTCCCCTGTGGTGCCGTCAGTGACGGTGCCCGAAAGATCGGCGTCATCCAGGGAGGGCGGATTGGAGAGCGTCAGATTGATCCAGTATGTGTGCTCTGATTCGAACGGGTCAAACGTCGAGTTCTCGATGAAATCGTATCCTGGGAAGCCCATAGCCCCGACCCCTCCTCCGATCGACCCGGGGATCACGTTGACCGTGAACCTGCCGGTCGAGGGATCTGGGTAGGTCGCGTTCCCGTACAATGGATAACCGTTTCCGCCGTTGGCAGGGTCGTGAACGTACCCAAGTATCGCTCCGCCCGGGACTGGGTTCTGGTCTTCGTCAAGCACATAGCCGGTCAGAGTGACATCGGCGGCCAGGGGAGCGATGGAATTCATTGAGAAGTCGACCCGGGTCTCCTGTCCCGGCAAAGGCGATGCACTGCCCGCGGCAGCGTAGTGGCTTCCATCCATCGCCATGATCATGTACCCGACCCCTCCCATGACCGTCAGGTTGTAGTATCCCTCTGCGTCAGTCATCGTCATGCCCAGAGGTCCGCCCCCGCCCATTGTGAGTGCGTATATCACGCAGGCGTTCTGAATCGGCGTCCCGCCATCCATGATGTAGCCCACGACCCACGCATCGTTCGCAGCAGTCCTCGCCCTGTTCGTGGCCGGACCAAGCACGCCGGACATGCCGGACAAAGCGAGCAGAGCGACTGTGACGACCGAGACAACGACCACGAGCTGACGGGTACTCCTGTTCCGACCATTCTTGCGCGGCGGCATTGATGCTCTCGGTCCGATGCGAGCAAGATTGTGGTAGAGCTGCCTGTTAATGACGGGTTTCATAGGGGCATGATTGCGGGTGTTCATTGTAGCAATCCTCGATAGCACTCCCTGTACACTGTATCAGTGAGCCTGGGGGGGCGGATGATATATTCTCGCATCTTTACTTAAAACCCGCCCATTCAGGAATACGGAATTCGAAGAGACTTCAGGAGGGTTTATCTTCCGAGCCGCTTCCTGAGATACGGCATCAGACCGCCCTGCTCGAGTATCTTGAGCACATGGGCGGGGATCGGCTCGAAGAATGCCTTCTTCTTTCTGTCAATAGAGATGATCGCGTTCTCGTCTGAATCCAGAACCGCCTCCTCCCCGTCGTCAAACATGGCATAGGCTGATTGCGATACGAGGACCATCAGCCCGAGGTTCACTGAGTTCCTGTAGAATATGCGGGCATACGACTTGGCCACCAAGGCTGAGACGCCCGCCTGCTTGAGTGCTATGACGGCCTGCTCCCTGCTCGAACCGCACCCGAAGTTCTCGCCTACGAGGAGGATATCCCCTCGAGACACACCGGCAGCGAACTCAGGACTCGCGCCCTCCATGGCGTGCAACGCCAAATGCTTGGGATCGTAGTTGTCGAGGTAACGTCCCGGTATGATCAGGTCGGTGTTGACGTCGTCACCGAATTTCCATATACGGTGTTCACCGGGCATCCACGAGCACCTCCCTGGGGTCCGCGATGCGCCCTCTGACCGCGCTCGCCGCCACCGTTGCCGGGCTGGCAATGTATATCTTGGCGTCGTCCGAGCCCATCCTCCCCCTGAAGTTCCTGTTGCTCGACGAGATGCACGTCTCCCCCGGCCCGAGGACCCCCTCGTGCGACCCGAGACAAGGGCCGCATCCTGGAGGTATTATCGCCGCCCCTGCGTCCAAGAGAATCTTGGCGACGCCGGACTCGATGGCATCCTCGAGCACTCTTCTCGATGCAGGCCCGACGATGAGTCTGCAGCCTTTCGCAACGTGTCTGTCCTTCAGTATCTGAGCCGCAGCCACAAGATCCTCTAAGCGGCCGTTAGTGCACGAGCCGACGAACGCCTGATTCACGTCAATATCGAGGAACTTGTCGACGCTGTCCGAGAGGTCAATCTTGTCAGGTCCAGAGACTGTGGGCGGGATCTGTGAGACATCCATCCTGATGGTGGCCTCAAACCTAGCGTCATCATCCGAACACAGTGCGGACCTATCTTCGGAAGGACGACTCGAATACCACGAGTAGACGGTGGCGTCCGCAGGCACCAGCGCGGTCTTCGCCCCCATCTCCGCAGCCATGTTGCAGAGCACCATCCTGCTGGCGATCGTGGTATCGACCAGGTACGAGCCGCTGAACTCCACGCACATGTAGTCGGCCCCGGAATGCCCCAGCTTCCTGGCAAGCTGCAGCGCCACATCCTTGGAGTAGCTGCCGACGGGGAGGTGCCCCCCCAAGTCCACCCTGAGAGTGGCAGGGACCTTGAGCCAGATGGAACCCGTGGCCCATATTCCAGCCATCTCCGTGGCCCCGATGCCCGCCCCGAAAGCCCCGATGGCTCCCGCGGTCGTCGTGTGCGAATCCGACCCGAGCACAAGCTGGGCGGGCCTGATGAGCCGCTCCTCGATCAATAGGTTGTGGCAGATGCCTTCGCCGACATCGTAGAACCTCTCTATCCCGAACTTCCGCACGACCTCGCGGATGCGCGCATGCGCGGCGGCGGTCTGGGCGGTGTTCGCCGGGGACCTGTGGTCCAGAAAGACGGCCACCTTGGAGACATCCCACGGCTTCTCGAGACCGAGCTCAGCGAAGGACCGGTTCACCAAGAACGTGTTCTCGTGTGAGAACACGAAGTCAGGCTTCGCCTCGACCACATCGCCTGCTTCTGCGTCCGCCTTTCCGGATGCTCGGGAGAGTATCTTCTCCGCGAGCGTCTTCCCCGCCACGGTTTGGGAAGTCGCCCTATCTTATTTCAAATTAGCGTGTCAATGGCCCTCCAGACAGGCGCCCGTTCTCGGGCTGAGCCCGCCAAAGCTTATCGCCCGAAGCAAGATACGGGTCTCGAGAGTGGGTCGATGAAGGTGGAGTATTATCATGCGTCGAAGTTCGGCAACGGGGCGATGGTCGCCGAGGAGTTCAAGAAGGTCATGGCGGCAAAAGGCGTCACGGTGAACGTGCATCACGTCAAAGAGTCGCGGCCAAAGGAGCTCTCGCCAGCGGACCTCTACGTGTTCAGCTCGCCCGGCCGGATAGGCAAGCCGATCGGGAGCGCCCGCAGGTTCTTGAAGAAGGTCCAGCTCCCGCAGGGGACGAAGTACGCGATAATCACGACCGAAGGGGCACCTCAACCAGACAAGAAGACCGGCAAGATGCCCACCGAAGAGGAGATCGCGAGATGGGAACGAGTGAGACCGATCATGAACGAGATCCTCCAGGGAAAGGGCCTCAACAAGATCGCGGAGACGAACGTGCTCGTGACGGGCATGAAGGGTCCGCTCGAGGAGGGCTGGAAGAAGAAGGTGGAAGACTTCGCGGCCCAGGTCCTGCAAGCTATGGGCTCTCCTGGCTGAGCCTTACTTGGTTTTCGGACAGTGGAAAAGGTATTTCCACAGAGGATTCAATCAAGACCCGATGGACAGACTTCTCGAGACTCCTGAGGGCGCGAAGGTCCTTCTGCTTGGGAACGAGGCGATAGCACGCGCAGCCCTCGAGGCCGGCGTGGCTGTGGCCACCACCTATCCCGGGACGCCAGCGTCTGAGATCGGCGATGCCCTCGCCCGCGTGGCCAAAGACGCGGGGATATACTTCGAATACTCCACGAACGAGATCGTGGCGACCGAACTCGCCGCCGCCTCGGCCATCTCCGGCGTCAGGGCGATGACCAGCATGAAGCATGTGGGCCTCAACGTCGCCGCGGACGCGCTGATGACTTTCGCGTACACTGGCACAAGGGGAGGGTTCGTGCTCGTGACTGCTGACGACCCTTCGTGTCACTCGAGCCAGAACGAACAGGACAACCGATACTATGCCTTGCTGGCAGGGCTGCCCTTGCTCGAACCGTCGAATCCCCAGGAATGCTACGAGATGACGAAGGAAGCTTTCAATCTGTCCGAGAAGGTGGAGCTGCCGATCATTGTCAGGACGACGACAAGGGTCTCCCACATCAGAGGACCGGTCACGGTTGGAAAAATAGTCCCCGGAGTCAAGAAGAAGACTTTCGTGAAGGAACCCGGCAGGTTCGTGACGGTGCCCGCGGTGGCGCGGGAGAGGCATCTCGTCCTGCTGAAGCAGCTGTCTGAATCGGAGAAGCTGGCCAACGAGTCGAGATTCAACGTGACCTACAGAATCGGCAAGGGCGGAAGGAACGGAATCATCACATCGTCCGCCGCATTCAACTACGCCATCGATGCGGCGGAGTACGCCAAGGCTGACCTCGACATTCTGAAGCTCGGGTTCTCCCATCCGCTGCCGAACAGGCTCGTCGAGGATTTCCTCAGAACGCACGACGTCGTTGCCGTCGCGGAAGAGTTGGAACCGATCCTCGAGACGGCCGTGCGGGCGCTCGCCCAGCAGAGCTCCATCGAGACCAAGATAATCGGCAAAGCGGACGGTCTTCTCCCGAGAGCCCACGAGTTCAACCAGGCGGTCGTAGCCGGGGCGCTCGACAAGGCGTTCGGGATCAAGTCCGACATCTCCAAGGCGCCCGTCCTCGAGAACCTGCCTGCGCGTCCTCCTGTCCTGTGCGCGGGGTGCCCACACACAGCGACCTACTACGCAGTCAACAAGGCAACGGGCGGAAAGGCCATCTTCGCATCCGACATCGGCTGCTACAGCCTGGGCGTCGGCCCGCCCCACAGGACGGCTGACCTCCTGCTCTGTATGGGCTCGAGCGTCGGGACGGCAGGAGGCCTTGCCAAGGTGAGCGACCAGCCGGTCATCGCGTTCATCGGCGACTCGACCTTCTTCCACGCGGGCATCCCGGGCCTGATCAACGCCGTCCACAACGGCCACAGGTTCCTGCTCATAATCCTGGACAACCGCACGACGGCCATGACCGGTCACCAGCCGCACCCCGGTTCGAGCACCGGTCCGTCATGCTGTGACATCACGTCGGTGTCGATCGAGGAGATCGTGAAGGCGTGCGGCGTCAAGTGGCTCAAGATCGTCGACCCGTACGACGTTGCCTCGACCACGGCCGCCGTCAAGGAGGGGCTGACGCAGAGAACCGTCTCGGTCCTGATCGCCCGGAGGGAGTGCGCCCTCATCGCGAAGAAGAACAAGGCGGGCGCGATCATCCGTAAGGAAGTGATTGACAGCGAAGTGTGCACCGACTGCGGGACCTGCACATCCAAGCTCCAATGTCCGGCCATCTCGAAGACCGACGAGGTCATGACAATCGACGAGACGATGTGCTCCGGGTGCTCCGTTTGCGAGCAGGTCTGCCCCTCGAAGGCCATCAAGGGGGCGAAGTGATGGTCGACGTGTATCTCGCAGGAGTCGGCGGCCAGGGGATCATCACCGCATCCAGGATAATCGGGGACGCCGCCATCATCGCTGGGAAGAGCGTCCTCATGAGCGAGACGCACGGGATGGCCCAGAGGGGAGGGTCGGTCGTGTGCACGGCGAGGATAGGTGACGTGCACAGCGCGCTCATACCCGACGGGAAGGCAGATGTCGTGCTGTCGTTCGAGATGCTCGAGACGATGCGGGCGCTCTGCGCTGCCTCCGAGAAGACCGTCGTGATATCGTCGACGGACAGGATGGTACCCATGAGCGTCACGACCGGGAAGCTGCACTATCCGACCCTCGATGAGGTCGAAGCAGCATCGAAGAAGGTCGCCAGGGCGTTCGTCTCGATCGACACTTCGAAGCTCGCGAGAGAGGCCGGCACGCCTCTATCATCGAACGTCGTGATGGTGGGGGCGCTCGCGGGAACCGGGACAACCGGCATAGACCGGAGGGCGTACGAGAAGGCCGTCGAGGCCAACGTGCCACGGATGGTCGGCGAGAATCTGACTGCTTTTGGAAAAGGGTTCGATGTCACATCGATGATTTTCCGCCGCGGGTGACAACCTATTAAATGGCCCATGAGCATAGGCAGGCCGCGGGCCCATGGTCTAGTGGTTATGACAACGCCCTTACACGGCGTAGGTCACCGGTTCAAATCCGGTTGGGCCCACTTTCGGCCCCCTCCGAAACCCGATGGCATCCCAGAGAAAACGGTATTAGACCCGTCAGTCAATGAGCTTCCAGAGGAAACGCGAGATGTGGAACGTCTGTCCCAGATGCAATCACCTCAACGACGATGATAGCACGAGATGCGAGCAGTGCGGTCACAGACTCGGAGGACCGAAGCCTCCGGAACAGAGGACGGTTCCCAAGACTCCTCAGGCATCTCAAACACAACCGCCCGCCACTTACGAGTTTAAAGTGCGACATAGAACCCGCATCTCCCTGAACGATTGGTTCGGCCCAAGAGTGCCTTTCAAAGAGAAGCGCAGGAATGTGACGATAGTGATCGTTTCCTCCCTGATGCTGCTCCTAGCGCTTGGATATGCGGCCGCAGGACTCTACTGCAACACAATTGTCTGGGTCGTCTTCGGCGTGCTCCTCTCGATGGTGGTTGCAAGCATGGCGAAGCGCGAATGGTCGGAAGAGAAGACGGTGGCGTTCGTGTTGCTGCTCGCCCTGCCTCTGCTCATAGCGGGGGTCTTGCCTTGGCAACCCCTATTCGAAGAGGATGACGACGGACCCGTCTTCGTCGACCACTTGGGCTACCTCATAGTCGACGGGGCGACGGACGGTTCGAAGGACGTCCGAGTCACTGGATTCATCTCGAATGAAGGGCACGTCGGTGGAGAGGCGCTAGTGATTCTCACCGTCAACGGAGGGTCTCCCGACGAGGGTACCCTAGGCTACGAAGCATTCGTGCACGATACGGTCAACACCGGCTGGATCCCGGCCGGAGGCACCGCGAACATCGACTGGACATGCAATGTCAGCTACTTCAGCGCTGACGCCTACGTGAACTGGGACGTAGTCAACTTCGAGCAGTGATCCTCAGAACGGATCTCGCTCGGCAAACCTTTATCGGTGAACGGCATCGTTCTACGAGCCTCAACATGACGCAGTCGACTGGAGACTCGGCTTCCAATGGTCCGAAAATCGACGACCTTAGCTCGCCTGCGGGCAGGGAGCGCACGAGCATTCCCAGAAGGCGGAAGGACACGACGAGAATCCTCGCGGGATGGCTCACGGTCGTCGCGGGGGTGTTGGCGCTCATCAATGGGACCACAGCCCTCCTGCACGAAACGTCGTTCCTCTCGATCAACATAGACATAGCCTTGAACGAGTTCAGCGTGTGCGGCGCGATCATCATCGTCTTCGGAGCGATCTCGGTCATCGGGGGGATTTCCGCGATACGCAGGGGAGGGCATTTCTTCATTCAGCTCGCTGGAGCAGCCCTTGGAGTGATTGGCGACGGATGGGCAGGGTTCGCTCTCGGGCTGGCCGCGGTCTTTCTTCTCTTCCTTTCCAGCGAGGATGTGTGAAATGTCGGCGAATCTGGAGATTGCTCAGGCGCGCAAGTCGGACCTTCCGAGACTCATCGAAATCTTCGAGCACACGGACCTCAAGACTTCCAAGGATGAGGCGGACTGGTTCATCCGGTGCTATTTCGACTATCACCACATCTTGGTGGGGAAGGCCGACGGGGAAATACAGGGAGCCTGCATCTGGAGGATCGAGGGAGAGCGTTATTCCGGACTCGGCTGGATCGAGAACATATGGGTCGAGGAGAGGTTCAGGAACGAAGGGCTGGGCGAAAGGCTCCTCTCCCGCGCTGTAGGCGATATCAAGGGATTCTTCGCGGCCCACGGCGTCAGGCCGAGGAAGGTCGTCCTCACCACTCAGGCGGAGCGGGAGAGCGCGCGCAGGCTGTATGAGAAAATGGGGTTTCGCCATGTCGCGAGCATCGACGGGATGTACGATCCCGGCGGCCACGACATGGTGTATATGCTGGACCTCTAGTACGTCGCCTTCCTCTTGGCGTCCGCCGATTCGTCCTTCTTGGCCGTCGTTGCAGGAGCCTCCTTCTTGCTGTCGAGGAGGCCTCTGGCCACCGCCTGCGCCAGCCAGGTGGACAGCAGGGACGTCGCGCCCTGGTCCCCGCCGGCCGCCTGGATCATGATGTCTGGCGTGATTTTGACGTTGTTCACGCCGACCTCGTCGACCATCTTCAGGGCCGCGGTCGCCGAAGGACCGATGACGCCCGCCTGCGCCCCGTACGCGTCTGCTATGCCCTTTCCGACCTCGCGCTGCTCGTACGCCTTCGCTTCGGCGATGGTCTTTATCTGGTACGAGGTGCCGTCACCAATCTGCTTCAGCCGGTACGCGTCCGCTTCGGACACGACCTGGACCTTGTACTTCTCACCGTCGGCGACTATCTTTATCTGGTCCCTGTCACCACCAGCGAGTCTCCTCTTGGCCTCCGCCTTGTTGTTCTCTATCTCGATGGAGAGCATCGAGGCGACCACCTCTGGCTGCTTGTCGGCGTTCGCAGCCTTCGCCTGGACCTCGATGCGCTTCTCCTGGGCTAGAGCCTCCTGAGCGTACTGGGCCTGCTGCTGCAGCGCGATCTCCCTCTTGGTCTGCGTGTCGAGCAGCGCCTGATCGACTTTGATGTACGCGATGAGCAGGTTCTGCGCTTCCACGTGGTATATCTCGAACTGCTGCTGCGCCTTCTCCAGCGCCGACCTCTGCAGCTCCGTCCTGCTCATGATGAAGTTGATCGCCTTCTCCTCGCCCGCCTTGTTGCGGAAGGACGAGTCGATGAGCGGGTGGACGATCTGCTCGATGAGGTTCTTGACCGAGCCGAACCTCGCGATGATGAAGGCCGCATTCTGCGGCCTTATCCTTATGATCATCCTGACATCGACATCAAGCTGGAAACCGTCCATCGAGGTCACGCGCAGCTGAGAGAACTTGAAGAACTCCGTCGCCTTGTCGCTGGCCTCCAGCTCCTCCTGGTACTGCGTGCTCGTCTTCAGTGTGCCCTTCATCTGGGGAAGCTCGGGGACGGTATGCTGGGCTCTCTGCTCGAACCCGGACGCCCAGTCGATCGTGACCGCACTTGTCGGAACAAGGTATGGCGTGAACGCGAGCGGGTTCAGGTTGTACTTGCCCGGCGCGACCGCCTCCTTCCAGATGCCCCTCATGTTCTTGTCCAGGATCAGGAGCGTCTCGACCTCCTCGTGCACCGGCAGGCCGAGCTCCACCATCTGCCTCGAAGGGGTCTTCGGGGAGACTGGCCCGACGGCCCCCACGTTCGGGATGGGCGAGCCCTCCTTCTTTTCGAGCTCCATGCCCACGTTCGACCTGAGGACCGCGACGTATCCGGGCGGAACCTCCGTGACCTCGTAGAGGTCGACCTTGAACAGGAGCGGGTTGATGTAGTACCTCCCTGGCTGCAGAGTGTCAAGCTGCGGTCCCCTGTGGCCCGCGCTGTTGAGGAAGGCCTGCCCGTCCTGGAAGTACTTGCAATTCTTGGACTTCGGGCACTCGGCCGTCGGCTCCTCAAGCGGCCTCGGGGCCACTATGAACCCGGACGGCAGAGGCAGCCCGTCGTTCGCGATGACCACCCCGATGCTCTCGGCGGGGACCTCGGTGACGGGTGCCCTGGTGACCTTGAACGCGTACCTGTTTATCCTGTAGGTCCCTGGGCGCAGGATGGCCGTCTGCGGGCCCTTCATCCCTCCGCCCTCGAGGAACATCTTCGCGTCCTGGAAGTGGTTGCACTCCACCTCGTCGCCCAGCAGCCTGCCCTTCGGGATCGGCCTTCCGTCGATGGACTCCACTATGCCTATCTCGTTCGGCAGGATCTCGGTGACGGGGGCCTTCTCGATCTTCCAGATGACGGGTATCCTCCAGTACAGGCCGGGCATGAGGATGTCTGCCTGCACGCCGATCTGGCCGAACCTCGCAACGACCTGGCCCTGAGGCATCTTCCTTCCGAACATCCTCTTCGTGAGTATGCCGACCTGATAGTCCGAGATGAGCTTCAGGCCCGGTATCACAAGGACGAGGATGACGAACAGAACGACGAGCAGTATTGGGAGGAGGAACGCTCCGAGTGCCATTTCTACACCCCCCTAGGTTCCCGGTCACACAGAATTGTGTCGCATCGGCGTTCGCAAGCGGTCGTCACTGATAGCGGAGTTGTCAAATTCCACGCCCCCCATTGGCATTTGGATGCTGTCAGCGAGTCAAATACCTTTCTGAGGGATGCCAAGGAGCACCCGCGACGGACACTCACGAACAGCGTTCGACGAAGACCTCGAGCTCGACGACCTCGAGGGCCGATCCCGAGGCCTCCGCGGCGCCCCTGAGGGTCTGGACGCAGAACGGGCAAGCCGTCACGAGGATTTGCGCTCCGGTGCTCTCTGCTTCCCTGAGCCTCCTCAGAGCGGCCCTCTGGGAGACTTCTGGGTATGCGGTCTTGACCCCCGCCCCGCCGCCGCAGCACCGTGAGAGCTCCCTCGACGTCTTCATCTCCTTGAGCTCGAGGCCCGGAATCGATCTGAGGACTTCCCTAGGAGCATCGAACACCCCCGCGTGCCGCCCCAGATGACATGGGTCATGGTACGTGACCGTCACTCTCGTGCGCTTCGGGGCCAGCCTGCCTTCCTTGATTAACTCCGCGAGGTACTCGCTCGAATGCAGAACCTCGATGTCCCTGCTCAGCTCTCCGTAGTCCTGCTTCAAGGTCTTGTAGCAGCCCGCGCATGCGGTGACGAGCCTCCTCGCACCCGTTGCGCGCAGCGCCCCTTCATTCTGACTCTTCAGCTTCTCGAACAGTCGGGCCTGCCCGATCCTCTTCGCAGTCGACCCGCAACAGAGCTCGTCCTCTAACAGGAGGCCGAATCTCTCCCCTATCCTCTTCATTATCCTCGCAAGGGCCTTTGGGGCCTCCTGGAGGGACCTGTCCAGAGAATAGGTGCATCCGACGTAGAAGAGGGTCTCGGTGAGGCCTGGAACTGCTCTGTGCTCGGCGAGCTCCCTGGCCCACTTCCTCCTCGCAAGCCTCGGCTCCTTCCAAGGATTGCCATAGTTCTCAAGGCTCTTCGCCAGCATCGCGTGCTCGGGCAAAGGCGCGATCCCCTTCTCGATAAGATATCTGCGGAACGCCTCCGTCGCGTCTGCGTTCTTCAGCTGGGCCAGACATGTGAGCTCGTCGCGCTTGCATAGTAGACAGGAGAACGCGATCCTCATCGCCCGGTCATCAGGAATCAGCTCATTCGTTGAAATGGCGTGGATGACTTGGTTCCGCCCCTTCGGAGAGATGGTTTCCTCGAGGATCTCGGAGTACATCGGGCACTCGTCCTTGCAGCAGCCGCATCGGCAGCGAACGCACTGCTCGGCCGTCTTGAACATGTCCTGGTAAGCCGCGTCCGTGCTCATCCCGGAGGATCCCCCGTCCGATTTGTCCGAATGTCCGCCGAGTATCTAATCCTATCAGCATAGGCGACGATGCAAACAGATATCATCAACCAAGCCATTGACCGTCGGGGGGTTGGAGTGAACATCGAGGATTTGCAGCAGAGGAACGTGCCCTTCAGGAGGTACGAGTGGCTGGCGTTGGCGATTGCGGCATTTGCACTTCTCGGACTGTATTCGTCGGCGTGGACGACCTTTCAGGCCGAAGAGCTCCTTGGACTAGCCGCAACTGCATTCGGCGCTGCGACGATGGTCGTCTCAATGCTTGCGGCGTTCTACTCCATCAACGGAGATGCCGCAATCTCGAAGAAGCTCGTTCTCGGCAGCGTGATCGCCCTCCTGGCCGAACTGGCGACTTTGGGCGTCGGGTTGTTCATTGAGATGTTGAACTGGAGCAACACCTACTTCTGAGCGCTCGCGCCGGCTCACGCAATCTCATGACGCCAGAAGAAGAATGTTTGAGGGTCCGCCGTCGACCCGCTGACGAACCCTTGATTGTGGCTCTTAGGCCGTCCTTCGCTTCACGGCCCGCTCGTACGTGCGCCAGTCCTGCTCCCACTGCTTGTTCTCGCGAGCAAGCTTCTCGAGGACGCTGCGTCGGATGTCGTTCGTGCTCCCCTCTTCGGAGATCTCGGACTCGAGCTCCTTCGCGATCCTACGGGCGACGTCCGGCGATGCCCCGGATTTCAGGGCGCTGACCACGATCTTCTCTGAGACCCATTCCTGTCTGGAACCATCTCTCTTTGTGACCATTCTCGCCATGGTTTCCCTCCTGGAGAGGTGAAGCAAAGGAATCCAGTTCTACATTGTGCCGAAAGGGTTTGGAGTACTATCGATGCAGATTTGTCAGAACAGGGTATTTAGAAGGGGAGCGCATCATCACCCGAGGCATATCGCAAGATGGCCGAACCAAAGAATGACGAAGCCAACTATTCTCTGCGGGGATTCCTGCAGCTGTCGCGAATCCCGTTCCTTTCACCAGGCTTGGCGGCTCTGATCGCCGGGATCGCCCTCGGCTTGAGCGACGGATCGAATCCGCAATGGCCCCTCGTCGCCATGTCGATCGTCGGCATCGCGTTCATCATGCTGACGACATACTACTTCAACGAGTACTTCGACTTCGATGGCGACAAGATAAACAGGACCTTCACGAGGTTCTCCGGGGGAGGCAGGGCACTCGTCGACGCGGGGGTGCCTCGCAAGCTCGCGAAGGTCGCGGGGTGGTCTTCGGTTGCGGTCCTGGCGGCAATAGCCCTCCTATATCTCGTGTTCTACTTCTCCGACTATCCGTTGCTCCTGCCCCTCGGCCTCTACGGGGCGTTCTGCGGGATGTTCTACACGCACCCGCCTTTCCGATGGTCCTACCAGGGGATAGGCGAGATCGTGATCGGCGGCTGCTATGGAGTCCTCGCGCTCCTCAGCGGCTTCTACCTGACCTCAGGAGTGCTCAACCTCGACATGCTTCTGGTCGGCGTCCCTGCGTCTCTTACCGTGTTCGGCATAATCATGGTCAACGAGCTGCCTGACATCGAAGCGGACAGGACCATCAACAAGCGGACCCTGGTCGTCCGCTTCGGGCTGAAGCGAGGCGCTGCGATATACGTCGGCGCGATGGTCCTCGCCTATCCTTTCATGGTGGCCTCCATCCTCGTCGGGACGGATGTCTCGATCGCTTTCTACGGCCTCCCGGTGCTGGTCCTCTCGCTTATCATCGCCGCAATCGCCGCTCGTGGCGGATACGCAGACCGGCACCAGCAGGAGGTCATGGGAGGGCTCACGATTCTGGCGAACATGCTATCCTCGCTGATGTTCATCGCCGCGGCCTACCTGGCGGTGTCCTGATGGCGGGCAAGAGAGTCACGCCGTTCTACGAACCCCCTTCGCTCCTGGTCCAGCAGCTGAGGAGCGCATTCCTGATCCGCAAGCTCACTGGATGGACACAACTTCCGTGGTGGGCGACGCAGTCAGGCAAGATATTCCGGATCGCCGCGGGCTGCCAGGGCATCGGATGCTTCGGCTATCGCGTCCACCCCGTCTGGGAAGTCACTTCGAGGTGCAACCTCAAGTGCGAACACTGCCACGCGAGGGGGGGCGAGACGGACGGGCACGACGAGCTCACGACGGAAGAGGGCAAGACGAAGGTGATCGACGCCCTCGCGGAAGTGTCGGACTTCAAGAGCCTCATCTTCTCGGGAGGCGAACCCCTCGTGAGAGAAGACATCTTCGAGCTGATAGCGCATGCGAAAGCGCGCGGATTCTATCCGATCCTCGCCACGAACGCGACCCTCATCACTGAGGAGGTCGCGAGGAGGCTGAAGGCTGCAGGGACAATCGGCATAGCCGCGAGCATAGACTCGACGAAGGACGAGGTCCACGACGCCTTCAGAAGGCAGAAGGGAGCCCTGAAGATGGCCAAGGAGGGCATAGCCAACGCATCGGCCGAGGGGATGTACATACAGATCAACATCACGGCCTCCGCGATCAACCGGACCGAGCTGCCCGACATCCTGGCGTACGCGGACGATCTCAGGGCGCATGTGGTCCTCCTTTACCAGTTCATCCCGTCGGGCAGGGGGGAGGACAGCTCAAGCCTAGAGCTCAGCTCAGAGGAGTTCAGACAAGAGATACTGACCGTCGGAAAGGTCCAGAGGAACCTGCATCCGGTGATTGCCCCGGTTGGGCTTCCGGAGTACTGGGCCCTCCACAACGTCATGAAGAACCGCGGGGAACCTAGCAGCGTGCTCCGGGGCTGCATCTGCGGCAACGGGATGTTCTACATCAAGCCGAACGGAGACGTGTGGCCTTGCGCCTTCGTGCCCGTGAGCGGCGGCAATCTTCGCTCGATGTCGCCCGAGGAGATATGGAACGGCTCGAAGCTGTTCACCGACCTCAGGAACAGGGAGAACCTGAAGGGGAAATGCCACGACTGCTCTCAGAGGGAGGTCTGCGGCGGGTGCAGGGCAAGGGCGTATGCGAGGACGGGCGACCTCTTCGCGGAGGACGACCGTTGCCCCATGACGGCGGACGAGCGCTCGGCCGAGCCTCGCTATATGGCGCAGGATTGAAACGCTGTCATCCGTTGCTCGCGACCGGATGATCGAACACGATGTCCTGGTCGTCGGCGGAGGGCTGGCGGGGCTCCGCGCGTCGCTGGAGGCTCTCAAGACATGCGACGTCGGTCTATTGTCCAAGGTCCATCCTGTGCGATCGCACTCGTGCGCGGCGCAGGGAGGCATCAATGCCGTCTTGTCGGAGACCGACTCCGTCGATGCTCATTCCTTCGATACCGTGAAGGGGAGCGACTACTTGGCGGACCAGGACTCGGTGGAGATCCTGTGCGGCGAGGCCCCGGACAGAATCCGGGAGCTGGACCGCTTCGGCGTCCTGTTCTCGAGGACCGCGGAAGGTGCAATCGCACAGAGGCCGTTCGGAGGCGCCGGATTCCCCAGGACATGCTACGCCGCGGACCGAACCGGGCATCACCTCCTCAACGCGCTTCATGAGCAATGCATCAGGGAAGGTCTGAAGATATACGATGAGTGGTTCGTTCTGCGCCTCGTGAGGATGGGGACCTCGGTCACAGGCCTCGTGGCCTATCACGTCCCCACGGGCGAGATCGCCGGGTTCAGAGCAGGGGCGGTGATCCTCGCGACCGGAGGTTACGGGAGGATATACCGGAAATCAACCAACTCGGTGATCAACACCGGCGACGGTGCCGTCCTCGCGCTCGATGCAGGGGCCGAGCTGAAGGACATGGAGTTCGTGCAGTTCCACCCGACCACTCTGCTCGGCAACAACATACTGATCACTGAGGGAGCCAGGGGCGAAGGTGGGACTCTTGTCAACAAGGACGGCGACCGGTTCATGGCCAAGTACGCCAAAGAGGCGATGGAACTCGCGCCGAGGGACATCGTAGCCCGGGCAATTCAAACGGAAATCAACAACGGCCTCGGGATCGACGGGGACCACGTCAACCTCGTCCTCACCCACCTCGGAGAGGAGCTGATCAAGACGAAGCTGCCGGGGATAAGGCAGATAGCCATGGACTTCGCCGGCATCGACCCGATCGAGGAGCCGATCCCGGTCGAGCCTGGACAGCACTACTCGATGGGCGGCATTGCAGTCGGGAACGACTGCAGGAGCTCACTGGACAGGCTCCTCAGCGCAGGCGAGGCCTCGTGCGTTAGCGTGCACGGGGCGAACCGACTCGGGGGCAATTCCCTGCTCGAGACCGTTGTCTTCGGCAAGATTGCCGGAGCCAGCGCGGCCGCTGACGCCAAGCAAGGTCGAGCGGAGGCAGAAGACGGCGTCGAGCAGGTCGTTCGGAAGGAAAGGGCGAGAGTGGACGAACTAGTCGGAGGCAGGGGGACAGATGTCGTCGCAGACATTCGCATGGAATTGAAGGACATCATGACAAGTCGCTTCCAGCTCTTCAGGAACGCGGAAGACATGCGCATCGGGCAGGAGATGATCGACTCGCTCAGAGGCCGCCTCGCGACGTCAAGGGTTTCCGAGGCCAGTCGTGATTTCAACTATGGCGTGACGAGGTATCTCGAACTCCAGAACATGGTCGCGGTTGCGCGCACGGTCGCCGCCGGAGCCATCGCTAGGGAGGAGAGCCGAGGCTCCCATTTCCGGACCGACTTCCCGAAAAGAGATGACGCGAGGTTCCTCAGGCATACGGTCTTTAGACTGAGCGACGGGAGGCTGCAGCTGTCGTACGCCGCTGTTAGGTTGGGGAAATTCCCAGTCAGGGAGAGGACGTATTGATGAGGTTCAAGGTCTGGAGATCCGGGAAAGAAGGCGCGGCCGCGAGATACGAGACTTACGAGGTCGAGCCGCGCAGAGGCATGAACGTCCTCGAAGTGTTGTTCGAGATCCAGGACCACAAAGACGACAGCCTCGCCTTCAGATACTCCTGCAGAGGAGCGGTCTGCGGGAGTTGCGCAATGATGATCAACCGCGAGATAAGACTCGCCTGCAGGACGCAGGTCCACATGATCGGCAAGTACAGGCCGATGGGCCTGAAGCCGTTCCCGCCCCTGGTCAGGCAGGTTGACTGGGACCCGAGCCGAGAAGTGCTGATCGAGCCACTTCCGAACCTGCCCATCCTCAAAGACCTGGTCGTGGACATGGCCAGGTTCTACGAGCATCACCGCGCGGTCAAACCGTATCTCGAGGACAAGGAGCCGGAAAGACCCGTGCTCATATCGCCACAGGTTTCGGAGAAGCTGGACAAATGGGCCAACTGCATCCTCTGCGGCGCATGCTACGGCGCGTGCCCGGTCTGCTACAAGAACCAGAGATACGTCGGACCTGCGGCCCTCGCATGGTCACTGAGATTCGTCGACGACCCGCGTTCCTCGGCGGAGACGCTCGAACGACTCTCGCTCGTGAAGCACCCCGACGGAGTGCCCGCATGCGAATGGTACTACAATTGCGTCCGCGCTTGCCCGAAGTCTGTTGCTCCTGCTGCTGCAATCAGAATCCTGAAGAACAAGCTGATAGAGCTCAAGCTGATCTGACCATATTATGAGAGAGAGGCATCAACGGATGAAAGCCGACAGTTCCTCATCGGGCTGGATCTGCGGTGGCACGTTGATCCGGCCGCGGTAATCCTCTGTTGTGCGCTCGACAACCGCCCCTTCTCCGTCACGCAGGAGCACGTACTGAGAACGCGCACCCGTCACGATGAGAAGGAGCCTGACCTTGCCGGCCATCTCAGGTTCAACGGAACAGCCCCAGATGAGGCGCGCCTCGGGCTTGATCTTCTGGGTTATCAGATCCGCGGCCTTCGCGGCTTCCTCGATGTTCATGTCCGGGCCGCCGACGACTCGGATGAGCGCTCCCTTGGCATCGTGCAGGTCGATCTTCCCGAGCAGGGGTGAGTTGAGCGCTTCCTCGACAGCGTCCTCGACCCGTTCTCCGGGCTTCCCGCTCGCGTCGCCAACACCGATGAGTGAGACTCCGCCCTCGTTCAAGATCGTGCGCAGGTCTGCGTAGTCCACGTTCACCAGGCCCGCACGCGTGAGCATCTCAGTGAGCCCCTTTATTGTCTGCAGCAGGAGCTCGTCGGCGACTTTGAACGCGGCTTGGACTGGCAGGTTGGGGACGAGCTCTATGAGGGTGTCGTTTGGTATGACGATGGTCGTGTCGCACACCTTCGCGAGCCGCGTCAACCCGTTCATCGCGTTCTCCATCCTCAGTTCACCTTCCGACCTGAACGGCAGCGTGACGACTCCGATGGTGAGCGCGCGCTTTTCCTTGGCGAGGCGAGAGACGACAAAGGAACTGCTCGTGCCCGTGCCCCCGCCCATGCCTGCGGTGACGAAAACTATCTGCGAGTCCTTCAGGAACTCGCCGATCTCCTGTTCGTTCTCCATCGCCGCCTTCTCCCCGACCTCGGGGCGAGCGCCCGCGCCGAGTCCGCGCGTGGTCACCTTGCCGATGAGCATCTTCCGAGAGGCTTTGACGCTGAGCAGGTGCTTCGCGTCCGTGTTGACCGCGAGCATCTGGATGTTAGACAGGCCGTCCTCCATGCACCTGTTGACTGTGTTGCTTCCAGCCCCGCCGCAACCGACGAGCTTGATGCAGATATCGAGCTGATCGGCTATCTTCTCGATCTCCAAGTCTTCCGCGGTTTTCGGCTGCTCCTGCGTACCCTGTTCAGCAGAGGGAGTCTGACCCGACGGCCCTCCGAGAGCACCTTCGATGAGGCTCTTCGGCATAGTGCATCCCTATTATCTTCGTTGTAGGCACTGGTATTTAATGGGGCAGGGTCGACCGTGTCCGGTCACGCGCGCGCCGCGGGAGCGCGCGCCTGGACGGACGCGCGCCAGACGCCTAAAAGACCAATCCCATGAGGATGGGCCCGAGGAGTATGAGCGCCGCGAGCCTGATGAGATCGGATACGATGCCCACCTTGAACATTGACCATATCTTGACGTATCCGGAGCTGTAGACGATAGCCATCGGGGGCGTAGTGGATGGGATGGCGCTCGAGATCGAACACGCCAATGCGGCTCCGATTATAGGCGCCACCGGATTCATGCCAGCCCCCTGTGCCAACGTGGCCGCAATCGGACAGGAAATCAGTGCGGCCGCGGTGTTGCTTGCCGCATATGTCAGAACGAATCCGAGAAGACAGGATACCGCGAATATCACGAACGAGCTGGGATTCGCCCCTAGGGACGTCTTCACCCCCTCCGCTAGCCAGGCCGCGAATCCGCTCTCCTCCAGACCGAGGCCCAGGGCGATTCCGCCGCCGAACAGAAACACCACATTCCAGTCGATGCCCCTGGCAATCTCCGGCCACTTGAGGATGGGCTCCCCCTTGACCCTGATCAGAGCCGCAAGAAGGATAACCAGCACCGCAGGCATCGCTTCGGGCATGATCGTCGAAAGGTCGTCTGAGAAAGGCTGAAGACCCGCCTCATATGTCGCTACGATCTTCACGAGGCTGGGAAGAAGCCACAGCGCTATCGCGGTCAGGAGAAGGGCGGCGACGGCCTTCTCCCCCGCACTCATCCTGCCCACCTGCTTACTAACGGCCTCCATCTTGGACCGGTCACAGCAGACGACCTTCTCGTCGGTCTTCGAGAGCTTGAACACCACGATCCACGTGACGAACAGCCCGATGAGAGCATGCGGAGTGCCGACCACGAGCCAGTCGAGGAAGGTGAGGTCGGAGGTCGTGAAGTCCTGGACCGTGGCCTTGGCGATCAAGTTGGGGGGAGTGCTGATTATCAACAGCATGGCCCCCGCAGTCGCCGCCTGGGCCAGCACGAGCATAGTCGCCTCGCTGTACTTCCCTCCGGGCTTTATGTTGGCCATCGACAGATATGCGATCAGGAATGGGAACACCACTGAGGTAGATGCCGTGATCGAGCCCGTGAGGGTGAGGATGAACACGGGAAGCGCGGCGATGAAGAAGGCGGCGACCATCGGATTCGTCCCCTTGTAGAAGGAGCCGAGGCGAATCGCGATCCTCCGGTCCAGGTCCCACTTGCGGAACGAGGCGGCCAGGACGAAGCCCGCCATGAATATCCATATGATCGGGTCGGTGAACGAGGTGAGCGAAGTCTTCCACGGCAGGATGGTGGTGAGCGAGAGCACCATCGGAGGGATCAGCGCCGCGATGCCCAGGGGCACGCACTCCGTCACCCACCAGGTGAGAACCCACGCGAGAGTGCCGAGCGCGATTTGCGGAGCCTTGGTGAGCTCGATGCCCTCTGACGTCGCGATGTCCACCATCGATTGAGGCTCTGGGAATAGCACAATGACCGCGAAAAGCAGTGGGCCGAGGATGAGGCCGATCCTCTGCCGGTTGAACCATTTGAGGAGTCGCCTCAACGGACGAGATTGGAGTTTCGGGTCCGCCATAGGACGAGTCGACGTCTCCTCACCGTCATCAGAACAATCAAGACGTACTTCAAGGTTGAGAGGAAGGTCGGTGTCGGGAGCCCACTCTGGCAGGAACAGGATGGTTCTGTATCATTCCGCAGGACTGGCAGCATACGCTTAAATAGAGTTAAGGCTGGTACCACGCCCGCGCCGGTGCTCTCCCCAACGGGGAGGATGAGAGATTGACGAGCGTCTTGCGGCCGTTGCTCAGTCTTCTGCTGACCGTCATGGTCACATTCACTTCGTTCGCGGTGCTAGCGACGCCGATCATACCACCCCGGATTTCACAGGCGATCACGGATGACTCCGGACCCGATGCCACCGACAATGTGACGACGGACCAAGGCCTCAACGATCCCAACGACTCCTCTCCGTACTACGTCTCCATAACCGATGTGGACCAGGTCAACGCCCTCCTGAAGACACGTGGACTCCCAATAGTGAAGGGAATGCAGCTGCCAGGGATGCCGATCGTCCGCGTTCTCTACCTGGATCCGAGAACGAGAGCAGAACTGGAAGCATCCTCCGGAGTGGCGAAGGTCCTTCCTTACCTGCCCCCGGATTTCGAAGACCCTGTCCCGAATGAAGATATTTGGATTGCATTGGCACCTCCTACCACTTATGATTACGATGTCGACGTCGTACATGGAGCTGCGTCCGCCTGGTCTCTTGGCTACACGGGAGCAGGCGTCAAGGTCGCCGTGATCGACACCGGGTTCGACATGGGACATCCGGACCTCCAGGGACAGCAGGCCCGCTACTCCTCCGGTCCCTACGCGGGCTGGCCCATCGTCTACGACGATTACGCGGCAGCGGGGTGGGGACTGGGGGCAATCGGCGGATGGGTCGCGAACACGACTGCAGTGTCAAACGACACAGGCGGGTTCGTTCATCTGGACAACAAGGCCTACGCAATAAGCAACCTGACAGATTCCCTCGGGAACCACGTCGCGAGCGCGAGTGGGACATACCACGTTGGTCACCACACCGACCCGAATCTGGCCCTCAGGGTCGGACATCCTGTGGGCGTCTTGGTTGTTGATTCCACCACGCCCGGCTTCTACGACACGGTATACGTTGACCTCCTCGGAGACTACGACTTCGGAAATGACAAGCCGTGTGTCAAGGGCGACGAGATCTCCTTCTTCGACTCGTACAACTCAACGGCAAACACCACCCAGACCGTCAAGTGGAGCGGGGGCGACGGATACGCTGACGTCTCCGGAGGGATGGTCTATTGGATAAGCGACGGGGTGAACGTCCTGCCAGGGTCGAACTGGACCTACGGGGCGACCTTCACACCCGCGAGCGGCGACGCGGTGGCCTTCGTCGGTGAATTCTCTCTCGGACTCAACCACGGCACGATGACTGCTTCCGCAGCATTGGCTACCGGTCGGTCCGCGAGCGGGCGACTCGAAGGGATGGCTCCTGGGGCGAGACTGATAGCGATACCCTTCACATTCGACATGTACAACTCATGGATGTTCGCGGAGTACGGCGCGGACGGGGTGCCGAACACGGGCGACGAGGCGAACATCGTCTCGAACAGCTACGGATGGTCGGAGACCGCAGTCGACGCCGGATACGAGTACCTGGACCAGACCGCCTCCATGATATCCCTGTCGGGCGGCAAGACGCTCTGGTGCTGGGCAGCTGGGAATGGAGGGCCGGGATACGGGACCACTGCCTCGGTCATCGATTTCTCGTCGATCCGGGTGGGGGCAGGCACCACGATGCAGTATCGGACATTCCTGGGACTCGAACCCTCCTCCGATTATGCCAAGTGGGGGGACGTTGCGCCGTTCTCGAACGCTGGACCGACGAGGACGGGAAAACTAGGCTCGGAGATCATCGCGTCCGGCATGTATTCACTTGAGCCCGCGCCGCTGAACAGCCCCGACTACGACGGCCGCTCCGGCGACGGGTCGACTCACTACCAGCTAGGAAGCGGAACTAGCCACGCGGCGCCGACGGTTGCGGGGGCCGCGGCCCTCGGATATCAAGCATATTACGCGAAGAACGGCGAGTGGCCTTCGGTGTTCGTTGCCAAGTCAAGACTGATGGCCTCATCAGATGACATGCATTTTGATCCTTTCAAGCAGGGAGCGGGCTGGCTCAACGCTAGCAGCCTGGTCAAGTTCATGGGCGAATCCGACGGGACTATGTCAGAGACCTCTTCGCTCGTGGGAACGTACGAGACGGCGGCACTGTACCCCGGCAACGTCTATGGGGCCTCCTACGAAACCTTCGCGAACTTCCTACTCCCTGGAGAGCAGGACACCAACTACACGGTCAAGACTGAGAACCTGAACTCGACCAGCGCGATCACCGCGAACGTCAAGGCGCAGATACTGATCAGAACTGGAAGCGGCCTTGTCAACCACACAACGATCACCAATGATACGGAGTATGTCGACATCACGAACCTCGTTCGACCGGGGACCGACTTGGTCAAGGTCACGATGTTCCTGCCGCTGTCGGTATACGACCCAGACCTGAACTACGTCAGTGACGTGGGCTACAACCTCGAGCTTTACGACTGGGTCGACCTGGACATGGACGGCAAGATGAACACCTCCACGAATCATTCGGAGCTCTTCCGATACTCGGTCGACAGCGGAGACTGCAACTACAATCAGGTGATGATAAGGGACCCGCTCGACAGGACCCACGACGGGCTTGTGGCGGCGTTCAAGCCGGCCAAAGGCGCTCAGGGCGTGAACCTCGGCCTCCAGGTCGACAGCTACGAGCTTCAGACGTTCCCGTGGATCGACTTCCAACGAGTCGGAGACACCACCTGGAACGGAACCCTGTCGATGTCCATTCCCGCATTGTCGAACGCTTCGTGGCACGTGAGGGTATCCGTGCCCTCGGGGACGCCATTCGGAACATACGGCGCGATCGTGTATGTCGATTCCGGGGACAGGATCCAGGCTTTGCCCGTGGTGATCAACGTCCCCTCGCCGAATTACGAATTCACGTTCGGGCAGCCGTATCCGTTCGACACGACCTACGATAACAACTTGACCGGTCTCGCGAACAGGCAATGGAGATACGATACGGGCGACTGGAGGATTTACTGGTCGCTGCCTTCATCAGCGCCGCCGAATCCCAGCGCGTCCCTGATCGTCACGGCGTCCTGGACCGAGATGCCAACGACTATGAATCTCTATGTGCTCGCGGCGCAGGCCAACTCTTTCTCGAGAGAACAGTTCACGAAGGGTCCGTTGGACTCCCCTTGGGGACCGGGCTGGGACATGGTTCAGGTAGCCGCCAGCGGGGACGGCTACAAGGGCGCAGGGATATTCGCTGTCGGCTCGAACACGGGCGAGCCGAAGGAGGCGGTCGCAGCTCCTCTTGGCGATTGGGTCTCGAAGACCCACATCGCGAAGTCACCTTTCATGATCCTCATTAGATGCCCTGTCATGTCCGGAAACCACTCGAGCGACCATTTCGCCGGCTCGACCACCTGGGTCACTCTGAACAGCTACGAACCCAAAGCTGTCTCTCTCACAATCCCGGTGCCGAGCGCGATCCCGTTGACGGGCGTCGTCGAAGGCGGCTACAACTTCACGTGCGATGCGCCGATCGAGGTCAGAGGAGGAGGCAGCGTCAGCCTCGACAGGGTCTTCTCCTATACTGATTTGGTCTCACAGGGCAACCTGACCGGGAATCTCGTTGCCGACCTGGCCGGCGCGGCCTATACCAGGCACATGGATGTTGCGGATGCGGACACGCTCAAGGTCAGGACCCTGGGCCTAGTAGGAGTGCCGGATCTTGACCTCGGACTCTGGCTCGACGCAAACAGGAACGGTGTCGCCGACCTGTCCGAGCCCCACTGGACCAGCAGCAACATCGGCTCCTCGGAACTGATCACATTAGACTCTCCGAGTTCTGGGACCTACATCATAAAGGTCCTTGGGCGCAACGTCACAGGAAGCCCGGGATTCTTCTTCCTCGAGGTGAGCGAGACTTTCGGAGGCTACATCGAAGCCCGCGGATTCGAGTCGCCGGTCGCCTCGGGCGTGCACAATTTCTCGGTCGCATATGATGTCCCTGCCTCGCCGGGCACCTACCGTGGAGCGGCGACTTTCGGATTCATGGGCGCCGACGACATGTTCTCCATCCCGGTGACCATAACGATCATCGATCAGCCAGTCATGGAGGATCTGAGGCCGGAGAACGGAGCCGTCCTTGCCACGCCGGACCCCGATATCTCGTTCCGTTTCCATGATTCGGCCGGGGCGAACATCGGCATCTCGCCAAGCTCTCTGAGGATCTACCTTGACGGAATCATCGACCTGAGTCCGTGGGCGGTCATCGCAGGCGACAACGTGACCGCGCGCTATCCGTTCCTGCTAGCAGAGGGATGGCATTCAGTGACTGTTAACGCAATGGACCTGGATGGGAACCCAGCCCCGCAGGTTTCCACGACCTTCCGCGTGAACTCGCAGATCGACCTCTCGTTCGCGCTCGTGAACCCTCTCACGAACTTCACCGTGGAGAGCGGGGCCACCGTGTCGCTCAACAACGTGACGATAGTGGGCTCGACCGACCCCAACTCCAGCGTCTCTGCTCTGGCGGAGTCCGGGAGCTACTCCGCCCAGGCTGGTCCGACAGGCGCCTTCGCGATCTCGGATGTGCGCCTCGTGGAGGGACTCAATGTCATCACGGTCGTAGCCACGAACGATGCCAACGCAAGCGCATCGCAAGAGGTCGTCATCGTATCCGACACCTACTGCAGCCTTGAGATCAACCCTGTGCCAGAACTCACTTCTTCGGACGCACAAGTGCTCGATGGGCGCGTCGAGCAAGATGCGACAGTGACCATAAATGGCACGACAGTGCCGGTCTCCGACGAAGGGGTTTGGTCGTTCACGATCGGCCTCACAGATGGGCCTAACTACATCTCAATCAGCGCGACTGACAAGGTCGGGAATTCTGCGAATGTGACGCTGCTGGTGGTCTGCGACCGCACTCCACCCGCGCTTACGGTGTTCTCCCCGCACGAAGGGTCCCGCGTTGGACAGCCGGTCGTCGAGATCCACGGCAACGTTGAGGCCGGAGCAACGGTGACCGTGAACGGAGTGCCTGCGGCTGTGGAGGACCTGAACTGGACCGCTCATGTCGCACTTGTGAATGGAACGAACATCGTACGCGTAGTTGCTACCGACGCTGCAGGGAATCAGGCGGAGCGCATCCTGATGGTCGAGTACGATCCCTCGACGTACATCACCCCCGATTGGCTCCAGCAGGCTCTCGACCAGCTGAACAACACTCTCAGGCAGGCGATTGAGGACGCGGACGCCTTCGCATCCCTCGTGATGTTCCTCGCCCTCATCCTGTTCCTAGTCTCGATTCTGGTCCTAGGGGCGGTCTGGTACGTGCTGGCCAAGAGGCTGAGGGAGGCGACGCAGCCCGAGGAGGAGCAGTCGCTCGAGGAGATCGAGGAGGAACCTCCGGACGTCGAGCGCGAGTTCGAGGAGCTCGAGAAGGAGATCCGCAGGGACGAGGGGCCATGAGGCTCCTCACGGCAGGAAGATGGGAGAGCCACTGGAGGGAATTGAACCCTCGACCTACGCCTTACCAAGGCGTCGCTATACCTCTAAGCCACAGTGGCTTTTTGCCGGAGCCGCATGGCATCTTGCAGTGCGTATTAAAAGGTTGTTCCCTGCTGCGTTGGTCAATTTCAGCCCTAGACGTGCATTCGTAACACGCTGCCGTTGTGACGTCTTCCGCTGCCTCGGCGACAATCCAACATTCGACTCCTTCTCGTCGTCAGGTATCCGGAGCTGTAATCCGAATCGAAGTGGATGAATCATGATTGACATTTCTATCTCGTCCAGCAGAATGGGCGCCAACATGCGCACAATTTAATACCGCAGAACAGTTCGTTCGGCCCGATGAAGGAGTCGATGAGCAGCTTCGACATCTCCGCCGTCGTCAAGGAGATGCAGGCGCTCGTGGGCGGCCGCATCGAGAAGGTCTATCATCCCTCGCTGAACCAGCTGGTGCTCTCGGCAAAGGTCCCAGGCGAGAGGAAGGTCTACGTTCACTTCTCGGTCGGCAGATGGATCTACGTCTCCGACAAGGGCCTGGAATCGCCGGGACCCCCTTCCGATTTCGCGATGATGCTCCGCAAGAGGATCACGAATGCGAGGATCCTCACGGTGAAGCAGCAAGGGTTCGACAGGATTGTGGCTGTCGAGCTTGAGAAGGAGGGTCACTACGACCTGATCCTCGAGATGTTCGGCGACGGCAACGTCATTCTGGTGGAGAACGGCACGATCGTCCAGCCGCTGACGAGCCACACGTGGAAGCACAGGGACGTGAGGGCCAGGAAGCCGTTCCTCTTTCCGCCCCCAGTTCCAGACCCAATGCTCATGTCCGACGAGGACCTCCTCTCGCTGATATGGGCATCTGACACCGACATCGTGCGCACCCTGGCCACCAAGCTGAACATGGGCGGCAGGTACAGCGAGGAGATCTGCCAGCGCACTGGCCTGGACAAGACCAAGAAGGCGCGGGAGATCGACCTCGAGGGCGCTGAGGAGATCCTTGACGCCATCAGAGGATTCAGGTCGGAGGTCGACAGCTCAGCGAAAGGGTATGTCTATCTCAAATTTGACGTCCCGGAGGACGTCACGCCGGCCAGGATGGTCATCTACAAGGATCTTGTCGCCGAGGAGCATGACAGCTACTCGAAGGCCATTGAGAGTTATGTGCCTCGCATCCCCGCACCGGCGAAGGAGAGGCCGAAGGAGTCCGTCCTTGAGATCGAGCGGCTCAAGCGCAAGCTGGCGCAACAGGAGTCCGCGGTGATCAAGCTTCAGGGGGATGTCAGAAAGACTCAGGAGCTCGGCGATTTCGTCTTCGCAAACTATTCGGATGCTGCAAAGGCAATCGAGGCCGCCAAAGAGATCCAAGCCTCCGGCGGGGACATGAACGACCTTCCTGGTTTCGTGTCGTTCTCTCCCAAGGACGCAGTGGTCAGCGTGCGAATCAAGGAGAGAGAGGTCGCACTTGACCTGCGGGGAGGTGTGGAGTCCAGCGCTCAGAGATACTACGAGGACGCCAAGAAGGCCAGGAGGAAGCTCGATGGTGTGCTGATAGCGCTGATGGAGGCGAAGAAATCCCTGGAGGGCCACACGAAGGAGCAGGCGCCGGAGCAGGGGAGAGAGCGCAAGAAGCACGTGCCCACCAAGAAGTTCTGGTTCGAGCGATTCCGTTGGTTCATCTCGAGCGAGGGAGCGATCGTCCTCGGAGGGAAAGACGCGAGGTCGAACGACCTGCTGGTCAAGAAGCACCTGGAAGCGGGCGACAGGTACGCCCATGCGGACGTCCATGGCGCTCCGAGCGTAGTCGTGAAGATGCGCGAAGGGGTCACCGAGAAGACGCTCCACGAAGCGTGCGAATACGCCGTCGCGACATCAAAGGCGTGGACCTCGAAGATCGCCTCAGCGGCCGGCTACTGGGTTCTCCCCGAGCAGGTCAGCAAGACTCCCGAGAGTGGAGAATACCTCGCGAAGGGTGCCTTCGTCATAAGGGGCAAGAGGAACTACTCGGGGAAGCTCGACATCCAGCTCGCGGTCGGAGAGATAGAATACGAAGGGTACAGGAAGATCATGTGTGCCCCGGTGAGCGCGATCAAGAAACACAGTCGGAGGTTCGTCGTAATAAGGCCCGGGGACTCCGACAAGAACGAGTTCGCGAGGAAGCTCGCGGACGCTTTCGAGGTGCCGATCGAGGAGATCCAGAGCATCCTTCCGCCCGGGGACGTCTCGGTGGTTGAGCAGGTAGGGCCACCTATTTCTTGATGAGGGACCTGAGGAGCTTCAGTTCCGATTTGTACTTCTTGTCGCCTGCAGGGGTCTCGAGGTTCATCGGGACCTTGGCGAGACGCCTGTCGTTCATCAGGTTCCTAAACCCTTCGAGCCCGATGTTGCCTTTTCCGATCTGCTCGTGCCTGTCGACCCTCGATCCGAAGGCGCTCTTGCAGTCATTGAGGTGGGCGGCCTTCAGGTACTCGAGGCCGATGATCTCGTCGAAAGCGTCCATCGTCTTCGCGTAGCCCTGCTTCGTCTTGATATCGTAGCCTGCAGCGTAGACGTGACATGTGTCGAGGCACACTCCCGCGTTCTTCTGGTCCTCTAGCATGCCTATGATCCTTGCGATCTGGTCGAAGGAGTATCCGAGCGCCGAGCCCTGACCTGCCGTGTTCTCGATCAGCAACTGGACCGTGCCGCCTCCGAACTCTGAACGCACCCAGTTCATGGATTCCGCAACCTTCTTCAGCCCCGCCGACTCGCCAGAGCCGCTATGCGAGCCGGGATGGAACGCCAAGAACTTGACCCCCAGATGCTGCGCCCTGACCATCTCGTCGAGGAACCCCTCTCTCGACTTCTTCAGGAGCTCCCTGTCCGGACTCCCCAGGTTTATCAGATACGAGTCGTGAATGACCGTCTCGGCAATCCCGAACTTGCGGCAGTTCTCCTTGAAGAGGTCGGCCTGCTCGATGCTTATCGGCTTGGCCTTCCACTGCTGCTGGTTCTTCGAGAATATCTGCATGCAGTCGCATGTCAGCTTCTTTGCCTTCTCGGGCGCGGTCTCAATCCCACCCGCTATGGAAACATGCGCTCCTAGCATCAACCCGACCACCTTTCGCGATGGGATGACCTAGGGGGTAGATAACCCTGTCAGAGAACAGGTTCAGAAGTCCATCGTGAACAGGTACGACCCGTCGACGGGCTTCGACTTCGGCGGGACCCCGGCCTTGTGCATGAGCGCGATCATCGCGACGTTGTCCCTCAGGACCTCCGCGGTGAACCCCTTGATGTTCTTCGATTTCGCGATGCGGACCAGGGACTTCATAAGGAAAGTGCCGATGCCCTTCCCCTGGAACGCATCGGCGACGAGGAACGCGATCTCGGCTCTGTGCGTGGCCGGGTTGAGGTAGTAGCTGCCGACGCCGACGATCTTCTGCCTCGGCCCTTCCTTCGTGAGCGCGACGAGCGTCATCTCCTTATCGTAGTCGATGCAGCAGAACTGCTGCAGCTTCCTGTGGGGCATCGACTTCAGCATGCTGAAGAACCTGTTGATGATGGTCTGGTCGCTCAGGTCGTAGAACATGGTGCTGAACATCTCCTCATCCGTCGGCATAACGGGCCTTACCGTGAGCTCGATGCCGTCATTCGTGGTCATGGGCATTTCGAGCTCTTCCGGATACACCGCGGTCTCGGGAGCCAGCATCTGGTCCTTGTAGACATAGTTGAGCCTCTTCGCGCCCTCGAGAAGCTTCGCCCGGAACTTCGGGTGAGCGACGTTGATGAGCGCCATTGCCCTCTCCCTTATGTTCTTCCCGTGCAGATAGGCGACACCCCATTCGGTCACGACATAGTGGACATCCCCTCTCGTCGTGACGACCCCCGCCCCCTCTTTCAGGTTCACGGATATCCTGGAAACGGTGTTGTTCTTCGCCGTCGAGGGCATCGCGATAACTGGCTTCCCGCCCTTCGACCGCGCAGCCCCTCTGATGAAGTCCAGCTGCCCTCCGATTCCTGAGTAGAACATCGCGCCGAGCGAGTCAGCGCAGACCTGTCCTGTCAGGTCGACTTCGATCGCGGAGTTGATTGCGACCATGTTGTCGTTCTGCGCGATAATGAAAGGGTCGTTGGTGTGCTCCGTGGGATGGAACTCAATCGCCGGGTTGTTGTCTATGTAGTCGTAGAGCGCCTTGCTGCCTATGCAGAACGAGGCGATCGTCTTTCCGGCGTGGATCGTCTTCTTGTGATTGTTGATAACGCCCTTCTCCACGAGCTTCACGAACCCGTCGGAGAACATTTCCGTGTGGATCCCGAGGTCCTTCTTGTCCGTGAGATAGGACAGGACCGAGTCTGGGATCGTACCTATACCCATCTGAAGCGTCGAACCGTCCTCAATCAGGTTCGCTATGTTCTTTCCGATCCGCTTGGCGATGTCGTCGGGGGCTTCGGGCTTCGAGTAGAGGAGGGGGACGTCCACCGGAATCGCGAACTCGATGTCTTCCATCTCGATGAAACAGTCGCCGAGGGCGCGCGGCATCTGGTCATTGATCTCCGCGATGACTCGCTTGGATGACTCGGCAGCAGATTTGACCACGTCGGTGGACACGCCGTAGCTACAGAATCCGTGCTTATCTGGCGGGGACACTTGGATCAGCGCCACGTCGAGCGGGATCTGGCCGTGCCGGAAGAGGGGCGGTATCTCGGACAGGAAGACGGGAGTGTAGTCCGCTCTGCCCTCCGCGACGGCCTTCCTGGTGTTTGCGCCGATGAAGAACGCGTCGTGTCTGAACTGATCGGTGAACTTCTCTTCGGTGTACGGTGCCACCCCGAGAGTCATGATGTGCATGATGCGCGTATCGGCGAGTCTGCCCGCCCCTTCTATCAGCGCCTTGACGAGCACTTGCGGTTCAGCAGCGCCCGAGCCGATGAACACCTTGTCGCCCCGCTTGATCGTCGCCACTGCCTCCTCGGGGGTCCTGATCTTGTCCTTGTAAACCTCTTTCCAATTCGGCATCTCGAAATCATGGGACGGATGCTTCTCATGCCTGGGGGCCTCGGCCGTGTCGCTAGCCATGCAACTTCAGCTCAATCAAGAAGATACCCGATTATAACCATTTTGCCCGTACCCGCCAGTGGAGAAGCCCGAATCCAGCTCTGCCTGGAGGTCCCGAAATTCGGAATCGGGATACGACATCACACCGACATGAGGTAGGCCTTCATAGCCTCGAGCTCTTCGCCTATCCGCACAAGGGCCATTTCCTTGTCATTGATTCTGCTGCCCGGCCTCTCCCTCTCGTACATGTCAAGAATCTCAGCGGGCGAGAGCGAATTCAGCTCCCGCAGGATGGTCTCCTTGTGTTCGCGCAGAGACCAGAGCGTCGACTCCATGTTGGACTCTATCTTCATGTTGCCTTCAAGCCACTGATTAAGCTCCTCGTGGCCCATCTGCTCGAGATGGTTCAGTACGAATCGCTCGACCGCTCCTCTCCATACTGGCTTCATCGTGCTCCCCTCTTGGCCGGTATCTTCTTCCCCGGGTTCATAATGTTGTCGGGATCCAGGGCGCGCTTTATCGCGCGCATCGCGTCGAGCGCGACCTCGGAGTACTCGAGATCCAGATTGTCTCTGTGCTCTATGCCCACCCCGTGGCAGCTCGATATGGATCCCCCGAGCCCTGTCGCCAGCTCGGCTATCTCCCTGAGGGCCCTCTGATAGCCCTCCCATCCGTGCTCTCCCGTGGGAATCTTGAATCGTCCGGCCATTATCCGGTATCTGCCCACATCGAGGGAATATTTCTCCCCCGGCACATTACGGGTGTCGTACTTTGGCATTATCTGGTTCCAAAGCCTGTCATAGAACTCCCGCATCTTCTCGACGGGGACGTATGTGGTGAGAGCGTCCTCGAACCCGGTGATGGCCCTGGCTCCGCACCACTGCGACGTGTACCTGTCGATGAACTTCGAGGCTGCGTCCTCAGAGGCGATGATGCCGCCTGTCTCCTCGATGATCGCCTTCACGTATGCTACCTGCGCCTCGACCTCCTCTCTTGTCCCTTCGAAAGCCAGGTAGAAGAGCCCTTCCTTGCCAGGAGGAGCCCCGATCTGCGTGGCCTCATCGATCCCGTATGCCTCCCCGCCTACGAACGTGACCGGCGTGCCCATGACCCTGAGCGCCACATCGTTGGCTTTCCAGAAATCGTCATAGAATGCGAGGAGGACGCGCCGCGCTTCAGGAACAGGCTCGACCCTGAGGGTTGCCTCTGTGATGATCCCGAGCGTGCCTTCCGCTCCGACGAACAGCTGGCTTAGCCTGTAGCCCGTCGATGTGTAGAGGATCTTGGGGCCGGTCCTCAGGACCTCCCCGTTCGCGAGGACGACCTCGAGAGACATTATGCGGTCGGAGATCGTCCCGTACTTCTGGTGCTTTCTGCTGAACCCGGCAGTCGAGATCGAGCCGCCAACGGTGGCGACCTTGTACGAGCCTTGTTCCTGGGTCAGGACGAGCCCGTAGGGCTCGAGCGCTTTGTCGAGCTCCTTTAGAGTGATCCCGGGTTGAGCGGTCACATAGAGGTTTGGAACGCTGACCTCGACCACCTTGTTCATCTTGATTGTGTCGACCACTATGCCTCCGTGGATCGGCACGAGCATCCCTGTCCGGTTCGACCCTCCGCCCTTCGGTATCAGGGGTATCTTGTGAACGGCTGCGACCCTCACAATGTTCTGGACCTCAGCAGTTGTCTCGGGGAAGACGACGAGGTCCGGGACGTACCTGTATTCCTCATCGAACCTAATCCTGTACGTGTCCTTCGCGTACGGGATCAGGTCGGCCCTCTTCGATAGCACCTTCGCCTCTCCAAGGGCGCTAACGAGCTCTCTCGTTGCAGCCTCGACGATTTCCTTGGCCATCCGAAAGACTCCGCTTTCGGCCACCAGATTGCGCGGGACATATTTGACCATTGGCGGCCATCTAGCTGATGTTAAATCACCTTGCCAAAACCTAGAAGTACCTATCGAATGCATCATAAGCCAGTACCCCGGTGCCCCGCCCATGTCCCGAGCCACATTGAAGTTCCTCACTCAAGAAGAGATAATGAGAATCAACGAGGTCTCGCTGAGGCTCCTCGAGGACGTGGGGGTTGCCATCCACAGCGAATCGGTCACGAAGATGCTCACTTCCGCTGGGGCGCATCTCTCTGACAATCGACGCAGAGTCCTGATTCCCAGGGACATGGTCAAGGCCGCTCTCGCGAGCGCGCCGAAGTCCATCTTGCTCGCTTCTAGGATGGAGGGAGGGGACATAAGGATCCCAGGGGACACGATGTACTGCGCGAACGGTGGCGAGGGAGTCTACATCAAGGACATGCTGACAGGGCTCACCGCTCCGCCCACAATCGAATCCGTCGAGAAGTTCGCCGCCATCATCGAGGCGCTTCCGCAGATCGATCTCGCGTGGGACATGGTCGGCGCCATAGAGCAACCGACCTATCTCAAAGGCCTGAAGGAACTCAAGACGGCGCTAGAGTTCTCCAGAAAGCACTACGGAGGGGGCGCGCTTGATGCGGCTGAGGCGAAGCATATGGTCGAGCTGGCCTCGACGCTGGTTGGCTCCCCGGAAAAGCTCGCGAAGCGGCCGATCTTCTCTGCGGTCCAATGTCCTATCTCGCCTCTCACGTTCGACAGGGACCTGATCGAGGCGCAGGTAGAGCTTTCGATGTCCGGCATCCCAGTCGTATCCATGAGCGCCGCTGTTGCTGGGCTCACATCGCCGGCAACGGTCTCGGGAACCGTTGCGCAGGTCAACGCCGAGAACCTCGCGAGCCTCACGATAACCCAGACGGCGAAGAAGGGGGCCCCGTTCGTGTACAGCTCGGACTCGTGCCCCGGCGATCTTCGCTCCGGGTCGATTGACTACGAAGCCATCGAATCCGTGCTGCTGAGGACGGCCCTCGGTCAGATGGGGAGGCATCATGGGCTGCCAGTCCAGGTCGGAGCGATCTCCCTCGAGGAGACGGCGCTTCTCCTCAGTCGCGTGCGCGAAGGGGTGCCCTACATGATCCCACAGGCACTGGTCCCGTCCGACCTCTCGTCAGGGTTCGGTGGGACCGACAGCGCCGCGGGCGCGTCTTTTGAGCTGCTTGTCGTCGATGCCTGGGTCTGGGGTGCGGCCAAGGAGTTCGTCCGGGACTTCAAGGCGGATGAGGAGGCCATCTCGTTCGAGACGCTCAAGGCGGGAGCATTGGACAACAACTTCTTGGCCAAGAGGCACACGGCCAGACACTTCAAGGAAGAGTTCGCGGTCACGAGGAATTCGGAGGCCGTTCTGTCAGGCAGGGGCCAGCCGCGGGCGAGAGGGGACCTCCTCTACAAGGCCAAGGACGAGGTAGCGAGGATCCTCAAGGAGTCGAAGCCCGTGACGACCAGGCAGGAATCCGCCGCAATGCAGGCTGTAATCGAGAAGGTAAGAAGGAAATAGGCGCCCGAGCTGGGATTCGAACCCAGGTCCGAAGCTCCGCAGGCTTCTAGGATATCCAAGCTACCCCACTCGGGCTTTGGGCCGTCCCTCCATGAAGCCGTCGGTAGAAAAAGGCTACCATCATGCCCGCGCAGTCAATACGTGGTCGTCCAGTCGACCTTGCCCTTCCTGCGCGCGGCCCTGTCTGCCGCCTTGAATATCGCGAGCGAGATGAACAGGAACGCGATCGAGGAGGCCACGAGCACGAGGATGAGGGTGAGGTCGCTGAAACCCGCAAGGCCCGTCTGGCCTCCGAGCTCCGACACGACCCCAGGCTCGAGCCCGCGTCTAACCCCCTCCATCCAGTAGGTTACCGGGAGGACCTTGGAGATGCCCTGGGCCCACGGGGGCAGAACGGTGATCGGGAAGATGACGCCGGAGAGAACGTAGAAGACCCCTGCGACCCCCTCGTTGATCCCCTCGCCGTGCTTGGCAGTCAGGAACGAGACCCCGCCGAGAGCCAGACCCATTATGCATAGGCACGACAGCCCCAGGACCAGAGATGCAGCGAGCATCGGCCAGTCGATCGCGCCTACGTCGATGCCCACACCGAGCACAAGGACCCCGAACACCAGTGTGAGGATCACCCCGACGGTCGTTATCGCGATCTTGATCGCGGCCCTTCCGAAGATGTATGTGTAGAAGTTGATCGGCGCGATGTACACCTGCTTCAGGGTCATGTAGTGCTCGCGGTCGTCGTGAATGACCCAGGTGACACCGAAGAGGACATCGGCGACGAACATGTACATCGCGTTCCCCACATACATGAAGGAGAAGAACGCGCCCCCGGTGTCCCCTTGTGTGATAACCACGTACATGAAGACCAGGATCAGAGTGCCGGCAATCGGCTTCACGACAGAGTAGGTTGCGAACAGGAACGGGTCCGTCCAGTTGGCCTCCATCTGCCAGCCCAGCCACGCAGCGTTCTTGAAGGTCCGGAGATCGTCCCTCACTGCCATCTGAGCGTCAGCCTCCCGGTCTGTTTTCCCAGCTTCTCCATGTAGTCCAGCGACAGCTTCGAAAGGAGGATGAACACTAAGCACAGGACTGCGAGAATGGCGAGTTCAATGTCGGCCGACAGGAACTGGTACTGTGTGCCTGTGACTGGGTAGAACAACTGTCTCAGCGCGTCGAGCCCGAGGGTGATCGGGATGATCGAGGCGCCCGCCGCTGCCCAGAAGCCGAGCAACTTCACGGGGAAGTAGAATCCCGACGCGAGATAGATCGGCTCAGTCATCAGGTTCGATACGTGATAGGCCTCCCGGCCGAACATCAGGTAGAGCGACGCGAACATCATGCCCATGCCGTACAGCGCGATCATGGTGACCACGAAGACGGAGATGAGCATCAGCGGTTGCGACATGTCCAGCGCTATGCCGAACACTACCACACCGATTATCATCGTGGACGCGGCCCTGAGGGTCGTGAAGAACAGCCCTCCGACCGCCATGCCTGCCAGGATGGACATCCTCGAGATGGGCGCTATCATGAAGAGGGACAGGTTGCCGGTCTCCTTCTCCCAGTAGAGCTGCGACGCCATGCTCCACAGGATGTTCAGCCAGAAGGCGGTCATCGCTCCCCCGAGTATCACGAAGCCGATGAGCTCCGAGGGCGCGTTCATGAACTTGTAGATGTACGCGTAGGCCGCAACCGTCAGCAATGGGAGGGTGACGTCGAAGAACACCCAGCTCAGCTCGCGGTTGGCACCCACTATCCTGGGATAGGCCCTACCGCGGACGGCCCTCAAGTTCCTGAGGAGCCAAGTCTCCGTCACTCGAACCCCCTCCCGACCATCTTGATGAACACGTCCTCCAGCGTCGGCTCGGTCTTCTGGAGGGACAGGATCTTGGCACCCCTTCCCAGCACGAGCGAGACTATGTCCGAGACTGCGGACTCGTCAGTGAGGACGAACTTCAGGCTCGTGAGCTCCTTCTCGGAATCGTCGATGAACGTGAAGTTCTCGACCCCCTTTATCGACCCGAGCGAACTCTTGTCCTGCATGAGAGTCACGTCCAGCTTGAACGTCCGGTTCATCCTGACGAGCTTCTTCAGATTCTTCGGGGTGTCGCACGCGAGGATCTTCCCGCCATCGATGATGGCTATCCTGTCGCAAAGCTCGTCAGCTTCCGCCATGTAATGGGTAGTGAGCAGGACCGTCCTGTTCGCATCCTTCTTGCGGACCCAATCGACGATGTAGCTCCGGATCACCCGGCTGGCATTGACGTCCAGGCCCAGGGTCGGCTCGTCGAGGAAGATGATCTCCGGGTCCGTGACGAACCCTCGGATGACGTTCATCTTCTGTCTCTGGCCCGTCGAGAGGGTCCGCACCTTCTCGTTCTTCTTGTCGGTCATCCCGAACAGCTCGAGCATCTCGTCGATCCGCCTGAAGGCTATCTCGTTCCTGATCCCGTAGAACTGGGAGAACATCCACAGGTTCTCTCGGACCGTCAGTAGGCCGTATCCGGATATCTCCCCGCCCGAGATCATGTTGATGCGCCTTCGGACCTCGTAGAAGTCCTTCGCGACGTCGTAGCCCGCAACGTGGGCAGTTCCCTTCGTCGGCAGGAGGAGAGTGGACAGTATCTTGAGCATGGTCGTCTTACCCGCTCCGTTCGGTCCGAGGAGGCCGAACAACTCCCCTCTCTCGACCGTGAGGTCGACTGAATCGAGGGCCGTCACTGACTTGCCCTCTTTCTTCTTCTTCGGGTGGAACACCCGGGTCAAGGATTTCGTCTCTACTGCCGGTTGCATACTTGCGTCAGCTCGCTCCGGGCGTCATCGCGTCCGGACCTATTTATGTGTCACATATGAATAATAATATCGACCTGAGGAAGCGTCCCGCATCGTCGAACACAAACACGCACCTAAGGAAGCACAGATTGCCGGGCCGCTACGACTCATAGTGCGTCCGGTACCTCGTCACATATCCCGCGATCTTGTTCCTCATGGAGACGGAATGGACGTCGGTGAGTTTCGCGACCATCTGCTTGTTGTGTTGGTAGTCGGCGGTGAACTGTTCTGGGTACTTCTGGACCAACTCAATTGCGACCCTTTTGATGTAGGTCGGTCTGATGTTTCCCATAGGTTCACCTCACCGGTTTGGGCTTCGGAAGGGGAATGGCATATATATGGTTTCCGGACGGGGGGGTCGCAAGATGTTCAGTCGCTTCTCGGCGACTGGCCAACTTCCCTCACCGACATGGAAACCTTATGATGAGGGAGCGCATGTAGGGGCGCTCCGGAGGGGGAAGTAATGGCGGTCGCAAGGCTGAAGTTTTTGAGCGAAGAAGAGGAGGACCGAGTGCACGAGCTGAGCCTCAAGGTCCTCGAGAACATCGGTGTCAAGATCCACTCACCGACGGTCCTGAAGATGTTGAAGGACGCTGGCGCCCAAGTCGACATGAAGACCGAGCTGGTGAAGTTCGACGGGGATATCGTCAAGGACGCGCTGAAGAAGGCCCCTAGGAGGTTCACGGTAGCTTCTCGAGACGGGAGGCACGACATGAAGCTACCTGCGAAGACATGGCCGTACGCGACTCTCGGGGGCCTGGTCTCGTGGATAGAGGAGTACGGCACCAAGAAACACCGCGAAGCCACGAGAAAAGACCTCGCCACAATCACGCGACTCTCGGACGGGCTCCCGTCGGTGGATGCGGTATGGCCCCTAGTCACGGTTAGAGACGTCCCGCCACATGCGAACTTCGCGCACGAGCTCTGGACCTGCTTCCAGAACACATGCAAGCCGATCTACGGTTCCGCAGGTTCCGGAACGGTGGGTGTTCCCGACGCGAGAGTGCAGATAGAGCTGGGTGCACTCGTGGCCGGGGGCAGAGAGGAGCTGAGGAAGCGTCCAACATTCACGGTCCTGAGCTGCATAATCGCACCCTTGTATTTCGAGAAGGGTGCGGTCGAAGCGCAATGCGAGTACGCGCGTGCAGGCATTCCGGTCATCTCGATGTCGATGTCGATAGGCGGGGCCACCTCTCCCGTCACCGTTGCGGGAACCATTGTGAACTCGAACGCCGAGAACCTTGCCAGCCTGGTGATCACCCAGACCGCCGCTCCGGGCGCGCCGCAGATCTACAGCGCGGAGGCCACGCTGATGGACCCCAGGTCCGGCGGGATAGGCTACCGAGGGCCCGAGGCTCCGATGATATTCGCTGCGCTGGGCCAGATGGCGGCCCGCTACGGAATGCCAAAGATGACGGGGGTGCTCGGCATGGAGCTTAGGAGGACCGGCAGCCCGGTTCACTTCGGAACCGCCTCAGCGATCTTCATGTCGACCCTGAACGGGACGGACGTGTGCTCCGGTCTCGGGGACCTTGATTCGGACAACGGCTGTTCGCTCGAGGAGATCGTGGTTGATGCGACGCTGTGGAACGATTACAGACAATACATGCGGGAGTTCGTAATAGACGAGAAGGAGGCCGCGCTGGAGGTCACCAAGGCGGTCGGGCACGGGAACACCTTCGTCTCGCATCCGCACACCCTCGCGAACTTCCGGAGGCAGATGTACAACAGGGACGTGTTGACAGAGCTCATGTACTCTGAAGGCAACCCTGACAAAGTGCTCGAGGCCGCTCACGATGTCGTGGTCAGGACGCTCAAGGAGCACAATGTGCCCGCTCTGGACGCGGACGTCGTGAAGAGGGGGAACGAGATCCTCAAGGCCTACGAGAAGTCCCCGCCGAAGTAGAGGTCACCCGGATTCGGATTCAAGAGCGTCGAGTACGATCTCCTCCTCGGAGGGTATCTCGCCCTTCTTATAGGGCTTTCCGCAGGCGTACTCGCCCTCCGGGCACGGACCTCTGAAGCACCCGGGGCCGGCGTTCTCGAAGAGTATCGGGGCCACGGCTTTCGCCTCGGCCAGCATCCTCCATGCCATCAGGCGGATCTCCCACTGGGCCCTCTTGCAGCACCTGAGGTTGAAGAAGTGCCACAGCTCTCGCGCGTTCATGGTTATCGTGATGTTGGTGTGCGCCGCGTTCGGCAGGACGTATCGCGCGTCCTCCTTCGGGACCTTCTCGGCCAAGGCCCTGTAGGATTTCCACGAGTCCTCCATCAGCTTGTCGTACATCTCTTTGAGTTTCGGATTCCTTGCGATGGATGCGGGGGTCACGTAGTTGGCCTTGTCCATCTTCACGTATCTCTGGCTCTGCTGCGAGTAGGACGCTATCCTGTGCCTTACGAGCTGGTGGGTCAACGACCGCGAGACGCCCTCAGCGCTGAATGTGAAATAGGCGTGCTCCACAGTGGACAGATGGCCCATCCCGACGACCTTCTTGATCATCTTCTTCGCCCGGTCGTCCGTGGTGGTCTCGAACAGCTCCGACGCGCCCTTCTCCGAATAGCAGGACTGCGCGGCCGCCGCGCAGACGAGGTCGGGGTTCTTCGTGTAGTTGAGCAGCTTCACCTTCACCTGAACACCAGTGGACTGAGCGTAACGTCTCTGGGTTCTAAATCCTTTCTGGGAGAAGGTGTGACTACTTCACAGTGTAGGCCATCTTGAGCCTTCTCCTCATGGCTCCCGTTTCCCTCTTGACGTTCCGTCCGTTGGCCGCGTGCAAGAACAGGTCCGCGAGGACAGGCATGTCCTTCTCCTTCGCGCCCAGCCTCGTGATCTCCGAAGTACCGATCCTGCCGACGACGTCTATGATTATGTTCGACTTCTCGAGGCGTTTACCGAAACCGTTGACGTCCACGCCGAATATCGCTTTGACTTCGCGCTCGTCGTACAGGAGCTGATGGCACTTGGTGTATCCGAGGGCGTCATACTGGACAGGGAATCCCCTCTCATGGAGCGACCTGGCCAGGGCCTGGGAGTTCTTCACGAGCTGCTTCGCGTACTGGTCGCCGAAGCGCTTAGTCTCCACGAGCGCCTGCCCGAGGGCCGCTATCCGGTTATAGTGCAGATTGTCCACCGTCTTGTAGGTCGTCAGGTCGCGGATCTTATCGTCGAGCTCCTCGTTCTCCGTGAGGATGATGCCTCCCTGTGGGCCGAACAGGGTCTTGTGAGTCGACCCGAACATCACATCCGCGCCCTCCTTCAGAGGCCTCTGGAACTGGCTCCCGGCGACGAGGCCCAGCACCAACGAAGCGTCATATGCCAGCTTCGCCCCAGTTTCCCTGCATGCATCCGCAATCGGCCCCATGTCGTAGGGGAAGATCATGAACGGGGTGCCCAGCATGACAAGTGCAGGCTTCTCCGCGCGTATCTGCGAGGCCGCCTCTTCCGACTTCACGTTCCAGACGTTGGAATCGTAGGGCAGGTTCTTGACGCTCAGTCCGTACAGAGCGGGTATCCCCTCTTCCGAGAACCCGTCATATCCTCCGTCCTGGTGAGGCTCGATTGTGAGCATCGTGTCCCCTCTTTTGGTCAGGGCGGCGATGGTAACCATTGCCGCCAGATGTCCGGATAGAGGGCTGACGCAAGCTCGCTTGGCCCTGAAAACGCTTCTCGCAACACCTTCACATGCGTCCGCGACGTCTTGTGTGATCCGGGTTCCCCTGTAGATGTTCTCGTAGAGGACCCCTCCGAACTCCTCCATGAGCGGATAGCTGTACCTGTGCGCAAAATCAGACGCTAGGAGCGCCCTGACCTGCGGGCTCGTCACATTCTCGGAGGGGACCAGGTTGATGCACTCCTTTCCCCTCCACTTGTCCTGCTCTTTCATCGCCTTCAGAAAATAGTTGCTGGCCACGGCCTTCGCCATGTCTCCACCCGTAGGGAAATCCGTGACCGCGTTCTAGTAGTCTGTCCCAAACAGCTCGGACTCGTTCACGGAGTTGTTGATCCTGAGACGGAGCCGTAGCCCTTGGCATCATCCTGGTCGTGTGGACTGGGATCGAACTCTTGTTGTTGGGATTCCTGACGCTGAGCGTGGTCTTCCTGGTCTTCGCGAGCAGAATTCTCGGGCTGTCGTCACTGAAATCCGTGAGAAGAGCAGACTCCGCCTGAGAACACACGGTCACCGGTAGTGATACCAGTAAGTGACGTTGTGCTCCGCTCCGTGGGTTTCGGGCGCTGGCTGGGGCGGAGCAGCGCGGAGGTCCTTCAGCCGGACCACATCGACCTCGGAACCCTTGAGCGCCTCGAGCAGCCCTGGAACGTGTCCGTCCCCGACGACAGCCAAGACGTTCTGGTGCTGAATGGACAAGGCCGTCAACTTCTGTGCCATGAAGCGGTTGCGATCATCTATCAGGACCTCCTTGATAGTGGGAAACCCTTCACCCATCCCCCTGATGTACTCGTCGGCGTTCTGCTCGTAGCGTTCCACTTCATGCTCCACCCGTTCCTTCGGGATGAATATCCCAAGGAACGCGCCGCCGAGGAGGCTCATCCTCTCCTTGAAAGACATCCTCCTCCACAATTCGGCGAACATCCGGCTGGCGTCGACGTCTATCAGGGCGACGCTTGCACCGATCTCTCTGGCCGCGTCCGCAGCCGCCATCATCTCGTCTCCCACCTCGGTCCCGAACTTCTCAGCCATCCTCTTCTGGAAATATGCCAGGAGCCTGTACTGGAGCGGGATGGAACGTGGAGCGTTCCGGTTGGCCAGGGTGGCGTATCTCCCAGCGTCGAGCTCGAGACAGACGACCTCCGGATGGCGCGAACGGACGATGTTCTTCACCTGCTCGGATATGTTGAAAACATGCCCGACGCCGACGAGCGTTATCATACGCCAGGCGATGACGACAATGTTCTAATAAGCTTTCCACCATCGCCGGACGCGTGCCCCGGCTAGTGGTCTTCGACATGGACGGAGTCCTCGCAGACGTCGAGAGCTCTTGGGTATTCGTGCACGAGAGGTTCGGAGTGAACAACGAGCAGTCGCTGCAGGCATACCACAGGGGTGAGATTGACGATCTTGAGTTCATACGGCGCGACATCGCCCTCTGGAGGGCGAAGGACCACAACGTCGACGAAGCGAAGATTGCGTTGATTCTGGATGACGTCCCCCTGATGCCCGGAGCGAGGAGGACGATCACCGCACTGAGGGCCAAGGGATACCGGACAGCGATAGTTTCGGCGGGGATCGACCTCCTGGCCAAGAGGATATCAGCGGAATGCGGCATCGACAGGTATCTCGCCAACGGGATGGGGAGGCTGCCTTCAGGCCTGCTCACGGGCGAGGGAATCCTGAATGTGCGGCTCGCCGACAAGGGTGATGCGGTGGTCAAGATCGCGCGATCACTGGGCATCCGGCTCGAGGACACGACCAGTGTCGGCAACTCGAAGTATGATGTGACAATGTTCGAGCGCTCAGGCAACAGCATCGCATTCCATCCCTCCGACGACTACGTACGCTCAAAAGCGAATGTCGTCATCGAGGACGGGGACCTCACCGCGCTTCTGAGCCACCTCTGACCTGCCCAGGACGGAACTCCTGATAGCCGTGCTCGCCGATGAGCGGGACGAACACGCATCCCCCCAGATTCTCCTTGACGAGCTTCGTGCCAGTCTTCGTCACACGTATGAGATCCTGGTAGTAGCGACCGCCGACTGGCACAAGCAGCTTGCCCCCGTCCTTGAGCTGAGTGGTCAGGGGCTTCGGTATGTCGGGAGCGCCGGCAGCCACGAAGATCCTGTCGAACGGAGCATGTTCTGCGAGGCCCTTCGAGCCATCGCCGAAAATGACGCTTACGAGCTTCGAGTAGCCGGTCTTCTTCAGGTTGCCCTCTGCGAAGGACGCGAGGGACGAGATACGCTCCATAGTCCACACGTGCCCATCCGGCGCCACGATCTCCGCGCACACCGCTGCGTGGTATCCAGACCCCGTCCCGACCTCCAGGACCTGCTGGCCGGGAGCGAGGACTAGGTTCTCGGCCATTATGGCGACCATGTGGGGGGCCGAGATCGTCTGCGCTTCGCCGATGGGCAGAGGCGTGTCGACGTAGGCCTCATCGCGGACGTCGACTGGAAGGAACTCCTCTCTGGGAACGCGGAGCATCGCCTCTTCGACTGCCCCGCTCGTGATGTACCCCCTGTGCTTGAGGCTCTCGACGAGCCGCCGTCGCTCATCCTCTAAGACGCCCATTCGACGGAGAATCGGAACGGCTGCTCAAAAGTCTAGCGGCGGTGGTGTTCGCTCAATAGGTCGTTCTGCGGACGATGTTAGCATACACCCTGACGATCTCCCTAGCACTCGCGCCGCCTGCGCTAAGGGACTTGTCCTTCGTCTTGATCGAGTGGATTACCACCTCGTTCTTCCCGACCTTCAGTATGTCCCCTATGAAGAACTCCTCGTCTGGCACGGCCAGAATATGCTCTGAGTAGCTCCTGCCCAGGTGGCTCACCGAAAACGGAACACGTACCTTGTCGAACCGCTTCCCCCAGATAGTCGTGATGTCTCTCGCCTTCGCCCGCGGCACGCGAGCTCCCTTCGATTCGAGGGATGTCACGAGCACAGGATCCTCCCCGCAGACGATCTCGTCATCCACGGCCAGGACCTCGTCAGGGCCGAGGGAGATCGAGGCGCGTTTCGACTTGTCTATCCAGCTTATGACGACCTGCACCTCAATCGGCCGCTCCACCTTGAGAACGGTATGGTGGACATGCCCACACGTGCGGCACTTGACCGTCGAATCAAGGACGGCCTCAGCCTTCCCGCTCATTCTGCCCGACAGCACCTCATGTAGAGTCTCCGAGCGACACATCGGACATTCAATCATTATAGAAGCGGGGAGAGTCATCGCAGGCCACCAGACATTGAGCTGTCATCCCTTATTATTCCTCCGCAACACTTCGAAAATGGCGTCATGGCCAGGCACGACGACGTCCGCCCACGCGAGAATCGCATCCATGCTCGAGATGGCCAGATTCCTGTCGAAGCAGAGCGAGGGCGGGACATGACCATCGAAGTTCGCCTTCGTCGGGATGGCGTCGCCCACGATCGCATACCTCCTCCTCCCTTCGACGAACACGGACACGCTGCCCCGAGTGTGCCCGGGCGTCGGTATGACCGCTATCCCCGGGAGAAGAGTCGTCTCTCCCGAGAGTCTTACGGCGCCCAGAGGAGGTTCTTCAAACTCATGGGCCACGATTCGTGCGTTCGTGAAAAGATCGTTCCCTCCATAATGGTCGATATGCAGATGCGTGTTGATGACCGATTCGATGCTCTTCGGGTCAACTTCCAGCGCCGCGAAATCCTTCTCGAGCTGATCGCGCTCTTCCATGAATCCGGTGTCCACAACGATCCTATGGCTTCCGAGCTCGATCAGGGACACTGTCGAAGATGACCGTTCGACCTTCCCGCTCTTCCGGATGATGTAGCCTTTCCGCACGACGCGGACGATCGGCTGGGCAGCGCATTCCGTCATATGATGTGTCCCTTCTCGCACACGATTAGCTCCTTCTCGGTCAAGAGTCTCGAGCCGCATTGCGGGCATCTCGCCTTGGACAGGAAGTTCTCGACCCATGCGTTCCTGACCTCAGGGACCTCCTCGTGCTCGATTCTGTCGAGGATGGCTCTCAGCTGCGGGGTGGTCGCAAGGCCTCGAAGACGATCCACCGAGAATGACCGTATGCGCCCGCCGGTCTTCTTCTCACCCAATGGCAGCCTCACGACATAGGGCGCTAGCAAGACCCCCGCGACCAACCCTCCGAGGTGCGCCTCGGCCGCGATGCCGAACTCACCGTACAGCAGGAACGCCTGTAGCAGGACGAAGAGGAGAACGACAGTCCATATGGACAGGGGGATGGGGATCGGGAAGAATATCATCCTCTCGTTCGGATACATTCGCGCGAAGCCGCCCAGTATCCCAGTGATCGCCCCCGACGCGCCCACCACAAGGCTCGGCTCGTTCCACCTCACGGCCGCGAATGCCAGTGTGCCCGCAACACCTGCCAACATGTAGAGAACGATGAACGGTCTCGTGCCTATCCTCTGCTCGAAGACGAGCCCTATGAGAACGAGGGTCACCAGGTTCACGAAGAGATGCGTGATGCTGGCATGCATGAACATCGAGGTCAGAATCGTGTACAGTTGAGCGGGTTCTGCTATGTCGTGCGGAGCGAACGCAAGCTCGTCGGCGACACCCTTGTCCCCGAGCTGATACGCGACCACGGAGAGGATGAAGACGGCGACGCAAGCAACGCTCGCGATGATCGAGAACGAGTTGCGTTTCCAAGCCGAGTAGAAGATACTCACCAAGATGATGACGATAGCGCCGACTACCCAGACGTCCACTTGAACACTCCTGCCGAACTGTGTCAGTGATTGCGCTCACCTAGTAAAACCTTAAGCATGTTAGCACTTCTACGCCATCTCGTGATACTCGACAGTTCGATAGACATCGAGGTCATGCCCGAGGTCTACAGCCCTAGCGACGATTCTTACATGCTCCTCAGGGCCATCCGGCTATCGCCGGGGCAGAGCCTCTTGGAGGTCGGGTGCGGTTCTGGGCTGATAGCAGTTCACGCAGCGAAGCTCGGAGCAGACGTGACCGCCGTGGACATCAACCCGAACGCTGTCGAGTGCACGCGCCAGAACGCGATCAGGAACAGGGCTAGAGTCCTGGCAAGGGAGAGCGACCTGTTCCAGAACGTCACTGGTTACTTCGACGTCATCGCCTTCAATCCCCCGTACCTTCCCACGGAGGCGCGTTCAACGAGCTGGATCGAGAAATCCTGGTCAGGCGGGGAGGAGGGGTCGGAGACCGCCATCTCGTTTCTCAAGGACGCGTGGCGGCATTTGGCGCCAGGCGGCAACGTGTACCTCGTGCTCTCCTCGATAGGGGGACTGATGTCAGTGCTCAAAGCTGCGAAGGAGAAATACGAGTGCGAGATGCTCGAGGAGATGCACCAATTCTTCGAGTCAGTATATACCTACAGACTCTGGCCGCGCCATTTCCAGGATTGAAAACCATCTGACAAGTATTATTAGCTCAAATCCGCCATCCGAACCGACGTGAAGAGCAAGAGCGTGAACGACGGCCAACACACGAGGAAGTACAACAACCCCAAGGACCTAGACGAGCTCTGCAGAGGCTTCCTCGAGACGAAGGATTCTGACAAGGGTGCCGCGATCGAGTACTGCAAGAACTTCCTGTGGGTTCTGACAGAGAAGCCCCCGGTCACAGGAGCCGTCTTATCTTCTCGCTCAAAATCTCGCTGATTATCTTCCCGTCCACTTTTCCCCGGAGCTCTTTCATGACGATCCCCATCAAGGGCCCGAGAGCCCCCTCGCCTCGCGCCTTGATGAACTGCTCGCGCTCCCGCACCACCCGCTCGCAGACCGCCCTCACCTCGTCGAGATCGACCTTCTCCACACCCAAGGTCTGGAGCGCCCGCTCGACAGTGAAGCCGTTCTCTATGATCGATGCCAGGATCTGCGGGATCGCCTCCTTGGCGAACGAGCCCCTGTTCAGCCCCGTCAGGACCTCGCGAACGGTCTCAACGCTGACTTTGGTCGGGTCGAGACCCATCTTCTCGAGCTCTGCGAATGTGTTCAGATAGATCCTTGCGACCACGCCTGGATTGCCTAGGTTCCTCGCAAGGAGTTCGAATTCGTCCTCGAACCCCGAACGAACGAGCATGTCGGCCTGCTCACGGCCGACCGAGAACTCCCTGACGAACCTGGAAGCCTTCTCCTCAGGCAGCTCGGGCAGGTTCAGTCTGATGCTCTCGAGGACCGCCTCGTCGACCAGTATCGGGCGAACGTCCGTTTCGGGATACATCCTCGCTTTGCCGGGAAGCGGGCGGCTGTAGACCGTCTTCCCGTCAGGCAACGGGTCGCGCGTTTCCTCAGGCACCCCTTCGATTGCCACGTTTGCCCTGTCGACCGCTTTCGTCATAGCCGCCCTAGCCTTTGGCTCCTGGTCTGCTATGATGACGAAGGCGCCGTCGCCTTCGACGCCCAGCGCGGATGCCACATCCTCAACCTCGGCAACCGTGACGCCATACCCGGGGAGTTCGTCTGAATGGAACAGGCCTCTTACGCCGGCGACCCTTGCATGAGCGGCCATCTCGGGCCCCACCCTTTTGACTCCGTTGTCCGTTGGCCCAAGGAGCCCCTTGAACTTCGGCAGGCTCGCACCGAGGACCCTGCCACCCTCTTCGATGGCGGACTTGATCACCTTGCACCGGGTCTCGCGGAAGTTCGCAGTGAGGTCCCTTATCTCATAAGGTATCTGCTTTGCCCCTCGCTCCCTGAGGGCTCGTTTGACCTCGATGAGCGCGAGCTGCCGACGGACCTCCTCCTCGACATATACGTGCAGAAGCCGCAGATCTTGAGCGCCCTTGATCTCCACACGTGCACCGCCAGCGATCGAGATGTTGACATCCTCCCGGATGGTGCCGATGCCGCGACGCACCTTCTTCGTCGCTCTGAGCAGCGACCCGAGGCGCTCCGCGACCAACCTGGTCTCCTCGGGGCTGGACATGTCCGGCTCGGTCGAGATCTCGACCAGAGGTATCCCTATCCTGTCCAGACGATAGAGAACCTCGTTTCCGTGCTCCGAGATCTTCCGCGCGGCGTCCTCCTCCAGGCAAATCGTGGTGACCCCGATCGTCTTGCCGGCGACGTCTATTCTGCCATTGCGGGCGATCAGGGCCGTCCTCTGGAAGCCGCCAGTGTTTGAGCCGTCAATGACGATCTTCCTCATGAAGTGGATCTCGTCCGCAGGCGTCATCGAGAGAAGGCCGGACATCTCGAGGGCCGCATCGATAGCTCTCCTGTTCGCGTCGTGAGGCGGCTCCTCGTCCGCATCTACGAGGCAGGAGGACGGCACCGTCTGGTAGCGGAACTGGAGCTTCCGTTCTGCCTGTTCCAGGGCCGCACGATCGATCTCGCCCAGCTCGCTCTGGGTTGGCCTGAGCCTTCTCACGAATTCCTTATGATGCTCGTCTGAAAGCTCGGACTCGCACGAGCAGAAGAGCTTGCCGGTGTTGAGCTGCTGGTGGATCTCGATGCCCACCTTGAGGCCCAGCGACCTGTAGTCCAATCAGATGAACCTCCTTGTCGTGAGCTCTCCGGCGATGTCGGAGAGCATGAGCTTCCTTACCTCATCGTGGTCGCTGGTCTGGCCCAGAGACCACATGAGCTTCACATAGGCCGTCTCTGTCAGCATGTCCCCCAGAGGCACAGCCCCGGCAGCTATCATGTCGCGCCCAGTCGAGTAGACGTTCAGGTTGACCGACCCGTAGAGACACTGGGTCGTTATGAAGATGTGAACCCCCTTCTTCACGGCCCGCCTGACCGAGCCGAGTATCTCCTCAGAGACGTGTCCGAGGCCGGTGCCGGCTATGACGAGGCCCTTCACCTTGTCTGCAATCAGGTCAAGGTGCTCTGCCTCGAAACCTGGATAGAAGTGGAGCATGCTCACGTTTCCGTCTATCTTGTCAAGGACCTCGACGGGCCCCTTGGACCTTCTCGAGTAGTCGGAGAGGAACGATATCGCCTGGCCCTCAACGCGCGCGATGGGCTCTGCGTTGATGCTCCTGAACGCATCCCTTCTGGAGGAGTGCATCTTCCGAACCTTCGTTCCGCGATGCGCAAGGCAATACGAGTCGGAGGTGTCGCCATGCATCAAGACGACGACCTCTCCAAGGTCGGATTCCACGCACAGCCTTGTTGACGCCAGCAGATTCATGATCGCATCGGAGGACGGACGGTCTGACGAGCGCTGCGCGCCGACGCAAATCACCGGACCAGTCAAGCCCTTCAGCATGAAGGACAAGGCAGCGGAAGTGAATCCCATCGTGTCCGTGCCATGAGGGACGATGACGCCGACCGCGCCGGAGTTCAGCTCCTCGGCAATGGCCCTCGCCAGCCCCTGCCAGTGATGGACCTTCATGTTCTCGCTGAGAATCGAGTAGAGTACTTTGGCGCGGACGTTGCACAGGTCCATCAGCTCCGGCGCGGAGAAGACTAGCTCCTCCGCGGATATCGCTGGGTGAACCGCCCCCGTGCGGTAATCGACGTAGGATGCGATGGTGCCGCCTGTGCTGATCACGGCCACATCCTTCTTGGAGGGATCTTGAGGAAGCGAGATCTTCGCCCTGGCGCGCTCTTCCTTCTTTGACACCGCCTTCACGGACGTCTCCTTGTCGGCGCGCACGCCTATGTTGTACCCGTTCGCGAGCTTGAGGGTGACTATGGACGGGTCGCTGAACTCGTGATGAGGCATCAGGACTCCTGTGTACACGTCCTTCCCCTTGCGGACCTCGACCATGTCCCCGAGGTCGGCCCCAGCATCCTCCAAAAGCTTCCCTATGAGGCCCGAATATCTCATCGGCGCAGTAGATAGGGTTAGTCGTTTTAAATGATTTGCAGAAGGCGTCCAGACGGACATGGCTCTCCCCGGTTGGCAATCTTCTTATCGCTCCAACATCATGCGGTCGCGGTCGCATAGGATGAGGATTCTGGCCGTAGGGGGAGGGGCCCGAGAACACGCCATTGTGGAAGCGCTGGCGCGGTCCGGGGCAGATGTGTTCGCCTGCATGAAGAACAGCAACCCAGGCATCGCACGGAGGGCCAAGTCGTTCGCACTCATCGACGAGACCGATGTGAAGAAGGTCGTCGACTTCGCAATCTCAAGCAAGGTTGAGCTCGCAGTCATCGGTCCGGAAGCGCCGCTCGAAGCCGGGCTCTCAGACGCACTCCGGGCCGCGGGCGTCCCGACTGCGAGTCCGAGCAAGGCCGCCGCAATGATCGAGACATCGAAGAGCTTCATGCGTGAGCTGCTCGCTCGGTACAAGATTGCGGGCTCGGTGAAATACGAAATCGCAGGCTCCGTGCAGGAAGTCCGGACCGCCCTGAGCCGTCTGGGGACCGGCATCGTGGTGAAGCCGATCGGGCTCACGGGCGGCAAGGGCGTCAAGGTGTTCGGAGAGCACATGCTCAGCGAGGGTGAAGTTCTCAGTTACGCGGAGGAGATCTTCTCGAAGAGGATAGGCGGCGCGGCGAAGCTAGTGATTGAAGAGAAGCTCGTGGGGGAGGAGTTCACCGTGCAGGCGTTCTGCGACGGCCGTCACGTGGTCCCTATGCCGGCGGTCCAGGACCACAAGAGGGCCTATGAGGGGGATCAGGGACCCAACACGGGTGGGATGGGGTCGTACTCCCAAGCGGACGGACTCCTCCCGTTCCTGCGGCGCTCTGAATATGACGCTGCTGTGGACATAATGACCAAAGTGGTCGCCGCGTTGAGGAAGGAGAAGGCAGAGTACAGAGGCGCCCTGTACGGTCAGTTCATGCTCACGCGAGAGGGCCCGAAAGTGATCGAGTTCAACGCCAGGTTCGGTGACCCCGAAGCCATGAACGTCCTGTCTCTGCTGGAGAGCGACTTCGCTGCGACCTGCTCCGGGATGGCGACTGGGAAGGTCTCTGGAAAGGACGCGAAGTTCGCGCCGAAAGCGTCGGTATGCAAGTACGTCGTTCCAGAGGGATACGGGACGAAATCGATGGCGGGGGAGGAGATAGTGGTCGACGAGGCCGCGATCATGCGCGAGGGTGCCTTGCTGTACTATGCGAACGTGAACGAGAGGGATGGGAAGGTCTACACGACATCCTCGAGGTCGGTGGGCATCGTAGGAGTCGCCGGCAGCATCGAAGACGCCGAACGCATAGCCGAACATGGCATCGGGCACGTGCGAGGAAGGATACATGTGAGGCACGACATAGCCAAGAAGGCGATGCTGGAGGCGAAGGTCAGGCGCATGGATGAGATCAGGAGGGCGAGAGACTGAAGAACCTGCAGAAGGTCATCTCGAAGATCGAGTCCGAGCTGGACGAGAAGGACGAGGTGAGGGAAGTGGCCCTGAAGTCCACCAGGGCGCTCGTGCGGCTCTCGGGAACCATCCTCAGGGGGCTTCACCGCGGCGAGAGGAAGGAGCAGATCCTCGAAGAGCTCAGGGACGAGGCCTCAAGGCTGACCAATCTCCTCATTGACCACCCGGAGCTGGCAAACACGGGCTATGTCCAGACGGCGTTCCAGGAGTACTCGGAGGCCATGATCGTCATATCGCTGCTGCAGAAGAACGACATCCCGTCGCCTGATGATCTCAGGGTGTCCAGCGTCGCGTTCCTGCTCGGCCTAGCCGACACCATCGGGGAGCTGAGGCGGTTCTGCCTCGACGAGCTCAAGATGGGCCGGATCGCGAAGGCGAATCACTACCTCGAGCAGATGGAGGACATCTACTCTTCCATCGCCAGGTTCGACCTCCCCGACGCCATCGCACCGATAAGGCACAAGCAGGACGTCGCCCGCAGCCTCATCGAGAAGACGCAGGGGGAGGTGGCATTGGCCACGACGTCCCAGAACCTGCAGAAGAAGCTCGAGCAGATGATGAAGAGGTCTGGCATCAGAGGTACTTCTTGATCGAGTCCTCGATGTTCTGCCTCGGGTGCGCGCCCGTCATCCGGAAGACCTGCTTCCCGTCCTTGTAGAACAGGAGCGTCGGGATGCTGTGTATCGAGAGGCTCATCGCCGTCCTAGGACTCTCGTCAGTGTCGAGCTTCGCGAAGGATATCTTCCCCTTGTAGTCCCTCGCGAGCGCCTCGAAGGTCGGCGCAAGCATGCGGCACGGACCGCACCAGGCGGCCCAGCAGTCGACTACGAGCTTCGCAGACTCCTTGACCGTCGCCTCGAAGTTCGAATCGTTCACGTGAATGATGTCTTCGGCCATGTGGTAACATCCTCTGCACACGGAAAGTCCGCTCGGTATAAATCACTATCTCGGAGACCGCGCAAGGTGCGCTCTATGGTTTCTTCAGTGGCCGCCTCACGGGCCTCTGGAGGAACATAAGGACCACGAGGATCGCGGCTATGATGATCCCTATCGTGAGGCCCACTGCGAGCGGGTTCCCTTCCTGGCCCACGTATATCACCTGAGTGAACACGTTGTTCCCGGTGCTGAACTCGACCACCCTCTCGGGGTCGTCGATGGTCACCGTGACCTCGTGCCTGCCGCTCTTGATGTTGAGGAAGGTCCAGTTGTAGCTGATGGTCGCGGTCGCCCCCGCAGTCACGTTGATGATCTGGGTATCGAGCAGGACGCCGTCCGCGAATATCCTCGCGGTCACGTTGTTCGCGTCAACGGCCCCGGTGTTCGCCACCGTGGCCTTGATCAATATCGGGACGACGACCTGCATCTCGAACTCTGCGGACGCGCTCACAGAGGCCGTCCCCGTGCTCGAGCTCGAAGTGCCGATGATCTTGATGGTGACCGTCTGGTTGCCGGTCTCGGGCATGGTGACATTGATGAACCAGACCCCGCTCGCGACGGCCGCTCCTACCGACGGGACTATCGCGGCGCCCGTGTCGTTGGTTGAGGCCGTGATCTCCGACGTCCAGTTGTACGTGCCGCCCAGGTCCGCGGCCGGCCCGCCGTACATCGTGATCTTGCACTGGGCCTCCTTCGCGATCGCCCCGAACGTCGGATGGTCGAACACTATGTTTATCGGGCTGTATGCAGAGGCTTCCCTCGTCGCGTGGGAGAGCAGGGATCCGGGGAACGCGAGCGCAGCGATCACGACGACCGTCGCGAGCGTCAGGCTTAGGCGTCGGGCGGTCACTTCTTCGCACCTCCCTTCGAGGAGCCGCCGTACCCCTTCCTCCGCCTGAGGATGTAGAAGGTGAGGATCAGCGCGCCGAATGCGGCGAGCAGCACGACGTTGGTCACGAGACGCACGCCGGCGTCGTTCTCGAGCGACACGTCGCCTCTCGACACGATCAGGTCACCCTTGCCGACGACGAGGTCCGGGAGAATGATCGGGACATCCGCATAGGCGCTCGCAGTGGTCGCGTTCTTCGAGTATGCGAACACCGTCGCCAGTGCGGTCGGATCTGCGTCCGCCCTCAGGGCCGTGAACTTCAGATGCAGCGGCTTCGACCCGAAGGCCGTGATGGTCACGGTCGAGGTCTCGGCTCCGGTGGCCGGGTCGATTATGGTTGCGCTCCACCCGAGGCTCTGGAGCTGGGCCTTGTTGGAGATCGATACGATGAAATCGTCTCCCGCGTTCCCGGTGTTGTTCACGAGGAACGCAGTGACTGTGGAGAGGGAGTTCACGGCCGTTGATGTGTTGACGTTCTTGAGAGAGACCCCCCTGTGAGCGGGGACGTCGACCAGGAGGTTGAAGGTGGCTCTCGTGGTCGCGTAGTCGAGCGACCTCACGAGGCAGGCCGCCTGCTGCTGGCCCACGGCTACCGTGCTCAAAGGATAGACTTCGGCGATGACGATCGCCGTGTCGTCCACCCCGAAATTCAGGTGGACCTTGTCCGGCGTGAAAGTGACGTTGAATCCGCCGCCTGTGAAGGTCACGAGGAAGTCGTCCTCGACGTTCCCGGTGTTCGTAACCGTGATTGCGAAGGAGACCTTCTCGCCTGTCTTCGCAGAAGGCACCAGGGACTCGTTCCAGGTGGCCGTGACGCCACGCACGATCTGCCTGATGAGTGGCAGCGGGGCGTACGCGTCCGACGTCGTGACCGCGAACGAGCTGCTCGCGGAGTATGTCACCGTCAGGGTGTTCTCCGTCAACTTCGTGGACGCGCTGAGAGTGTAGTTGCCCGGAGGAGCGAGCGCCAGGAAGGCCCCGCTGGAGTCGCTCGTAAGCGTGAGAGTGGTCGATGTCCCGGCGAGCGTGACGGGCAGCCTGATGCCGGTCCCGTTGATCGTCACCTTCCCAGCGATGTACCTAGCCTCGGAGAGGACTATGTCCTGCGTCCTCGGGATGTTCCTGCTGAAAGACACCGTCGTGAGAGCCGCCTGCTTCTCCTGCAGACTGACTGCATACAGGATGTAGTCGCCCGGTTGTACGGAGACATTGAACTCCCCGTCCGGGTCTGAAGTGAAGGTCGCGTTCTGACCGTACACTCCGTGATAGATGAGCTCTATAGTGGCGTGGACCGCTCGGCCCTGCGGCCCGATGACCCTGCCGCCGAAGGTCGTGTTGTCGAGGTGCTTCGACAAGCTCGCGTCGACCACCGTGTCGGACGCGACGATCTGGACCGGTTGGGTCCCGGTGTATTCGATGAAGGTGACATGTCCCGCCTGGGTCACTGTGTCCTCCAGCAAGTACGAGAGCGAGTAGCTTCCCGGTGGCAGGCTCATCGCGTATCTGCCTGAAGATGTCGACTTGACCCCGACGTGTGTGCCGTCCGCGGCGGTCGCGGTGACCGTGATCGACTTGAGCGGCGTGCCCGTCGGGATCGTTATGGTCCCGGTTATGGAGTACGCACGGACGAGGGTGAAGTCGTTCTGCCTCGTGGACTGCGTTATGTCTATCACGCCGATCTCAGCGTACTGCCGCCCGGAAACTGTGCCCGTCACATACACTTCGTACTGCCCTGGAAGGAGGAGGACTGAGTAGTTGGTCCCGGTCAGCTCCAAGGTCCGCTCCTCGGGGCCACTCAGAGTGATCTTCACTCCGGTCGCGCCGCCGAGGACGTTTCCGATCGCCTCGACCTTGGTCGTAAGAGCAATATCGGAAGTGAGCGGAAGAGATGAGGGCGTGACGATCTGGCTCTGCGAGAACAGGTACTTCTCGCCGCCTGCCAGGTTCGTCTCCTGGTCGACTGACACCGTGTACGTGGTCGGGGCGACATCCACGCTGTAGACACCATCGGCCCCAGTGACGGCGTAGACGACCTCGTGCTCGACACCCTCTGGGGTGAACACGACCTGCACGCCCCTTATGCCCACGCCATCGCTCGTGACCTGTCCTGTGACGGTGACCGGATCGGGCTCGGCGATCAGCGCGAAGCCCGTCGTCGTCTTCGTTATCATGACGTGCTGCGACCACTCAGAATAGCCGAGTGCGGCCACGGACACCGTGACGGTCGACCCTTCCGGAAGCTCCACCTCGAAGGCCCCGTTGCCGTCTGCCTGAGTCGTGTAGGTCCTTCCGCTGGAGTCGGTGACGTTTATGTCCGCGTACCTTCCCAGGGTGCCGGATGACGGCTCCTGCGTCGAATCCTTGAGCAGCCAGACCGTGCCGGAGAGCGTCACACCGTCGACCAGCTTGATCCTCATCGAGGACGACGGCAGGACTGCGGTGACTGTGCCCGCGAAAATGCCCTCTGTGGGGACATCGTCGATTGTGATCGTGTATGTCCCCTCAGGCACCGCGATCGTGAAGACCCCCGTCGCGTTCGTGACCGCCTGTACGCGCGCTCCATTTGCGAATGCGATCTCGACGTACGCGCCAGAGAGAACCAGTCCCAGTTTGGTCTGCGCGGTCCCTGAGAGAACGGAAGCCGGCTTGAGATCGAGATTGAGCGTCACGTTGCCCAGCCTAGCGTCAACTAGTGCCGCGTTTGCGTAGAGAGCGGATCCCGTGCCCTGGAAGCCGTAGAGGGTCCAGAGGCCCCTCGGTGCCCTGAGAACGATGTTTCCGAACTGGTCAGTCACGCCTGAGATGATGTTGGTCCGGTTGTAGTTGTCCACGAGCATCCACGATGCGTATGCCGCCTGTGTCCCGTTGACCCCCATAGTCGCCGTGATGTCGGCGCTCGGGAAGACCGTGACGTTCCGAGCGATCTCCGCCCCCTCGGAGAGGTTCTCCTGGTTGTTGAATATCACAAGTCCGGGCTCGGTCGTGATCATCGAGTACTGTCCCGCGAGCAAGAGAGGGAACGAGAAGTTGCCGTTCGAATCCGTGTGCGCCACCGAGGAGACGCCGGTCTGCAGGTCGAGCATCTCGACGGACATTCCGGTCGCCGATGCGCCATCCACGGTCGAAACGTGTCCCGTCATGGATGACGGCTCTATCGGGAGGTTCGTGGCGGTCTTCTGGCCGGTGACATTGAACTTGTTGGCCACGGCCAGATCTCTGCCGAGGACTGTCGCGACGAAGTCGTACTGCCCCGCTGGCAGTTTGGCGTCGAAGGTGCCGTTCGGAGCCTGGACCGTGAAGTTCCGGTCGCTGAGCAGGTCGTAGGCATGCAGGACCGTGTTGTTGATCGGGAGGTCAGTGTTCGCCGTGTAGTTCCCGTCCTTGTCGACGTCCCAGAACACCTCGCCTGTCAGCTCGGTCCCGGGCATCACGTAGTCCTTGGTGATGAAGTAGTCGTACACCCCGTCCTGGTTGATGTCGTACGGGCGCCTCATTGCCTGGTCGTCCGTGACGTTGAAGGTCATAGTCGTGATAGTGGTCGCACCGGTCTGGGTGATTCCCTGGAGATCGCCGGTGCTCAGAACGAGAGTGACCTCGCCGAACGGTGCCAGGACCGAGTAATGCCCGTCAGCGTTCGTGAAACCCACGTCGTGCGGTATCCCCCACTCGTCGAGTACGGTCACTCTGACTCCGGCAACCGGGAGGCCCTCCTCCGTCGTTATGGTGCCGTTCACGAGCGCCCCCTCATAGTACTTCAGGAAGACCGTCCCGGCGGTGTAGAGCGCTGCCGGTGACGTGTCCACCGTGCCCTGGATCTCGCCCTTGTCGATCTCGTCCTTGAGCTGCAGGACGTCCTTGAGGTCCATCGCCGTCCAGTCCGCTGAGTGGCCCGTGAGCTCGCCGGAGGGGTAAGGGTTGAAGTACGCCGTCCTGTAGACCATCTTGAAGTGCGTCAGGTTCCAGCCCGGCATCGCCTGATACGAGTCGAGGGTCCCTGTGCCCGAGCCGCTCAGCCCGGGTATGCCGTCGTTGGTCGCCTGGCCTATGTCCGTCCCGCTGTAGCCGACCATGGCCCTGTAGAACATGCTGTCGTAGAACATGTCCTCGTAGATGATCTTGTACTGGACGATCGTCATGCTCGGGGTGATATTCCCGACGTCATGCTGGACGCCGTTCTCGTCGATCCCGACGATGTTGAAGAAGTCGGTGGGGGTCGAGCCCGCCGAAATCCTGCGGTCCGCGAGTTTGGCGGGCGCGTAGAAGATGCCCGTGTTCGTCGCCGACGACGGGAACATCCTGGAGTCGACATTGAAGTACCTTATCTCCCAACCTGTGACTTCGCACAGCTGCGAGTAGAAGCTGATGAGTCTGTCGTTCCCTAGGGCCACCAGCTCCACCCTGGCCTCGGTTATCCTGGCGTTGGTCGGCCCGAGATCGCTTACCATCGGTCCGTAGGTCGCGGGGTCCGCGAGGATCTTGTCGATGATCGGCTGCGCGGGCCCGTTGATGATGTCGTTCCAGTGCGCCACGGACATGTTGTACTTCTCGAGCAGCGACTGGACGGCTGCCAGCTTCTCGCCGCCGGCCGTGTACGAGGCCTGTATCAGCCTGTAGGCGAACTCCGCGATGGCCTCATACTCGCTCTGGGAGACGATGACGTTACCGGTGAGCTGATAGCCGTTCTGGAAGTTGTCCGCCACGGTTGGGTGCTTGCCCTCCTGCATGGCCTCGAACCCGTAGTCCCACCACGCGACATACGCGGGCCTCTTCTCGACCGGGAAGGTCATGTTGTCCTGTTCAGAGAACCAATTCCAGGCCGCTGGATAATAGTACCTCTGCAATGGTATCGAGTACCCGAAGGCCCCCAGGTACCAGCTGGTGCCGTTGACCGCGTCGTACCCTGACGGCCTCAGGGCCGCTGGAAGGTCCTCGTAGATCTGCTTGTCGAGGCTGTCCTTTATCTCCGACGGTATGCCAGCGTCGATGCCGTACCAGACGTTGGGCAGTACGACCATGAATCCCAGGAACAGGGCGCCTACGATGTGTCTGACCTTGACGCTCTTCTTGAATATCTGCCAGTACGAGCCGCTCGCGCCCGACAAGGACCTCCTGACGGAGCCGAAGTCGAGCTTGTCGATTATGAGGACGACGACCCAGCCCGCGGCGATCGCGAACGCGGGCGCGGCGTTGAACATGAACCTGCCCGCGGACATGGCCATGAATATGGCGGTCGCGAGCCACGCGACCATGAAGATGTACTCTGCCGCAATCCTCTTCGGCACTTTCCACACGGCCCATAACATGCCTATGAGGGACAGGAAGAACGTGACCATCCCGAACGACAGCGCCAGCTCGCTGAACACAGGTGCGCGCGCCTCTGCGATGGTCGAGTACAGCTTGTTCTGCACGAAATACCCTTCACCGCTCAGAATGGCCTGCGCGAGCACGGGATTGAAGACGTCGATCACGGCGATCAGGGCCACGACCATGACCACTACGGAAGGAAGGACGATCGTCCACGGGTAGTCCCTCGTGACGACGAATATCGCGCCGAAGAACATCGAGGCCAGCCAGAGATACACCGGCACGTCGTATCTGACCGGTATGAGAGCCTGCTCGTAGTAAACCGGGAACGATATGAGGAACCCGACGGCCATCACTATGAAGATCAGGACCGTGACGCTCGTGGAGTCCGCATTCTTGAACTTGTTTAGAAGGACCTGGATAACATAGTATGCCAGGATGAGGACCGTGACATACCCGAACCCGACCCATGTGTTGATCACGCACCCGTAGGCTATGCCCGCCGCGGCGGCCCACAGGACCGCGGTCTTGCTCTCTCTGAAATAGTCCCCGAAGCCTTTCCTCACGCTCTTGAAGTCCCGCCAGTTCTCCACCCAACGTTTGTGCTGCTGTGTCTTGACGGCCTTCAGGACGAAGAAGAAGGTCAGGACTATGAAGAACAGGATGAAGGCGTCGTGGTCTGCGTCGGAGATCACGCTCCGTTGGACATGGGCGGGCATCACCGCCAGGAAGAACGCCGCGACCAGGCCCGCCCGTCTGCCGAAGGCCTCCTTCCCGAGGAGATATGTCGGGACGACCGTGAGCGCCCCCCAGAAGGCCGTGGACCAGAGGAGCTGCGCTCCCCACGCGTCCTCCAGGGACGCGTAGAACCCTTGAGTGAAGACCGCCGGCACGACCACCGAGAAGCTGTACATCGGCGGACGCGGGTTCCTGATGCCGTCCGGCCAGTTGATCAGCGGATCGAAGAAGAACTGCTTGCCCGTATTCGACGAGTAGTCTATGATGTGCTGCCAATAGTACGAGTCGGACCCGCCGGACACGAGGTATCCGTTGTCCTGGGCGATGTCGTAACCGAAGTATCCTCTGATGAAGAGGGCAAGTAGGAAGATGATCGCGAGAAGAGCGATCGTGGGTGCGTTGGCGGCCCACCATTTTCTCATTTCGCCCGGCCGCCCGTCCCCCCTGTGAAACACGGACAGAAACGGCCTAGCAGGGCGCTGTTCCCTTGCTTCGGCCAAAGATATTGCCACCTGGTGATAGTAAGCCATGGCATACCGGGGGTGCTATATATACGTTATCAAAATTCCGCATCGGAAGCAAGTCCCGGATTTTGACCGCTGGCACGTCACCTTTTGTCAACGCCGGGAAGGTCACCCGGATCCCCTGATTTCCTCCGCGAGCCCCCGGGCAGCCCCTCCGGGGTCCGAGGACTCGTAGATCGCCCGGCCCACTATGATGTAGTCCGCTCCCGCCCTGATCGCTTCGGAAGCCTTCCCGCCTTGCGCACCGACCCCCGGACTTATGATCTCCATGCTCCCGATGATCTTCCGCAGGTCCGCGATCCGCTCAGGCCTCGTCGCCGGCGCCACTATTCCCCTCGCTCCTGCAGCCTTGGCGAGCGCTGCGAGCTTGTCCGCCACGGGCGCCGTGAACTGTCTGCCCCCGGGGTGACTCATCTCCGTCACGACGAACACCTGTCCCCTAGCGGCTTCGACACAGGCCCTCACGGAGTCCTCGCCGACGAACCCTTGACATATGACCGCGCTCGCGCCCCGGCCCACCGCCTGCTCGCAGATCAGCCTGTTCGTGTTCGGGATGTCCGCGATCTTCAGGTCGCAGATCACTTCCTTGACCTTCGAGAGCTCTGTTATGATCTCGGGACCTGCCGCGAGGATCAGCGGCCAGTTGATCTTGATCGCGTCCAGATAGTCCCTGGATGCCTCCACGACTCGTTTGGCCTCGGCCCGAGAGGTGACGTCGAGTGCGAGTATGAGCCTCCTCCTCTTCTCCATCCGATTACCCCCGGAACATCCCCTAACTGCTCGTTAATCTTTCGCAGGCCCTGCCGAAAGTCCGTCGGGACGTCTGTTCAATATGACCGAGTAGCATACACGGTCACCGTGCGGAATATCAGGAAGATGGAGAACGGCTCGGCCTATGTCGGCGCCCTCCCGAAGGGTTGCGCCCTCTGCGAGAAAGGCGCGAAGCTGGTTCTGCTAGTGACTGGCAAGTGCGGGCGCAGGTGCTGCTATTGCCCTCTGTCGTCCGAGAAGAGGGGCAAGGAAGTCTTCTTCGCCAACGAGCGCAGAGTTGCCTCGACCGATGAGGTCACCGACGAGGCGAGACTGATCGACGCGCTCGGAACCGGCGTGACCGGAGGTGATCCGCTGGTCGAGCTTGGCCGCACCGTCGATTCAATCAAAGCCCTGAAATCCGCGTTCGGCAAAGAGCATCACATTCATCTGTACACATCGACGACGGACCCGCGCAAGATACGGGCGGTGGCGAGAGCCGGGCTCGACGAGATAAGGTTCCATCCGCCGCTAAGCTCTTGGGCCGATCTGGAGAAGACGGAGTTCGCGCATGCTGTGGATCTCTCCAGAGCCTTGGGGATGAAGGTCGGTCTGGAGCTTCCCGTGCTACCTGGCCGGAGGAAGGATGTCGAGGGGGCCATCGTGTTCGCCGACAATCACGGGCTGGCCTTCGTCAACCTGAACGAGCTCGAGTTCTCGGAGACCAACTGGAGAACGCTGAGACGGCTCGGGTACGACGTGAAGAAGGAGAACGATGTCTCATCGGGCGTCGACGGGAGCGAGGAGCTCGCCCTTGAGCTGCTCGCCATGGATGTGTCCGTGCCTCTTCACTACTGTTCCTCGTCGTTCAAGGACGGCGTCCAGCTCCGCAGGAGAATCATGCGGCGGGCGAAGAACGTCCGGAAGCCCCATGAGATAATCACGGAGGACGGGACGCTCCTGAAAGGCGTGATCGAGACGGACAGCATAGCCGCGACCGCCGCTTGGATCTTGAGTAAGTTCGATATCCCGGGCAGGCTAGTCTGGCGCGACCGACAGAAGAACAGGCTGGAGGTCGCTCCGTGGGTTCTGGAGAGGATATCGAGGAAGATCGACCTGCCCAGCTTCATCGTCGAAGAGTACCCGACCGCCGACAGGCTAGAGGTGGAGAGGACCCCGCTCAAGCGACGCTGATGCTCTGGACGTTGTGGTGCCTGCTCACGATCTCGCGGGCGATCCTGAGGTTCTTGCCGTTCTTGCCGATCGCCTTGCCCTTGACCTTCGGGTCGACCGTTACGGTCGCGTGGATTATGTTCCCGCGGTCCTCGATCTTGACACCCTGCACGGAATATGTGTGGAAGACGTTCTTGATGAAGGTCTCTGGGTCGTCCGAGTACTCTATTACGTGTATGTTCTTCCCCGTGAGGTTCTTCAGCCTGATGACGTTCTCGCCCTTCTTGCCGACCGCCCTGCTCCCCTGGCCCTTCTCGACGACGAAGACGAGCTTCTCCTCGGTCTCGAGACAGTCCTTGACCTGGGTCCCCGTTATCTTCTCGAAAAGACTGATGTACCGGAGCGTGTCCCCTGTCAACTTTATGTCGCCCATTGGATTCCTCTTAGGCGGAGAGTATGTTCGACTCCCCTGGGCTTACGATCGCGAGCGCCGCAATCGCGAATGGTTTTCCGCAGGCAGACCCTAGCTCGACGTTGGTCCCTTCGAAAACGAGAATCTTTGGGGTTGGGCCCGAGACCAGCATCTCCTCCGGGCAGTTGTTCGCAACGACGACGAGCCTAGCCTCGCCCTTCTTGACGGACTTCTTCGTCTCCGCGAGGCCGAACCTGACGTCGCCCGTCGTGGCCGCCGTCTTCAGCGCACGTGCGATATCGATTGCCATGTTCAGCCTCCCTCGCTCCGTTCAGAAGGCGTCGGTGCCCAGACGAGGTTCACCGCGCCAGTGCCGACTGTAACCGGCTGGCCGACTATAATGTTTTCCACGACGCCTTCCAGGGTGTCGACCTCCCCGGTGATGCCTGCGCGCAGCAGATGGGTGGAGGTGATCTCGAACGCCGCTCTCGCGAGGACGCTCGACTTCCTCCCGGAAATCCCGTGTCGCCCGATGGCCTTCACGTCCCCGTCGTTCGACATCAGGTCCGCGACCAGCATGATGTGCCTGATGTCCACCGTGAGACCCTGCTCCTCAAGCGTCCTTGAAGCCTCGTGGATGATCGCGTTCCTGGCTGCCTCGATGCCGAGCACCTCGAAGATCTCGAGTATGCTGTTGGTCGTCGTGGCCTTGCGGTTCACGTGGTCGATCTCGAGTACCTTCTCGAGGTTGGAGCCTTCCGTGTAGATGACGTAGTGACCTCCGACGCGCCTGATGACGGCCCTGTGGATCCCCTCGACGCCCTTGATCGGGCACGCCTTCGTGTCCTCGGATATCCTCTGGAGCTTCTTGTACGAGGGCTCGTCGCACTTGACGACGATGTTCTGCTCGCGCATCTCCGCGAGCCCCTTGATCCCCTTGGCCTTGTTGAGCTTCCTCAGGACCTCCTCGGGCGTGATGGACTTCCTCTCGAGCTTCTTCTTGTCGAGCTTGACGACGACCTCCATGCTGTTGATGTCCGTGTCGACGTCGGCTATGTCTATCAGGTTCGTCCGCTCGATGTTCGACGCGATGTCCCTCACCTTGTCGAGGTCGTCGCCGACCGAGTGGTCCAGGTGGATCTCCATGATGGGCGTGCTAGGCACCCTCCTCGCGTCCACGATCTCAATCAGCCGCGGCAGGCCGAGCGTGACGTTCATCTCGGCGACACCCGCGTAGTGGAACGTCCTCATGGTCATCTGCGTGCCGGGCTCGCCGATGCTCTGGGCCGCGATGATCCCGACAGACTCGTTGGGGTCGACCGCGTGGGTCTGGAACCTCTCCCACGCCAGCTCCAGCATCTTCTCGAGCAGGTTGTTGGGGATGTCCACTCCCTCGATCCTCGTCGCAATCTCGTGAACGACGTGTGGGGACAGCTTCTTCTGCATCTTGTCGAGCAGCTTGTTGAGCTTGATCTCCAGGGGGCTGAGGGGCTCTACTTTCACCGGGATCTCTTTCTTGGTGATGACCGGCTTCTTGAGGGGCTTCTCCTTCTTCATCCTCGGCACGCGGTCCTTCGCCTTGACCGCCTCGATGAGCTGCTTCAGCTTCTTCTCGCCGAGGAGCTTCTCGAGGTCCCTCTTCACCTTGTCGTTGGCCCGCGCCACCTTGGTGAACGTGTAACCGTTCTCGATGAGCTTCTGGGCGGTCTTCTCGTCTATCCCCTTCCGGGTGAAGACCTCCGCCGGGTTCTTGCCAGCCATCGCTCATCCCTCCTCGGAGCCGCCGCCGCCTTCGAACTCGGGCTCCTCTACCTCTACCTCGCCCTCTTCGGGCGTCTCGAGCAGGTCCCTGTCCTGGATGCCGTAGCTGACGACCCCCTTCTCCTGGACCTTGGCGATCAGCTCGCCCTTGTCCCCAAGTACCTCAAGTATGATGTCGTCGACGTCGACGGGGTCTCCCTGAACGCTCCTCGACGGGTCGATTCTGTCCTCCCCGTACGAGAACTGGATGATGGTGCCGGCGGTATTCCTGACGGACCCGTCCTGCATGACCTTCAGGTCCTCGAGAGCGTTGATCAGCCTGCGCTGCATGTAACCGGACCTCGATGTTCTCACCGCAGTGTCGACCAGGCCTTCCCTGCCACCCATCGAGTGGAAGAAGTACTCGGTCGGCGTCAGCCCGCTCTTGTAGGAGTTCTTGATGAAGCCCCTCGCCTCGGAGCCCAGGTCCCCCTTCTTGAAGTGCGGAAGCGTCCTGTTCCAGTAGCCCCTGGACAGGCGCTCCCCTCTGACCGCCTGCTGCCCGATCGCCCCCGCCATCTGGGACAGGTTCAGCATAGACCCTCTCGCGCCGCACCTGGCCATTATAACCGCCGAGTTCTCGAGACCGAGGTGCCTGCCCGCGATCTGACCAGCGGTGTCTCTCGCCCTGCCCAGGACCTTCATGATTTCCACTTCGAGGGTCTCCTCGAGGGACCGGCCGGGCATCTGCTCGAGCTCGCCCCGCCTATAGGCCTGGACATGCTCCTCGACCTTCTCCCTCGCCTGGTTCATGGCGTCCTCGATCTCGCGCTTAGCCTGCTCCGGGATGTCCTCGTCGTCGATGCCCGTCGTGAACCCGCGGATCATTATGGCGCCGATCGCCAGCTTAGTGGCCTTGTCGATGAACTCCCTCGATCTGTCAGGACCGTAGTCCCTGGACATCTTGTCCAGGATCCTGCCCTTGAAGGCCCCCAGGGCTTTCTCGTCGATGGTGCCCGCGAGCAGCCTCCCATGGCGTATCACGACGAACGCGTCGTGCTCGCACTTCTCCTTCTTGCAGTCGTCGCACCTCTGGCAGATGGACGACTTGAAAGTCATGTGTAGGTCCTTTGGGAGGATCATGCTGAACAGCTGCTTGCCCGTCCAGTACTGGACGCCGCCCTCCGTCTTCGGCTTCGGGAGCTCGGTGACGCCGATCTTCTCCACGATCTTCATCGTCTCCTCGCGCGTGAACCTCGAGTCCTTGTGCGTCAGCAGGAAGGACCCGGTGATGTGGTCGTGTATACCTCCGATGACCGGCCCTCCGAACCTCGGGGAGAGGATGTGCTCCTGGACCCTCATCAGTACCTTGGCCTCCGCCCTTGCCTCCTCGCTCTGGAGGACATGGAGGTTCATCTCGTCGCCGTCGAAGTCCGCGTTGTACGGCGGGCAGACGCACAGGTTGAACCTGAAAGTCTTCGATGGCATGACCCGCACCTCGTGCGCCATTATGGACATCCTGTGCAGCGACGGCTGCCTGTTGAACAGGACGATGTCGCCGTCCAGCAGGTGGCGCTCGACGACGTACCCAGTCTCGATGGTCTCTGCCACCGTTTCGGCGTTCTTGTCCGTGACCTTGATCCTTCTGCCGTCAGAACGGATGACATAGTTGACTCCTGGCTTGTACTCGGGTCCCGGCGGGGATGGCCCGCGCGCGCAGATCTCCTTCGCCTTCGCGATGTTCCTCTCGGTGACATGGATCGGGACGCTCAGCTCCCTCGCGGCTTCGACCGGCACGCCGACCTCGTTGATTGACAGCATCGGGTCGGGGGAGATGACCGTCCTCGCCGAGAAGTTCACACGCTTCCCTGAGAGGTTCGACCTGAACCGGCCCTCCTTGCCCTTCAGCCTCTGGACCAGCGTCTTGAGCGGCCTGCCGGACCTATGCCTGGCTGGCGGGATCCCCGACGTCTGGTTGTCGAAGTATGTCGTGACGTGGTACTGGAGCAGTTCCCACAGGTCCTCGACAATGAGCTGGGGTGCCCCTGCATCCCTGTTCTCTCTGAGCCTCTGGTTGATCCTCAGGACGTCGACGAGCTTGTGCGTGACGTCGTCCTCCGATCTGTCTCCAGAATCGAGAGTGATCGAGGGCCTGACCGTGACCGGCGGAACCGGGAGCGCCGTCAGAACCATCCACTCCGGCCTCGAGACCGTCGGGTCGATGCCCAGCGAGACGAGGTCCTCGTCCGGGACCCTCTCCAGCCGCTCGCGGACCTCCTTCGGGGTGAGCTTGTGCCCCTCCTCCCTGAAGGTCGTCGGCTTGTCGAGCGTGATCTTCAGCTGGACGGTGCTGCAGTGCGGGCACGTGGTCCTGGCCGCAGCGTCCCTCGCGGTCTCCTTCGCAACGGACGCGGTGTCGAGCGTGTCGCCGCCGAGCTCCTCCATCCGGTCGCGCTGCTTCCTGTACTCCTCCGCCTGCTCGCCCGTGAGCAGCAGCCGGCCGCAGGACCTGCACGTCGACTGCAGGAGCTTCTTGATCTCCTTCACATATCCGACGTGTATCACAGGCATGGCGAGATCGATGCGCCCGAAGTGTCCGGGGCACTCGTCGACCTTCTTGCCGCACGTCTTGCATCTGAGACCGGGCTCGATGACTCCCAGGTGCGGGTCCATCAGGCCCATGTCTATCGGGAAACCGTCGTCGTCGTACGTGTCCGCGGTGATGATCTTCGTCGCAGACATCTTCCTAATCTCGTCCGGGGATAGATGCGCGAACTTGATCGCCGCAATGCGTTTCGTAACGCTAGTGACGTTCATTTCAAGTCCTCCAGTTGCAGGCGCATGGCGACTCCGAGCGACAGCAGCTCGTCCAAGAGCAGCTTGAACGCGTACGAGGTCTGCACCTGGTAGATCTTGGAGTTGTTTCCGCAGACCGGACACCTCAAGGTGCCCCGCCTGTCGAGGATCGCGATGTGGCCGCAGTTCGGGTTGCCGCATACGTACTGCAGCGTCCCGTCGGACTCGTCGAGGAGCCTGTCCTTGATGACCATGGCCGCGCCATGGCCAATCAGGCAGTCCCTCTCCATCTCTCCGAACCTCAGGCCGCCCTGTCTCGAACGCCCCTCGGTCGGCTGCCTCGTGAGTATCTGCACAGGGCCCCTGCTCCTCACGTGGAGCTTGCCGGAAACCATGTGGTGCAGCTTCTGGTAGTAGATGACGCCGATGAATATCTCGGCCTCGATCTTCTTCCCGCTGACGCCGTCGTACATGACCTCCTTGCCGTTGTGCTTGAACCCGTTCTTCACGAGGGCGTCCCTGATGGCCTCCTCACGTTCGCCGCTGAACGGCGTGCCGTCGATGTAACGGCCCTCCATCGAGCCGACCTTGCCGCCGATCATCTCCAGGACGTGGGCGACTGTCATTCTCGACGGGATCGCGTGCGGGTTGATGAGCAGGTCGGGGGTGAGCCCCTCCTCCGTGAACGGCATGTCCTCCTGGGGGACCAGTAGACCGATGACCCCCTTCTGGCCGTGCCTGGACGCGAACTTGTCGCCAAGTTCGGGGATCCTCTCGTCCCTGACCTTGACCTTCACGAGCCTCGAACCGTTCTCCGACTCGGTGAGCATCACGTTGTCCACCCAGCCGCTCTCGCCCGGCCTGACGGTCACGGAAGTCTCGCGCCTCTTCTGAGGGGTGAGGAAGTCCGCCTCCTCCTCGAGGAATCTCGGTGGAGAGGTCTTGCCGATAAGGACATCGCCGCCGTTGACCGCCGTCTCTGGGCTGATGAGGCCGTCCTCGCCGAGGTTGCTGTACGACAGGTCGGCCCTCGCGCCCCTGACGTCCGGGCTCGGTATCTCGAAGTGGTCCTCCTGACCTCCAGGGTACCTGCGCTCCTCCGCCCTGTAGGTCCTCATGAAAGTGGACCTGCCGAGTCCGCGGTCCACCGCGGACTTGCTCATGATGACGGCATCTTCCATGTTGTACCCTTCGTACGACACGATGGCGACGACGAAGTTCTGGCCGCCCGGCCTCTTGTCGAAGTCGACGAAGTCCATGGGCTTGGTCGTCACGAGCGCCTTCTGCGGGTAGTGCAGCAGATGGCTCCTGGTGTCTGGCCTTATCCTGTAGTTGGACGAGCTGAGGCCGAGCGACTGCTTCGCCATCCCCGAGCCCATCGTGACCCTGGGGCTCGAGTTGTGCTCCGGGTAAGGCACGAGCGCCGCGCATACCCCGAGGATGACCATCGGGTCGATCTCGAGGTGCGTGTGGTCGTCGGTGAGCGACGGCTCCACGTGCATGATGCCGCCACATGCCTTGCATTCCAGCAGATGCTTCCCGTCCTCTCCAGGGTTCTTCCATTCGACGTCCATCTCGGAGAGGAACTTGCCGCAGTGCTCGCACTTCTCCGGGGTCCTGTACGCGTTCACCGCGATGTACGAGTCCTCCTCCTCCTCGGCGTCGATCCACTCGACGACGCCTTCGCGGATGAGGTCCGACCAGCGGGTCTTGCCCGAGCGCATGTCGTCGATGTGCTTCCTGGTCAGCAGGGTCTTGCCGTGGCGGACGACGAGCATCGGCCTCCTCAGCCGGCCCTCGTCGCAGTTGATAATGATCTCGTTCATGTTGTCGTCGAAGCGGACGTTCACCTCGTGCGACAGGAGACCTGAGCGCCTCCTCTGCCTGACCTCCTCGACGAGCTCCTTCGGCTTGTCGTGAAGCCCGATGAGGTCCCCGTTGACGTACACCCTGGTCTCGCTCGTCTGCTGCTCACCGACCTGCTTGACGCCGAGATCCTTGAGCAGCCAGATGACCTCCTTTTCGTCGAACCCCTCTGACACGTCGACGATGAGTGCTGCGTTCTTCACCAGGCCGCAGTTCTGACCTTCAGGCGTCTCGTTCGGGCACAGCCTGCCCCACTGTGTCGGGTGAAGGTCTCTCGCTTCGAAGTGCGGCTGGCTTCTCGTCAGCGGCGACGTGATCCTCCTCAGGTGCGACAGAGCGCTCATGTTGGATGTCCTGTCGAGGAGCTGCGACACGCCCGCTCTCCCGCCCACCCAGTTGCCCGTCGCGAAGGCGTGGAGCAGCCTGTGTGTCAGGAGGTCTGGTCGAATCGCGGACGAGATCTTGAGCCCCTTCTTCCGCGTGTACCCGCGCTCCAGCTGGTACTTCAGGTCCTTGATCAGGTTCGTGAAGGCGACCCTGAAGAGATCTTCCATGAGGTCGCCTGCGAGCTTCAGCCTCTTGTTGGCGTAGTGGTCCTTGTCGTCCTCCTTCCTGTGGCCGAGCTCCAGCTCCAGAATGGTGCGTGCCACTCTGCCCAGGAAGATGGACTTCTTCATTCGCGACTCGGCGGTGTCGCCCAGGTGCGGCAGCAGCGACCGGTCGATGATGCTCTCGACCTTCTTCGCCCTGTACTCCTTGGCCTGGCCCGTCGCGAACCTCCGCTCGAGGAAGAGTATCGCGTCCTCAGTCGTGTAGATACCGTTCGGCGGGTAGATCTTCTTGTTCTGGCACTCCTCGATGTTCGCGTAGACGATGTTGGCCATCTGCGGGTCCGAGACTATCGCCTTGAAGATCGCCTCGTCGCTCTCCATCCCGAGGGACTTCATGAGGACTACTAGCGGGATCTGGCCGGACGCTGCGGGGACGGACACGACAAGCATGCCGTCTTTCTTCTTCTCCATGAGGGTGAGCGCCCTGTAGCCCTCTCTCTGCGAGAACACCTTGGCCACGTGGAGGCTCGTGCCATACCTCTCGTTGAGCTCCACCATCACCCTGTTCGGCGCGAGGTCCTCGAGCGATATCAGCGCGCGCTCCGTGCCTCCAATGATGAAGTATCCGCCAGGGTCGCAGAGGTCTTCGCCCTGCTGCACGAGGAATTGGTTGATCTCCTCTGGTGTCGGCTCCTTGTCCATCTCGATGTTGTCCTTGTGCAGGTTGCACTTCTTGGACTTGACCATGATTGGGAGGTCACCGATGTGGACCTTCTCCGGCTCGCGCTCGATGCCGTCCTCGAAGACCGTGAACTCGAGGTAGATAGGGGCCGAGTAGTTCAGGTTCCTGAGCCTGGCCTCCATCGGGTAGAGGTCGTGGGTGGCCCCGTTGGCCTCCTTGATGAGCGGCCTCCCGACCATGACGGTCGGCCTGGCGTTCGGGTCGACTGCTCCCGTCTTCTCGTCCCGCCTCCGGCCGATGTGGATCTCTATGATCTTCCCTTCGGTCCTGTCCGGGTCGAGGCGAATCATGCCGCGCTCCGCCTCGTCAGGAGAGGCTCTGACGTTGTCGACGATCTTCTGCATTCTGCTGTTCGGATGATCTATCGTTGGGAGGAAGTCATTGTAGGAAGCGATGTGATGGTTCACAATGCTCCTCTCCCTGAAGTAGGTTTCAACCAGTTCTCTCAAGGGTTCACCCCCTTACGACCAGCCTGTAGCAAACGGACACTCCGCTGGTGGCGCTCCGCCTTACTATCTTCACTACCATTCCCTCTTCGACCGGGCCCGCAATCGCGTCTAGCGCGCGGATGCACGGGTCCGCGAGTCGAATCTTCGGAAGCTGGTCCTTCGTGAGCTTGAGCTCCTTCAGGATCCTCTCGGCCTCCTTCTCCGGCAGGAGATGATGCTCGGGAACGAGCTCATGCTCCAAGACGTTAAATTCTTCGGCCATGGACGTTCACCCCGCAGTCTGGGTACCTGCAATCGGGATTCGTTTCGATCCGATCCCCACCTGCTCGCCGGGGAAGACCGCTGGCGGGCCCGCGGGGATTTCCGAGACTAGTCTGTGAGGCATAGTCATTCGAACCCCGGGCCACCTGCTTAAAAGGCAGATGCTCTTTCTAGGGATACCTATACATGAGAAATGCATGGGAGTCCTACCTAGCTGAGCTACGGGCCCTGGGCGGCGTGGATACCCTTGGCTGCGTTAGCAGGCCGTGTAGTCGCTCGTCCTATATAATGCTTCCCTTGACTTACAGGTTTTTGTCAGGCCGAGGCGAGAATCGTATCTTTCTCGTCTCCGGATAATTAAACTACTGACGATAAAAACGGATTTTCGGGAAAGGTCTTTGAACGTTTCCGATGCGAGACCTTGACACGGCGAGGAACCCTACTTCTTGATCGACTGGAGGATTTCGTGGGTGAACTGCTTGGTCTTCTCGATGCCAGTATCGACGAGTGGGCCCTTCACGTCCTTCACCTCGACGAACAGGACGGAGTCCAGCGCGTTCAGGCCTTTGGCCCTGATCCAATCCCTGAACCCCGGGCCGACATCGAACGCCCACTTCTGCGCGCTCTGCTTCTGCTTCTCGGTCGCTTCGGGCTTTGGGGCCATTGCGGTGGTCGTGAATACGACTAACGGCTTTCCGGCCCAGACGCCCCTGTCCAGCCTCTTGACGAACCGCCTCGTGGCCCGCGTGACCCTTGCGACCCTCACCGGTGACCCGACGAACATCACGTCGCCCTGAGGAGGCGCAGGGTGGCTCTCGCGCACGTTCCTGACATCGACCTCGTCTCCCTCCGTCTTCGCCTGTTCCGCAATTGCCTCCGCGACGAGCGCCGTGTTGCCGTAGTAGGTGTCGTACGCGACAACGATCTTCATTTGATGACCTCGGCCCCCACGTGCTCTACGTGATATTACGTCTTTCCCCGTTCCAATCCTGCCCACACGAAGCTCGGCGAAACGGTCACACTATCATCATTAAATACACCAAGGCCTTACCTCAGATACGAGGTCGAAGAAGACTTGATGGGCAGCCAGGAGAAGATCTGCAGCTCATGCGGAGTGCGTCTCGTCAGGAAGACCGAGACGACCTTCCTCTGTCCGAACTGTGGCAAGGCTACGATCGGCAGGTGCATGAACTGCAGGGACCAGAGCGTCCACTACAAGTGCCCCGAGTGCGGGTTCGTAGGACCTTGAGGTGTTTTTCTTGGGAGAAGTCGGACTTCAGTACAGGGTTCTACCAGAGGGGCTAGAGGTCGACCTCAAGAAGTTGGAAGAGGACATCAGGAAGGCCCTCCCGGAGTTCGCGAAGATGATGGCTTCCGAGCAGAGGCCGCTCGCGTTCGGACTGAAGGCGTTGCACGTCCTAGTCGTCATGGACGACAAGAAGGGCGGCGCAGAGCAGGTCGAATCCGCAATCTCGGGAGTCTCTGGCGTTCAGAGCGTCGAGATCGTCGAGATGGGCCTCCTCTAGTTCTGGCTCTGAACCTTGGCAAGCGTTATCAACGAGCACCGCACTTGTGGGCCCGTGGAAATGGATCGTTCGCAGACGAAATTCATCCTCCGCAGGATGAAGAGGAAATCGCTTTCCCCCTGGGCGTGGGCCAGATACACTCCGGCAAAGGCTCTCCCGCATGAGCTGACTTTCGATCTACTGGACTCGAACGAGAAGAAGATTGGCGTCCTGGCTTATACTGAGATCAACATGGGGCCTAGGAACTTCCGGAAAGGAACCGAGCTCACCACCCCCTGGGGAAAGGCCCGAATTACTTTCGGAGAATCCCTCACTAGCGGGCCTGACATTTCATTGAACGACAGGCATCTCGCAAGTTTGAAGGCGTATCTGCTCAAGAAGAAATTCGAGCTGGTTTTTCCGGACCACACGATGATTCTGACTCCAACGAAGTGGTCGAAGAACGACCTCGAGTATTTCGGGGACCGCGGCTATCTCGGCGTCTACGAGGAGAAGGGTGTTCTGCCCGAAGGAATCACGACATTCCGGGAACTCAACAAAGACGAAATCAGGACGCTGCCCAAGGACCAGCGGCCGAGATCCATTGAGTCTAGGGACTTGGTGCAATACCGCGTGAAGGTGTCTGGTGACCTCCCCGTCAAGCTGGATGACGTGGTCGCCGCGTTGATGATCTACGCCAGCTTCTCGTGTATCATGGATGAGACAGCGCAGGCAGTTTGATGAGTGTCAGCTCCCGATCTGATGAAGAGAGGAATTGAAAAGGGTTTCTGATCAGTGTGTCTAGGCCTTCGGCCTGGGCCTGATGAACTTCGTCTTCATCAGCATCTTCGTCTGGTTCCGGGCGCGTCTGATGATCTCTTCGGCCTTCTCGTAGAACTCGTCGTAGCTGAGCTTCACGCGCGCGATGCCTTCGTTCACCGCCGCGGTGGCGACCGAGGCGGCCTCTTTCGGGAACACGGCCCACTCGTCCATCGTCGGAACGATGTAGTTCTGGTTTAGGCCGTTGTCCTCCGCGGTCTCGGCGATCGCGTTCACCGCTGCGACGCACATGGTGTCCGAGATGGTCTTGGCCTTCGCGTCCAGCGTCCCTCTGAATATTCCCGGGAATCCCAGGGAGTTGTTGACCTGGTTCGGGAAGTCCGACCTTCCAGTCGCCACGATCTTGGCTCCGGCCTCGAGCGCCTCCCAGGGCCATATCTCCGGGATCGGGTTGGCCGTGGCGAACACTATCGCGTCCGTCGCCATCCCCTTGATCCACTCGGGCTTCACCGTGCCGGGTCCCGGCTTCGACGCCGCGACTAGGATGTCGGCTCCCTTCATGGCAGCCGCCTGGTCCCCGACGATGCCCTCCCTGTTCGAGTGCGTCGCCATGAACCACTTCTCCTTGTACTCGGCCTGGACGTCGGTCCTGCCCGGGTGCAGGGTCCCCTTGGAGTCGCACATGACCATGTTCTCGTACTTGTAGCCGGCAAGGGCCATGATCCTGGAGATCGCGATGTTCGCAGCTCCCGCTCCGATGAAGGCGGCCTTCATCTCCGACGGCTTCTTGCCCACGACCTTCGCCGCGTTCACTGCGCCAGCGGCGACTATGGTTCCCGTGCCCTGCTGGTCGTCGTGCCATACCGGGATCTCGCACTCGGCCCGCAATTTCTCGAGCACGTAGAAGCACTTCGGCTGCGAGATGTCCTCCAGGTTCACGCCTCCGAGCGAGGGCTGCAGGATCTTGACTGTCTCGATGATCTTGTCCGGGTCCTTCGTGCCCAGGCACAGCGGGAACGCGTCCACGCCGCCTAGGTACTTGAACAGCAGCGACTTGCCCTCCATGACCGGCATGCCGGCCTCGGGGCCGATGTCTCCGAGTCCGAGGACTCTCGTCCCGTCAGAAATCACGCCGACAGTGTTCCAGCGGTTCGTGTGGACGTATGACAGGTCCTTGTCCTTGTTGATGGCCTTGCACGGCTCGGCCACGCCAGGCGTGTACCAGATCGCGAAGGCGCTGAAGTCCCATACTGCGCACTTGGGGACGACCTCGATCTTGCCTTCGTAGAACGGGTGATAGATCATAGCGAGCCTCGCGGGCTCGTACGCCTTCTTCAGGAGCTGGTCGACCGAGACCTTCTCCAGCGGCTTCCCCATAACCTTCTTGACTTTCTTGGCCGGAGCTCTTTTCGCAGGCTTCTTAGCGGCCTTCTTAGCCGGCTTGGATTTCTTCGCCATTCGAATCTACCCCTTATGTTTCCGTAACATGTCGAAAGTCGTTGGCTCGATTTCACATTTCAGTCAACTTGAGCGGTTCTTTGTAGGTCAAGTTGCGAGCGAGGTGATTGATTCCGGCGATTAATAGGTTGTTGTTGTACCGGTGTCGCTTCCGGGATCAAGCTGCTCCGTGCTGGACGCCGCCGCGCAGCATGCTCCCCGTGCCAACGACGTCGCACTTCGATTGTCGATTGACCTGGGAATATCGCAAAGGATGCAAGCTTACTTGACGCGGACGCCGATTACTGTCCCGGGCATACCATGTCTGTCAGAGTGACAAGGAACGAACTCGACGTCGGAGAACGTGCGGACAGGAGCAGGATCTCGCTCCCAATCATCAGGTACAAGGGCGCTCCGGGACCGTCTGTCTTCATAGGCGCGGGGATCCACGGGGACGAACTGACCGGCCAGGCGAGCCTGTGGAGACTCTACGACCACCTGAAGGGCCGGAAGATCAGGGGGACGATCACCATAATGCCGGTCATGAACCCGGACGGGCTGAACTTCGATGTCCGAGGGATACCCAGCGCGGAGGTGGATCTCAACAGGCTCTATCCCGGCAGGGCGGACGGGTATGTCTCCGAGAGGATAACGGCCAAGATCTGGGAGGTCGCGAAGAAGCACGAGTTCATCATCGATCTGCACACGATGGGGCCGAGCATCCCGATGATACTCATCGACCGGGTCAGCGGGGACCTGAAGAAGAGGATGGACGACCTCGCTTCTGCGTCGGGCATCACCGTCCTTGAGGAGATGTCCAGCGACGCCTACGCCTTGCAGAACCTCGGGGCGAGCCTGGGCGGCGTCGCGACGGCATTGAACATTCCCAACATAACGATCGAGTTGGGCGGCGGCAAGGGGATCGACTGGGGCACCGTAGAGGCAGGCTATCTGGCCCTGAAGAACGTCCTTGTCCATTTGGGCGTGGTCAGCGGCAAGATCACCAGGGTGACCTCGAGCATCGTCGTCAAAGAGAAGGGTTACTGCAGAGCCGATGTCTTCTCTGAGAAGGGCGGATTCATCGAATACACGGTCAAGATGGGGGACAAGGTCAAGAAGGGCGCGGCCTTGGCCAAGATACGGAACGTGTTCGGCGACATCGTCGAAGAGGTCAATATGCCCGAGGACGGGTACATGATCTCCGAGGCGTCGGCGAGCGCCACGCAGACGGGTGGCGGGATCGCGACCATCGCAGTCAAGATGAAGTAGCTCAGGCTCAGACATATATCCAGATTAGCAGATTCGAGCGCGATGAAAGCGCTGCTCCTGGACGGATACACCGACGAGCCTGCCTGCCTCGGCGTTCCCCCATACATCTCGCCGAACGCGAGGCTCGCATTCGGCGCGCTGGCTGATGCAGGGGCGGACACGGACTACGCGACCATCGACGAGTACCGCCGCGGAGAGATCGGCCTCGCGAAGTACGAGCTCCTCGCAATCGTCAGGAACATCTCCGTCCCGGGAAAGTATCTGAGGGGCATGCCCGCAAGCGACCGAGAACTCGCACTGATTGCGGATGAGTTCATAGGCACTTCAGTTGCGAGCCTTGGCGTCTCTCCCAAGAGGATCGACCAATCCCTGGCCGGCATGTTCGAACACGTGTGCTCGGAGGATTTCGACGCGACTCTCCACGATCTTGTCACCACAGGGTCGCTGGGCGACAGACGGAGGACCAGCAGCGAATGGGAGAGATGGCTCCTCAGAGGTGCGGCCGCATGCGCTGCCCATCCCGACAGGGGCGGACAGCTGATCGCAGAGGTGCAGATGTACCGTGGATGCGTCCGCTACGCCTCAGGGGGATGCAGTTTCTGCGTCGAGCCGCTTCTCGGGGAGGTCCTCTTCCGAGAGCCAGCTGACATCGTGCAAGAGATCATCGCCCTGAGCAACACAGGGGTCAGGAATTTCCGGCTTGGGGCGCAATCGTGCGTGTACTGCTACAAGTCGACCGAGGTCGGCAAGAGTGAGACGCCGACCCCCAACTGCGAGGCCATCGAGAAACTGCTTGGGGGCATCCGCTCGAACGTCAGCTTGGATGTGCTGCATCTCGACAATGCGAACCCCGCCGTCATCGCGGAGCACCCAGCCGAATCCAGAAGAGTCACACGGGCAATAGTCGAATGCTGCACCAGCGGGAACGTGCTCGCGTTCGGGCTCGAATCCGCGGACCCAGCCGTGAAGAAGGCGAACAACCTCAACGCAACCGCCGAACAGACCCTCAAGGCCGTGAGATTGGTGAACGAGATCGGGGCCGCGCGCGGCAGCACCGGGCTTCCGATGGTGCTGCCCGGAATCAACTTCGTGTGCGGCCTCCGAGGCGAGTCAAGGAACACATACGCATTGAACATGGATTTCCTCAGGACAGTGCTCTCTGAGAAATTGCTGCTGAGGAGGATAAACATCCGCCAGGTCATCCCCTCAAGAGACGAGTTCCCCGGGGTCGCCTCACGCGCGCGCTTCGAGCAGTTCAAGCGAAGGGTCAGAACGGATGTCGACGCTCCGATGCTGGAGAGGCTCGTTCCTGACGGCACGGTGCTGACATCCGTGTATGCCGAGGTCCGAGAGGGAGGGAGGACCTTCGGCAGACAGGTGGGGTCGTATCCGCTGTTGGTCAGTCTGCCATATCCAGTCGAGCTGGGGCGCAAGTCGGACGTGGCAGTCATCGGGCGAGGCTTCAGAAGCATCACAGGAATCTTGCATCCGACAGACGCCAACACGGCGACCCTCGGCATGCTCGAGGCCGTGCCGGGCATCGGGAGGAAGAGGGCTGCGGCAATCATCAGGAAGAGGCCCTTCGGAAGGGTGGACGAGCTGTGGGCCCTCATCGACGAGCCAAGGGCGCTCGCCTCGGCGCAGTTTCACCTCACCGTCAGCAACGTTGTAATCCACGGGCAGCAGACAGGTTATTAGTATGATGCCCTCGATGTGTAAGGGGGGGAGCCGATGGATGTCGTCACTGCGGCCAAATTCCCGTTTCTGATGGAGGCAGGCGAACTCCTCAGAGACAAGGGCGTGACCCTCGACCAACTCGTCTCAGGGGTGGCGTACGAGCGCGCGCGCTACCAGGGCTCCCAGAGGGTCATCGAAGCTGTTTACGACAAGTTCATCGACGACCATCCGCTCACGTCCCAAGCGGACGCGATGGTCGAACTGTTGAGCTACCCCGTCGCGAGAATGATAGTGTCGGCGGTCGCTGACCCTGGGGTCGTGAAGCGTTACGCCATCGCAGAGGGGAAGAAGGCTAACGACCGACTCCGAAGAGTGGACATCGGGTTCCTCATGAAGGTGGCGGACGAGCTGCAGCTCAATGTGCGGCAACAGGACGGCATGTTCCTCGTAGATTTCTCGGACTTCCTCAGGTTCTCGGCGGCCATGCGAGACAGGGCCTGGAAGCTGGTCAACCAGAAGGTGAAGGACGGATGGGTCGAGGTGACGCGGTATCGCCTGGGGAGGATGATCGAGCAGGTGATCACCGACAAGATCTCCGCAGAACTCCCGCTCGAAGTGAATGATGAGATCCTCGAGCGATTCGCGCCCACGATCGAGGAAGTGAGAGAGACCGTCAGGAAGGAGATGGAGGAGAGGAAGCAGCAGGGCTTCGGGAGGCTGAGCATCGTGAGGACCCCGCCGTGCATGCGGAAGCTGCTCGAGATGACGAGGGCCGGGGAGAACGTCCCCCACTCTGGCCGGTTCGCGCTGGTCGCGTTCCTGCACACGCTCGGCATGGACTCGGACGACATCATCGAGACCTTCGCGACATCTCCGGATTTCGACGAGCGCAAGAGCCGCTATCAGGTTGACCACATAACGGGCGAGATCTCGGGCACCGAGTACACGCCCCCTGAGTGCAGCACGATGAAGAGCTACGGCATCTGCTTCAACCCGGACGACCTCTGCAAGAGGATCAGGCATCCTCTGTCGTACTACCGACTAAAGGGAAGGCTACTCCGATCTGGGAAGTGATTTCCATATCTTGTATCCCCGCTGGAGGGCCGTGAAGTTCCCCGCGAGACCGAAGTATATCATCATCCAGGCGATCAGCTGGTATCCGAAGATGTCGGTCACGTTGAACGCGCCCGGGCTCACGACTTCGAACGCGTACTGTATAAGCGCGACGGCAATCAGCAGGATCAACCGGTCCGCTCTTCCGAGGATCCCCCGGTACTCTCTCCCGAGACCGAGCGCCTGCGCCTGTGTTCCCATGTAGCTCGCCAAGAGCACCCCTATGACGGCGAACAGGCCGAACGATACGGGGCATCTGCCGCTGTACGCGATGGCCGCCAGGATTATGGCGTCCGAGTATCTGTCGATGGCGTGGTCTACGAAGTCACCTCGTTTTGACGCCTTCTTGGATATCCGGGCCACCTTGCCGTCGAGCGCGTCGAACAACCCGCTGAACAAGACGAAGATCGCAGCGAAGAGAAGGCCCTCGCGCCAGTCTATGACGAAGAAGATGGCGGCGACCACTGCGAGAACGAGAGAGATGAGCGAGAGCACGTTCGGGTTCACGTTGCCGAGTCTCTTCGCCGCAGGCGAGAGTATCTTGTCTGCCTCGCCGCGGTAGTCGTCTAGAACCAGCTGAGAACCTCCCCGCTCCAGTCAACATTGCCAACACGATATTTCTCTCTTTCTCCAGCGACGATTTTGTCGATGTCTCTGGCCGCCTGGACGGGCTTCTTCTTCGTCGTGTCGATCTCGCATACCTCGGGCACGTTCTCCAGCGCTTCGATGAGGATCACATCGACTGCCTCCGCCTCGACGTTCTCCATTATCTTGCGCTCATCCCAGCCCTTCTTTCTCAGCCTCTTCTCGAGCACCTTTGGCGAGCAACGCAGGACTATTGCGACGTCAGGATCGAGCAGATGGGAGAAGTGTCCCTCGATTATCATGTCGCCTTCGATTCTCGCGACCGCCTTCGCCAGCTTGGACACGTCCACTTCCTTCGTCTTGCGCTTCCTGTCGTAGCCGGAAACCATGTGCAGCTGCTCGACCAGGTCATTCACGTGCATGACCGGGAGGCTCTTGACGTGAGAACAGGCGCTGGTCTTCCCCACCCCGGGCGTGCCCGTGACGGCAAACCTCATGCGACGAGGGATACCCGCATGCGCTGATATCAACCTTCACGAGAAAGGGAGGAGGGCCGGGCGAGAACTCGCAGGAGAGACTCCGTGAACATCAGATGCATCCCGGTCTCCCGTATGCTTCTCTCGAGAGTCCTAACGATGCCGATCTTCGCGCGCGAATCCACGTCGAACACCACTCCGCACTCGATGTCCATGAGCACCAGATATTCGGGCGGGGAGAGGCCGATCCTTGTGGGCCTCTTCGGCGCGCCAGGTCCGATGGCTTCCAGCGGCATGCGCCCGCTGCTTCCCTCGTTGACCATCCAGACTATGCGCCGGACCATGTTCCACAGGAAGCTCTCCGCCTTGAAATCCATCGCATAGAACATCCCCGCGTCCACGATGTCTATTGAGTCTATCTTCCTCATAGGGTTCCTCTTGTCCTTCCTAGAGTATCCGGAGAAATCGTGCACACCGACGAACCTCTGCGAGATCTCCTCCACCAGCCTTCTGTCCTGGTCGGCCTTGGGGAGATAGTAGCGATACCAGCGCTGCGTCGCAGAACGCGGGTTGAAGGGTTCCGGAACCTCGACCGCAGAGTAGGCCCAGATATGCTCGAGCTCGGAATTGACCGCGGCGCACAGGGCCTTCGTCTCGAAGTCTGTCCGAATCGAGACCACGTTTCCGAGGGCGCTAACCCCCCTGTCCGTCCTGCTCGAGCTGCGGTATCCGCATTCCCTCGGAGACCTGATGGCCCCTACCCTGGAGAGCGCCGTCATCAACGCGCCTTCAACCGTGACTTTCCCGGGCTGCCTCTGGAAGCCGAAGAACCGGGTCCCGTCGTAGGCGAGCTTCAGGGCGATCCTGCGCTCATCCATGCCAGTGCATCTACTACATGGTTAAATAGCTAGAGCATCCGTGCCTCACGCGTGCCACAGTTCAGGGTAGTCCTGGTCGAGCCGCTCAACGACGGCAACGTCGGCGCTATAGCCCGTTCGATGAGGAACTTCGGGCTTGAGGACCTCTATCTTGTGAGGCCGTGCGCGATCGGCGAGGAAGCGACTAAGCGAGCGATGCACGGAATCGACATTCTCAGGAATGCCAAGACCGTGCTCGATGAGAGCGATGCGCTCGCTGGTGTGGATTTCGTAGCTGCGACCTCCGGAGTCGGCACGAGCAACGAGAAGAATTTCACCAGGATCGCTCTCACCGCCGATGAGTTCTCCGACAAGATGAGGGGCTCGCAAGGGACCGTTGCGCTGTTGTTCGGCAGGGAGGACTTCGGGCTCGACAGGGAGCTAATAAAGAAGTGCGACTTCCTTGTGACGATCCCTGCGAACCCTGAATACTCAATCCTCAACATCAGCCATGCCGCTGCCATCCTCTTCTACGAGCTGTTTGCGGCGGGCGTCGAGAAATGGGAGCCCAGGAAGGCCGGGAATGTTGAGAAAGAGAAGCTGTACGAGTACTTCTCGATGCTCCTCGACTCGATCGACTATCCGCCCCACAAGAAGGAGAAGACGAAGGTCATGTTCAGGAGGCTGATTGCGAGGTCGGTCCCAACGACGTGGGAATTCCACACGCTGATGGGCGTGATCGATGGAGCAGTCAAGAAGTCGACGGACGGCAAGTTGCCAAAGAGGAAGCGGAGATAGAATATGCGCGCCGTCCGGGTTACGGCGGACGGCGCAGTTTGTTTGTTGTTGGTCTGTGGGGGGAATCGGTCTATCCTAATGAGGTGAGGTAGCTCGGTTCCGGTGGGAATCCGACATTGTCGAAGTACGAAGGCTGGCTCGCCGTGCCCATGGAAGTTATCCCTGTCACGATGCCGATGAGCTTGATGTTCGAGCCGAATCCGTCCTCGATCCTCGCGCCGAGCTTGACATTTGTGTGTTCGCTCAGCTGCTCGGTGACGCCGTTGAAGACCTGATAAGCCTTCTTCAGGGAGAGGGAGGGGCCGCCCGTGATGTGTATCAGGGCGCCCGATGCTCCCTCAAGTTCGACATCGAGCAGGGGGTTGTTCAGCGCTTCCAGCACCACCTTTTCGGGGTCCTCGCTCTCACCGTACAGGACGGTCGAGGCGCCTCCATGAAGCATCATGGTTCGGAAATCCGCGAAGTCAAGGTTGATCATGCTGGTCTGGCAGATCGTCTCGGTGACCCCTTTGATCACCTCAGATATGAGCTGGTCCATCACCATGAAGGCCTGCTCCACGGGCAGTTTTGGCACTATCTCGAGCAATCTGTTGTTGTCGAGGATTATCGTGCTGTGAGCCCGTTCTTTCAGTTTCGCGATGCCCATTAGCGCGGTTCTCAACCTGCTCCTCTCGATGTCGAATGGAATGGTGACGAGCGAGACCACGATGGCTCCGTGCCTGCGCGCGGTCTCGGCGACGACCGGGGCAGTTCCTGTCCCCGTGCCTCCGCCCATGCCGGCTGTGATGAATACGATGTCGTAATCGCGGACCAGCGAGTCGATCTTGTCCATCGACGCGTAGGCCAGCTTCTCGCCGAGCGCGGGGTCTCCGCCGGTTCCGAAGCCGTTCGAAGAATGGTCGCCTATCAGCAGACGCCTTCCCGCATCTATCCTTGCGAGATGGAGCTTGTTCGTGTTGATCGCGATGGTGTCGACTCCCTCAAGACCGACGCGTCTCAGCCTGTGGACGCTGTTCGAGCCGCCGCCTCCGCATCCGACGACGCATATCTTCGGCGCGAGGCGCGCATCGATGTCATCATCGCCGCCGCGAGCGAGGGCGTCCCGCACGAGTTCATCGAGCATGCTAGTGCGCCCTCCTCGAGCGCCTCAGCTCGTGCGTGTATGCGTGCGTGCCCATATGCGTCCCATCCATGCGCGTCGTTCGTTATCGGAGCGTCACCGTTCGAGTTCTTCCATGGCTTTGGACACTCGCTTTCGTATGTACTCGCGCACCGCGTTCCTGATCGCGTCGTCGACAGAAACGGAGTCGCCCTCCTGTACCAGCTGCTTCAGGTTCACGACGTTCCCCTTGGGCAGCTCGATTGTGACCTTCTCGATGTATTCCGGAGTGAACTCGCCTTCCACGAACTTGTCGATGGCCGCTCGGATGGCATCAGAAATGGTCGGGAACTTACCCTGGTCCACGAGAGCTTGGAGTGCTTGCACCCTCTCGTTAGGCAGCCGTATTGTGACGCGTTCCGACTCTACCATCTGGATGCCCTCGTCTGTCCGACGATATCGCCAAATTCGTCTGACAGTCGTATGAACTCCGCACTATAAATAGTTTCGGAACTCGCCTTCGAGGGGCCTCCAAGACTCAGAAAAGGTTGATAAAAACTCAGAAACCGGTCCCGCCAGGAGTGCGCGGTCTCTTTCGAGACGGGTGGAGGAATTCGGGTGGTTATGTCCGCGAACCCCTCAGCGGAACCGGAGATCATCGCGATGGTTATGCGAGAGCGATTCTCGGTCGTTCAGCTCTCGTCCTTTCGTCCGCCAAGCACCTATGTGTTCCGGCGCGGATCACGGGTTGCAGCGACTGCGAACCCGCGGTTGCGCCTGTACCGTTAGTACCGCATGCGTACAAAACTGTTTCGAGGAAAGCCCGGTCGCGAGCAATCGAAAGATTCATAACCCGCAGACTTTGATAACTAGCGACGGCGTGATTTGAGGTTCAGAGGATGGCGAAGGACACTCGGGTGACACTCAAACTCGAGCGGGCTTTGTGGATGCGAGTCGAGGAACTGATACGGTCACATCCTGAATGGGGAGTCATCTCGGTTCCCGATTTTGTACGGAGGGCGATTGACACCGAGATCGGGAAGCGCGCCGAAGCGGAATCCAATCGCGTCCTGAATTTCACTTTTTCTCCCGATAGTGAGGACAAGCCTCGCAAAAACCCTTGAAGAGCTGCGGGCCTGCGGTCTCGATCCTCTTCCTGAGTTCATCCTCGTTGAGCAAGCAATCCTTCGGCAGGACAATCTTCATCTTAAGCGGGCAGCTGAACTCGACCACTCTCTCGTCCATAATTCCGACCAAGGCGACATCGCGTTTCCGATAATCAAAATCTCGGCAGACCGGCGCAATCGGCGGAGAAAGAGCAGGAGGAGGAAATCGGCACGGGACGAACTGTCGGCCAGACCCCTTCGTTTCCTGTGGAGAATCCGAGGGAGGGTCGTCGGAGACCCGAACACGTTCGGCAAGTATAGAAGCTTGGCGCATGCCAGCAGGGCTTCGTTCCCCGTGCTGGAACCAAGAAATCTATTTAAATACCTATTTAAATATGGGGCTGGCCTGGTGAGCTTTTAATGGCAGTCATCAAGATAGAGAATGTTGTCGCATCAACATCTCTCGGTGGGGAGTTGGATCTGCAGGCGATTGCTCTCGCGCTGGACGGTGCGGAGTACGAGCCCGAGCAGTTCCCGGGCTTGATATACAGGCTCAAGGAGCCGAAGACCGCGACCCTTCTTTTCACGAGCGGCAAGGTGGTCTGCACGGGCGCCAAGAGCCTCGAACAAGTGAAGACCGCGATCAGCAAGGTCGCGAAGCAGATCGAGGCTGCGGGCATACACATCAAGGTGGAACCGAAGATCGAGGTGCAGAACATCGTAGCTTCAAGCGACCTCGGCGCCCAAATCAACCTGAACGCAATCGCGATAAGCCTCGGACTCGAAAAGGTCGAGTACGAGCCCGAGCAGTTCCCAGGGCTCGTCTACAGGATCGACCAGCCGAAGGTCGTCGTGCTGCTGTTCGGCAGCGGGAAGCTCGTGTGCACGGGTGCTCGGAAGCCTGAGGACGTAGAGGCCGCCGTCGACAAGATAACCGAAGAGCTGAAGGCTGCTGGCCTCCTGAAGTAAGAGCACGGCGTCATGAACGTGCCGATCCTCGACAACCACGTCCATCTCGAGCCCGTGCGGGGCCGAAACGTCGACGCGGTCAAGGAGTTCGCGGAGCACGGCGGAACGCACCTGATCGTCTCTCACCTCCCTTACGAGGAGATACGGGTCCGCACCGCCGAAGATTTCCGGAAGAGCTTCGAGGTCACGGTAGCAACGGTCGATCGGGTCAACGCGGAGACGGAGGTCAAGGCCTTCGCGACGGTCGGCCCGTATCCCGTGGAGCTCATCGATCTCGAGAAGGTGCACGGGCTCGCGAAGGCGAAGGAGATCATGATCGAAGGCATGGGCATCGCCGCCGAGTTCGTCCACAACCAGGACGCGCTGGCGATCGGCGAGGTGGGAAGGCCGCACTTCGACGTACCGCCCGAGATACTGAACGCCTCGAACGAAATCCTCGAGCACGGCATGAGGCTCGCCAAGAAGGAGAACTGCGCGATCGTACTGCATACGGAGAGCGCGACGGCTGCGAGCATGAGGGAGTTGGCCGAGATGGCGGACAGAGCCGGTCTGGACCGCGCCAGAGTTGTGAAGCATTACTGCGGGCCGCTCATCACACAGGACGAGAACTTCGGGCTCATGCCCTCCGTCCTCGCTAGCAGGGAGAACATCGAGTCCGCTCTCTCGAAGGGCCTGCGGTTCATGATGGAGACTGATTTCTTGGACGACCCTAGTAGGCCGGGGGCGGTCCTCAACATCACGACTGTGCCCAAGCGGACGCAGCAGATGATCCGGATGAAGAAGATGCGGATGGACGACGCCTTCCAGATCCACTACGACAATGCGAGGGCCACCTACGGTCCGCGGTTCGTCTAGTACCTGATCGAGAAGTCCTCGAACTCCCCGTTCGCAGACGAATACTCGACCTCCTTCGAGCTCACTTCCGCATACGGTTGTCGCTCTGCGCACATCTCCACGACGCGCCGAACCGTATCCTCATCCCCTTCGTACACCGCCTCTACCTTCCCGTCGCGCGTGTTCCTCACCCATCCAGTGACTCCGAGGGAGTCGGCGCACTTCTTCGCGTTCGCCCGGAAGAACACTCCCTGGACGCGGCCCTCATACAACACGTGCGCGCGGATTTTCATCGCTCCGAGAATCACTTGCGGCGGGGAAAAATCTTGCGCGCACCGCGTTCGGACGCGCGAGTTCCCCTTCTAGAAATCATTTTATACCTCGCACTGCGATTTTAAATATACGCGCTACGCGCGCGAGGGATGCACTTCCAGCAGCAGGAAGCCTATTGCTCCCACACGTCCCCAAAGGTGACCCACAATGATGAGATCGCTAGTCGAAGACGCGCTTGCCCGTGAAGAAACTGAAGGAGCCAGCATGGCTCAGGCCGCAGCACTCGGCGCAGACCAGAGAGTCGACGCCGAGCTTGAACAGATATTGCGGACCCTCAAGACAAACATCAAGATAATAGGGGTTGGCGGCGGCGGGTCGAACACGGTCGCCAGGATCTACGATGAGGGCATCGTCGGCGCGGAACTCTACGCGGCGAACACCGACGCACAGCACCTTCTCACGCTACACGCACCGCACAAGATATTGCTCGGACGAAGAGTCACGAGAGGCCTAGGAGCTGGCGCTCTGCCGCAGATCGGAGAAGAGGCGGCGAGGGAGGCTGAGGAGGAACTCAAGAAGATGCTCGTGGACACGCACATCTGCTTCATCACGTGCGGCCTCGGAGGCGGCACGGGCACTGGCGGCGCGGGCGTGGTCGCCCGTATCGCCAAGGAGATGGGCGCGCTCACCATCTGTGTCGCGACGCTGCCCTTCAGGGGCGAGGGGAAGATGAGAATGGAGAACGCCGAGTGGGGACTCGACAGACTCAGGGACGCGGCGGACACCGTTGTGGTCATCCCGAACGACAAACTGCTGGAAGTTGTGCCGAGACTGTCCTTGAACGCGGCGTTCAAGGTGGCGGACGAAGTCCTGATGAGGTCGATCAAGGGGCTGACTGAGGTGATCACGAGGCCGGGGCTTGTCAACCTCGACTTCAACGACGTGAAGACGATCATGAAGGGAGCGGGGGTCGCGATGATCGGGCTCGGAGAGTCCGACGCGCCCGGAGACGAGAGGATCCAAGAGGCCATCGACCAGGCGCTCAACTCCCCGCTGCTCGAAGTGGACATCAGCGAGGCAAACGGAGTGCTCGTAGACGTCATCGGCGGGACCGACATGACCATCGCCGAGGCTGAGCACGCTGCCGAGGAGATACAGTCCAGGGTCGGCGCGAACGCCAGGATAATCTGGGGAGCGGCGATCGACCCCGCGATGGACAAGACGGTCCGCGTCATGCTAGTGGCGACTGGCGTCAAGTCCAAGCAGATCCTCGGCAAGCCCGGTACTGACCGGAGATTCCGGGGCGTGGGCGAGGTCGACCTGGTCCGCTAGGCCTTCTTACCTGAACGTATCTTACGTGGCCGGTCAGGAATGACTGGCCGATACTTTTAATACACTCCATCAGCTTTTGTGCTGTTGACCCGCAGGCGACTGGCTCGCGGGTTTTGTCATGTTGACAGTACCCAAGGAGGCACTACATGAAGTCCGTGGTCGACACCGTTCTGAGCGCTGCTGAGTCGGAGCAGCAGCGGAAGGCGCCCGAGGTGTTCAGATCCCTGAACGCAGAGGATGAGGAGCTGCAGAAGATACTGCAGGGTCTTAGGACCAACATCAAGATCATCGGGTGCGGTGGGGGAGGCTCGAACACCATCAACCGGATCGTCGAGGCCGGGATCGTCGGCGCGGATGTATACGCTGCGAACACGGACGCGCAGCATCTTCTCATCACTAGGGCTCCGCACAAGATACTCCTTGGTCGGAGGACGACTCGCGGGCTCGGCGCGGGAGCTCTCCCGCAGGTCGGCGAGGAGGCCGCCAGGGAGGCGGAGGACGAGCTCAAGAAGGCGCTGACGGATGCTGACATCGTCTTCATCACATGCGGACTTGGCGGCGGCACCGGCACAGGTTCGGCGCCGTTCGTCGCAAGCATCGCGAAGGAGCAGGGAGCGCTCACAGTCGCAATCTGCACGTACCCATTCGCGGCTGAGGGGACCGTGCGCGCGGAGAACGCGGAGTGGGGTCTCGAAAGGCTCAGGAACATCGCGGACACGGTCATCGTCATCCCGAACGACCGGCTCCTCCAGATAGTGCCGAAGCTCTCGGTGAATGCGGCGTTCAAGGTCGCAGACGAAGTCCTCATGAGGTCGATAAAGGGCATCACGGAGATAGTCACGAAGCCGGGCCTCGTGAACCTCGACTTCAACGACATCAAGACCATTATGAAGTCCGGGGGCGTGGCGATGATCGGCCTCGGGGAGTCGGACGAGGACGAGGCCGCCGTGGCGGCCGTCACTGAGGCGATCAATTCCCCGCTCATCGAGATGGACATAAGCGAGGCGACCGCCGCACTGGTCAACGTCACCGGTGGCCCGGGCATGACTGTCACCGAAGCGGAGCAGGTGGCGGAGATAATCCAGTCGAAGATCAACTCGAACGCGAGGATCATCTGGGGTGCAGCCATCGACGAGACCCTGGACAAGACGATAAGGGTCATGGTCGTCATCACGGGCGTGAAGTCGAAGCACATCCTCGGGCCTTCCAAGGACAGGAAGGGGAAGGAGCTCGGACTCGATTTCATAAAGTAGAGTGGGTCCCGACCCGGATCTTCGCCAATCTGGCTGGATACTGGTTCCCCTGATCTTATGTGCGCTGATTTCGCACCGATGAGGATATATACAGAAGCCACATTAGCCTCCGCCAAGGGTATAGGTTACCCCATCAACGCGAACCGCGGCCGGATTTGAGACGATGTCCGAAGAGAAGGGTATAGTTGACAGGTCTTGGGACCTCCAGAGAAGGATCGAGGAGAGGACCAAGCATGTCGGGAAAGGACGTTACGGCAGGGTCATCAGGATGGCCCGCAAGCCGACCGGGGAGGAGTACCTCAAGGTGACTCAGATCACTTCGTTGGGTCTCATCCTCATAGGCGGGCTGGGGTTCCTCATCTACTGGCTGTTCGAATACGGATCGAAGATTATCATCAACGCGTTCAAGTGATTCGCTTCAGGCTAGAGGTATCTGCTTGGGACTTTTCGACATAGAGCCGAAGAAGAAGGAGGCCCCCGCGCCCCCGCCCGGAGCGAAGGCGCTGCAGTTCATCGTCCAGGGGGAGACCAAGAGGATGATGGCCTCAGGGGACTCGACTGAGTACGAGATGACCCTCAAACTTCCAGACGACGGGCAGCCGCACACCATCGTTGTCAAGGTCGATACCCTGTTCTCGTCGACCGAGGAAGGCTCCCCCGAGTGGTTCGTGAAACTCTACGACGCCGTCGGCGTCGTGTGGGAGAACGCGCCGTCGGCGGAACAGAACCCTGAGAGGATCTTCGAGGTGATGCCGGGCCAGGAGAAGTCGTTCACCCTCAAGATCAGCTCTCCGACGGGAGCGCGGTACGGGGACAAGATTACGGTCCTCGTGAACGCGAGCCTGAAGGACAACCCCAGCATGAACGATGTCGCTACGCTTCAGGCGACCGCGAAGCAGTCGATGCTGGCAGTCAAGACATCCATAGGCCATGAGAAGGCCGTCGCCGACTCGATAGCCAGCAGGGCCAAGCCGAAGCCGGTCGGCGTGTTCGCGATACTGTCCCCCGCGACCATCAGGGGTTATGTGTTCGTCGAGGCGATGAACACGGACAGCCTTAGAGAGCTCGTGAAGGGCGTGCGCAGGACTAGGGGCATAGTGAAGGGCGAGACCAGCTTCGCCGAGATCGAGCACTTCCTGACGCCCAAGCCGATCGTCTCAGGAATCGTCGAGGGGGACATCGTCGAGCTCATCGCCGGTCCATTCAAGGGCGAGAAGGCGCGTGTCCGGCAGATCGACGAGAACAAGGAGGAGATCACCGTCGAGCTGTTCGAAGCGATGGTCCCGATCCCTGTCACCATCAGAGGAGATCACGTCAGAGTTTTGGAGAAGGAGAGATGATTGAATGGCTGAGAAGCTAGAGGTGCTCGTGGACGGCGGGAAGGCCACGCCGGGCCCGCCGCTGGGGCCGGCCCTCGGTCCGATGGGCGTGAATGTCATCCAGGTAGTCAACGCGATCAACGAGAAGACGAAGGCCTTCACTGGGATGAAGGTCCCGGTGACGCTCCTCGTGGACTCCAAGACCAAGGCGTTCGAGATCAAGGTGGGGACGCCGCCGACCTCCGCCCTCATCCTCAAGGAGATCAAGGTCGAGAAGGGCAGCGGGAGCCCGAAGGCCACGAAGGTGGGGAACCTCACGGTCGAGCAGGTCCAGAAGATTGCCGATATGAAGAAGGACTCGATGCTCGCGAAGGACAAGAGGACGCGCTTCAGAGAGGTCGTCGGGACCTGCGTGTCGATGGGCGTGACCGTCGACGGGAAGGACCCGAAGGTAGTCCTCAAGGAGATCGAGAAGGGCGAATACCGCGGCCTTTTCTAGAGACGCCTCCGCCGCGGATTGTCATCCAGTTGAGGGCACGACTCCCCTGGCCATCTTGAGCTTAGCAGCCTCGCAAGCGATCGTGATCGGGTCTACTGTGGGCGCCGCCGGCGGGCAATATGCCGTCTCGAGCTGAGACAGATCGCTGACCGTCATGCCGGCCTGTATCGCGACGGCGAATGCGTTGATGCGCATGTGCACCCTATCCTCCCCGACTATCTGAGCCCCGAGCACCCTGCCAGTCTTTGGATGGGCCAGGACCTTGACGAATATCTCCTTCCTGCCGGGATAATAGTCCGGCAGCGTGAACGACCGCACCTTCCCGATGAGGGGCCTTATTCCTGCCCCCTCGAGCTGGGTTGTTATGGGTCCGACAGCTGCGACCTGGCATCCGAAAGGCTCCGTCGCCCGAGTGAGAAGGAAGCCCTTTGGCAGATGATCGTTTCCACCGGCCGCGTTGACTCCCGCCACCATGCCCATCTTGACCGCGATGGTGCCGAGCCCGCTCACGAGTGGCCTCCCGGTAACGAGGTCTGGGTACTCGGTGCAGTCACCTACCGCATAGATGCCTTTCTCGCAGGTCTCGCATCTGTCGTCGACCACAATCTGCTTCGTCGCGCCCACGGAACACCCCGCCTGCTTTGCCAGTTCCGTCTCCCCACGCTGTCCAGTCGCGATCACTAGCAGGTCGGCGTAGAACTCCCTCTCCTCGCCGGTCTTCCTGTTCTTCGCCACGACCGCGTGAGCCTTCTCGTCCCCGAGGACCTCGATCACCTCGTGCTCGGTGAACAGCTTGACGCCGTGCTTCACGATCGCCTCGGCCATCATCTGGGCCATGTCCTCATCGACCATCGCGAGGATGCAGTTGGGAAGATACTCGATGATCGTGACCTTGCAACCCCTGATCATCAGCGACTCTGCGACCTCGAGCCCTACGAGGCCAGCGCCCACGACGACCGCCCGTTTGCCCTTGTACCCGAGCGACTGGATGCCGCGAGCGTCGTCGATGGTCCTGAGGACGAAGACACCTGACTTCAGCTCGCCAGGCTTGCCCTCCTTGAAGACCCCTTTGATAGGGGGTACGGAGGCCTTCGCGCCCGTCGCGAGGATCAGCGAATCGTAGGGGAGCTCGAGCTTCTTGTCCTGAGTGTGAACGTGCGCGACCCGCTTCTGGGGGTCGATGCTCGTCACGCTCGCGTCCAGCGTTATGTTTATGCGGTTCTTCCTGAGCCGCTCCTCGGGGGCCTCGATCAGGTTTGTGAGCTCAGGGATTATGCCCGAGATGCCGTAGGGCAGACCGCAGCGAGAGTACTGAGGGTACTTCTCACGCTCGATGATCGTAATCTCCGCTGCCCTGTCCGTCTTCCTCGCGAACTGAGCCGCAGTGGCACCGCCGCAGCCGCCGCCCACGATGACAATCCTCCTCGGCATTCCTTCTCTCCTCCGAGATGTGGATAACACCGTTACCGTTAAAGCGTTTGCCACACTTGGGCCTGGAAGCCGAAAGCCAGAACCCGCGCATGGCCCGGCAAACAGTTATAAACCCCTTCCGCATTGGCCTCACTCCCTAGGCATGTAGGAGAGCCAAGAGGGCTCGCCGCACTACACCGGAGGGATAACGAGTGGTAGACCAGAACCTCATCGACGTCATGAAGAAGCTGCAAGCGGAGTCGAAGCAGAGGAAGTTTTTGGAATCGGTGGAACTCGCAGTCAACCTCAAGGACATCGACCTCACGAACCCGAAGAACAGGATACAGGAGGAGATCCCGCTGCCTCATGGCAGGGGGAAGCCAGTGAAGGTCGGTGTGTTCGGCAGCTCCGAGATGGCAGTGAAGGCCAAGGGCGTGGCGGACGTCATCGTCCAGCCCCAGGAGCTTGAGGACCTCGCAGGGAACAAGGCGAAAGCCAAGAAGTTCACGCGCGAGGCCGACTTCTTCCTCGCTGAGGCGCCGCTCATGCCGACGATCGGCAAGAGGCTCGGCGTGGTCCTCGGCCCGAGGGGCAAGATGCCCAAGCCGATACCGCCAGGCTCGGACCCGAAGCCCCAGATCGAGAAGCTCAAGGCGAGCGTGCCGGTGAGGTCGAGGGACAGGAAGACTTTCCACGTGCCGATCGGCACGAAGGACATGCCCCCGGAGAAGCTCGCTGAGAACCTGGACGCGGTCCTCAAGAGGCTGCTGTCCAAGCTCGAGCGAGGCAAGCAGAACATCCAATCAGCCTATGTCAAGACGACCATGGGCCCTTCGTACAAGGTGATGTGAGATGGCGCACGTGGCGGCTTGGAAGAAGGATGCGGTCAAGGACCTCGCGGTCCGCATGGCCAAGAGCAAGGTCGTCGGGATCATAGACGTCCATGGCGTGCCCGCGCCCGCGTTCCAGACGATGAGGACCAACATCCGCGCAAACGCGGAGATAACGATGCTCAAGAACACTCTCCTGAGGATCGCGCTGATGGAGGCCTCGAAGCAGAAGAAGGGCCTCGAGAAGCTGGCCGACGCAGTGGACGGCCAATGCGCAGTCGTGATCTCCAATCTCAACCCGTTCAAGCTTTTCAAGCAGCTCGACGCGACGAAGACCAAGATGCCGGCAAAGGGGGGAGAGGTCTCTCCTGACGACATCGAGATCAAGGCCGGGGAGACGCCTTTCAAACCCGGCCCCGTAGTGGGCGAGCTCCAGAAGGCTGGTCTGCCCGCGGCGATCGAGCAGGGAAAGGTCGTGATCAAGAAGGACAAGGTCCTGGTCAAGAAGGGCGACAAGATCCCGCGGGAGGTCGCACTCGTCCTCTCGAAGCTCGAGATATACCCCCTCACGGTCGGCCTCGACCTCAATGCCGCCTACGAGGACGGGATGGTTTACAAGAGGGACGTTCTCGCGGTAGACGATGTCGCCATACTGAACCAGGTGAGGCAGGCGGCCTCGGGGGCTCTCAACCTCGCGGTCTATATCGCGTTCCCGACGGAGATGTCCATCAGGCCGCTGCTCGCGTCGGCCCATATGAAGGCTCTCAACCTCGCGGTCAATGCGGAGATCGCGACGCCGGAGACGATCAAGATCATGCTGGCCAAGGCCAACGCCCAGATGCTCGCACTCGCCGCGCGCGTTCCGGGGGCTATCGATGACGAGCTCAAGAAGAAGCTCGAGGGCACTGGAGCCCCACCGGAGGACAAGGGCGGCGATAAGAAGGAAGAGAAGAAAGAGGAGAAGGAGGAGAAGGTCTCCGAGTCGGAGGCCGCGGCCGGTCTGAGTGCATTGTTCGGATAATCAGGCAAGGAGGCAGAAGAATGGAGTATGTGTACAGCGCGATGGTCCTGCATGCGGCGAAGAAGCCCGTGACGGAAGAGGGAGTGACGAACGTCCTGAAGGCGGCGGGTGTCCAGGTGGACGCCGCCCGCGTCAAGGCCCTCGTCGCGGCCCTCGAAGGCGTGAACATCGACGAGGCGATCGCCACCGCGGTCGCGGCGCCGGTGGCTGCAGCGGCACCAGCTGCGAAGGAAGAGAAGAAGGAAGAGAAGAAGAAGGAGGAGAAGAAAGAGGAGAAGGTCTCCGAGGCTGAGGCCGCAGCCGGGCTCAGCGCGCTCTTCGGGTGACGCTCTCCCGTCCTTTTTCTAAACCTCTTCCTCAGTTCAACCTTTAGAACAACAAGTGTCAGAACCGCCGCCCTCGTGAAAGGGCACGACCTGTGGCAAGTCTGCGAGCGACAGCCTCAGCTCTGGTCCAGCATCCTGCCGACTTCCTTCTCGAAGAGGGACGCGATCTCCCTCCCGATCTCCTTCCTCAGCTCCGGCGGGACCATCTCTATCCCGAGCTTCGCCCCGGCCTTCCCGATCTTGAGTATAGCGTAGGCCTCGTGGATCTTGGCCTCCATGAGCTCCTTGACGCCGTCCCTGAGCTCCTTCTTCAGCTCGGGGTTCGCGTCGAGCTTCTCCTTGATGGCCTTCTTGACCTCGTCCTTGACGAGGTCCTGGATGGCGTCTAGGATGATCGTCTCCGAGCTCAGCATGGACCTGGTGCTCTTCATCACGGAGTTGATGATGTCTTCCTCTACCATCTTCTCGTACCCTTCGACCGCGTTGGTGGCTTAAATCGTTTTTGGCAGAGCGGGTCCCGCGATGTCGCATATCTCTTAAAATACGCTTAATTCGATAGCGCCCTCGGACCCACATGTGGGAGATGACTGGCAAGAGCGTGTTCAAGGACCAGCGCACATTGTCTTTTGACTATGTGCCCCCGAAGCTGCCGCACAGGGACGCCCAGCTCAAGCGGCTGGCGATGCTCTACAGGCCCGTCGTGGAGTCCAACTTCTCGCAGCACGCGGTCCTCACAGGCAGCGTCGGTACTGGCAAGACCGCCACCGCGAAACGCTTCTGCATGGACCTGAAGGAGTTCGCCGAGAAGCAGCAGAAGGCGGTCGACTGGACCCTCGTGAACTGCAGGCAGAGGAACAGCGAGTCCAGCGTGGTCCTGCAGATCGTCAACCACTTCCAGCCCAACTTCCCGGACAGGGGGTTCTCCATCACGGAGATGCTGAGGATCCTGAGGAAAGACCTGGAGAAGCGCAAGATGCACCTGGTGATCGTCCTCGACGAGGCCGACATGCTTCTCAAGAAGGCGGGGTCCGACATCATCTACAAGCTCACGAGGTTCGGCGAGGAGAAGACCGAGGCCAAGGAGCTGGTCTCCCTCATGCTCATCTCCCAGAAGAACGTCTACGAGATGCTCGACCCCGCCTCCGCGAGCACTTTCAAGAGGACGAACATAATCGAGTTCGGGAAGTACACAACGGACGAGCTGAGAGACATCGTCAAACAGAGGACCGAGCTCGCCCTGAAGGAAGGAGCCATCGACGAAGACTCGATCAGCCTCATCGCGGAGATAGCGTCCGAATGGGGCGACGCGAGGTTCGCGATTGAGATACTCGAGAAGTCCGGCATGCTCGCGGACGAGGAGAGCGCAGGCAAGATCGACGTGGAACACGTGCGCGCAGCGAAGGCGGAGGCCTACAGCTCGGTCACCGAATCGAAGCTTGCAGGGCTCGACCTGCATCAGAAGCTCGCCCTTCTGGGCATCGCACGCGCATCGCGCGGGAGGGCTTACATCACCACGGGGGACGCGGAGGGGGCGTACAAGGTAGCCTGCGAGGAGTACGGCGAGAAGCCGCGGGCGCACACGGCCTTCTGGGGCCTCATGAAGGACCTCGACATGCTGGGCATCGTGAGCGCGAAGAAGAGCGGCCCTGGCATCTCGGGCAAGACCACGGTAATCACTCTTTTGGACATCCCCGCCAAGGTTCTCGAGCAAAGGGTGCGGGAGATGCTGAATACTAAGCATCCGTCCAGATAGCCGTGCGTGAACGTTTAAATAGGTCGCCGTATGTGCATTGCTCCGTTAGGGAGGGACTCGGATAGCTGGTGATGAAAAGCCAGATGTTGCTCATCTCGAGGAGGGCGTGTGTTATGTGGTCAAGGAACGGAAGCCTCTCCTCGCCTACAAGATGTTCGAGGGCAGCATTGCCGAAGACAATCCCGCCCTCTGCGTAACCCGTCAGTTCCCGGAGAAGGTTCGAGACGCCTTCGACCTCAGGGACACGAGGATCCTCTGGCTGAGCCACACGCCTGGGAAGGACCATCACAACCCGACGAGCATAGGCACGCTCGCCACAGTCATCTCATCGTTCATCGAGCGCTACAAGAAGTGCGTGGTCCTGATCGACGGACTCGAGTACCTCGTGATCAACAACGGCTTCCAGCAGGTCCTGCGGTTCGTCGAGCACATCAATGAACAGGTCATGCAGAGCAAGTCCACCGTCCTGATACCCATCAGTCCCAACGCGTTCAGCGAGCAGGAGCTGGCTCTGCTCGAGAGGAACGTCGAGACGATAGACCACATGCAGGTCGTCGGACGCGAGAAGGACTTCGCGACGATGATCGACCAGTACAGATGAGCGCCGAGAACCGTAACGTCACCAAAGCTTTTGACACGATATGTGATGCGGGCCTCATGGTCCACAAGACTCCCCTGCACGAGGAGCACATCGCGCTTGGCGCAAGGATGACCTGGTTCGCAGGGTGGGACATGCCCATCCAGTATTCCGGCATAATCGAAGAGCACATGGCCGTGAGGAATCACGCCGGGGCTTTCGACGTCTCGCACATGGGCGACTTCATCATCTCTGGCAGAGACGCCGGCCAGATGCTCAACCGCATGAACACGAATGACGTCGGGGATGGTCCCATCGGGAAGTGCATCTACTCGCACGTGCTCGACGACAAAGGGATGATCCTTGATGACACAATCATCTGTCGGATCGGGGAGCAGGAGTATTTCATGGTCCCCAACGCCGCGACGACTCACAGGATGCGGGACTGGGTTGAGGGCCACCTGCGCGGGCAGGCTTTTCACGACATGTCCTCGGATCTAGCCGCTATTGCCGTTCAGGGGCCGACCGCAAGGGATGTCATGGCGAGGCTCACCTCGGCGGACCTGAGCAGACTCAAGTTCTTCTGGGGAGAATTCGTCCGGCTGGACAATGTTCCTGGGTCGGAAGTCAAGACCCCGATGCTCAAAGGGAGGACGCCGGTGAACGGGAACGGACCGGGAGTCCGCTCATTCCTTTCCAGGACCGGATACACGGGCGAGGACGGGTTCGAGGTAGTCGTCGAGAATGCGGACGCAGTCGCGGTGTGGAGGGCGATTCTCGCCGAAGGAAAGCGGTTCGGGCTCGTGCCGGTCGGGTTGGGGGCGCGCGACACTCTCAGGCTCGAGAAGGGACTGCTCCTGTCCGGGACCGACTTCGACGGGACCCAGACATCGCTGCAGACCGGCCCCTCATGGGTCATCGACTGGAACCACGAATTCATCGGGAAGCCCGTGCTCGTCTCCCAGAAGGCTTCGGGGAACTACGACAAGCTGGTGTGCATGGTCGCCGAGGGCAGGGGGATCCCAAGACACGGGTACGATGTCCTTTCCGACGGACAGAAGGTGGGCAAGGTCACCAGCGGCACCCTCTCGCCGGTCCTGAGGAAGGGGATCGCCATGGGCTACGTCCCGCTCAGCATGACGGACCCCGGGACGGATGTCACTATCATGGTCAGGGAGACTGCGCTTCCCTGCAAGATCGTCAAACCACCGTTCGTTGGGAGGGACTAGTTTGAAGGAGATGCTAGAGGAGATGATCCGCGTGCCCGGGGTCTCCGGGTACGAGGAAGAGATCAGAGAGCACATCAGAAAGAAGGTCGCGGCGCTCGGGGTCAAGACTGCCGAGGACAACATCGGCAACCTGACCACGGTAGTCGGCGACAAGGGCCCGCTCGTGATGTTCATCGCGCACATGGACGAGCTGGGGCTGATCGTGACCAAGATCGAGGACGACGGCTCGCTGCGGATCCGCAAGGTTGGGGGCATAGACGACAGGAGCCTGGTCGGGCGCGTCGTGATCATCCAGACCCAGAAGGGGCCGGTGACCGGCATACTCGGGCTGAAGCCGCCGCACCTCATGACCGAGTCGGACGACAAGAAGAAGGTCGTGAGCTGGGAGGAGATCCGGGTGGATGTCGGCACGAGGAGCAAGAAGGAAACCGAGAAGCTCGGGATCCGCGTGCTCGACGCGATGGTGATGAAGAAGGACATCACCTATCTGACCCCGGACATCATCTGCTCGAGAGGGATCGACAACAGGATGGGGTGCGCCGTGCTGGTCGATGCGCTCGAGAAGCTCAAGGACCGCAAGCTGCCCATCCGCATCGCATTCGTCTGGAGCGTCCAGGAAGAGACCGGGCTGACGGGCGCCAAGGTCGCCGGGTTCACCATGAGGCCGGACTACGTGTTCGCCATCGACACGATGACGACCACCGACGCCCCCAAGCAGGGAGAGACCTTCGAGAAGGTCAGGCTCGGGGACGGCCCCGCCATGAGGATGTTCGACAACTACGCTATCGCCTCTCCGAAGATGCGGAGACTGGTCGAAGAGGTCGCGAAGGCCGGCAAGATACCGCTACAGTACGGCTCCGGCGGCGGAACGACCGACGCGTCGGTCGTCCAGGAAGTTGGCGCGCTCATGATGGCGCTCGGGTTCCCGATGAGATACACGCACTCACCCACCGAATGCGCGAGCCTCAAAGACATGGAGAACATGTCAAAGCTCGTCGTGAAGCTCTCCGAGAGAATCGCGAGCGATTCCAAGAAGAGGTGAGCCGCTGGCGGGCAAGGCCGAGGAGGTCCTCACCGACCTCGTGCTCATCCGGAGCACGTCCGAGGACCCCGTGGATGCCGTATTGAACTACGTCACTGGCCGCCTGAAGAAGCTTGGCCTCCAGCCGAGGCTGAGAGGGACCAAGGAGAGGCCCGCGATCATAGCGCAGTTCGGCCACAAGGGGGTCGCGCTCGCGGGCCATCTCGACACCGTGCCCCATGGCGACGGCTGGAAGCACGAGCAGGGGGAGGTTTCGAGCGGCTGGCTCTTCGGCCGCGGCTCGTGCGACATGAAGGGCGGATGCACGGCTATGCTCCTGGCAGCCGAGAAACTCGTCTCTGCGAACGTGCCGTTCGCCCTGTGCTTCACGACCGACGAGGAGACCACGATGAACGGCGCCGCCGACTCCTCGAAGGACCCCGCCATGAGGTCCGCCCCGGCGATTTTGATCACCGAGCCGAGCGATTTCGACATCGTCGTCAAGGAGAAGGGCCTGCTCCACTTCATGCTGAGCACGAAGGGCAAGGCTGCGCACGCGAGCATGCCCGCGCTCGGCGACAACGCGATCGCGAAGATGGTGAGCATCCTATCGAAGCTCGAGGACCTTCAGACAATCCCTTCCGATCCAGTGACGAGGATGACCCTAAGCGTCGATACCATACGCGGAGGGACGAGGATAAACGTCATACCCGCCGACTGCTCGGCCGAGGTGGATGTCAGGTACCCGCTTCCTCTCGACCCGCAGGGCGTGATCAAGCTCGTGTCCGACCGGATCGGGACCGGGGGATACGACCTCAAGATCCTGCATCAGCTCGACCCTGTGGAGACCGATCCGGCATCGAGGCCCGTGACCACGCTCGCTGACGTCCTCGTCGGGAAATCGAAGCTCACCGCGGTTCCCTACGCTACAGAGATGGTGATGTTCAAGCGCGACAACCCGAGGGTCATGGTGTGCGGCCCCGGCGAAGCCGCAGGCTGCCACATCGTGGACGAGAAGATATCGCTCAAGGAAGTCGAGAAGGGCGTCGCGGTCTTCACCGAATACTGCTCCCGGATGTCCGAGAGCTGATCATGGCACTATCTGGGTCCCGGCCTCGCCCTTCAGGGCGGCCCTCCACTTCTCGATCGAGGTTATGATCGCCCGCTTGCCTCCGGACTCCACGAACCGAACCGCGGACTCCACCTTTGGCCTCATGCTCCCTGGAGCGAAGTGCCCCTGAGCGATGTACTCCTTGGCTTCTGTGACGGTGATTCGGCCAAGGTCCTTCTGGTCGGGCCTTCCGAAGTTGAGCGATGCGTGGTCGACATCCGTGAGTATCATCAGGGTCTCGGCCTCGACGAGCTTCGCGAAGACCGCCGCGGAGTGGTCCTTGTCTATTACCGCATCGACCCCGCGCAGCCGCCCGGTCCTGTCCCTCACGACCGGAACGCCGCCTCCTCCGGAGGCGATCACAACGAACCCGTGCTCGAAAAGGTCCTTGATGGATTCGCTCTCCACCATCGAGACCGGATTCGGCGAGGGAACCACCCTTCGGTAACCCCTGCCGCTGTCCATGACGATCGTCCAGCCCTTCTCCTCCCTGAGCCTCGAAGCCTCAAGCGCCGTGTAGAAGGGGCCTATCGGCTTCGTAGGCTTCCTGAAGGCCGGGTCGTCCTCGTCGACGATCGTCTGCGTCAGTATCGTCTGGGTCGGTATGTTCATCCCCGCCGCTCTCAGCTCGACATCCATAGACTGCTGGATCATGTACCCGATCATTCCCTGGCTCTCGGCGCCGCACACGTCGAGGGGCATCGGGGGGAGGGTGTCCTTCGACAGCTCGTTCTTCAGAAGTATGTCCCCGACCTGCGGACCGTTTCCGTGAGTTATGGCAATCCGGTACCCTTCTCTGATGAGCTCCACCATCTCCCGGCACGTCGTCCGGATGTTCTCGAGCTGCTCCTCGGCCGTCCCGCGCTCCTTGTGCTTCAGGATCGCGTTTCCGCCGAGGGCGACCAGGACCTTCTCCTTCCCGCCCATGTGCATTATCTGGCCTGGCGAAGGCAGAGCCTCACCTCCGCGGTTTCGTCACGAGACGTCTCTTCGACAAGAGCGGCTGCTCGTAGTCGGAGATGTGCGGATAGGAACAGAGCTCGCCGTTCAGCCCGAGCGAGTAGAACATGCCGGCGAGGGCGTCCTGGCCGGAGGAGTTCCCCACCTTGATGAGGCGGGTGATGTGGGTCTTGTCTAGCGACCCATCGATGACCGCCCGCAGCAGCTGGTAGACCGGCTCCGAGTAGTATCCGTCGAGTGCGTCCTTAAGGATCGTCCTGGAGAACGGGTTGTCGTAGTCCTCGATGATCGGCCTCAGCCGCTCCACGTCCTCTCCGAGGAGCCGCCCCATCGCGATCATGCCGAGGACGAAGTCGTCCCCTGACGGGGTGAGCCCGAAGCCCAGACCGAGGAGCCCCTGGGCCAGGCCGGGCAGATCCTCGCTCAGCTCCAGGGCCTGCTGCTGCCTCTCTGCGACCTCCTTCTCGAAGCCCGAAAGCTGGTATTCCCTGCCGGTCGTCATCAGCAGCGCCGTCGAGATTCCCCGTTCTCTCGCGAAGATGTACGGGGCCATCATGCGGGCGACCCATTTCTTGTCCACTGGCACCCTCTCGTGGATTCCGAGATCCCTGAAGTTGCCGAGCTCGACCCGGAACGCGTCCGTGATGAACACGTCCCCGACCACCCTGGCGGTCGTGACCATGGGGAAGCTGTTGGTGTCGACCACGACCGACGAGGGAGAGACCACGCCGCTCTTGGTCAGGAGCGTGACGACGGCATCGTCGAACTCGAAGTTCACCGCCCGACTGCTGAAATGAAGAACAGAGGCCTGGCCGCGCCCGAAGACCCGGGTCCCGCTTTCTATGGTCTTGAGCAGCACGGGCGACATTCACGATACCTCAGACACCGTACTTCTTGGCGAACGCGCGCAGCGCGTCCCTGAAGGCCTCGATAGGCGCCCTCGACACGCCCGCGCCGACCTGCCCGACGCCCGGCTTGTGCCCTGCGATGCCGGTGTTCGATTTCGGAACGAGGCCGGTCTGGTTGACCTTGATGATGTCGATGCCGGTCGGCGCGCCCTTGAAGTCCAGAGATGGGATCAGGAAATCGCGGCTCACGCCGGCGCACACCTTGTAGCCGTCCAGCGTCATCTGGATCGCGTCCTTGGCGTTCCCGCCGATGAATCTCGTCACCGCGGGAGCGGACGCGGTCGCATATCCGCCCAAACCTATTGTCTCCGTGATGGCGCTGTCACCGAAATCGTGCTCGGCGTCCTTCTCCGTGAAGCCCGGGAAGTAGAGGCCCTTCGGGATCTCCGCGGGTCCTACGAACCATTCGCCCTTCAGTGAGCTCACGCCAATCCCGTACCCGACCCCGTTCCGCGTCAGCCTTGTGACCACCGTGGAGTGCTCTATCCCGTCTGCCGGGTCGCAGATGGCCTTCGCGGCCGGCATCGCGAGATTGAGGAAGTACTGCTCCCGCTCCGCGATGAACTTCATCACCTCGGCGGAGTCCTTGGAGCCGGAGTTCATCAACGGCTCCAGGATCTGAGACAGGAATAGCAGGCTGGAGGCCTCGAACCTCTGGTGGAACTCATCCCCCATCGTGATGCCCTTGCTTATGATGACCTTGAGATCTATCGGCTTGCTCTTGACCGCCTCCTTCAGGAGGGGGCCCTGGACGGTGTTCATCCAGCGCAGTCTCTTCATGATGGTCTCGTCGTACCCGCCGAACCGCAATATCTTCCCGCGGCCTTCATGTAGATTACAGTAGGCGCGGTTCCCGAACTCGGCGTTCTCCACGACGGCAACGTACATCGAGGCGGTCGTGACGCCGGCCATCGGGCCTACGGTGGAATGCTCGTGGCACGGGGCGAACTCGACATCACCCTTGAGGCACATCCTGTCGGCATCCTCGAGCGTCTTCGCGAGCCCTTCGAGTATGAGCCCCCCCTGGGCGGCGACCTTCATCGCCGGGATCATGTCCTTGTAGGCAATGGGCGGTCCCGCGTGCAGAATCATGTTGTCCTTCATGCCAGGAACGACCTTCTTCGCAAGCTCGAAGTCCACGAGTACGGCCTTTCCCCGGTTCATCCTGTCGACCGCTTCCGCGTTCGCGGCCTCGATGTCGTCCTTCATCCTGGACACACCTGACTTGTCCTTCTCCTCCTCCGCCACGCTCATCATTTCGCCCCCGCCAATGCGCCGAGTATGCTGGCGATGTCCTCAGGCACTTCCGGAGGCGGCGTCCACTCGACCTTCTTCACGTCGATCTTCTGGGCGAGCATCTCCTGATAGAACCAGTCGGCTCCGACGCAGAACACCTTCAGATTACCTTTCAACATCGTTCCTCACCCCGCGAGCCTTGAGGCCAATTCCGCGGCCCTTCCGGCCGAGTCCATCACCTTCACGCCGAGCTTCTCGAGGCCCTTCCTGACTTCGTCGAAATTCTGCTTGTCCTTGGACGTCCCGCAGATTGACGCGACGAGGACCGGCCCCTTGGCCACGCCCTCCAGGCCCTCGAGGACGTTCTGGGCGCTCCCGTAGCCCAGGACCACGTCGAACAGTATCACCGCGACGTCGTCCCGCTTGCTCTCCTCGACGATCATCTGGTTCCTCGCCTTCGGGTCGATCATCGGGTGCGGCTTCCCAAGGACGTACTCCTCGGCCCCTGTGTCGATGCACACGTTGAGGCCGCGCCAGTCCTTCGGGATCATGTGGGCGTCATCCCGCGGGCCGTTCGAGTAGACCTCGACCCCGTTCTGCGCTATTATCGCCTGCGCCTGATAGCAGAGGCTACCTCCGACGAAGAACCCGCGAAGGAGCTTCCGCGAATCGTCCGGACGGACTGCCTTCTCGTCCTTCCAGGCGAACTGCTTCATGCCGCACGACTTCAGGGCGAAATCCACTGCGTCGTCGATGTGGCCCGTAACGAACGTCTTCCCTTCGGTGCGCTTTTCGGAGTCTCCGAGGGCGACGAACGCGGACGGTTTCGAACTCATCATCGAAATAATCTCCTGCATGACCTTCTCGTCCGGACGCTTTCCGATGACCATCAGGAACTCCGAGTCCGAGAGCTTCTCCAGCGCCATCTTGGTCATCACGCCCCCGACCTGAGAGGACAAGTCCTTCGAGCCCGTGCCGATGGCCGCCGAGATCCCCGCTCCGCCACGGTCGAGAAGCACTGTGATTTCCTGGATGCCGGAGCCGGATGAACCGACCACGCCGATCTTGCCGGCGCGGACCGCGTTCGCGAACCCGAGCCCCTTTCCGTCTATGATCACGGTGCCGGCATCGGGCCCCATGACCAGCAGGCCTTTCTCCCGGCCGAGCTTCTTCAGGGCGATCTCGTCCCCCTCGGGCACATTGCTGCTGAAGATGTGGACGTGCATCCCCTCGCCGAGGGCCTTGGTCGCGATGCCGCGCACGTACTGTCCCGGAGTCGAGACGAACAGCACAGGGAGATCCCCCGCGTTGAACGCGGTTCGGACCTCGTCGAGGGTCAGTTCGGGCGCCTTCGTGTCGGAAGTGCGCTTGTCCATTAGCTGGATGGCTTCGTCGACTGCCTTCTGTGCGGCTGCGTCGCTCTCGGCCTCGACCGCTATCAGCACGTCGGTGCTCTTGATGTCAGACGGCGGCGAGAACCCGAGGTTCTTGAAGATCTCCAGGTTCTCCTTCGACCCGGTCATCACCCCGACCTTGGAGACGCCCTCGTGGCCCTCGAGCTGTCTCGTTATCTGCATCAGCAGGACAGAGTCGACATATCGCCCCTTTACCTCGTGATACTTCGTCGCCATCTCACATTCATCCTGTCTGCGTGGTCGTCGGTGTGTCAGGAACCTCGACCTTCTTGGGGAACGACAGGTAGACCTGCAGGTATCCCCAGATGGGTCCGAGGAAGTTCATCGCGAGACCGCACAGCCACGCGATGTACACGTCATAGGGCGCGGATGTGGGCGCGATCCCGAAGCCGCCGAAGTAGGTCGCGAAGAATGTCGCGAACCCGTAGAAGCAGGCGGGCGTGTACTTCAGGGGTCCCCAGTACCTGGAACCCCATAGGATCGGCTGGTTCACAAGGAAGATGACGATCCCGTCCACTACCAGGAGCGACCAGTTGTTCGACAGATGCGGATTGAAGTAGTAGAACGCGACGCCCGCGACCAGGCCCCAGATCGACCCCCAGAAGATCGGGAAGTACATCTTCTTGAAGACCTCCTTGCTCTTCCCAGGGCCTCCGCCGCCCGCGGCGAAGTATCCGGCCCAGGTGATGAAGACGGCCCACGCGCCGAAGTTCAGGTAGTACGGGTGCGGAAACTCCTTTATGAAATATCCTCCAACGAGGACAGTGAGCGCTGCAAGACCCGCCCCCGTTATGGGCGTCGGCACGCGCTCCTTCAGCGTCATTGACACTCAGTCGCCTCCTCAGTGCGGCATCATCTTGACCACGGCCTTCTCCATACGGTATACTATCTGGCCGTGGTGCATGACGATTCTTCTCGGGGGCACCTGCACGAACACGTCCTTCAAGGACTTCAGGTGTAGGACCACGAGATCCGCGTTCTTTCCCTTCTCCAGCCCGTATGTGTCTTCGATGCGCAACGTCTTGGCCGAATTCTTCGTTATCATGTTGAGGAGCATCTTCTGATCTGCGGGCGTCCCGAGCCAGCAGAGATGCTCGTAGAGGTTGCCTATGAGCAGCAGGTCTCCGTTCCCGAACGGGGTGAAGCCGTTCTGGACATTGTTCGTGGAGAAGCAGTGGTTAAGCCCCGCCTTGATGGTGGCCGTCGGGCAGACCACGCCGCGCCGGACTTTGTTCTGATCGTGCCTGCCGCTCAGGAATACGTCGGTGGCGACGCACGACACCATGTTGATCTTAGCGGCCACCATGCGCTTGACCGTGTCATCAAAGGCAGCGGGCTCGAGGCTGGACAGGGAGGTCATGTGGCTCACCGTCACCCTCCCCTCGTACTTCTCTTTGAGCGTCTTCTCTATGATGTAGTCTATCGACCGATACCTCTTGTCGCTGATGTCGTCTCCGAAGTCCGCATGGAACCCGACATCCTTGCCGTATTTCTTTCCCAACTCGAATATCTGGTCGATGTGCTTCTTGGTGTCTTCGTAATTGTTCTCGTTGTATGGGCACCCGTTGACCGTGTCCGCACCGAGTTTCATAGCCTGGTCCAGGAAGTCGTAGGCTCCTGGCGACTTGATTAGACCTTCCTGAGCGAACGCCCCGACCTGGATCTCGCAGAAGTCTTTGTATTCCTCCTTGAGGCGCATGCAGGCCTTGAAACCGACAAGGCGTGCCAGGGGGTCCGTGTCCGGGTAGCACCGTACAATCGTGGTCCCATGCTCGATGCACATCTGCAGGACCTTCTTGGCCCGGTGGTAGACCTCCTCATCCTCGAACGCCCGTTTCAGCTCGCCTGTAATCTTTATGGCTCCCGCGAGCGTCCCCTCGGTGTTTGGCTTCACGCTCTCGAGAAGCGCTTTGTCGATGTGTATGTGCGTCTCGATGAAGCTCGGGATGACGACATCGCCATCCAGATCCAGGACGGTCTCTCCCTTCAGTCCCGCGCCCATCTCGGCAATCCTGCCCTTCTCGATTCCGATGTCCACCAAAGGCTTGTCATCATCGACTCTGGCATTCTTCAGAACTAGCTCGTTCGGCATGTAGATTCCTCCAGATTCGTCAGCCCAATCCAAGAGCGGTAACCTATATTGCGGTTCAGCCGAACTCTGACGTCATATCCACATCAAAACAGATCTTCCGCCTAAGCGAGCCTCCGGCGAACTATGGATAAACTCTGGCCACTGTGCGGGGATAGGGGATTGCATCCCTTATATGCTCCAGGCCGCAGACCCAGGTGACCACTCGCTCGATGCCCATCCCGAACCCGGAATGGGGGACGGAGCCGTACTTCCTCAGGTCGAGGTACCATTTGTAGTTGTCCAGGCTCTCTCCCTTGTCCCTGAACCATGCGATCATCCGCTCGTTGTCCGTCTCCCTCTCGCTTCCCCCGACAATCTCCCCGTACCCCTCAGGCGCCAGGAGGTCGCTGTTCTTGTACGTCCGCGGGTCAGCCGGGTTCTCCTTCATGTAGAACGGCTTGAGCTCCTTGGGATAGTTCACGATGAAGACGGGGATCGTGCGGTCAATCGTCAGCTCACGCTCTTCTATCGCGCCCAGGTCGGAGCCCCACGACATCTCGTGGCCTCGCTTCTGGAGGTACTCGACCGCCTCGTCGTACTTCAGTCGGTCAAACGGCGGCTCGATCTTCTTCAGCTTCTCGGGGTCCCGCTTGAGCAGCCTCAGCTCGTCCGAACACTCCGCGACCGCGTTGTGCAGCATGGATGTCAGGAGCTGCTCCTGGACCTCCATGTTCCCTTCGTTCTCTACCCATGCCGCCTCCATCTCGAGATGCCAATACTCGGCGAGATGGCGGGGGGTGCGGGACTTCTCCGCCCTGAACGAAGGGGTCAGAGAGTAGACCTTCTCGAGAGAGAATATCAGTGACTCGAGATAGAACTGGGCGCTCTGGGAGAGATATGCGATTCTGTCAAAATACTTGATCTGGAACAGGGTCGTGCTGTCTTCTGGGGCCACGCCCGTCACGATCGGGGGGGTGACCTCGACGTAGTCGTTCTCGTGAAACCATTCCCGCGCCCCCCGGAGGAGCGCCGCCTTGACCCTCGCGACCGCCGTCTGCTCGCGAGACCTTATCCACAGATGCCTGAGGTCGAGCAGCAGCTCCGTGCTCTGGTACTCGGTGATCGGAAACGCCTCGGCAAACCCGATGACCTTGAAGCTGCCTGCGCGCAGCTCGAAGCCTCCGGGAGCGCGCTTGTCTTCTGCGACCTCGCCCTCGACGATCACGGAAGACTCGATCCCGGCCTTGAGGGCCGCATCGAAATCCTCGTGGGGCACGGTCCCCTTCTTCACGGTGACCTGCATTATGCCCGAGACGTCCCTGACCACGGCGAAGACGATCCCGCCGCTGCTGCGCGTGCGGTAGATCCAGCCGCGGATCATGACCTTCTTTCCGACCATGTCCTTTGCGAGGGCGCTCCTGATTGACGCCATCCAGTTGCGACAAGAGGCACTGCGAATATAAGCCCTTCGCATCCGAAGGCGCAACGGAAATATGGCGCCACACGGTTCCGCCAGCGTGCGCTATAGACGTGCGACCGAGAACGACATAGTCGAGCTCCTCAGGATCGAGGACGAATGCTTCGGATCCGAAAGGTTCAGCTCGGATCTCGTGCGCGCGTTCATAGTGCGCGCGGACGCGTTCACTGTCGTCGCCGAGGATGAGGTCTCGGGAAGGCTCGTCGGGTCCGCGTCGTGTCTGATCTCCGAGTACACAGGGGAGGGCAGGATTGCGTCCATCGCCGTCCTCAGAGAACATCGCGAGTCGAGCATCGGGTCCGGGATGCTGACCGACTGCGAGAAGCTCTTCGAAAGCTACAGGCTCAGGAAGTTCGTGCTCGAGGTCGAGACGACGAACATGCCGGCCATACTGCTCTACTCCAACAGCGGGTACAAGGTCAAGGGATTGCTGAAGGACTACTACGGCGCGGGGCGGGACGCCTACTACATGGAGAAGAGGACCTGCCTAAAGACCAGGAACCTCAGGGCGAGATAGGAGCGACCTTGAGGACGAGGGGCATCTTGTTGACGGACCACTTCCTGCCGTCTTCGACCGTCTCTCTCCGCACGAATTCCTTTGCGTGGGTTTCGTGCAGTATGTGCGCCAGATGGGACGAGATGGCGAGTCCGAGGTCTGGATGGGCCGCATATTCGACCACGACGGGAGTGCCGAAGTCCAGCCGCTGGTCCTTGCGCATCTGCTGGACGCGCCTGATGACCTCGCGGGCGAGCCCCTCCAGCTTCAGGTTCTGCGTGACCTCCAGAGCCAGGTAGGCGTGCAGCGTCCCGACGGCCGCATGCGAGTACCCCGGCTTCTCCTTCTCGGAGACTATGACGTCCTCCTCGAAGAGGTCGAACCCGCCGAGCCGTATCCTCCCCTTCTCCCGAAGATGCTTCACGAGCTGGTTCTCGTCCACCTTCGACAGCAGCTTCGAGACCTCGGCCGCGCCATCCTTGAGCTTCGGACCGAGCGTCCGGAGGTTCGCGGATAGCGCGTACTGGATCATCCTCTCGCGGCTCTCCAGTATCTCCACCCGCTTCACGTTGAGCTCCTCCGCGATCATCTTCTCGTACCTGCGCAACGCCCACACGCTGTCGGGGTCGACTGCAATGACTGCCTCGGAGAGCGGTTGCCTCAACTTGACGTTGACCTTCTGCCTCGCGAGCCTCCCTGCCTCGACGGCCGACTTGACGAGTGTCATCTGCTCTTCCAAGACCGGGCTGATCTCCTTCTCGTCGACGGCCGGATAGTCCTCGAGGTGCACGCTCTCCTTCGGCCCCTTGAGATTAACGTAAAGCCAGTCGGCGAAGAACGGAGCCACGGGAGCCATGAGTCTGGAGAACGTGAGCAGGCACTCGTGAAGTGTGCAGTGCGCGGAGAACCTGTCCTGCGGGTCGCTCTCCTCCCGGAACCTCCGGCGGGATCGGCGCACATACCATCTGCTGAGATCCTCGACGAAGGATTCGAGAGCCCTGACCGCGATGTGCGGTTCAAGGGAATCAAATCCCGACCGGGCATCGCGCGCCGTGGAGTGCAGTCTCGATATTATCCACCTGTCGAGGTCATGGGTCCTGCCGTAGGTCTTCTGCTCCTGGAACCCGTATGCGTTGGCGTTCGATGAGAAGAAGACGTAGACGTTCAACAGGGTGGTGAGGGTCCTGACCATCTCCTCACGGGCCATCTCTTCCGAGTACGCCAAGGGGTCCCAGACGGGGTTCCTGAGGAAGAACAGACGCATGGCGTCCGCTCCGACCGTCCCCAGGACCGCCTCCGGGTACACCGCCTTGTCCGTCCCGCTCTGCATCTTCCTGCCCGACTGGTCGAGCAAGTGGTCCAGGACGAGAACGGAGAGGAATGCCGGCCGGTCGAACAGGATCGTGCCCAGGACGAGCTGCGTGTAGAACCAGCCTCGGGTCTGGTCGACATCCTCCGAGATGAAATCGACCGAGCGATGCGAATCGAAGAACTCTGCGTTCTCGAACGGATAGTGGAGCTGGGCGAAGGGCGCGCAGCCCGAGTCGTACCAGCAGTCGATCACGTACTGCTCGCGCACCATCGGCCGCCCGCAATCCGGACACTTGAGCCCGATCCCGTCGATCTGCGGCCGGTGCAGATCAATCCCCGCGGCGGCCCCATCTCCTGACAGCTTCTGGAGTTCGTCTACGCCTCCGACGCAGACCTCGTGCCCCTCCGGGCAGCGCCATATAGGAAGGGGCGTTCCCCAGTATCTCGACCTGCTGATGGCCCAGTCCTTCGCATCCGAGAGGAAGTTGCCGAACCTGCCCTGCTTGAACGATTCCGGGACCCACCGGACCTCGTCATTGAGGTCTATGGTCCGATCCTTTTTCTCGGAGGTCTTGACGAACCAGGTGTCCAGAGCCTTGTATATCAGGCCAGTATCGCATCTCCAGCAGAACGGGTAGGAGTGTTTGACTAGGCCCCACCTCAGCAGCAGCCCCCTGGATTCCAGGAGGCGCATTATCTCGGCGTCGGCCTCCCGCGCCTGCTTCCCCGCGAGCTCCGCCACATCAGCGGTGAACCTCCCGGACTCGTCGATGGGGTCCCATATCCCCACACCCTCGCGCGTCGCCACCTCGAAGTCCGATAGTCCGTGAGCCGGGGAGATGGATATCGCTCCGGTCCCGTCCGCATCCGCAGCATCCTTCGAATGCACTATCCTGAAGGTCTCTCTCGATGGCGCGCATGAGAACGGTGGCCGATAGCTCCTCCCGACCATGTCCCTTCCTTTAAGGGTGCCCGCCGGCTTTCCGTCCGGGAGCCATCTTGAGGCTGCTGACTCGGCCACAATCAGCTTCTCGCCGTGATGCTCCATGATCACGTAATCCGCGTCGCCGTCGACCGCCAGGAGAGCGTTTCCGACCAGCGTCCAAGGCGTGACGGTCCGCACGAGCATGCTCGCGCCGAGCTCCTCGACCGGGAACTTCACGACGACGTACCGGCCTTCCGTCTCCCTGAACCCGAGGGCGACCTCGTGCGTGCTCAGGGTCGTCCCACATCGCGGACAGTACGGCACCACCTTGTGCTCCTTCACGAGCAGCCCTCTGTCGTGGAGCTGCTTCAGCGACCACCAGACGCTCTCGATGTACTCCCTGGACATCGTCATGTACGCGTTCTCGTAGTCGATCCAGTATCCCATCCGGCGGCTCATCTCCTCCCAGTCGCCCTTGTACCGGAGCACGCTCTCGCGGCACAGATCGCTGAACCTGCCGACCCCGAAGGCCTCTATGTCCTTCCTGCTCTGGGCGCCTATGGAGCGTTCGATCACGAGCTCCACAGGCAGGCCGTGGCAGTCCCAGCCCGCGATGTACGGCACGACCTTCCGGCCGTTCATGGCATAGTATCGAAGAAACGCGTCCTTCACGACGCGCGTGCGCGCATGACCGATATGCGGCTTGGCGTTCGCGGTCGGGGGACCGTCGCAGAACACCAATGGCGCGCCGTCCTTGACCCGGTCGCGCGCCTTCTGGAGGATAGAGCGTTCGCTCCACGAGCGGAGGACCTCCTCCTCCAGCTCGGGGAACGACTCCCCTTCGTGCTCCCTGTAGTACTTCTTCATTACAACAGACTCCTCCAGAGGGACTCTATCATAGACTCAGCAATGTGAACGAGAATCAGCTAATTATGATTATAAGCTGGAATGCTGAGTACATCGGAGGGCTCGAAACTGCGCCCGCGATATTTAACCATTGCCAACTGTTCGCACGGAGCTCGAAAACGGCCCTCCGACGACCCCCGAATTGCGGGTCCCTGGCTCGCATCTGGCAAGGGCCACTGGCTGGGAAAGTAATAAATATCGGTCCGATGATAGCGCGGCTCGTGCAACCCATGGCCTGGGGTGGTGCCTGAGGCCTAAAAGGTGAACAGCGATGGAAGAGCCTTTGTGCAACGTGGAGTTTCTGAAGAGCAACTCGACCTATGTGGCTAGAGTCCAGAGCGACCTTGGGGGTCTTCGCGAGTACCGGAGCGGGAGCCTCGAGGAGATCCTCGAGCAGGTCATAATAGACTTGCAGGAAGAGTTCGAGGGCGCGCGGCTCTGAGGACTGGTCCACGAATTCCATCGAACGGGACGCCGACGCCCCTGTTCATCCGCGAGGCTTTTGTCATCACCGGATGGCACCAAGTGCGGATACAACGCAGTACAGTACGGAGGGGCGTTCAGATGGAAGACAAGGACAAGAAGGAGTTCGAGGAGGTAATCTCGTCGTACTATGGCGAGGAGCAAGTAGCCGCGCTGGTCACCTTCAAGATCGACACTAAGGGCTCAGACCAGGTAGCCCAGAAGATCGCGAGTTATCCGTATGTCGAAGATGTGTTCCTGGTCACAGGAGATACTGACATAATCGCAAAGGCCAGGTTCCCGAACTACGCAGCGCTGAAGAAGTTCATCGTCGACGATGTTGCGGACATCGACGGCATCAAGGAAACCAAGACGTTCATGGTCGTGACCACCTTCAAGGAGAAGGGGGAGCTCAGGCTGGAGCAGGAAGAAGAGGCCAAGAAGTAGGAGCCTGGAAGAATACAACAGATGCATGTGATCACAGGTGATGATGATGGCGGACATGGAAGCGAGGCTGAAGCAGATCATGGAGGTGCTCGATCAGCTGGCGGATGATACCTCGGTGCCCCGCAACATAAGGAGGGGCGCCACCGAAGCGAAGGAGAGACTCATGCACAAGGACGAAGCGCTGGACATCCGAAGCGCCAGCGCGGTGATGATCCTCGACGAGCTTGCCAACGACCCGAACATCCCGCTCCACGGAAGGACGCTCATCTGGAACATAATCAGCCAGCTCGAGACGGTCAAGTGACCGACCACGGCCCCCTGATACATAGCGGCCAGGCATTCTGCTCTTGGAGCGGAGGAAAAGACTCGTGCCTCGCGCTCTGGAAGGCTCTGCAATCAGGAGTCCGTCCAACGACACTGCTTACGATGATGACAGAAACCGGAGATAGGTCGAGATCTCACGGCCTATCGCTCGATGTTCTCGCAAGTCAGTCCGCTGCTCTCGGAATCCCACTCATGACCCGCTCAACATCGTGGAAGGAATACGAAGGGGTCTTCGCGGGCGCCCTTGCATATCTCAAGACTGTTGGCATCGAGACGGGCATCTTCGGCGACATAGACCTCGAGGACCATCGCGCGTGGGTGACCCGCGTCTGCGAATCAAACGGCATGGGGCCGTTGTTGCCGCTCTGGGGACTGCGACACGCAGGGATTGCAGAGGAGTTCGTGAGATTGGGCTTCAAGGCCAAGATCATCTCAATCAAGGAGGGCATTCTTGATAGGCAGATGCTCGGGAGAGATTTCACTCAGGATCTGATCGACGAGTTCAAGGATCGGGGTGTGGATCCATCCGGCGAGGCTGGGGAGTTTCACACCGTTGTCACGGACGGGCCGATATTCTCCCGACCAGTGGATCTGATCGAGAAGGCTCCTGTGATTCGAGACGGCTACTGGTTCCTCGATGTGGCGTGCGAATCCTAACGGCAATCGAACCGCGGATAGGTTTAAAACCACTGGTCATATATTCGGCGTCGAGCGGCTGTAGTCTAGCGGTTAGGACTGGAGCTTCCCAAGCTTCAAGCCCGGGTTCGAATCCCGGCAGCCGCACCTCCTCAATGCTAATCGAGTCTCGTTTCCCGCGGCCGGTATGATTTGAGGAAATCACCGCCAGTGGCACTTTTCGCATTTCTTCATTAACAACTCGGAACCACCTTGCGCCCAAGAATGCCTCCAAGAGTGGCTTAGCCCTTACTAGGCACGTCCCAGGCTTCGAACAGCCGCCGACGGAGATTATGGTCGCGTCTAAATGCGCAGCAGAACAATGCCAAAGACGACCGCGGCAATCCCGGCCCACTGCTGCAGAGACGGATTCTCCCTGAGAAATGCGAACGCCAGGACCGCGGTGAATACGGCATTGGACGTCGCCACCGCCGCTGTCGCGCCAGTCTTCATGTCGGTCTGTCCCATGGCGTAGCTAAACGTGAGGATCCCTATGCCTAGAAGAATGCCACACATGAGCGGAAAGAAGAGCTTCGAATCGAACTGTATCGCCTGGCCCGTCCCACGGAGATACAGGAACAGCACCACGCCCATGGCACCCATCGTCATCCACATGATAGCGGTGAACACACGAGGATCCATGCTGAACTGCTTCTCCGCGTACCCCATAACGAAGTTGTTGCCTCCCCAAAGCATGAAAGTGGCCACTGCGAACATCAATGCAGAGGATACCATAAGCTTCCGCTCCATCGATTTAGCGAAGAATCGGTTCGTATAAGTACCTTTGCTGACTGGCCGTTCATTAATAGCGACGACTAGTCAGCGATATGGAGGACTCCGACCTTCTTCGTAGGATCGAACACTCTCGATGATTTCCTGTCCCTCAGGTTGAGCATGGCGATCTCGTTGCTCATCCAGACCTTGCCGCGGATGAGATGGCCTCCGAAGGCGTGATGCTCTTTGTTCGCGACGGTCGCATGGATGTGGATCCGGGGTTCGCCAGCGCTGGCCACGGAGCCCTGCATCGAGAGAAGCTCGTGAGGCTCGGCGAAGGACTTCTTGACGTACACGCCATTGTCGAAGTAGCCGAGTTCGAAATCGTGGATCATCCCAATGCCTGTAGTCACGAATAGGGTGCCTGGTTCGTCACCAGTCGCCCTAGCGACAGCCCCTAGGATGTCGTCGCCATGCTCGAGACGCAGGACCAGATAGTTCTCGCTCCGCACGATCTCCATGGTACCCCCTATACGCTCTCGAAGACTTCCTTGATTCTCTCGATCGCCCAGTCAACCTCGTCTCTAGTGATGACCAAGGGTGGGGCGAACCTGATGGTCTTCTCGTGGGTGTCCTTCGCGAGCACTCCCTTCTCCATCAGCCTCTCGCATATCGGCCTGACGGTCTCTCCCTTCTTGAGGACGAACTCCACGCCGATGAGCAGGCCCATCGCCCGGATCTCCTTGATCTTGTCGGACTTGATCCCCTTGAGCCTCTCGACGAAGTATCCGCCCATCTCGACCGCCCTGTCCGCGAGCTTCTCGTCCAAGAGGACCTTGAGCGATTCCTCGCCGATAGCAGCCGCCAACGGATTCCCACCGAACGTGCTCCCGTGGCTCCCGGGAGTGAACACGCTCATGATCTCCCTGCTCGAAAGCGCCGCCGAGACCGGGTAGAGCCCGCCACCAAGGGCCTTGCCGACGCACAGGATGTCCGGCTTCACGCCCTCGTGCTGGAACGCGAACATCTTCCCCGTCCTGCAGAAGCCCGTCTGTATCTCATCCAGTATCAGGAGGATGCCCTTCTCTGTGCAAGTCTTCCTGAGCCCCTTCAGATAGCCGGGAGACGGTATGTTGATTCCCGCCTCGCCTTGGATCGGCTCGACCAGGATTCCGATCGTGTTCTTGCCGATGGCCCTCTCGAAGGCAGGGAGGTCGTTGTACGGAACGGTGACGAACCCCGGTCCGAATGGCCCGAAGCCCTTCCTCGAATCCGGGTCGCTCGAGAAGCTGATGATCGTGGTGGTGCGGCCGTGGAAGTTGTTCTCGCACACGATTATCTCGCCCGCCCCCTCAGGTATATTCCTCTTCTGATGGGCGTATCTCCTGGCGAGCTTAATCGATGTCTCAACGGCCTCGGCGCCCGTGTTCATGGGCAGGGCCATCTCCATGCCGCTAACCTCGCAGAGTTTCTTCAGGAAGGGCCCCATCCTGTCGTTCGAGAAGGCCCTCGAGGTGAGTGTAACGCGCTTCATCTGGTCGATGGCAGCCCTCACGATCCGATCATTCAGATGTCCCTGGTTTATCGCGGAGTAGGAACTGAGCATGTCGATGTACTTCTTTCCCTCGACGTCCCAGACCCAGACTCCTTTGGCTTTCGAGATCACGACCGGCAGCGGATGGTAGTTGTGCGCTCCATACTTCTGTTCAAGCTCGATGTAATCATTGGCTTTCACGCAATCGCCTCCGGGCCCAGGCCCGTGGGAGCGAGAAACGCGGTATCCCATTAAAACCGTTGTTCGGTCACTACGAATCAAGGACCCTTGAACGTGAGCACTAGCGAGAGCAGCACGCCCCAGGCGATGATGTCAAGCACCGCCAGGGTCTCGACGAGCGGGGTGCCCCCGAACGGCAGAAGGCCTATCCCGAAGGCCAGGGCCGCCGTGGACACCGTCGGGCCCAGCATCCCGAGAGCCCTGCTCGCGTAGAGTCCCAGGTCAATCACTGCCACAGTGACCAGCGTCTCGAGAAAGAAGGCGTACGAGACCACCGTGTGTACCTCGCCCGAATTCTCCGTGAAGATGCCGATGCTGACCAGGAGCAATCCCGATAGCGCGAGGAGGGCAGCCCCAAGCCTCGCCAGCAGGGCTCTGCCCAATACTGGCCCGATCCCCCGCCACGAGAAGACCATCATCATGAGACCGGCGGTGACCACTCCGGAATTGAAGGCCCAGGCGCCCTGGCTCACGCCAAGGTCGCTCAGGTAGTTCTTCCCGAACACATAGCCGCTGTCCAGCGACATGGCAATCAGGTAGAGCACCAGAAACGCAAGAGCCCCAAATACACCGCTGAGTCTCCACGGCAACTTCCGGCTCATCGTCTCAAGCTCCTCCCGGACAGAAGGTTCAGAGGTTCATAATCCTATCAGCGGAATCGTCAGCGCGCATACCGCCCGCAGGGACGTTCGGGGATGAATACGAACTCGCAGGAACGATGCTCGTGGCGCTCGTGACACTGGTGACAGTGTGTTCGGGCGCGCGGCCGTCGTACGCCGGTATCCCACTAGGCCTTTTCGGAGACTCGTCTTCGAACCCGTACACCTTGCTGAAGCCCCATCTGAGGAGTCCAAGAACGAACGCCACATATCCCGCTGCGATCATGAGCGATATCTGCCACGTAACTGACCAGGTGAACACTGTCAGTAGGACTGCCGTCGTGGCGCCAAGCACCACGCTCGCCGAAAGATCGGCGATGTGCTTCCGCTCACAAGTCGCCCGGACCCGCAGGTCTGAGTAGCTGATGCTCTCTGCGATCGACATGGCCACTGCTCGTACGGACAGGAATATCCAGACGACTATCGCAATGCCAGCAACTAGCAGTGAGAGGTGAATGAGGCCACCGGTCACGAGGAGCGCACAGCAGATCCCGACAAACGTGACAAGTGCGATCGCAGTCAACCGAGTTCCCCTGAACTTCTCCGGCTGAGATGGGAGTATCGCCTTGCCGAGGGTGCGAGACACCACAGACGCGGAGAACTTCACATGGTGGGGAGATACGCGCGACAACAGGTTCGCGAACCTCGATGAGTGTTTCACCAACGGAGGAGTGATCGCGCTCATGATGAAGCAGAACGCGCCCGCGAACGGGTTCAGCTGAGCTGACATCGTGGCGCCACTGACCCTGCTGCCCACGCTCGCAAACAAGATCGCCTCGATGCCCCGACCGGTCATGCTCGTCCCGATCGTGGTCGAGGCCTTCGCGGAGAAACCGAGCAGGTAGGATACTGCGGACATGACGACCGCCTCATAGAGAAGCACTATCGGGACCGCGAGCGCCAGCATCCAGATGACATTCTTGAACATGGCGGGGTCTATCATCATCCCGAACGAGGTGAAGAACACCGCAACGAAGGCGTCCTTGAAGGAGTCGAGCTTCGACTGGACCCTCAGCGTGACCTTGCTCTCTGCGAGGATCATGCCGACGAAGAAGGCGCCTATTATCGGGGGCACGTTCATCACGGACGCGACCCCGGCGGTGAGGAAGACAATGCCCAGGGCGAACAGTATGAAGAGTTCGTCGTTGTCAATCTTGTTGAAGAACTCGACCACCCGAGGCACGGCCCACATGGCGATCCACACGAAGAACGCGTAGAACGCGACTATGCTCAGTATCAACTGGCCGTATCCCGTTATGTTGACGTTGGGCTGGACTATCATCCCGCTCGCAACGGCGAGGATGATCATCGCGATGAAGGTCTCGACCACAACGAGGCCTATGAGGAACTCGACCTCAGGACTTGACATGCGCTTCAAGTCGAACAGGACCTTCATGGCAATGCTCGTGCTGCTCATGGCAATCACGCCTGCCAGGAATATCGAGTCTATAAGGGGCCAGCCGAGCAGCGATGCGAACATGAATCCGACGAACAGGCCGACGCTCGTGTCGATGACCGCGAGGATTATTGCGGGCGTCCGCGTCCGTTTGAGCTTGGAGAACGAGAACTCGAGGCCCACGAAGAACATCAACATGACCAAGCCCACCTGCGAAAGCATGTCGACGAAGCTCGTGTCGCGGATGAGCCCGTTGTACTGGACCCCGAGGAAGTCGACGCTGATTCGGGGGCCGATCAAGACGCCGATAATGATGTAGCCAATCATCACAGACTGCTTCATCTTCCCGGCTAGAGTCGCCGCTATGAACGCGAGGAGCATTATCGCCCCAAGTTGGAACATCAGCTCAGACTCCGAGATCATTTTTCAGCGGCTTCCCGGAGGGCGGAGATGGTCGTCCCTAGAGCAGGAAGAGTCTCTCTGCATCCCATCCAAGACCGTCAATTGTCCCCGAGAATACTTATAGATTGGGAACGCGCGCGCGCGAGCCAGATGCCCAATTACCGCAGCTTCGCTGCCGGCCGCCCAGCATCACGGGTAGAACAGAAGCTGAATGGCCACCAAGGCGATGTAGACGACGTACAGTGATCCGGAAGCGAGCATCACGCCGTAGGTGATCCCCTTCGGTCTGCTGATCGAATACAGCATCCACGCCGACCCAAGGAGAGCTATTGCCATGCTCGCGAACCCGAGCGTGTCGACATGCCATGTCGTGAAGAGGAGACCTATGCTGACGGGTATGCTGCTCTGGAAGACCATCGCTCCGGTTATGTTCCCGAAACCGAGCGTGTCCTTAGCATGAAGGTACCAGATCACACTGTTGAACTTCTCCGGAAGCTCAGTGGCGATGGGTGCGATCAGAAGTGAGAGTATCAGCGTAGGGATCCCGACCGCCGTTGACACATTCTCCACCTCATCGACGAATATGCGAGCCCCTATGATTATGCCAATCAGAGCGGCCACGACCTGGAGGACGATCATCCAGAAGCCGTACCTGCCACTGCCTGCCTCCCCTCCGAACAGCCGACAGAGGTATAGAGCCGGACAAGAGTTCGACTTCTCCACCTTCTCGTCCCGCAGGGTCCGATTCAGGTAGTACCCGTAGGCTATCAAGAGGACAATGGCGATGCCGATGTTGACAGGATGAGCGTCAAAATAGCTCTGGACGCTCAGCAGTGCAGCGATGAAAGCTAGGACATACATGACGATGAAATGCCGCATGTCTCGCTCCGCATGATCCCGCCTCAGTTTCAGATGTGCCGGCCCCTTCTTCTTGCGGTGTCGCCACAAGACCGCGACTCCGCCCACGAACATCGCGAGGGTGGCGAGCATGAACGGAGCCCCCAAGATGGCACCCACGCCGACCTCTTCCCCCTTGATCGCGCCCCCGAAGAAGATGGCAATCAAGGGAACGATCGTTTCCGGCATGGCAGTCCCGACAGCAGCAAGGACGCTCCCTGTCGCCGTCTCGGCGAGACCGAGTCTGAGGCCGAGCCATTCGATGCCGTTCGTGAAGACCTCGCAGCTGAGAAGCATAATCGCGAGGCTCAGGATGAGGACCAGAACTGTGGTGATCGCGACCAAAGCAGCCGCACCTGCCCGCCCAAATGGCGTTGGGTACTTAAATCATTCCGAGGGAGTGCCATCAGCCAATCGCGAAATGCTCACAGCCCCACAAGTGTTAAGTAATCACAGATTGTGACTTTTCATGTCCATGTTCGGGGTTTTCAAGGGCCGCGGATTCAGGACTCCCTGGCACCTGAGAGTGCTCTACATTTCGACCTTCCTCCTCAGGACCGCGTTCGGGGCCCTCCTGCTACTCATCTCCGCGTATTTCGTCGGGAACGAGGCGACCAGACTCCTGAATGTGGCCATCGTCGCCGTCCCGTACCCGCTTGCGGAGATGGTGACGGCGAACTACTTCGGCATACTGAGCGACAGGGTCGGAAGGAAGCCTGTGATTGTGGCAGGCACTACGCTTGCCGCCATAGTCGTGGCAATGTACGCACTTTCTGACAACGTCTGGTACCTCACCTCACTGCACGGAATCCACGGCATCGGAGCGGCCGCCACCGTCGCGCCCGCCATCGCGATGATAGCGGATCATGCTCAGGAGTCGGACCGTGGAAGGCAGATGGGCTGGTTCGACTACTCTACGTTCCTCGGATACATCGTGGGCGCGGTGCTCGGCGGATTCATGATCGTCATCGTCTCCGTCCCTGTCGGATTCGTGATAATCTCGCTCATCCTTGCGGCGTCGGCGATCATGCTGTTCGCCCTCGTCAAGAGAACGGCCCCGGCCGTGAAAGGCGCACACAAGTCCGGATTTGCGGAGCTGAGGAATGTCTTCAGAGTGCGCGAGGTCAGGCTGATATTCCCGATATGGCTCGTCATCGCGACCCTGCTCGGACTGGCCCTAACCTACCTCCCGATAATCCTCATGGGCCATGACGTGTCGGGGTCGACCATCGGCATAATGTTCGGGCTGGCCGGCGTCGCCCTCGGCCTGCTCCAGCCTTTCTGGGGTAAGGTCTCCGACATAGTAGGCCGCATCCCCGTCATGGCCTACGGCGTCTTCAGCATCGCGGGGATCGTGGTGCTCCTCGTGTTCTTCCCGAACACGGCCGTCGAGGTCAACGAGACCGCGGAGGGAGTCACGGACATCGAGTTCCATCTGCTGGGCATGATCCCGCTGGCAATCATGGGGCTGGGAGCGGGCGCGTTCGTTCCGTCGGCCCTGGCGATGATGGCTGACTCGTCGGAGTCGAGATCCTATGGTGCCACGATGGGGCTGTACTCTTTCGCGCTGGGGTTCGGAGCGTTCATCGCGGAGACGCTGGGCTTGATCATCATCTACGTGAACAAGGATGAGGCCGAGAACACGACCGCGGGGTTGATCCTGTACTTCGCCGCCGCGCTGGTAGCTCTCGCAGTCCTCATGATGATCGTCTTCTTCCTCTCCACATACCTCAAGAACCGAGCGCGCAATCAGCGGGCCTGACGACATGATCGAGATCGACGGCTCGTTCGGCGAGGGCGGTGGGCAGATCCTCAGGACATCAGTTGCGATGTCCGCAGTCACATCACAGGCAGTGAGGATCGGCAACATCAGGGCGAATCGACCGAACCCGGGCCTCGCCCCTTCGCACATCACCTCCGTCGAGGCGGTGGCCCAGATATCCGACGCCGAGGTCGACGGTCTGTATCCAGGGTCCAAGACCGTCGTGTTCAAGCCGCGGCAACTGACCGGAGGAGACTTCGAGTTCGACGTAGGCACCGCGGGGAGCATCTCGCTCGTGCTGCAGGCGTGCATGATACCTGCGACGGTTTCGAGGCGGACCGTGAGGATCGACGTCAGGGGCGGGACTGACGTGAGATGGTCTCCGCCTATCGACTACATTCGACTCGTGCACGAACCGATTCTTGAACTAATGGGAGTCTCTGCAGACATCCGTGTCGAGTCGAGGGGATTCTATCCCGAAGGA